>ENA-OZFK01000539-OZFK01000539.1-human-gut-metagenome-genome-assembly--contig:-NODE-539-length-14330-cov-6.061366_pt1 | contig 14330 bp, 10 predicted proteins | sample MGYA00244622_ERZ653642 | MGnify/ENA primary metagenome ERZ653642 (study PRJEB26926, sample SAMN06165103) | human gut metagenome | biome: ENVO:00009003; feature: ENVO:2100002; material: ENVO:00002003...
ATGTCCGTTTCAGCCCTTGTTTCCGGATCATGGGAATTCCAGCGGTAGGCATTGACGGCGATTTCTTCCAGTTCTTCCAGATAGCCGGGATACTTGAATCCTGTTACTTCCCAGTTTTTGAAGTCAGAAGCACGCAATTCCTTTTCTTCACCGTTTTCCGTGTAGGTATGGATGTACATATACATACCTTTGCTTTTCTTGCGGAAATGGAAGGCGACCGCATCTTTGTCCGTTCCGATCCGCCGGATGGATTCTGCACGGTGCGCATTTGTTTTTGTGAGTGGAATGATTGTCGGGTTACCACTGCTACTTTCTACGAGGTTCATTACTCGTTCTTCGTGAACCTGCATTTCGGTCATTTCAGCCATACTTTAATCATTTAAAATTAGACATAACCGGCTCCGTGGAGCCAGTATTTCGATTTCTTACTTGCCGGGTTGTTCGTGTCCGGGATTGTGCAAGGCTTGGCAGGAAAAAATACCGGAGCGTAGCGAGGATGATTTTTTGCTTGCCAACCAGCCCGTAGGGCCGCCTTGTCCAATCCGCAGGACACGGACTATTTTTGCAGGTAAGAAGTTGAAATATGAACCTTGGAATAAGGTTAACAGGAAAATAGCAACAGTATTACATTGGATGTATCTTTATTGAGTAGTTTTATTATGCGATTATGAATATTATGTATAAGTGTCTGATTACCAGCTGTATGCGGTTAATACGGTAGAAAAGTGAATTGGGGTTTACTTATGGGGCTAAGGAAAGTGAAGATTTTACGGTTTTAACCTACTTTTACACAAGAACGTATGGTTAGGATGGCAAAATGAGGGAAGAAAGGGAGATAAGAGGGGGTGCGGTCAAAAGAGAAGAGAGAGAGGAGCGGATGATTATTTACTGGGCTGTCGGATGATGTATTGATGAAGAGTCTTATGTGATTCTGGGCATGGAGGGGGTACGTTTGAAACGATACCCTTTAGCCTGCATGGATATACAGACAATTTCACTTTAATGTCTGTATATTATAAGAGGAATAAAGTCAAGTGAGTCATGGCGGTATGCTGCATAGGGAGTCTTTTCTTCTTTGACTGCAAATTATCTTCGATGTCACTTGATTAATTAGGGCCAAACCACCCATATCTGGTATATGGAGATATAAAGAACTTAAAATTTAGCTTTATTACCTGTATATATAAAAGATGAATAGAGTCAACTTGATGTAGGTGCGTAATAAATTATTCCAAATGACAATATAGATTCAGATAAATAATATTAAATTCATTTATTAATCTGTCAATATTGATATGGAAGTCGCAAATAATTTATATTTTTGCGACAAAGTTAAATGCAATGGCAAGTATAGAGGATAATATTTTGACAGCTATTCAAGTCAAAGGAAGAGGAAGTATATTCTTTCCGTCTGATTTCACTTCATACGGTGAAGTAAAGGCTGTTGGTAAAAGTCTTGAACGGCTGACAGCAAAAGGCGACATCGTGCGTTTAGCAAGAGGCATATACTTATACCCTGAGATTGATACGGTCTTGGGGCTTGGTGTATTGATGCCCACCATAGAACAAATAGCCGAAACCATCGCACGCAGGGACAAAGCGCGTATTGTTCCGACTGGCATTTATGCTATGAATAAGTTAGGATTGTCAACCCAAGTGCCAATGAATGTGGTCTACCTAACTGATGGTGCTCCACGCAAGGTAAGTCTTGGAAATGGTCGTTCAATACAGTTCAAATATACTACTCCCCGGAATCTTGCGTTCACTAATCCACTTGCAATGCTCGTTACATTTGCCCTAAAAGAAGTAGGGAAAGACAATGTAACGGAAGATATAATCAAGCGTATCAAAAGTGTACTTCAAAAAGAAAGAAAAGAAAACATACTGGCAGATGAAGCACTTATGCCAGCATGGATAAGAAATATAACAAGAAAAGCGTATGAATAATTATTTCCAGTTATCCACAGAGCAACAGCGAATGGTGCTTTCTCAAGCAGCCAACAGAACAGGACTGCCTGTGCAAGCTGTGGAAAAAGATTTATGGGTGACCGTGGTACTGCAACAGGTTTTCTCATTACCCGTAGCCAAACATCTGGTATTCAAAGGTGGCACATCGCTTAGTAAAGTATGGAAAGTTATACAACGCTTCTCCGAAGATATAGATTTGGCAATAGACCCATCCATTTGGGGATTTGAAGGTGATTTGACCAAGAAACAAATCAAGCGGTTGAGGAAGGCTTCATCTGTCTTTGTAAGAGATGAGTTATGCCAGCTACTAAGAAGTGAAGTTTCATCAAATGGAATGGATAACTGGCTCAATATAGAGGCTGAACCAGACGGCGAGGGAGACAGCACATATCCTGAGCCCAGAGTGATACACATAAGCTATAAGCCCCTATTTGACAGTGACCTGCCCTATCTGCATTCAGAGGTAAAACTGGAGGTTGGCGCCCGTTCCTTGCTTGAGCCAACTGTAGATGCCGTGGTTAAAAGCATTTTGGAAGAGGAGTTACCTATAAGTACAACCGTCAAACAGTTGGAAATACCCACAGCTGTGGCAGAAAAGACCTTTCTTGAAAAGGCTTTCCTGCTGCATGAGCTGTTTTTCTCCCAGTCACCAAGGGATGCCAATCGCAAATCTCGCCATCTATACGACCTGGCGCAGATGATGAATACCGACATTGCCACACGTGCTATTGAAAATAATGAGTTATGGAATACGATTCATCATCATCGGGAACTATTCACAAGCATGAGTGGCGTAGATTATACTCCCGACATTCGTAAACGCATAAGGCTACTACCTCCAGATGATGTCATTGACTATTGGCGCAACGATTATAAAGACATGCAGTCATCTATGATATATGGTGAAAAGCCTATATTTGATGAATTGATTAAGAAAATGATAGAATTGGAAAACAATTTTCATGATATTGTATCAATTTAGTATTGCTGCAATAGCTTGAACTTAAAAAATATAAAAATGGGAACATTGGCAAGGACATTACCATCATATATTCTTGAAAACATATGTGACATTATTGGTGATACAAATACTGGTTTAACAGGTTCACAAATAGATCATAATCTTCAACAAGCAAATATAGAAGTTTATGATCCCAAAGGAATAATGTTAGCAAAGAGAAAAATATTATACAATTCATTGGCAAACATCCAAAATTCTACAAAATGCTCTAATCAGATACTGAACTTTATCAGTCTTGTTATGGCACCAGCAAATTTTGTTGAGGATGTCCAAAAGTTTGAAGATTGGCGTATGCGTATCAATCAGCAACTTTCGTTCGTGGGTTATGAGTTACTTCCAGATGCCACCTTTAAAGAAATACAGGCAGCAACAACAATTACGGATGTCAAGATAAAAACAGACAATCTAAAGAAGGAGTTAGAGTCACGACAAACTCATTTGCAGATATTCAACTACTGCAAAGAGGAACTTTTACAAAACAACTATTTTCATGCAGTTTTAGAGGCAAATAAAGGACTTTTCCAAAGGATACGAGATATTTCTGGAGTTGAGAAGGATGGTCAGCCCCTAATAGAACAAGTGTTTAGTGAAAATCCTATTGTCATTATCAATCAATTTCAATCCAATTCTGAAAAAAATGAGCATAGGGGCTTTAAAAGTCTTCTAATTGGTCTTTGTGCAATGTTTAGAAATCCAACAGCACATGAACCTAAAATAGACTGGGAAATCAGCGAACAGGATGCTTTGGAAATTCTTGGTATCATTTCATATTGTCATCGTAGATTAGATAATGCACAGAAGATTAGAATGGCATAACTTCGCAAATATAAATCTCGCAAAATTTGACATATGGGCAAGATATTACATTTTATAGCAAAAGAAACACAAGGAGAGTGTTTTACGTCTTTCAAGTACTGTTACGATAGTGTGGCTGCCCCGATCATTGAATATGAAAATGGAGAGAGTAGCTATATCAATTTAAAGGAGTATGCGGAAGATGAGCATAACCCCAAACCGCGCGACATGAGAGGTCGTGCTGAAATCTGTATGCAGGGTGCACCGCTGTTTAAGTATTTCTTAGACGGCTCTCGTCGTGTGTATAAAGTGGACGACATACAATATGATAAGAAAGTTTTCCCCATTGTAAGCGGACAAATTTCTGTAGCTTGCTGTAGCCGTGAACTGAACGATGACTATACATATAGGAATTTTAGACATATAGAAGAAGAAACGTATCCTGTTCTTTGTCTTCCTGTCACAGCTAACGGTGAGGGTATTGACAATGAAGTTTTCTTCCGTAATTTAAGAGATAAGATAAATACTCTCCCCCAGTTAATAAATGCCGGAGTTCAAATAGAAAAAGTATTATATTACCGCACCAAATTGGAAGGTCATGAGACATTTGAGAACAAGGGTATAGCAAGAATACAAGATGAAATGGTTGATTGTGAGAAGAAAATTGTTTCATCGTTAGTTAGCAAGAGATTGTTGACACAAGATAGTTACCTCATTAAAGATGGCTCGATTCAATATAAACCCATGAAAACAGGAAATTACAAGGAATTGGCTCATATAAGAAATAACTACAGACACGTAATTGGCGTATCAAAGAAGTTTAATCCGAATCTTATGCGGGATCTTAAGGACCAAAGTAGTGCAGGGCAGATTGCGAGGTTACCTTTGTTTCACCGTACTCCAGCATTTTTATGGCAACCTGGAGAAGAATGGGGCAATGTAAATTTCGCTATTTGGTATGTTAGACTCCGAGACATTAAGCGGACAGAATCTCCTTATGCAGGAATAGTAAAGGTGGAGAAAATGCTTATGACAGGACATGAAGCTGAATACGGATTGTCAACGGACGAAATAGATACTATAACTGCGAATCTCATTAATGAGAGAAATCCAGTCTGTTATGGCACGGATGCAAGGTGGGCTAACCATTTGTATCCTGTCTATATGACTGAGTGCTATTGCAAAAATAGATTCAAAAGCGATTACTATTTCTTAAACTTATTTTAAGGACAACATATATGGACGTTATTGGCAAGATTATAGCAACAGAAAAACAACCATCAACAATCGAGGACTTTACTTTCTGGACAAGGCCTGATTTGAAACTAAAGCCATTCGATGTTGTTGTGGTGGAGCATATTCAAAACTCAAGGACCTTTGGTGTGGTTGAGGAGATTTCTCATATGACAGACTCTCCAAGTGCATTGGCAGGTTTTATTTCCTGTGATTTTGGTGATGTGGATGCCAAGTCATACACAGAACGCATAGGTATGAATTACGTAAAGTGTAAGGTCGTGGGTAATACAGAGAGTATATACATACCTGTACAAGAGGGGAAAAAAGTATATTTAGCAACTGAGAGTGAAATCAAGATAGCACTTGGTTTGGATCAAGTTAAGAATCCCATTCCGGCTGGCTATATTAAGATGTATGATGGGGATAATAAGCAAATATTACCCGTTCATTTCAATTCCCATTTTCTCATTGGTCCCGAAGGTGCTCACCTGAATATCTCTGGTATTTCAGGATTGGCTTCAAAGACCTCATATGCTATGTTTTTGATGAAATCTATTCAGGATGTTGCTATGCGAGAAGACAACGAATCGGTAGCTTTCATTATGATGAATGTTAAGGGCACAGACTTGCTGAAGATTGATGAATTGAACGAACGCCAAGACGAGCTTAAACTTATTCGTCCAATATACGAAAAACTTGGTTTGCAATTGTCTGCATTCAAACAAGTTTCTTATTATTATCCTTATTCAAAAGATTTTACGTCTTATACATACGAAAAGGCATCAACTATCAAAGACAGATTAGAATCGAAGAAGGCTTTTCAATATAAGTATTTATTTGAGACAGATGAGGATAAAGAGTGTTTGGATTTGCTCTTTGCTAATGTTGATGATCCCAATGATACCATTGAATCTATTATCAATTTTATAATCGCCAATGGAGGGAAATTCAATGGCGTAGAATGTTGGGAAGATTTCAAAACTGCTTTGTATGAGCAGACACAGAGTAAAAATAACGGTGCCGGTAAAGAAATCTCAGTTCTCAGCTGGAGGAAATTTTATAGACTATTCAATAAGAGTTTTCAGAAATGCAGGCAGATGTTTACAGAGAAGTTAGGAACAGATGGAAGGAGTGTGCGATTACGTGATAAGATTTCCAATATAAAGAAGAACGATGTAATGGTAATAGATATTGCCAAACTTGATGAGGAATCTCAGGGCTTTGTCTTCGGAGATGTTATGCGTGCGGTGTACAATTTGAAACTTGGTTCTTCGGAGCGTCCAGATGAAGAGATTCCTGATAGAGTTATCATTTTTATTGATGAACTGAACAAATATGCATCCAATGATGTACCTAAGTCATCTCCTATTTTACGTCAATTGTTGGATATAACAGAACGAGGCCGTTCTCTCGGAATCGTATTGTTTGGTGCAGAACAATTTGTTAGCGATATACACAAACGAGTTAAAGGGAATTGTGCAACTCAAGCTTTTGGAAGGACTAATGCTATTGAAATCACAAAGGAAGACTTCCGCTTTGTGCCATCGGTATATAAAACTATGCTTACGCGTCTAAAACAGGGTGAATATATTATTCAAAATCCTGTATTCCGCTCAATGTTAAACGTAAATTTCCCTTTGCCAATATACAAATATTATGAGTAATAACACTATTGACAACCCACAAATTGGTAAGGATGTTATTGAATCACTTACCCTTGGAATGTATGAAGACTGCCGATTTATATATCGTGAATACATTCAGAATGCGGCTGATGCAGTCGATAAGGCCATAGACCTGTCACTTTTGGAAAAGGGTGAAGAAGCCATCCATATTACTATTGATGCTGAGCAACGAAAGATAACCATCTCTGACAATGCGACTGGAATTGAACAAGACAACGTAATGAGAGTGCTGAGGAATATAGCGCATTCAACGAAAAAGCGTGGTGAAGACAAAGGCTTTAGAGGTATTGGCCGCTTGGGAGGATTGGGGTATTGTTCCAAATTAACATTTGAAACTTCGTATTACGATGAGCCTTCTAAGTCCATAATGACATGGGACGCAGAATTACTAAAATATATCATAAACGACCGCAACAATAGTGAGGAAGCCGTACAAGTGTTGGCTCAGGTAACTAAATTGAATATAGAAAAGGAAGATACTAAAGCACATTATTTCCATGTTATTATGGAGGATGTTACGTCTGACGAATTGTTGGATGTACATAGTGTAACCGATTATCTTTCTATGGTTGCACCGGTGGACATATCATCCCAGTTTATTTTCAAGAGCAAAATCAATGATTTTATCAAGAAGAATAAACTTACTATTGACACTTATAATATCTTTATCAACAAAGACCAGATATATAAACCATATACCAGTGTTATCTATGAGGACAACAATGGTGGCAAGAAAAAAGTTGATGACATCCTTGATGTCGATTTTTTGCTAAACAAGGATGATGATGGCTCAATCATGTATTGGGGTTGGTATACTATATCATGCCTTAAAGGTCAAATGAAGCCTAAGAATATTGCACGTGGAATACGTCTAAGGAAAGAAAACATCCAAATAGGTGACGAAGAGATTTGTAGGAAATTCTTCACAAAAACAGAAGACCAACGCTTTTCTTTTTACTATTTTGGAGAGATATATGCCTTAAATAAAGGTCTTATACCCAATTCAAGAAGAGATTACTTCGGAGAGAGCAAGGAATGCGTTATATTTGAACAAAGCATCAGGCAAGACTTCCTGAAATTAAAGGAACTTTGTTATGATGCACAAAAATTGCGTTCCAGTGCGACCACGATAACAAAAGGTCAAGAACTGCGTGCCAAGATTGAAGAAAAAGAAAAGAATGGTTATACAAGCCAAAAAGAACGTGACGAGTTATATCGTCAATTAGAAGAACACCAAAAGAAAGAACAACAGGCAGACAAACAACTGAAAAACGTTCAGCAAAAGATTGTAAGTACTGAATCTCCGCTAAAGAATGTGATTGACAAGTTGAAACCGCAGTCTGAAAACACTGTCACTCCGCAGAAAACAGATACAAACACTTCTACATTATCAGAGATGTCAGAAACGAAGACAAAGTTTCGGACAGATAAACCTATCTACTCTCGTTTTTCCAAACAAGAGAAGAAATTAATAGGGAGAATATATACGGCAATAGGTAATGCCATTGCTGACGAAAAGCTGCGGGAAGCATTGATTGGTAATATAGAAGAACAGATAACAAAATGAAACGTAACGTTCTATTATTAGAACCCAATTATAAGAATAAGTTTCCTCCAATCGGATTGATGAAATTAGCAACATATTTCCGATTGAGGGGTGATAATGTAGTGTTTTATAAGGGTGACCTAAAGGAATTCCTTATTAACGATATAACGTCTGACTGTGTGGATAAACTTAACCAGATGGACAACTCTATCAATTGGAAGTTGCGCTCTGACAAGATTGCAAATTATATTAGGTATCGAAAAAAAGTGGATTTAGATAAGATTGGGCTGGAAGATTCGTCTTACTCTGTTCTGCTATTCCCCTGGGTGGATTATTACAAAAATTACTACCACAAGAAGCTTTATTTAGAAAACCCTAAATGGGATTGGGTTGGGGTAACTACACTTTTTACATTTTACTGGGATATTACCATTCAGACAATTATGTTTGCAAAAGACATGGTGAAAGATTTGAAGAATCTTATGGTTGGTGGTGTCTTGGCATCTATTCAGCCAAAAGAAATAGAAGAAGCGACAGGTATAATCCCTCATTGCGGCACGCTGCACACCCCCTACAAAGATATTGATGATGACAATCCATATATTATTGATGAGTTGCCATTAGATTATTCTATCCTTGAAGAAATCGATTATGAGTATGTTGATAGCGGAGCATTCTTTAGTTATGCCACTCGTGGTTGTATTCGTAAGTGTCCTTTTTGTGCAGTACCGACGTTGGAACCCAAGTTCCAACCATATTTGCCACTTAAAGAGCGCATTGATAGAACGAGAAAACTGTATGGTGACCAGCAAAATCTTCTTTTAATGGATAATAATGTCTTGGCATCAGAGAAACTGGCTGAAATTGTAGAGGACATCCGTTCTTGTGGTTTTGTCCCTGGAGCAAAGTTTATAGAGCCCAATCAATATATGATTGCCATTAGGAACTTACGTTTAGGATTAAATGACAGAGCATATATACGGAAAGGCTGGAAATTACTAAAACAGCTGAATGATTGGAAAAGCCTAAATGAAGAGACTCGTACTCATATATATCGTTTACGTGAGCAGAATGGTTTGCTGTCTGTGTTTACTTGTACTAAAGACGCACTTATCAGCACATACAAAGATTTTGCCATGTATTTTGAGCATAAATATGCAAAGCAAAAAGGAAGGTTACGTTATGTTGATTTCAACCAAGGTGTAGATGCCCGTCTATTCAATGAAGAAAAAGTAGGTCTTCTAGCACAAATACCGGTGCGCCCTTTGCGCATTGCTTTTGATGATGTAAAGACTGAGTCTTTCTATACAGAGGCTTTGCGATTAAGTGTCAACCATGGAATGAAAGACTTCTCAAATTATTTGCTGTATAATTTTAAGGATCATCCAATAGACCTTTATCATAGAATGCGGATCAATGTTCAACTATGCGAAGATTTGAATATAAGCATATACTCTTTCCCGATGAAATACCATCCTATTCGCAACGAACATAGTCACGACAGGGATTATATAGGGGAACATTGGAATAGGAAATACATACGAGCTGTGCAAGCAATCCTTAATGCTACAAAAGGGAAGATTGGCAGAGGAGTTTCTTTCTTTGAAAAAGCATTTGGACGTAATGAAAAGGAATACATGGAGCTCCTTATTATGCCTGAAACTTTTTTGTTATTCAGATTTTTCTTTGAATATTTGGGGTATACAGACAAATGGCGCAGTGCGATGTTGGCTCTATCTGATGAAGAGAAAAACATAATTTTGCCGATTATCTTCAAGAATAATTTCTCCCATATTGAAGAAATGAATGTCAGTGATAGAATTAAATATGTTCTATCGTTTTACAGAAACTATAGAGCTGAGATTGCAGACCCAAATTCGGAACTGTTTAAAATGAAACAGGAATTTGAGAAGAAACGTATCAAATAAATAAACAGGCAAGTTGTGTACATTCTTCCTGTTCCCAGCTTGCAGCTTGTACGGACTGTCTTTCGATGCTCAGAGAGCGGTCGGGGGGATGCTACCTCTACTATGGGGCTTCCCGTACAATGGGTAAACCCAACGTTGAAACGGAAGTGACAAGAGGCGGATTGCGGTGTACACTGCGGTTCTGTCTCTTGGCATTATTGTTTTACCTATTATTGATGAAGGGATATCCAATAATGAATTCTCCGTAGGTGGTGAATGGCGCAAGATATACATATCAATCAGGACGTTCTTCATAATCGTCAAACTACAAATAGACTACCGTCGTGGAAGCGTTTTTTTCTTTTCTCCCCACGGCATAACTGATTGTGAACCACCTCCACCAGTACCGACATGAGCCTGTGCAGAGCCACCGCTTACTAGCATAACAGCTACGTTAAGTAATTGGGCTTGCACTTCGCTCACCTGTTCCTGCGGTTTAAAAACAGCATTGACAAATTCCTCGTCCGTCAGTTCGCTACGGAGATGCCGTTGGGCAGTGTCGTATGATATACTGTATTTTGTGTTCTCAAAAAGTTCGTCCCCGACTTTCGTCCAGATATGTAAAGAAGGATTGAGGTAGTTAGGTATGAAAATTCTGTCAAGTTCCACTCCCGATGAGAGATGGTAACGCTGTGGGTAAGCCAACCTGTCAAGACTTGCAATCTGCCTATCCTTTTCTTCGACTACCTTACGCAAATGGGTAATTTCTGCTTGTTGCCTTTTAATGATAGCTTCAAGGTCTGCCTGCCTTTCTGATGACAGTCCCAGTTGTGAGCGGTATTCCTGTTCCCTCGTTTTCGTTTTACGCATCAAGTCGGTTAACCACTCTTTCTCCATCGATGGTAAAGTAATAATTTTGGTAAGGGTTGAAGAAAGCCAGTGCGTGCATCGTTTCAAACATAAGTATTATGATAGAAATAATGAGGCAGATACTAATGTTATTGACAATCCTTCTTTAGTAGCTTCTCTCTTTTCTCGTAAGGATACACTATCTTATGAAAATCGGTTACTTCCCATGTTAGATCTGACGGATCTGGATGATGCAACATTTGATTATTGTCGTAAACTTGTTATTGCACGAAATGACACTCATGCCTGGATAAAACTTTCTAATGAAGAATTGCTGAAAAGCTGTGGCTTAATGGCAAAGGATCCTGTTACTGGAAAGATTGGTATTAAAGTGGCTGCTCTTCTATTGTTTGGAAAGGATGAAAGTATAGCTTCTTTTATTCCGGCATATCGGTTTGAAGCTATATATAGGAATAAGACTTATGGGCGTTTTGTTTTAAATGAAGTGACAGATAGTACTAGATATGATGATCGAATAACAATACGGACCAATCTAATCAAGGCTTATGGCTTGTTGATGGATTTTGTTTATAAACATTTGCCAGAAAAATTCTATCTTCAGGATGGATCAACACAAAGAGGCGATCTTAGGGCGAATATATTCCGGGAGATTATAGCAAACTTGTGTGTACATAGAGAATATGCAAGTAATGAAGTTGGTTTATTTGAAATATTTTCTGATAAAGTAAGGACTTGTAATGCCACAAAGTTCACGTCTTCTTTGAGAACAGGTTCTATAAGTATAGATGAATTGGAAAACTATACTAAGAATCCATTATTGTTCAAGGTATTTCGTGAACTGGGTTGGGGTGAAGAATTAGGTTCGGGAAGCCGTAATATTAAAAAGTTTGCTCCTCTTTACTATAATAATAGCGTGATTGAAATACTGAATAATGAGCGTTTTGTTTTTAGTATGACTTATCGAGATGTTGTTGGTGATGTACAAGCCAGTGATGTGAATAGGTGTGAAAATGCGCCTGCTATGAGTGTGAAAAGTTGTGAAGTAGGTAGTGCTGTAGAGCATAATAATGTGAATGTAGATAAACTAACTTCTATTTCTATAGGTACTGCACTTGTTTCCGAATTTGTTTCTGGGGTTAGTGATAAAATAGCTCTTAGAATGGCTGAAGAAATTGCTGCTATTTATGTTGTAGGACAACTTACAAAGAAAGAACTAAAAGAACAATTAGAATTAACCGAAGAGCAAATAAAGATTGATCTAAGAGAATTGTCTAGAGCTAAACTGTTGGAACAGAAAGGTAAGGATAAGAAATATATGCTGTCTGAAATGGCACAGATAAAAATATCATCCTTTTGGACAAAAATGTAATTATAACCAATTCATTCCTCTATCCTGCTTGTGCGGATCAGGACAGTTGTCAGAAAGTGTGCGACATGATGAACCGGGTGCTAATTTACTAAAGATGAATTCGAGAGTTTGAGGTGCAAAATTTGCACCTCAAACAAAAAGTGGTACAAGGTATATGCCTTATGCCTTTACGGAGCCTGGAGAAGCAATGCTTTCATCGGTTCTGAACAGTGAGGTTGCAATTAATATCAATATAATGCATGTATTTATATTGGTTCGTCGGATGCTTACGTTTATTGTGCTAATCGTTTCTTAACATTGAGCATGGAATTTTTTAGACTGGCATTCATTACCCGGGCATAATGTTGTGTCATTCGTGTAGAGGCATGTCCAAGCATAACTGATACGTCTTGTAGGGGGACATTGTTAGCGAGCGTAATGGTAGTCCCAAATGTATGCCGACCAGCGTGAGTGGTGATATTTTTCTTAATTCCGCAGAAATCTGCTATTTCTTTGAGATAGCTGTTCATTTTTTGGTTGCAGGGAACTGGGAGACAACATCCTTTTTTGATGCAAACAGGATTATTTTCATACTTCCTTAGTATGGCAAGCGGAACGGGAAGTAGAGGTATGTTACAGATGGAAGATGCTTTACGCCGATGCATCAATTTGATTCTTCCTTTTCTGATCCACCAGTCTCCATTATTATCTTGCATCAGATCTTCTTTTTTGAGCGTGGACACATCGGCAAATGCCAGACCAGTGAAGCAGGCGAAAATGAAAATATCCCGTACCAGTGCTAGTCGGGGTATAGTGAATTCCTTATTCATAACGGTCTGTAATTCGTCATATGTGAGGAATACAGGAGCTGTTTCATCTTGTTCCATTTTGTATCCATAAAACGCATCTTTCTTCATCCAACCTTTTGCCAGTGCCATATTTGTGATTTTCTTGAAACATTTCATATATCGTACAATAGTGTTGCGGCATAAACCGACTTCTGTTTTTAAATGAAGGTCAAAGGCTTTTATGAATTCCGGAGTGAGTTCATGGAAAGTAATATCTTCTTTGTCATAAAATGTAGGAATGGAATTTTCGAGTTTTTTTAGTACATTTTTGTAACGGTTGATGGTCACTGGTGCATAGTCAATATTCACAACTTTCTCCATCTCCTTGATTTCTTGTCGTATTGTTCCAAGCAGGGTACGCATTTCCGTATCCTTGCCGAATACACGTTTTAATATTAAGGAGGGAGTGGATATTGCCTGCTCCAATATAAGTTCTTTATACTTTTCCAATGCTCGCGTGGCTAATTCAGATAAATAACTGTTGAGTTCATTGGAAGCCCGGTCTTTTCCTTTACTACATCCTTTGGCTGCGTTCCACAGTTTGAGAGGAACGCTTCTTTGGATTCGTGTTTCTTCATATTGACCGTTAATTGTGATCCTCATTAGAATAGGTGCTTCACCATTTTTTAATAATTTCGTTTTGAGAACGAAAAACAGAATCTTCATTGTTCCTTGTTTCATAACCTTTTTTCTTTAAGTTGGTAAATACAATTAGTTATTCTGTCAACTTGAAAGATGAGTTGGAAGTCGGTAAAAAAGTTAAAATCGGTGGCTTTTTTGTAGACATGGTCTGAAAAACCACCGTTTTTTTTAGTTTTAAGATTCTCTTTGTTTTCCTTCATCTTATATTTGTCAGTAAAGGAAGAATCTTTTTTTGCTTTTCTTTTTCCGCTATTTCCATTACATTCAAGCAGGTATGCAAAAGTATGTTTTTGCTCCTAAAAATGATTAGCGCAAATTGTTGTAAATGAGTGAAATATAGCGCAATCGGTGGTTTTTTAAAGGGACTCTGAAAAAGCCACCGAATGGGACATTTCCAGATACTCGAATCGGCTCACCCGATAATCATTGGGGGTATGCATAAATCTTAGCCAGTCTAAAGAGGA
>ENA-OZFK01000550-OZFK01000550.1-human-gut-metagenome-genome-assembly--contig:-NODE-550-length-14069-cov-4.184815_pt1 | contig 14069 bp, 30 predicted proteins | sample MGYA00244622_ERZ653642 | MGnify/ENA primary metagenome ERZ653642 (study PRJEB26926, sample SAMN06165103) | human gut metagenome | biome: ENVO:00009003; feature: ENVO:2100002; material: ENVO:00002003...
TGAATCTCCTGTGCGACAAGCACGCCAGCCAGTTGACCGGCGACCTGCGATGGTTGGACCGCAGTCTGCCCGACCTGTGCGAGTATCGCATCAACCGCGCCTACGGGCACAAGAACGGTGGCGGCGGTCAATCCGGCACCGCTCCCGCACCGTTGCGCGAGGCCCTGCATGATCTGCTGTACGCGGACGATGACCACGGTTATCCGGGTTTGCAGGGCACGTTGTACGAGTGGATGCGCAGTCTGAAGATCAATATGCCCGAGTCCACGCCACTGTCGGACATGGTTTACCGTATCGCCAATCATCCGAAACTCGTGGAGCATTCCAGCACCCCCGTGTACGCGGAACTGGTTCACAGTCTGACACGCAAGCTGCGTCGTTTTCTCACGGACGATGACGGGGAAACCGTATTGTACGGCTCATGCCCCGCCGACAAGTGCTTGGGTCAGCTTTCCTGCTATGCGGACGCGGAGACGGCGAAATGCCCGAAATGCGGTTTCAGTATGCCGGTAGCCCTTATCAGGGCGGAACGGGTGAAACGTCTCCTCCAATCGGAGGCGGTGAGAACCCGCGGCGAACTGTTGGACATCATCAAGGCGTGCGGAATGCGCGTGAACCGCAGCACTTTGCGTAGTTGGATACATCGAGGCCAGTTGCCCCAGCAGGGCGAGGATGCGTACAGCAATCCGCTTTACAGGTTCAGTGACTTCTACCGTCTCGCGTCCGGCCTGTCGGAGGACGCGGACGTGTGGGAGATCATGCAGGCTTCGCAAAACCAATCCAAGGAAGGAGACGACAAGTGAGCAATCAGATTCAACCATTCGACTTCAACGGCATTCAGGTGCGTGTCCTAACCGATGAACACGGCAACCCGTGGTTCCTTGGAGCGGACGTATGCGCCATTCTCGGCACGGCCACCAACCATATTCGGGAATACCTCGATGCCGATGAAATCACCAATATCCGTACTACGGACATTGCTCAGAACGGCGGCAAGGCACCCGTTTTCGTGTCCGAGTCCGGCTTGTACTCCCTCGTGTTACGCAGTCGCAAGCCCGAGGCCCGCGAGTTCAAACGCTGGGTGACGCATGAGGTGCTGCCATCGATTCGCAAACATGGCGCGTACATGACCGAATCGACTTTGGAAAAGGCAGTCACCGAACCCGACTTCCTTATCCGGCTTGCCACGCAAATCAAACAGGAGCGGGCGGAAAAGGAGAAGGCCCAAGCACAGGTCGAACGGATGCGTCCCAAAGCGTTGTTCGCTGACGCTGTGGAAACCTCGAAGACCAGCATCCTTGTGGGCGACTTGGCGAAAGTTCTGAAAGGCAATGGCGTGGATATTGGCGGCACGCGCTTGTTCGCGTGGCTGAGGGACAACGGATGGCTGATGAAAACCGGCAGCTCTCGCAACATGCCCACGCAGAAATCTATGGAATTGGGATTGTTCGAGATCAAGGAAACCACCGTGGTTCACTCGGACGGTCACACGACCATCAACAAGACACCGAAAGTCACGGGCAAAGGTCAGACGTTCTTCGTCAACAAGTTCCTCGGACACAGGGAGATTACTCAATGAGCATCAATCTTGGCACCACGGAAGTGGAATTGGGCTTGTACTCCAAAGCGCTCCAACTGGCCACGTTCACCGTGGAAGTCCCGGTGGTGGGCGAACTGGAACCGGACAGCGTGCTTATAGGCGAAGACATGCAACCACGAGCGCACGTGACCGTGACGCCGCCGCCCAACGGTTCCGTCGAAAAGGCCGTTGGAGCCGGTATCGAAGCGTTTCAGAAGGCGTTCAACGAGTCGATGGAATCGAGGAACGTATGAACTGGCTGAAACGACTGTTGCACTTGGAGGAGCAGGAACCGGTCGAAAAACCGGAACCTGAGCCACCGATATTGGAATTATGCCCCATCTGCGGGCGCAGACCCAAAGCGAAGTATGTAGTACGCGACATCACTGTTGACCGCCACTACTGGCTGGAAAAAGCCGTGTGGCAGCTCTCGGAGTGGTGCGATCACGCCGCAATCATCAGCTCGTTCGCCCCGTTATTTGAAGACGAGGACGTTCAGAAGTGGAATACCGGTTGCAGACTGTTGAGGACAATGATTAACGTTCCGGTTCCCGAATGCCCCGCCTGCGGGGAGAAACCCGTCGTGCAACCGGACTCGGAGTCGGACATCCCCCAGCTTGTCTGCTCGTGCAACGAACTGTTGGGCAACGAGGGGATAACCAACGTCTATCAGCGCAAACGCGAGTGGATACGTCGTTGCATGGCGTTGAAACGCAAGCAGGACAACTTGAAGGAACTGGAACAGCTTATCGAAAGGGAGTCGGAATGAAGAAGATTCGCGTCGGCTGGGATGACCTGAAGCCCGGCGATTTGATTCACGTCAAAGGCAGCACGAACACGTACAAGTTCGTCAGCTACGGGAGTGAAACAGTTTTGGGCGACCCGGAAAAAATCACCTCCAAGAAAGCCAAGCAATACGCCTTCGTTGACCTCCAAGCCGCCGCAGTCCACCCATGCGGCAGGTGTTTCTACACGGAATTGAAACTTGTCGTTCTAGACTCTGACTTCGATTACGCGACACGCCCCGCACCAAAGAAGCCACGTATTGAAGAACCGGTTTCGCCCGGCGAATACTGGGCGCGTATAAGAATGGGATCGGAGACCGTTTGGGGACGAATCATCAAACGGTATGCTCCCCACAGTGATAGTTGGCTGTTCAGACCCGATGACAAGGCACTGTACCAAGCATCTTGGTGCGGAACCCTGGCGGGTCTTCACCCGTGGATGACATGGGAGGAATTGTTGCAGGCCAATAAGCAGACTCCGATTCTGGAATTGTTGTCTGCCGAGGAATACTATACGAGGAAAGCCAAGGGCCAGTTATGAGAATGCTCATTGAAGCCGATCAACTGTGTCCGCGATTCATGGGAAAAACCCTGACGGTGAATCACGAGGGCAATCAGTTGAAGGGGACGCTCACCAATCTGCGTGTGGACGCACACCCGTGGGAAGCGAAAACCGTGCTGGACATAATCACCGGATACGAACAAACCATCGAAGCCACGTTGAGTGGAAGCCTGACCATCCGCCTGCACGCTACCGACAAAATCACCGTGGAGGACGCATGAGCCAGCCGATTCACCCCGGTCAGCTCAAAACCGTGAACAACAAGTTGGCGGAACTGGGCAAGACAATGGTCTACCAGCCTGACATGTTCCGCAGCCGCCCTGAGCTTCACCAAGGGCTGATTGCCTGCTGCAAGGCGTTTGCCAGCTACATGACAGTGCACATGCTGACCGCCTCGATACATTTAGCCACGATGACGCCCGCATTGGCGGAACAGCTGCACCATGCACGCAACAAAGCAAAAGGTTTGGGAGAAGACCAATGAGACACATATTCATCATCGACGGCGGCAATGCCGCCGAAGAGTTTCCCTTCGGGTCGATGTTGTACAGTTTTTCGTCCACGAATGGCGACCATGTGAACATTCAAGTGTGCAGACGTTGCAAGATGAACCCATGCCGCTGCACAATGGCCGAGGAGAAGCTGCTGCGCACCGTCAAACGTAAGCCAGTCCCCTATTGTTCGGAAACCATGCTGGAAAACCTGAGGAAACAAGATACCCGCCGGCTTCACTTACGCACGGAATGGTGATACTATCCGCGTCTCGGTCAAGGCCGTGGCGGTTGGTTTGGCCTATGAGAATGCCGCCCTAGTGTGCTTCCTTGAGAGGCAGTGGCGGCTTCTAACACGCCTATCATAGTTTGAAACCCGTGACAATCAATCAATCAATTGTCACGGGTTTCAGTGAATGAAAAGCATGTTCTCGTATAATCGGGCCCACACTCGTTGTTTAATGCACCAGCTCGCGCCGGTTGTCTTCCGCTTTGATTCGTTCGGCCAGCCGCTTAACGCTCGGACTGCTTAGGGTCACGCTTGCGTGGATCGCCACAAATCTCAACCGCATGTGCGTAGCTCTCGCTGGTACCCCCGTTATAACTGTCGAAGTCATCGCTCCGATACCAGCATGGTTTTTGCCCAGGCCCCCACTCATAGTAGGACCAGACGTGGTTCTCACCCTCATACCAGCCCTTGCCGATCTCCATGCGAGCCTTATCCGCCACAGTCCCCCGCGCGAAGTTCCTAGCCTCCTCGTTCTTGCGTTCACGCTCCTGCTTCGCATCCTGGGATTTACGGCGGTATGGTTCGTTGCGAAGTTCTTTCTCTTCACGCTCCAAACTCCGCAGTGTCGCCTTCTTGTTCCTGACATCCACAGACGAGACAAATGAGGCTGACTCCAAAGCCCTAAGATCACGCAGCGCCTGCGCCTTTTTCTTGCCAACCTCAACCAAGCGATGCTGTATCTGCTTCGGTGTCATTGCCGCCACACGAAGTGATGGTTCTTTTCGCTCGCCACCGTCGTTCTGAGGAATATCCTGCACCACGGGATGCACGCCGGGAACCGTCTTCCCGTTGGCGGTCAACACCCCATTGCTGATTTTCAGTACCACGGTCTTTCCACCGGACTCCACCTTAGCGACGTATTCTCCGTTAATCTTGGTCCAGACAAGTCCAAGGTCGGTTAGTTCAGCCATGATTCAAAGCTCCTTTACCTATGGGCGTTCAATTCGCCCCAGTTTTCCATGAAAAAATGATGCCACATGACATCCAATGAAGTCCGCGTAAAAAAACGGGAAGTAATGTCTTTCAGACTAGCACAGGACGCGCTGCCGCCAGTCCAGCTACCGGTATTCGACTGGCAAAGGCACATCATCGCCCCATTCGCCGGAAGATTCAGCGGTCATACTCCACAAGCGTTCGACATCAAGTATGCCATTCCTGAATAGCGTGCCGGTCGCGTAGTCTTGAAGCTCGCTTCTATCGTCTGCGGACAAACCCGCACGCGTGCAGGATTCCAGCACATCATCCATCATGGACGGGTCATCCCTATGCGCCTGGAACCATGCGACGATGGGCTTGAAGTAGTCTATGGGGAGAGACGGCGCGTTGGGGTTGACTTCCCAGTCGGCTCGCATGGCCGCGTACAGGTTCTTACCGAGTTCCTTGAGTTCCTTTACGTTTGCGGAAACGTGGGTGGGCATGATATTCCTCCTGAAAAATGTTCGGGCACGACAGTCGCCGTGCCCCTTGTGTTTTGGTTTGCTAATTCCCAGAAGGTCACAAGATAGTCTTATGGCCTTCAGTGTATCAAGATTTCTCGTATTCCTTGCACAGATCGGCGGCGAACTTGCTGAGATTATCCGGGTCAAGCTCATAGTTCTCGCCGGCCTCCCCTGCTTCGTCGTAAATATTTCAAGACTTCGCGTAGCGCGTTCTCCATACGTTTCGCGTGCTGCCACCGACGCAACGAGTTCATGGCATGGTCTAATGCCGGGTCATTCGTTTCACTCATTTGATTACCTCGTTTCCGTTGAACCAGTAGCCGTTCTCAAAATCCTGATTGCTTCGCCATTCCTTGTAGTCGAGAACGGCACGAAGATTAGTATCGTCTCGACTGGCCAGTTTCCGTTTCACCGCGTCGATAACATCCTTGAACCATTGCCGGCGCAGCTTCCACCACGTCATACGCGCGTAACGCGCTCGATAATCGGCCGTGTAGCCGAGGAACTTGTAATAATCGTTCATTTGACAATCTCCTGATTCCAGTCCAACATGTCGCCGGTCAGCCACTCTCCGCCACTCGAAACACGCGCGTACAACCACGCCCGGTAGCCGATTCGAGCCGCCTTATCACGTTCCAGCCATGCTTTCAACCACGTGAAACGTAGTTTCCAGCCGGGTATGCGTCGCCACAACTCCTTGTTGACGGCGGGGTCGAAACGCTCATAACGGTAGATTGCGGTTATCATTTCGCCCAGTTTCTCTTGACATGAGAGCCGTCCTCGTAATCGGCGCTGACCATATCGTTGTCCAGTTCATCAATGTCCAACAGGTCTCCAACGCCGTTTTCGTCAACCCAGTCGCTCAACTGGTCGAACGTCAAGCCTTTCGGCGCGGTGACGTGACGCTTCTCGATCTGCGTCACGCGCTGGTAAATCGTGTAGACTTCGGTTTCTTCATCCATGATGGAAACTCCCTTGTTATTGTCCGGTAAAACGATTAACGGGACAATAGAACGCTCTAAAGTCCCGTCTAAATGCTGATTTATGTGAAAACCGCACCATAGAAAGCCCTATGATGCGGTTCTAAATGATGGTTTCTATAAGAATGGCCTCATAGAACAAGTCCATGAGGCCATCAATTACCGCGATGACGAGCATCGCGGTTTGTCCCTGCCCGGTAGTGAGAACGGAGCAAACCGATGGTTGACTCCTCCTACCTTTGTTCCATTCCCGAGGGATTGGTGGCGGAACATCCTGGGGTGATTGATAAGCACCCCTCCCGGTCAGGATGTGCCTGTCTGGGATTCAACCAGAGCCGCGTATCCGAGTCTCCGGATGTTCATGGCGGCCACACGATCGTCATTGGATCTGTAGCCGCAGCCCGCGCACACGTACTCGTGGGCACGGTGTTTGCGGTTCGCCTTGCGGACAAGCCCGCATCGTGGGCAGGCCTGCGACGTGTACGCCGGATCCACCAGCATGATCGAGTGCCCGGCCTTGAGAGCCTTGTACTCGATCATCTGCCGCAGTTGGAAAAACGCCCAGGAAACCTGCACGTATCGTCGGCTTTTGCCTACCCGCTCCGTCGCCTCCCGGATGCCCTTGAGGTCTTCGAGTACGATGAGCGTGGGCTGTTCGCATTCGTCTACGAGTGCCTTGGAGACCTGATGGTTCACGTCTCTCATCCAACGGTTTTCTCGGTTGCCGATGCTTTTGAGCCTGCGTCGGGCGCTGCGGGTTCCCCGCTTCTGCAATCCGGTGCGCAACGCCTTGTAGTGCGCGCGTTTGTGTGTCACCTCCTTCCCCGAGTGGAATGTGGTCTTGTGGCTGCTGTCGTAGCTGGTGGCGAGGAATCGCATGCCCAGGTCGACGCCCATGACGTTCTGCGGACGCTGGGGGTCCGTGAGTTCGACGGTGCTGGGGATGAGCAGCATCCACTTGCCTCGCTTTTTCAGCAGGCGTGCGGTGCCGAACCTTCCATGCCGGTACTGTTCGGGCATGCCCTTCCAGTCGACTTGGAGTTTGACGCGCCCTTTCAGGGTGTTGACGCTCAGCCGGCCGTCGGACAGGATCGAATAGTCACGGTTCCACACGAGATCGTAACCGGAGGACGTGTATTGCAGCGGCCGCTTCGTCTTCCATGGGTCTCCGAGGCTTTCCTTGACGGTCCGGTAGTTGCCGATCACGCGGATGATGGCCGACTGGGCCATCTGCGAGCCGACATGGTAGGTTTCGCGCAGATGCCGGTAGGCAAGGTCGTTGAGTTTCCTCTGGGAGAGCGTCCGGTTCGACTTCGCGACGCGGCTCACATGGTCGCAGCAGGAGAGGTATGCCGTGCAGGTGCGGTCTAGCAGATCGGATTCGGCCGGGGACGGGTGCAAGCGGATGCCGTAGGTCAGTGTCTGCACGACCATAATCCACTCCCATCCGTCGATTTTCTTCAATAGCAAGGATAATTATAGCACTTTATTGAAAAGGAGAAGGCGATTCCTCCCCGACCACAAGGGCCGGGGTATCCTCGCCAAAAACATCATGAAAACGATAACGGCTATACGCTTCGCCTGTATGGTGGAATGTCCAATGTGGCTTTCAACCCGTCGTTAACATGCTCCGCGTCCCTCAACGAGAGTCGTCCGAACCATTGCAGCAGTTCGCTCCTGTTGAAGTAGAAGCGTTGCGAACAGCGCACGAGCGACGGCTTCAACAGCCCCTCGGCCTTCCAGTCGAGCAGCGGCACGTCACCGGCCTCATCCCAATCAGTGTTGCCGGTTATCTTCGCCACGATACCCGACACCAGATCACCGTCAACCTCGGTGATAACCACCGGACGCGGCTTCCCGATACCGGGATGGTCGGGAAACTCGACCCACATCAGCCACACGTCATACAGGCGCGGTTCACTTGGCGTACTGGTCATAGACATCATCCTCCGAATCATCCCAATCGGCGGGCAGTATCACATGGCCCTTCTCCGAACGCTCGAACATGTATGCATTGTGAACAGGCGGCACCGGATAACCGTCCGGCGTGTGTCGCGTCGGCCTGAACGGCAATCCGTTGTCCACCAGAGACTGGCGTAGGAACATGTTCACGGCGGTGCTCAGGCTCATGCCCATGGAATCGTAGAGCGCGGCGGCGCGTGCCTTGACATCATCATCGACATTGGCGACCAGCTTACCCATGATAAACCTCCTTAACGGTTAACAGGTGGTATCAATCATATACCATATTGGGATAGAATAGTATCCGAGTTTTACCAGTAGATGTAAATCTCACCCGCCTTGTGTTTCCATCCGTCCGGCGCGATGGGAAACGCCTTGCGATATTCAGGTGCCAGACTCTCAAGAAAATCAGCGTAATCATCGAACGAGAACCTGTCTTCATACTGTGCCTCAGTATCGTGTACCACGCCGTCCAGTTCGTCCAGCATGTCCATGAACTGTTGGGTTTCGCCATCGGGATACAAGTATTGGGCGACAGTAGGGATAGGCAACCAGCCGTCCAAGCGTTCTCGGACACGGTAGTCGCTCAACGTAAGTTTGATAGTGGCGCTCATAATAATCTCCTAAAAAATATTGATTTGGTTTGTAGAAAAAATGGGTTGCCGCCCAGCGGAAGTGAGGAAAACACCAGGCGGCAAGAATCAAGTCAGTAACTCATAGTCCAACAGCGGCCATCTTCAGTCACCAATCTTCCGGCCACGTCTGTCACTTCGGAGCCTCCAATGAACGGTTTCATGCCGATCTCCTTGTAATTGTACAGCCAATACCCAAATGACTCCATACCGTCGAACATGCGACGCCAACCATTTAAGGCGATATTCTCACGCATGGTGTCCAGCTCATCAGCCAACCATGAGCGGAACGCCGTGAACCACGAGCACCTTTGCAGTCGGAATGTCGGACGCGCCCGCGACTCCCCATAATTGGTGATGTCCTCGATACGGAACACCTGCTTCCGAACATCAGTGCGCATCAACGATGGCTCAGTAGTTAAGATTTCTAGACGCGAATAGTAAACATTGTCAAGCCACATTCCAAACATAATCAATCTCCTTAAATGTCTTTTAATACACGCGAATACATGGGGAAAATGGGTTGCCGTCCAGCGGAAGTGAGGAAAAAGCTGGACGGCAAGAACTTAGAACAGCGGCAAAGCAAACCGCTTGTCGGGCAAATCGGTGGCGTTCAACGCCGCCAAAATCAGGTCAGACGTATGCCGTGGAATGTTGGCGCGCACCGCCGCGATATTATCCGGCGTGTACACGGCCCCCGACGATTCCATAACCTCACGAATCTTGCTCGTAGGTATCTTGACCTCCATCAATCCACCCCCAGCAAATCATCGATAAGCATGACGATAGCCGTCTGATAACGCTGATACGTAATGGAATAACCGCAGTCGTAGATCTCACGCGCTCTCTTATCCAGCACGTCCAACGAGAAACCACTATCGGCTATCAAACGCTCCATCTCATCATTGTCAGGCGGCGTGGAAGGCATACACGCGACGCCTTCCAAGGTGTTCACCGCACGCATACGCAAGTCATCGATGAAGCCACTCCGGTAATCGAAAACGGCGGATAAGTCACGTTCGTTCTCTTCGGCCATCTCACGCGCGGACTTCAACAACAGTCGCGTGGCCTTGTCTCTCAGCTCGCTCATGTCACGCCGCCTTAGCCCACAGGTCACGGGCAACGGCCACGTAATCGGCCACCGCCTGTTCTAACTGCTTGTCACTGCCACGCTCATACCTTGCACGGTAGGCGACTACGCATTTGCCGTTGGCTGAAGCGATGTACGCCACCTTTTTACCCTTGCTGGTACGGAACGTCTTGATATGGCCCAAACCTTGCAGTTCCGGGCATTCCTTAGCCATCATCAGGTCAGGCAGAGTCGCGTAGGACACGGCAAACGTGTTGACCTTGGGCGGGACTTCAGCAATCTCCTGAGTAATCGGCGCCGGCTCATCATCCAGAAACTCATCCTCACCAGCCCACTTGCTCTCATCTTCAACAGGTACAGGCACCGGCCAGTGAACGCCGCTCAGGAACCGTTCACCATCATTACGCCAGTTCATATCAACCAGCGGATCAGCCTTAATGGCGGCCACACGTTTCGCGTCCATACCGGTAGGCACCGGCACCCGAACGATTCCACATCGTTCCGAGTCAGGCACTAGCAACCAGCCATGCTCAAGGTCAACCGAACTTGACTTCATACCGTTCAGAAAATCCTCATACTGGACTCCCCTAGCCTGAACGTTCCACGCGGTACCCTCGGACGTTTGGGACAACGACCAGACTCGTTTCACCCTAGCGTTGACATACCGTACATCATATTTCGATCCGTCCTTGCGTAGTCGAACCCACATGCCGCTCACGGCATTCACGTTACGCGACGGGTCATTAGCAAGTTTCTTCATCGGAATTTACCTCACTTCAAAAAATCGATTGTCAGATTTGCACGCCACGGCGATAGGCGTAATCGCCATACACGCAAGTGGCAGTGTCATTAACGCCGTAAGGCGTGGAACATTGGGGAGTCGGCTGGATAAAACCAACCCACCTGAGAAAGAGAAAAGCCGCGACTAGCGCGGCCACAAACAGAACACGACGGACTCTCAACACTCACCCTCTTCGGTGGCTTCGGTATAGAAAACGTCGTCCATCTGGTCGTTATCGAAACGCTCATTGACGTAATCGGACAACGCTTCAACGTCGCCGTCATTGTAGAGTCGTGCGATTCTGCCATGCCCTACGCCGTTACCTTCCAACATGTAAGCGTCCCGAGCCCAATAGGGCTCACCCTCGAAAGCCGCGTCATACTCGGTTTCAGTGACATACCCGTAATCGCCCAGACGGTAGATACCCTCACAAGGCTGAAACCCGTCATACCGGCATTTAGGCGTGAGTTTCGCGTCAACGCGATCCACCATGTCCGTAATGTCTTCAGCGGTAATCATTGTCAAGCTCCTTTTGAAACAGCGGGGACATGGCTTCAGCGCCATGCCCTTATGATTGATTGATTGAATGCCCGAGCGGGCGTGAGGTGCGGATTAATGCGCCGCACCATCGCAGATGGTCATGAGAGTTTCTGTACTTTGTAGGACTTTATGAACACCCTCACTTCATCCATGTTCTCGAAAAACTGTTGCCCGGAACCACATACGCACGTTTCATCGCCACTGCGATACCACGGGACAACGCAGAAGTTGCTGTAGGGGTAATGCACGCGGTAAAGGTCGAAACCGTAAGTGCCCTTGCGCCGTGAATAGGTTTTGATAAAACGCGACATCATGCCACCTCGCCATCGAATTGACGTTCTGCGGCCACCGCGTACAACACGTCATGCATGGTGTCGGTACTGTAGCCGTTGATATTGGTGACAACTTGCAAAGTCTGCTCGGACACGCCGTAATCATCTTTCAGCGCGTCCCACATTTCCTCGATAGACATTTTTGAATCTCCTTTGAACTGTTGAAGCGCGGAGACAGCCGCGCGACTGATTGAACTGGTTTGAAAGACTTAGTAGCGTTCGCCGATTAGCACGCCATCACGGTAGATGTACAGGCCGCTACCCCTACCGTTGCCCATACGGGCAGAGTCCCAATAGCAGAGTCCAGCCTGACCGGAACCGTCCTCGTTGAGACACTGGGGAATGTTGGCGGTGTCGCTACCGCAAGCGGATAACGACATCAAGGCGATTGCTGCGGCAAACGCCGCGACACACTTATTACGCATGGTTCCTCACTTCCATGTGAGGCGTGCTAAGATAGCACAGCCTCGATTTGATTGATTGGTTAGAGAACTTTCAACTTAAGGCACGCGGCTAGGTAGTTGGCACTACTTAGCCGCATTCTTTTAACGCATCAGGTCGCTCGGTTGGCAGTTGAGTGCACTGGATATCTTCAAAGCGTTTTCAAGAGTCATGTTCCGAACGTCTCGCCGCCCGGTCTCATAACTGCTGATGATTGTTCGCGCTATTCCAGTGCGCTTGGCTAGCTCAACTTGTGTTAAGTCGGCTTGTTTGCGCAGTTCCTTAAGTCCCATAGGCTTACCCGCTTTCTCTAGTAGTAGGTAAACCAATTATGACAGCAAAATGTATCATTTGCATGTAGGGAAACACTGTTAAGTTCTCAAACTTGCTTTTGTCTTGCCCGATTGGGCTTGATAATTGATATCATAACGTATCATTTTGGTTTAAACAAATCGGCGTGTCGGAAAACCAGCACGCCGAACAGCTCACACTGACGCGAACTCACGCACCAGCGCGTGCCGCATGATGTCATCAGCGGACACGCCACGACGTTTAGCGACGGCATCCAACATGGCCGACATGTCAGCGCTTAACGAAAACGTCCGACTGACAGCATCCGCCTGAGCGACAGGAACGACAGGCCCGGAATACACCGCACCCGGCCTTCCGCCGAACTCGCCGTTATCCGCATCGTCGGCCCACTTGTCCAACATGTCATCAGTGACCACACGGCCACCCTTCGCAACAAAAGACATGACACTTCCTCCTTTACAAAAGTTTCAGTTCCCGCAGCACCTTCGGCGTCGCACGCATGGCATGGAACACATGCCAACGATCCGACTCATCTAGTACCGCCACCATTTCCAGCAAACGCCCGTACTCGTCGTATCCAACCGCCACATAACGCAACGGGTCGGTATCCTCACGCGCCATAAACCGCACGACGTTCGACCATGCCACGCGCACCGAATCAGCGGACACGTCGGGATGTCGAGTCTGGATACGCGGGTCAACGACGATATCGCCAACCGGCACGGCTCACCACCTTTCGATATAACAGGTTCCAGCGTATCCCGTCCACCTTGGGACACGCTATGAGTGCCTAGACTATGGGATAAACCCAGTGAGCTAGGCCGACTGTGTACAAGGCCCACAGTCAGGCGAAGAATTGATTAGGGCACACACCTAACAACTAATCGTTAGTGTTTTCTTTTGGCTTATCAGCCTCTAACAGTTTGCGAGGATTACTCACGCGCAAAGCGTCACAAATTTTCAGCGCAACGCCAAGTGACATGCCCTTAATCGGACGCCGCCCATTCTCGTAATCAGAGATACGCCCATAGCTAACTCCGTCGATTTTATCGGCTAGTTGACGTTGGGTATATCCTCGCTTCTGCCTTAGCTCCCTTAGACTCATAACCCACCTCACTTATGATCGGTGGGCCCAATTATACAATTCCAGACGCTCGGTTTAGCCGTCGCAAGAAGATATCGAGATATCTCCATGTCTGCCACCATGAGTGGCAACGTCTATAGCGGGGACAATTCCATGCCGGACACCCGCTCTCTTATCCTCACTAGCCCGGTAGGCTAGACGCCGGTAGACGCAACTCATTTATGCAACCTTGTTTGACGTACTCTCACTACGCAGATTACAACCGACTTTCGGCAACACTTTTTAGTTATCAATGGTTCATGTCCGCCTGATTACCCGCCACTCACTATGAGTTTTGGATAGAGGGGACTAAGTGCGCGACTAGGGACTTGCACCCTAGCGTTAGCCACTATGGCCGCGCTGATTACTTGTTGAGGTCATTCCACACGTTGTCAAACTTGCGGTATAGCTCGGCGGGGTATTCCTCGTTGTCGTCCATCTCGATACCGAGGGACATGGCCGTGAGGTCAAGCACGTTGTCATAGGTGCAGGGCTTACATACCGTGGCTAGGTCTACCGCCGCTCTAAAGGCCTTGGCTTTAATCTCCGTGGTGTTCATTTCGTGGTTCCTTTCTTGTCGTTCCGTGGTTGATAGCTATCACTATACATGCACCCCATACGGAGTGCAAATTGGTATCGCAAACCACCACTAAAACCATTGAAGCCACTAGCATTCCTCGGCGTGTCGAAACCACCATAACCACCACAAAAACCGCTGTCTCTTATACACA
>ENA-OZFK01000584-OZFK01000584.1-human-gut-metagenome-genome-assembly--contig:-NODE-584-length-13398-cov-4.860076_pt1 | contig 13398 bp, 10 predicted proteins | sample MGYA00244622_ERZ653642 | MGnify/ENA primary metagenome ERZ653642 (study PRJEB26926, sample SAMN06165103) | human gut metagenome | biome: ENVO:00009003; feature: ENVO:2100002; material: ENVO:00002003...
TGGGCTCGGAGATGTGTATAAGAGACAGGGCTTTCGAACTTCAATCGTAAATTCTAATTCGTCAAATACTTAAATAGAAAGAAGATGAAAATAGGTGATAAAGTACGCTTCCTGAATGAGATCGGGGGTGGTATTGTGACGGGATTTCGGGGAAAGGATATTGTGCTGGTAGAAGATGCCGATGGATTTGATATCCCGATGCCCATACGTGAGTGTGTGGTGATTGATACGGATGATTATAATATGATGAGACCGGTGCCGAAAGCTACTCCGAAGAAAGTAGAAGAGAAGCCGGTGCGATCTTCTATTTCCCATCCTGTACATGAAGAAAAAGAAATGGGACATTTGTCTAAGCCTCAAGTTTCTGCTTTTCGTCAGCCGGAAATGCGTGGTGGGGATGTGCTGAATGTTTTTCTGGCTTTCGTTCCGGAAGATATCAAAGCAGTCAGCACGACTCCTTTTGAAGCTTATCTGGTGAATGACAGTAACTATTATTTGTATTATACCTATCTCTGTGCCGAAGGAAAAGCATGGGAAGTCCGTTCCAATGGAGTAGTAGAGCCGAATACAAAATTCTTGCTGGAAGAATTTGAAAAAGCAGAATTGAATGATCGTGAACACGTAGCTGTGCAATTTATTGCTTTTAAGGAAGGGCGTTCGTTTGCTATGAAGCCGGCAGTAAGCGTGGAACTCCGTATTGATACGGTGAAGTTCTATAAATTGCATACATTCCAGGAGTCGGAGTTCTTTGAAACGCCTGCATTGATTTACGATATAGTAAAGGATGATGTTCCCACTAAACAAGTGTATGTTTCTGCTGAAGAATTGCAATCAGCTCTGCTTAAGAAAACAGTGGCAGACAAACCCAAATCTCAGCCGATTGTGAAACGTGGCGGACAAAGTGGCATTATTGAGATAGACCTTCATATTGGTGAATTGCTGGATGATACTCATGGAATGAGCAACAGTGAGATACTGAATTATCAGCTGGATAAATTCCGTGAAGTGCTGGAACAGTATAAGAATAAACGTGAACAGCGTATTGTCTTTATCCACGGAAAAGGTGACGGTGTACTTCGTAAAGCGTTGCTGGATGAACTGAAACGTAAATATCCTACTTTCCGGCATCAGGATGCCTCTTTCCAGGAATATGGTTTCGGGGCAACGATGATAACGATTAAATAGTTACAAGCCACAAAAGCTACAAGCTACAAGTTGCTGCGCTATTATTCTGCATAGCACTCGTAGCTTGTAGCCTGTAACTCCTAGCTATTATATTTTCTTTCCCAAAGGAATAGAAAGTCCGATAAAGGCATTCACATGTTTGGAGTTATTTCCAAAATACATATAGTCAGTACCCAGCATCAAAGGACCTATCTTGAAAGCAATACCGAATGTTTCGCCACCTTGTAACATGGAATAGCTCAACGTAGTATTAATCAAAGTATTGGGACGATAATTGGCGGAGAATGTCAATTCAGAATACGTTTTTAACTGGCCGAAACGGGTTGTTGATAATAATCCTAATCCCAGTTTGTTGTTCAGTAATCCGTATTCCCCTCCGATAACCATAGTCGGTGATAAGGAGGTGGTGCGTGATTTGTTTTCCTTCTTCTTCAAACCGAATAAATCAAAGTCCAGCACATCGGATGATTCGCTATAGTTATTTTTATCAATAGTAGTATTCTTATCTGATTCAGCTATTTGAGTACTTGATTTGCCCCAGGAAATGAATCCCAAGTCAAGAATGGCGGCAGAAACAGTCAGATTCTTCATCACCTGATAGCTTGCTCCTAAATCGATACCTGCTCCATAACCACTGATGCCAAAACTATTATAATCCAGGTCAGTGATGTATCCGTTTTCTTCTTCCAGATCAAGTCCTTTTGCAGAAGCTTCCAGATATGCATCCGTTTTTAGTTGGAATTCCGAGTCGATGCCAGCATCCTTCCCATACATGTAGAGCTGGTTGATATTCAGGTTTATGTTTCCTGCACCTAATAGTAATTTGGCTTTACCGCCTACGGTTAAGCGCTCGTTGATGGCACGTGAATATCCTGCTCCGACTTCTATGTAAGCGTTCAAACGTAGTTTTTCATTGCGGATATCAAAACTCTCACCGCTCCAGCTGAAATTATCAGCGTCTGTTGCGCGCAGGTAGTCGAACATGGTTTTAGGAATAGTGGCGTCCACATCAGCCCGTGCCCCTACATTGAATGACCAGAAACCTTTTCCTTTATAGAATCCGAAAGATATAACATCTGTATTCGCACTGATATTCACTTCATTCATTCCTTTCAGGCGATTGTAGAACTTGTCGTTGTTATAAAATTCACCGTCGGAATCGAAAACGTCGATGACATCTTGTATACCAAGTGAGTTAGTGGCTACTTCGGCATTCACGGAACCGATGCCGGGGAGATTGACATAACCACGTTTGGGTTGCAACGCCGGATTTAACTGAATGCGGGTACTGCTACCTTCCATAAAATAGGATGAACGCAAGTATTGCGCCTGCATAGCGGTGGGGAGAAGAAAGGAGATACAAATCCCCAAAAGTATAAGCTTTCTCATTGTGTCTCGTAATTTGTGGGTTACTGTTAATGATTACTTCAATTTGTTTATGCAAAGTTAAAATAAGTATTTGTGATACCCAAATTATATAATAAGTAAAAACAGGATAAATAAATATCTTAGCGGATAAGTGGTCTTAAAATTGTACTAAATGGGAAAAACTATTATATTTGTAGCAATGCATGAAGGATATCTTTATTCTTTATATAAATGTCAATAGCTATGAACACGATATATGGCAAAATTCTGTGGAGAACTTCTCTTCCGGTTCTCTTACTACTATTCTTAGCTGTTTCGTGTAAACAGTCTGAGCAACATTCCTCTTGGGAAAAAAAATACGACTCTTTTTATCGTTCGGTTACAGACTCTTTGACCACTCATCCACAACAGATACGTGCGCTGGCAAAGCAAAAGATGGAGATGTCGACTGATAGTCTGGAATGGTATTACTACTCTGCTATAGTATTAAAAACGTATATGTTCACTTCGGATGTGGACTCAGCCCGCTATTTAATAAAACGGATAGAAGACTTTTGTGCCCGTGAACAATCTTCACCCTATCTTGCTGATTTACGCTCGGAATATCTGAATACAAAAGGTAATATTTATGTGCGTGTAGGCGCTATGGATTCGGCTATTGTCTGCTTTACAGATTCTTACAAACAACGTTTGCAGGGAATGAAGACAGAATCAGTCCCGGATATTCTTATCAATCTGGCTGATGCATGCAGCCGGCAGGGAAAATATGACGTAAGTGCATTTTGGTATCGTAAAGCACTGCAAATCGGAGATTCTTTAGGAATATCGGAGGGGCGTCGTCATCCTGTTTATTATGGGCTGGCTCAGGTGTATATGGCTTTACACGATTTTGATCAGTGCGACTATTACTATAATCTGGCAGGGATGTTTTATGATAAAATGCTTCCTTACGAGAAATATATCTATTTGAATAATCGTGGTAATTCATATTATTATCGTGAGGATTATCCGGAAGCTTTAAAATATTTCAAGAAAGGTTTCTCGCTGGCGGTTTCTCATCCCGATATGGGCTTTGAGAAAAACCTGTGCATGGTGAATCTGGGAGATGTCTATCTGCAAATGAATGAACCTGATTCAGCGGCTAAATATATCAATGAATGCCAACCCTTTTTTCGGAAAATAGGGGCAGCAGGAGCGCTTTATTATATTGATACCCAACGCATCGGTCTGGCTCTGGAGCGAAATGATATGGCAACCGTAAGGAATCTGCTAAGTAAGGCTACCAATCCGAATCATATAGAGCCGGACATGCTGCATATTCGTAATAAGTATTTGCAGGAGTTTTACGAGAAGACGGCAGATTATAAAAATGCTTTCTTTTATCAGAAAGAAAACAGCCGGCTGGACGATTCTATCCGTAATGAACATGTAAGAATGCGTACAGCCGATATGTCATTGAGATATCAACAGGACTCTACACTGTTGGCAAAGAACATATTGATTGAGCAGCAGAAGGTAGAGATGTTAAAGTTGCACGAGGGACGTTTCTTCTGGATTGGAGTTTGCGTTTTGGTATTGGTTATTGCTTGTTTCATCTATCTGTATGAAAAGAAAAGACGGGCTCTTCTGCTCGCGCAAAGTCAGCGTACCATATCTTCTTTACGTTTGGAGAATATACGTAACAGAATGTCACCGCATTTTATTTTCAATGTGCTAAACCAGGAAATGGGCAGTCGGGAAGGGGAGAATAAAAAAGAACTCTCCTCATTGGTGAAACTAATGCGACGGAATTTGGAATTAGCTGAGCAAATGTGTGTTACCTTAAAAGAAGAATTAGGTTTTGTGCAAACCTACATTGATCTTCAACGCCGTTCTTTGGGACCGGAATTTAAGGTGACTATTGAAGTTGGTGAAGATGTAGACACCAATCAGTTGCTTCTGCCTTCCATGTTAATACAGATACCGGTGGAGAATGCCATCAAGCACGCTCTTCAGGGTAAAGAAGGTGAACGGCGCCTTTGGATTGATGTTCATCGTTCCGGTACTTATATTTGTGTCCGGATTACGGATAACGGGGGTGGGTTCAAACTGAACAGTGCTAACAGAGGGACAGGGACCGGAATGAAGGTAATCATGCAAACTATTCAGATTTTGAATGCTAAGAATAAGGAAATGATTGAAACTACGGTACACAATATTCCTTTGCCGGATGGCGAGACCGGATGTGAAGTAAGTTTTCATTTACCGTTGAATTATGATTATTCAGTTTAATGATTTTCGAATAATCCTCAATTTTGATTGGATATCCGTTGTTTTGATCGAATATCCTGAAAATGACATATTCTGATTTTTTAAATTGCTTTCAGTTCTTTAATTTCGCAGAAACAAGAGAGGTATGGACAGGTATAAGGTTGCAATAGTAGATGACGATGAGTTGTCCTTGGATAATCTGGTATTCGGGTTACAGAAATTTGAAAACTTTCATTTAGAAGGTACTGCACGCAATGGAGTATCCGGGAAGAAACTGATAGCTAAAGTGCGTCCCGATTTGCTCTTTTTAGATGTAGAGCTACCTGATATGAGGGGGATGGATTTGCTGGACAGTATTCGCGAATCTCTGACTTGGGGCATGAAAGTCGTTTTTTATACTGCATACGATAAATACATGATGTCAGCCATTCGTCAATCTGCTTTTGATTATTTGTTGAAACCTTTTGAGGACAAAGATCTGGAACTTATAATTTCCCGATTTATGGAAAGAATAGAATTAGAACGGAAAGCTGCATTTTTTCCTGCGGCATTAGCAAACACTAGTCAGACATTTATGGTGTTTACTCCGACAAATGACATGCGGGCATTACGGCCTGCCGAAATTGGATATTTCCGGTATTGCTCTGAACGGAAACAGTGGGAGGCGGTGTTGAGTGGACAAACGCCGTTACCTCTGAAGAAGAGTACCACGGCCGATCAGATAGTGAGATATGCTCCTTGTTTTGTGCAGATTCATCAGTCTTTCATAATCAATATTGATTATCTGATGATTATCAAGGATGGTAAATGTGTGTTGTATCCGCCATTTGAGAATGTAGATGAGCTGCTGGTCTCTAAGAAATATAAAAAGGAGCTACAAGACAGATATTGTTTGTAAATGAAATATATATATTGGTTAGGGAGTCGACACTTGAATAGTGTTGATAAAGGAAAGAGGGCACAAAACGTGATGTTCAGTGCCCTCTCTTATTATTTCACTTCGATACCTTTATTCTGCAAAGTGACATTCAATACTTTCGCATAATCAGCGTATTGCTTGTCAGTAAGCGTTTTCTTCATCAACTTCAAGTTTCCGTACACTGCATTGTGGAGTTTCTTTTCCTGGTCCTTCTTTGCAGTTGTGGCACGTCCCATCTGTGTAGAGAAGTATTCGCAGATGTTTGCTACTTCTTCATGCTGGCCAGCCGACAATTTTAAATATTTACTCAACTTGGTTACGTTGATGTTACCATCCCATTTTGCAGTTGTAGGTTGATTTCCTGCTGCAAATGTCGTAGCAGTCAGACAGACTGCTGTTATTAATGTTAATCCTAAACGTTTCATAATACCTACTTTTAATTTGTTATACCTAAAAACAATTCTAACTCTAAAAATCTAATACCTATTGAAAACAGCTCTAAGCGCTTAGCTTTTTCTTTTTACCTATGCAAATATAGAAATATGTTTTATAACATAAAAGCAAAGAAGAAGGAAAGTACAGTTTAAGGGAGCATTTCTTGATATAGATCAATTGTATGGTATTATTTTGCTTGTTTAAGACCTTATTTGTAATATGAATGTAATATAGTTATCGAACACGGGTGATCATAATGATAGTATTTATCCGGATTTTACCACCATCCCCATTTTTTATCCGGCATATCTATGGTGTATTGAATTTCAGATGAAATACCTACAAAGCCCAATCCGCCTTCTACATTGCTGGGCAGGCTGATAGGTTCCATCAGGGCTTCGTCATAATCTTCGTCATCCATGCAGTTTAAAGCTTTCAGGTAGCGATAATATGTTTCAGGCAAACTGAGCACGCGCACGGTGATATTTTGTTTCAGATAGCAACGGGTATAATTCAGTGATTGGAGAATATCATAGTTGTCATCGTAAAGTGGGGTGTAAACTTTCAGCGTGGCAGATGAATTGGTGAAACGATTATCTGTGAAGATACTGTATTTGTTTTCAATGTTGGTGGGAAACATTGCATTTTCATCATCATCCGAGCTGGTGACATGTCCGTCGGTCAGGATCACGTCTTCACGGTTGATAAGTTCGGTATATCTATAGTTGACAACTGTGTCTTTCGTTATGGTGTAAATGTAATCTCCATTTTCATCCTTTATATAGTCTCCGTTCTCGTCTTCGTTGGGCGTGTAGATAACGCAGCGGAAGTCTTTGTTATTCACTATCTCCAGACGGTAATAGTTCTTTTCGTTAGGGAGATCCTCTAAGGTGATGCGGTATTGACGATGGGCTCTCATGCTACCCCATTGGCGGATGAGGGCGGTACAGGTGTCCACTTGCAGGCTTTGTAGGGGACGGGGAACAGTTACTTGCGAACTGACATGATACTTTCCGCCTTCCGCTGTGGCTTCCAGGCGAATGTTATCTCCGGGTTGTAAGCGGGCGGTGAGACGGAATATTTTGAAGCGCATACTTTTTAGTAATGCTTCATATTGCCCCTTGTCAAGCTGATTTTGCATATTTCCATAGTATTCTTCGGGAGATATGGCTTGAGGGGATTCAACCTGCTTATCGTTTACGTAGAGGGAAAGCGTTGCTTCATTGATGCGGCCGATGCTGTTTCCTTCACTAAGATGCAGATAAACGAGATTCTCTGTTTGTCCGGCGTTGAGCAGGGCATTCATGATAAGCTGCGGATTTTGTTGTCCGGGATTATATGGGATTTCATTTTCACAAGCCATAAAGAGTCCGGCGAAAGCTATATATATAATAAGGTGTAATTTAATTCTTGTTTTCATAATCTGGTATGGCTTTTAAAATTTATAGGTATAAGTCACAGAGGGTATGCAGGGTAATATCGTCAGTTTCTTGATAACAGTCTTCGACTTTTTCTCTGAGTTGTATTGATTACCGTTTCCTTGATATATGCTGTTGTAAAAGTCATTGTAAATCAGATTGTAACCTTGTTCCCATTTGCTGTAAACCAGGTTGGGGTTCATAGCATTGTAGGCATTATAAAGGCTGATGTTCCAGGTACGCATGCCATGCTTGGTTTTCTTGTTGAAGTTGATACCCAGGTTTAGGCGATGACTGGCTGGCAGGCGGTAGTTGTTGCGCCGGGAAATATAAGGAGCAGATTCTATATTGCCTTCGGGACGGATGATAATGGTCTCCCGTTCAGGTACTGTGATGCATCCCCCGGTATTGAATATCCACGAAGCTCCGACATCGATACGTTCACTGAATTTATGATTCAAACACAGACTGATGGTGTGGCGGCGGTCATATTTATAAGGAAACCATTTACCCTGGCTGATGGCACCATCTTTGAAACGGTGATCGGTCTTTGCCAGCGTATATGCCAGCCAGCCGGTAGTCTTTCCCAAAGTCTTTTGTACCATCATTTCCAGACCAAAGGAACGTCCTTCACCCATTTCTACCTTTTCCTCCCAATTAGTGGAAGTGCCGAAAAAGGAAACGCCATCCTGATATTCCAGTATGTGACGCATCTGCTTATAATATCCCTCTATAGAGAACTCCCAGCCAGCCAGACCGGTATAATAGCCTCCAAGAGAGTATTGATTGGCATACATGGGGCGTATGTTTTTGGTAATTGGTACCCAAAGATCCGTGGGCATAGAGAAGGGAGTGGATGAAAGCAAGTGTACATATTGTGCCATGCATGTATAGGATGCCTTGGCGGAGAATCCCTGTCCGAAGTTGTAGCGTGTAGAGAGGCGTGGTTGAATCGAACAGTAGTTCTTTCCTTGTGTAGAGAACAGAGATGCCCTTATACCGGCATTTAGGCTGAGATGACTGTTCAGGTTGAAATTATCTTCAGCATAGAGTGATACCTCTTGTCCTCGTAGTACATGATTATTGCTGGCGGCATAAATTGTTTCTTCCTGTTGCTCTCCGTTTTCCACTTCCTGAGTCTTGGAAGTGGAGATGCCCGGGCGGAAAGTATGGTGGATATATTCTGCTCCAAACTTGATGTGATGTTCCGGCGCGGGTGTAAAATCGAAGTCCATGCGCGCACTCCAGTCACTGATGCCCGAACGGAATTGGGATAAATAGCTATAGCGATCTAATATTTGCCCCCGGTAGGTGCGTGTATCTTCCACATCCTGATTCAATTTCATCAGATAGTTATTGTAGGAAATAGTGGTGTTGCAGAACAACTTACTATTGAATACATAATTCCAGCGGCCATAGGCTATCGTGTTTCCCCAATTCAGGTGGCTGTCATCTTTATAATAGACTTTAGTGTCGTCGTTGTTCTGATAGTAGTTGTTGCTGTCGGTGGTGTCAAAGTGGTAGTGGTCCTTTCCTTTATAGAAACCGATGAAGAGGCGGCTGCGGTCATTGAATTTATGGTTCACCTTGGCATTGATGTCGTAAAAGTAGTAGTTGTATTTATCAGCGTAATAATCATCTTTATCTACTATGAGGTTTTTGAAGAAGGCGGTGTGCGTGGCACGTGCACTAAGACTGAAAGAAGTGTGTCCTTTCCAGATAGGTCCTTCAAAATGCAGTTTGTCGGTAAGTGTACCTACACTGAGTGCACCGTGGTAATGGTGCATATCTCCGTCGTTGGTGCGTATATCGACAATAGAGGAAAGCCGACCGCCGTAACGGGCGGGAAAGGAACTCTTGTAGAGTGTAGTGTTTTTTATAGCTTCGGGAGTAAATACGGAGAACACCCCCAGAAGATGATCTGCATTATATACCGGAATACCGTCTAGCAATATCAGGTTCTGGTCCGGTCCTCCTCCGCGTACATATAAACCTGAAAAGCCTTCCGTTCCGGCTTGTACACCTGGCATTAACTGAATGGTTTTCAATATATCAGCTTCTCCAAGTACGGCTGGAGTATGTTGAATTTGTGCCATCGGAATTTCATACGCTCCCATGGCGGTGGCTTGGATGCCGGCTTCTTTCTTGTCCGAAAGGACAATCACTTCCGCCAGTTCATTATTGCTGTCCAAGCGGATATTGAGCACGGTGTCTTTGTTTAGCGGGAACGAACTGTGCCGGGTTTCGTACCCTAAATACGAAAAAATCAATTCCGCATCTCCTTCCGGCAAAGTAAGAGTATAGAAACCGAAAGGATTGGTGGCAGTGCCCACACGCTGACGACTATCGAGGATATTGGCACCAATCAGCGTCTCGGAAGACGCCCCGTCTGTCACGTATCCGCTGATAGTGAACCGACGGCTTGCGGTTTTCTGCGGCACGGGCCGCTTGTTTAGCAAGATATGTTTTCCGGAGATTTCGAAACCTATCGGTTGGTTTTCAAAAGCTTTCCGGAGAATTTCGTTAATAGTAAGGTCTCGGACGGCCAGTGTGATGCGTCCATTCAGGCGTACTTCTTCTCCGTATATGAAACTGTACCCGGTTTTTTGTTCCACTTGTTTCACAAACTCCTCCAGTGTCGCATTTTGCAGTTTGATGCTGAAACGCGTTTGTGAAGGATTGGTCTTCTGTAGAACGCAGGTGGCAAATACAATCGTACTTTGTAGTGTACAGGTTGATAGGAGAACCGCTCCCACCAGGAGAAATTTCCTGATGGTGCGGGGTGAACAGATAGAGGATTTCATTCTAGTTTAATTTTTGTGTGATTGTTATTATGTCATTAGTTTTTGTGTATTCAAACTTTTGATTGCGGCAAAGCAGCGAAAGAATTTCTTCCAGTGTTTCGCCAGCAGAAAAAGTAGCCGTCATGCGATAGTTCTGTAAGTCAGCGTCTTCAATACGAATGTCTGTGTGGAAAGCATTAGAAAGTTGTCGGACAATCTCTTGTAAAGGAATGCTTTTGAAAAGCAGTGTTCCGTTTCTCCAGATAATCTCTTCGGATGCATTATTTTCGGTATGTAGAGTCAGACTTTTCTTATCCTTATTATATATAGCGCTTTCATTGGGTGAAAGTATCAGGCTTTCTTCTGCTTTACCGATGAGGCTGACAGAAACGGAACCTTCCAACAAGGTTGTTTTCACTTGTGTATCTTCGGGATAGGCTTCGACATTGAAATGTGTACCTAAAACCTGTACTATAATTGCTCCGGCTTCTACTTTGAAAGGATGTGCTGCATCTTTGCTGACTTCGAAATAAGCTTCTCCTTGTAACTGTACTTTCCGGTCTTTTCCTCTGAAACGTTCGGGATAAGTCAGAGAAGAATAGCGGTTCAGTACAATTTCTGTTTGGTCGGGCAGTGTTACGGTACGTGTTTCTGCCAATGTGGATACGGTTTGCAATGGTACCGGGGCGAACATATAATATGCCCACCAGCCCAGTACACAAAGCACGGCGACAGCGGCTGCACCAGCCATTGTGTGCAATGAAAGGATGCGGCGTTGCAGATGCGGCAACCGTTTCTCAAGAAGTATCCAGCTATTGGCTTTCGAGAATCTTCCTCTCGGCGAACGGGTGGAGGTTGCGAGTTTATCGAGTATTCTTTCAAATTCTTGTTCCATGTTCTTCTTCTTTTCTATAAAGACAGGTAAAACGGAAAAACTCCCTATGCCGAAATTACTTTTTTTTCCTACATCCTACACCCGCTATCATTTTTATCTGGTTATCAAATAGATAGGTGGCGTGGGAAGTGGTGTAGGAAGGTGTAGGAAAGTTGCATCCTACACCGAAAAATAGAAAAAAAGAGCGTTTTTATGTTTGTAATTCACTAATTCACAAGTCCTTAATATGTATTATACAAACTTTGCCTGTATTCATGCAAATATCTCCTTTTAAACTGAATTTTCATCGCAGAAGTTATCACTTCGTAAGAATTGAGGAGTCAGGCTTCATAATCCCATTATATAGAAAGCTGAATGATAGAGGAGAAACTTGATATGCTCCTTCCTTTTTCTCCTAAAGCCTTAATGTTAATGTCATTATGCTATAAGCAAAACCTCGTTTTTCAGTTGAGGGCTGTGTAGCCCGCAGTTGTGGGACCGACAGCCCTCAATTGGAAAACGTAGAGCCCGCAACTGTGGGACGAAGTTTTGTTACGGGCAAAAGGACAAAAACAATAAAGCAAAGCTTAGTTTTCATACGGCCTTAAGGCATTTATGTACCAAGCTCACGTGAGAAAAAGCTAGTGATAGGATGAAACAGAATGGAGTTGTAGTTCCCATTATTGGGGACTTAGATGGATAGTGATCTGTGTCTTTTTGCCTTCTTTATCCTTCGGGGTACAGACGATGCGGAATTCAGCTTTGTCTGTCACTCTCTTCGGATAGATCTTCACTCGTAGATTGGCTGATTTCTTCTTGGCAGGGATAATGACCGTCTTGTTCTCAATACTGAAAATAGCTGCTTTACCCGGCATGTTTATGCCATTAATGAGAACTTCCCTATCCTCATTTTTCTTTTCAGCGGCAATAATCTTTACGTCGAACTCTTCTGTGTCTTTGTTTTTGTCGAACGAATAGTTTTTGGTGGCTTTCTCAAAACCTACATACTCTTCGGGATAACTGGAACTGTTGTTACTGCATGCGGCAAGGATAAAGAGAAGCCCTGCGGTTCCTGCCATTTGTTTGCAAAATCTTTTCATGTCGTTTGAATTTAGTTTAGTTTATATAGTTCATGAGTAAAGACAGGAGCAAAAAAGAAATTCCCTATGGCGATAGAAATAAAAAGTGTTAAAGGCTAATTGATGATATACCTCAGATAATAGAGAAAATAAGATGATGGACTCTGACTGTTTATTAGAGCAGTATTTCTTTCAATCGAATGGTTGCTTTCTGCAATTGCGCATCCACCGTTTTTGTACTGATGCCCAACTCTTCTGCTACTTGTGCATAGGTTTGTTTTTCTTCGCGGATGCGGATAAAGACTTCACGGCAACGTTCCGGTAGCCGGTCGAGAGCTTTTACATAGCGGGAAAAAAGCTCCTCGCTGATCAGAGTATCTTCAGGTGATACTGCTTGATCGGAGTGTTCATGTAGGGTTTCTGTTGATAGGGTGGGGCGGCGCTCCTCTTTTTCTATATAGTTGAGAGAAGCATTCTTTACGAGTATGAAACAGTAATCTTCGATATTGGTAATTTCTAATAATTGCTTACGGTGTTCCCAGAGTTTCATGAAAACATCGAGCACAATCTCTTGCGACCATTCTTCGTGGTGAGTGTAGTAATAAGCAATACGGAACAGACGGTCATACGTCATATCATAAAAATCCCGGAAAGCAGTTTGCGAATCCTGCTCGCTCATTTTCCGTAGATACCTTCTGACTTCCTGTTCTGTCATATTGTCGTTTCATGTAATCAGCGGACAAAGGTAAGAGTTTCAAATTAAATATCCTATTTTGTGTGCTTCTTGTCTTTCTAAAATGTTGATTAAAAGATGGAGTTCTAGCAGAACTTGATAGATTGGTTAAAGTGTACTAATCAATGATATTAGCAAATATTTGCTTCTACCGTAGCTGTTGTTTTCATGATACTTCTGTTACTTTTTCAGGAATATAGATTTTTATTATCTTTTCAAACTTTGAGCTATATATTTATTTGAAGTGTAGATGAAGAATGACATTAATCTTTCTTTCGTAAATGTGTTTTGATCATATCCTCTGAAAGCATAGTCGTTTATTCATGTTCCACAGCTGCAAATTTAAGTAATATT
>ENA-OZFK01000598-OZFK01000598.1-human-gut-metagenome-genome-assembly--contig:-NODE-598-length-13112-cov-48.679712_pt1 | contig 13112 bp, 9 predicted proteins | sample MGYA00244622_ERZ653642 | MGnify/ENA primary metagenome ERZ653642 (study PRJEB26926, sample SAMN06165103) | human gut metagenome | biome: ENVO:00009003; feature: ENVO:2100002; material: ENVO:00002003...
TGCAAACTTGCAAAACTTGCAGCACTTCCACACCCACACACGTGCGCGTACATTAATAATGCAACAAAATAATATGTTCCAAAATTCCACTCTATTTCTTTATTGTGATCTGTGAATGACCTGATCTCCCTCCTGTTTTCTTGTTCACGTTTTTTCTCTTTTGTGAAATATATGCGTCTTGATGAGGAGATTCCTTTAAAAGGCCATTACTACAGCCAATGCCGGCTGGAGAACAGCAGGCGGCAGGTCTTCTGACAGGACAGTGCCTCGGAAACGGGATGTCGTGCCGTGTGTCTTCATACAGTTCATGTGCTCCGAAGGGTTAGTAACGTGTGTTCCGTAAAGTTAGTAACGTGTGGCCCTATACGTTACTAACATACAGGTCTGCACGTTAGTAACGTGTTCCATTTAGATTGATAGCGCGTTATTCTGCATGCCGACAGCTTGTTCTCCACGGAATTATGCAAGCTGTACCAGCATGATTGGCGGAAGGCTCCGGTCTGTACAGATACCTGCTGAAGGTTCGGACAGTCATCCCTTTGCCACCTGTGTCTGTCCGATTCCGGTTTCTGTCTTCCACTTTCCTTTTTTCTCCTTATACGGTCCCACCTCTTTCCACCAAAAATCCTGTCACATCTCTCCCTTTTCCCCCGCTCCACCTTCTGTGTCCCGTCATACTTTCCTCCATTTCAGCTCTCCCCTGCATCGTCCGTTTGTCCTCCTCCACCGTTGCTTGTCATACCCTCCTTGTACCCTCTCATTTTTCCACATTATAATGTACGCGCACGTGTGTGGGTGTGGAAGTGCTGCAAGTTTTGCAAGTTTGCAAGTTTCATCCCCGCTTTATATCATAAAGGGAACTGAAAATAAATAATATTCTAGCATTTAGTCAATGCTCCAATAAACTATATAATTTTTTATTGCTATATTTGTCCTCATCAAATCATCAAAATGAATATAACTTCTACTATCATAACAGCTTCGGACGGAACACCCCTCTCCTTATATGATGTATGCCGATTTCTATCCAAGCAACAATGGAGACACATATTAAAACTATTGGAACAGGAAGGAATACATATAGAAAGAATAGAAGCTTATGAATATCCGGAAGCCCGAGACATCAAACATCTATTTATACGCTTTAAAAAAGAAAAAGAAGACACTCCTTTTTATTTACTATCTCCAGAAATATTCTCTAAACTAACCAACACGATAATACAAGAATATTCTTCAAATATAAAATAAAAGAAGTTGTATAAACTATTAAATTAGAATGAGATGAAAAATATCAATGGTCAAGGCAATGAAATTACAATTATTTTACCACATGACAAAAATAGATTGTGTATCCTCCCATCATGAACAATTCAATCAAATCATCAATCGATCCAACATCATAATTACAGGAAACAACAATCATGTTTCCATGCATTTCGATTCAGAAGAGAATGTTGAAAAACTACTTTTTAATGAATATTTTCTGTTGATTATCAAAGGAAACAGTAACACGGTTAATTAAGCTGGGGCATTGGTATTTGGTGTACCGACGCACATACTATAACAAATTTAAAGGGAAAACCGATTAATTTGCTCAAAGTATAGAAATTGGCAATATGTATGGGTAGGAAAAGATGTAAAGATTGGTAAAAATACAAAAATACCCGATGACAGTATTGTGGGTTGGGGAAGTATTGTAACAAAAGTATTCCACGAACCGAATATAATATTAGCAGGCATCCCTGCAAAAATTATAAAGAGAGGTATAAATTGGGATCGTAGATATATCAATAAATACTTACTATAATCGTATTTTAGGGTGTCTGACTAGATATCTTTTCAGACACCCGATTGATAACTATTCCGTTAGAACTGGAAATAAATAAACGGCTGAATATCACTGCTCTTTATCTGGATAACCAAATAAATCAATACTACCAACAATAATGCCTTTCCCAATAAAGGTAATTTTACAACTCCACGACAACACGCATCCTGCCAACTATCAGGAGCAAAATGTAGCAAATACCCTATTCCCATCAAAACAAACACTTTCCAATAACCTTCTATCAGCTGCATGAATACCTCGGGATGAAAAGCTGTAAATATCTGCTTCAGCATAACAACCGAAGCTTCAAAAGTCGTATTACGGAAAAATATCCAGCAGAAACAAACAAAATTGAAAGTAATAAGAACTGCAAAAAATTTACGAATGCCCTTACTAGTGGCCGTCTTAGGCTTATGCAGCAAGTTACGCCAGAATTTCTGTGCAGCCAGTGCTATTCCATGAAATCCTCCCCATATCACAAAATTCCAAGATGCGCCATGCCACAAACCACCTAACAACATAGTAAGGCACAAATTAATATAAGTACGGGCCTTCCCCTTGCGGTTTCCCCCCAATGAGATATAAAGATAATCTCGCAACCATGTAGAAAGAGAGATATGCCAACGATGCCAAAAATCGGTTATACTATCGGCTTTATAAGGCGAATTAAAGTTCATAGGAAAACGGAAGCCCAACAGCAAAGCAAGCCCGATAGCCATATCACTATATCCGGAAAAGTCACAATAAATCTGTAAAGCATACCCATATACACCAAACAAATTCTCAACCCCGGAATAAAGAGCCGGATTATCAAAAATACGTTCCACAAAATTTACACTGATATAATCGGAGATTACAGCTTTCTTGAATAATCCGCTGATGATAAAGAAAACACCGGTACCAAACATCTCCGAGGAAACAAACAGCGGTTGCCTGATTTGAGGAATAAAATCGCGGGCACGTACAATAGGACCCGCTACCAGCTGTGGAAAAAAAGACACATAAAATGTATAATCCAACAACCTGTTCAAAGGAACCAATTCACGACGGTAAACATCTATGGTATAACTTAAAGACTGGAAAGTGAAGAACGATATCCCCACCGGCAAGAAAATATCCAACGGCTGGAATTTACCATTCCACAAAGGAGCCAGCATCTGATAAAAGAAATTGGTATACTTGAAATAACAGAGCAATCCTAAATTTATTCCCAGACTTGCCAGCAGCAAAAACATCCGTTTCCATTGAGTTTCGGTATGCGCCATACGCCCTGCCAGCAAGAAATCCGTCACTGTCACCACCCCCAGCAAGAAAAAATAAAAACCGCTACTCTTATAATAGAAATAATAAGAAAACAGCGTTACAAACAGGATGCGTGCCGTATCCTTTTTCTGCAATAACATATAAATCAGGCTAAAGCCCAAAAACAGAAACAAAAACAAGCCGCTGCTAAAAATCATCGGTTGCTTGGCATTATAAGTCAATACTTCAGCCAGTTTACTCCAATCCAGTTGCCACATATTTATTATACGCTTTAATCAGTGCCTGATGTAATAAATTACCTTGTAAACGATATCCATCGGGAGTGAAATGAATGCCATCCGCACGAAACATGTGGTGCTTCGTCCAGTTACGACAAGCATCTGTCTTTCCTCCTACTATATTATACATATCCCAAACTGCCATTTTATGCTCTTGTGCATACTCCTTTATAATACGTGCAGCCGTTACGGTTCTCGGATTAATAGTACGTGCACGACGACGTCCCACATATGCTCCGGGAGGTGTAGTAAGTAAAAAAAACGCTTCAGGACAGGCAGCTTTCAACATACCCAACAGTCTGCCTATCTGCATTTTGTGAGCCTGAGCCAGATAACGGCGGCTATGTGCCTCATTGGTTCCAAAAGAAACAATAATCAGATCAGGATGCAAAGAAGCTATTTTTTTTATTTTTTCATCGTCAGAGAAAGTAACAGAAGTAGCTCCATTAATGCCAAGCATATGATAAACAATACCCGGTTCGCCCGTCTCATGTGCCAACCCTTCGGTACGATATGAAATGGTATCAGGATAAACAGCCTCAGCACCAAAATCATGTTCCAGACAACGACGGGTTATTAATGGATAAAGATGCCCCCGCACATGAGAATCACCTATATGGACTATCCGTACCGGTCCCGTCATATCATTCAGTTTTTGAAAGAAAGGAGAAAGCGAACGGCTCTCATCTTCTATCACATTATCTAAAGAATGAGTAAAACTCGCCGGAAGTGAATCATGTACTGTTATCAGCCGCATACCACGATGCATTTCCTTTGTTTCACCGGGTATGCGAAGCGGCTCCAACGGTCGGGACAATGCCGGAATAGCATCCTGGGCATAAAGACATGGAAACAGCAAGAACAAAAACAATACCATTGCTACACCGGACAGACCAAGAAATCTGTTATTCCTCCTCATAGGCTTTCCGCTTTTCGTATTGCTCTTTGCCATACATCAATGTTTCAAATAAGATACCTGCCAAATGCCTGCCTCCCTTAAAATTGATATGGGTATAATCAAGATTCGCCATTTTTTGCCCGATCATATCGACAATGCTTCCTTGACCTCCCATTGCCTCATACATATTCCAAAAAGCGATATGGCTATCAGCCGCAATGGACTGTTGATAACGGATAAGATTCTTGACTCCGGGCATGGTGCGGAGATCTCCATTCTCGTTTTTATATTCACGGTCACCCACACTGACCAGTAAAATGCTGGTTTCAGGAAAAGCTGTCTTCAAATGCTCTATCACCGTAAGCATCCCTTTCTTATAGCCATCGTATTTTACGCCTCGTTCCGTAGCCACATTCAAACCATATTGGACCACAATCAAATCGTATGGACGAAGACGTTGGAAATCGCGAAGCGTATGTAAAGGAATACTACGTAAATGAAGCCCACTGCTACCACGTACGCTAAAATTATCCAAAGATATTCCCTGCTTGCCATCCATAGCCACTCCATAGAAAGTAGCAGAATCAGCATGTTCCACACTCCACCGTACTTGTCCTATCCTTCCTCTCACCGAAACAGCCTGCACACCTCCTGTTCCTACTTCCTCATGCAACTCTCCTTCCGCAGCATTATTCACTTTAGAACGGACAGCGGCAAAACCTTTATTTAGGAAATAAAAAGTAGAAACCTCACAGGTATCCAGTCGGGAAGCATATTTACTCTGTCCTTTTAACTGCACATAAGCACCTTCACGAGGGAAAAAATAATGTCCGGAAATATCTTGCTGTATTTTATCAAAACCAACAGAGTCATTGGATGAATGACTGCTCCATCCCCCAAAAGTATGGCGTACCGTAGGACGGTAACCGCTGATGGAAGAGGTTACAGGAACATATCCCACTCCGCACCCACCAAATTCTTGTTGAAGCATTTCGCGCAAATCGGCAGTAAAAATATCAGCTTCTATAAAAGAATCACCGAAGTAAGCGATGCGTACAGGGCGTTTCATGGTTTTCACTTTGGAAAGTGCCTCATAAAAATATTTCATTCCCCGCATGGTGGAATCCGAATAATCCTCAATACAGGTAATACCCGTTTTACATGTATCCACAAAAATAGGTTTTACAGGAGGAGGAAGAACAATGGTGTCGGAATCACATACTTCTTCTTCCACATCCGGACGGATATCAGCCAACAGGTCCACCTTGCGCAACGGTTTGCCTCCCACCGACATGGGGGGAAGGAAATACAGCCCCATTAACGCTCCTACTACGATAAAAGTGAGAAGAAAAGTAGCCGGTATATAGTTTTTCATATTGCTATATTTGTAAATTAACCGCAAAAGTAGTGATTTTTTAGACGGAGTACTTCATGATAGAGGCTAAAAAAAGAAAAAAGACTGCGCCAGAAAGAGGGCAACAGTCTTTTTCTTTAATAATGAAAAGACAGATTCAAATCGTCTTTTCTATGTTCCACACAAAAGCACGTAATCCCAATTGTTCGGTTTCCTTATCCATTTTATGCAAGGCGTCCAATAACGGATCCACTTTGGTGTCATCTACCACTGTCATAATAGCCGAGCACATACTGGGCCACGCGTGACTGCCATAATGCGGTTCTCCTTTTACAGAGCCGCGCCCCTGCAACTGCTGCCAATAACTGAATCCACGACAATTCTGGCGATCCAACAATGCCAGAATACGTTCGTAAAAAGCTTGGTCGAAAGTGATGAAAACAGATTTCATTATTCCATTTTTTATTTTAAGTTCTGTCATCCGGTCCCCTATTCATTTCGATTCGGATAACAAATATATTAATTATTCTTTTTTACCTTTAGTCATCTCTGTCTTATGCGCTTGATAATAGTCATTCAGCTCACGGGCAGCTTTCATCTTCTTACGGTTACGCTTGATACCTGTACCGGCAAATGAACAGTAGAGCACCGGAACCAAAATCAAGGTGAGCACGGTAGATACAGTCAAACCACCGATTACGGACACCCCTAAAGGCTGCCACATTTCAGAACCTTCCCCTCCTCCTATCGCCATCGGCACCATGCCTAGAATAGTGGTCAAAGTGGTCATTAAAACCGGACGTAAACGACTACGGCCCGAAACAACGACCGAATGAATAACAGACATGCCCCGCTCACGACATAAGGTAATGTAATCAATAAGCACGATACCATTCTTCACTACGATACCAATCAACATGATACCTCCCAACAAACTCATGACATTCAATGTAGTCCCCGTTCCATACAATGCCATCAATACCCCACTGAATGCAAACGGAATAGAGAACATAATGATAAACGGATAGGTCAGAGACTCAAACTGGGCAGCCATTACAATAAATACCAATATAATAATCAAAACAGCCAAAGTTCCCAGATCGCTGAATGAATCCTGCTGATCCTCATAAGAACCTGCCACCTGGATACTGATACCGCTAGGTAAATCCATCTTATCAATAATAGACTCACCTGCCACCACCACACTACCTAAAGGCGCACCTGAAATCACAGCGGAAACTGTTACAATACGTTCACGGTCTTTACGTTCAATAGTAGGAGGAGCGGAACGCTCCACCACCGTACCGATATCTTTCACCCGAATCGCTTTACCTTCATTAGTATAAATCAGAATATTCTCCAAACTTTCAATACTGGTACGGAACTGGGGAGCATAACGCACCTTGATATCATATTCGTCACCATCTTCCCGATAGTAAGAAGATAAAGCACCATTAACACGGTTACGCAGATACAAAGCTGCTGTAGAAAGATTCAAACCATGTAAAGCCAATTTTTCACGATCAAAATCCACTTGATATTCCGGCTGATAATCCTGACGGCTGATATTCACCTCAGATACACCGTTCACTTTCAATAAAGCTTCTTTCAATTCAGCTGCAGCTTTATCTGTCTCTGTAAAATCATATCCATAGATTTCAAAATCGGCAGTGGCCTGTCCACCCATGCCTCCACTGCTACCACCCAGGATAACCTGAGCTTTATCCAGTTCGGGATAGGCTTTCAGATCCTCACGCATACCATCGCAGACTTCTGCCAACGTAACAGAACGTTGATCGGGATTATAAAGGTTGATATTGAATGAAATGATATGGCTACCATTATCCTGAATAGAAGCCCAAGTATTATCTGCATCAGCCTGTCCCACAGTATAGTTACAGATACGCATCACCCCTTCATATTTCTTCAGCCACTTTTCGGTCAATTCCTGAGCCAATGCCTGGGCACGTTCTACGCGAGCTCCGATAGGCAATTGTAATTGAACAGAAATACGACTGTTGTCTTGTGACGGAAAAAACTCTGTACCAATTCCTTTCGCACAAATCAGGCTCAGCAGAAAGAACCCGAAACAACCGGCAATAATAGTCCTGCGGTGACGAACAGCCCAGTTCAAACGTTTCTGATACCAGTTATCCAACCCGTCCAACGCACGTTCTATTGGTTTGTAGAATGTGACAAAACACTTGCTTTGTTTTTTTTGCAAGCGAAGCATCTGCGCACACATCATCGGAGTAAATGACAGCGCCGAGATAGTAGAAATAGTCATAATAACACACATCATCCAGCCCAACTGACGGAACAAAACTCCCGACATACCACTGACCATCGTCAACGGGAAGAATACCGCAATCATAGTCAATGTGGATGCGATAACAGAAATTGCCACCTCATTTGTTCCATGGATAGCCGCCTGTTTCGGCTCGGAGCCACGCTCGATATGGGTCGTCACGTTTTCCAAAACAACAATAGCATCATCCACCACATTACCAATCGCAATAGAAAGGCACGACAAAGAAATAATATTCAGCGATCCCCCATCCGTGATGGCCAAATAAATAAAAGAGGCAATCAATGACATGGGGATAGTGATACAGATAATCACTGTAGCACGCCAACGACCTAAGAAAACAAATACCACCAAAACCACAAACAGAATGGCATACATAATAGTTTCCGTCAAACTGTCGATGGTATTCAAAATATTATCTGAAGTATTCACAATAACCCCCAGTTTCACGTCACTGGGTAGTGACTTCTGCAACTTAGGCAACTGGTCCATTACTTTCTGGGAAATGTTCACAGAGTTTGCACCCGATTGTTTCTGTACAACAATCATAGCTCCTTGCACCCCGTTATTATAGGTTTCCTGAGCACGTTCTTCTACAGAATCGACTACCGTTGCCACGTCACGCAAATACACCGAAGCACCATTGCGTGTACCCACTACGATATTCTCCATTTCTTTCGGGTCCTTGAATTCCCCTTCCACACGCAAGGAATAGGTATTACTGCCCACATCGAAAGTTCCGCCCGGAGTATTCTTATTTTCAGCCCCGACAATGGAGCTGATGGTCTCAATCGTCAAATCATACGCTTCCAGTTTGTTGGGATCACAATAAATATTCACCTCACGTTTTGGCGCACCGGCAATGGACACCGTTCCCACGCCGGGAACACGAGCCAATGGATTTACTACATTATCATCCAATATCTTATATAGAGCCGGCTGACTTTCTTCTGCCTGAACGGACAACAGCAGGATAGGAATCATATCCGTACTGAACTTAAAGATAATCGGAGTATTGACTTCATCGGGAAGTTGTGAACTCACCATATCCAATTTATCACGCACATCATTAGTCAACACATCAATATCATAGCCATATTCGAATTCCAAAGTGATAACTGATATATTTTCTGAAGACTTGGATGTAATATGTTTCAAATTACTAACCGAGTTCAACGTATTTTCCAACGGACGGGTTACGTTGTTCTCTATATCGGAAGCACTGGCACCCTGATAAGATGTCATAACCATAATGGTATTGGTATCAATATCTGGATACAAGTCTACCGGAAGTTTCGACAATGAGAACAGACCAAAGATTGCTACGGCCAAAAAGCATAGCGAGGTCATAATCGGTTTTTTAACCGCTCCTTCGTATAGACTCATGTTTGTTAAATTAAAAATTGAAAATTAAGAACTAAAAAATCATATATAGGTAAATAAATATAGAGTATTATCAACTAACTCTCAATTTTTAATTTACTGCCACTTCCACACCATCGGCCAAACGGGTCTGACCGGCGACCACCACCTGCGAATTATCCTCCACCCCGGAAATCAATTCATATTCGGTTCCCATCCGACGTCCCAATTCTACTTTATTATAGGAAACCTTACCGTCTTTGTAGACATATACATAACGATCGCCCGAACCAGCACGTTTCACAATAGCCTGATCAGGAACTACCACATGCCGCAATGTACCAAAACTCACAGTCACACGGCCAAACATTCCCGGACGTATACGCTGATGGGTATTAGCCAATTTTACCTCTACAGGAAAAGTATGAGTAGTAGCATCAATAGTAGGATAAACCAAACTAACTTTTCCTTCGAATTCCTCATCACCATACACATCAAATTTCACCTTTACGGTCATACCTTTAGTTACTTTCGGGAAATAAGGTTCGGATACATTAATCAACAGTTTAACCGGAGTGATCTGTTCTATGACCAACACAGGAGTGGAGGCGGAAGAATATAAGTCACCGTTATCAAAATTACGCGCTGTAACCACTCCATTAATAGGACTTAATAACTGCGTATTCTCCAACAAATTATTATAGGAAGTACGACGTACATCTAAAGTTGTTTTCGCTGCATCCCATTCAGATTTGGAAGCTCCACCCACTTTGTACAGTTCATCCATACGTCTGAATTCCGTTTCTTCATTTTCTAACTGCAATTTCATTTGTTTCAGATTTGCCGCATCCATCTGTACTAATTTCTGTCCCTTGGATACATGATCTCCCACTTCAACAAAAATACGGTCTATACGCCCGGGAGAGGTCGGAGCTATATTATTTTTCGCTTCCGCTTCAACAGTGGCAGTATATTCCTCTATCTGATCTACATCGCGGGAAGTTACGGAAGCAAGCCGCACTACCGGTTTGTCCTCCATAGCGGTATCAGCAGCTTCCTTACTCTCCGTTCCACCTGAACATGCACTCAGCATAGTTACCACCAGCAAAGCTGCGAATTGAAAATATTTTCTCATACTGTTATCTTTATGTTAATATATTAAATTTACATCTGCATTTATAACTATTTCATTTTCACAACTTTAATTATTTTGCAAACATGAAATATAATTAATACAACATACAATTTGCATACACATAGTGTGTTTAGAAGAAAATAGAAACAAATATTTGTAAGGGAACGTTTCACTCTCTGGGTAAAAAATCCCCTGTGTTCGTTTCGTTCGTACGGTATTTTACCCTTCGCCCTTGACAAATACTCTGTTCTTTACTGACAGGTGTTTAGGAAAAAAGAAAAAAATGTTGTTCTTCGGTGGGGTTCCGTTTTGTCATTTTGTTACCGGAATTTGTTCGCATAATGGGAGAACCGCACCGACCAGTCGGGTACGCAATATCATTTTGTAATAATTAGCGGGCTGTTTTTAGAGTGTATCATCCCGATATTGTTTTTTTGCTTTTAGATATAGAAATTCAAAGGAGGTGTGTCAAAATTGCCCACCTCTTTTTTTACGCACAAAGAAGGTGCATCGCGCATTACGACACACCTCCTTTCATGTGCTCGCTTACTCTTCCATCTCAACAATATTTTCAAAATATATCTTCCAGTCTGATTCTGAATAAGCCATACCAGTTCCGGCAGGAACATACAGCGTAGCTCCTTTAACCAAATCTGCACTGAAAGAACCATTAACCACCCCAGGCAACTTAGGAGGGACAACGGCATAGCATCGCAATTGTCTTATCGGTGCATTATGGAATGCTAATTCTTCTATCGAAGTCACCCCACTGCCTAATGTGACACTAGTGAGAGGGCAGTCGGCAAACGCAAATCCACCTATTGTCGCAACATGATTAGGAATGACAATATGGGTTAAAGAACTGCATTCGTGAAAAGCAAAACTACCTAATGAAACAACGCTACTGGGAATAGTGACCTTGGTGAGCTTAGTACAATGCTCGAACAATCCTAGACCGATGACCGACACTCCGTCCGGGATATCTATGGCTCTGAGGCTGCTGCAACCGGAAAAATCGGAAAGTGCCTTGACTCCTTCCGGGAATGTGATGCTGGTAAGCTTGGTACAATCCGTGAAGCCACCGACTGCCGTTGTGCCTTCCGGAACAGTGATATCGGTAATGCCAGTCCCACTAAAAATGGAGGTTTCATACAGATGGTCAGGCACTTTGATGTCGGAAAGGTTGGAACAACCGTAGAATGACGCACCGACAGTCTTCACACTGTTTGGAATGGTCACACTGCGAAGGGAGGTGCAATTATGAAAAGCATCACCTTCAATTGTTGTTACAGTATTTGGAATGTCAATGCTCTCTAACGCAGTACAGTTTCTGAAGCAACCACGACCGATGACCTCTGTCCCTTCAGGTATGGTAAAATGTTTTAATCCGGTACATTGGCGCAATACGTTTTCACCCGCCAATAATCTTCCCGGAATAGTTATATTCTGAAGACTATTACAAAGAGGGTATTTACAACCGATTATTACTCAATATTTTATAGATAATAAGTCAGAAATATGGTTGTTATTTTTAATTGCACATTCTAAAAGGTGAAGATTTAACGCTTTTATTGATTATTAACTCAAAAAGGACATCAACTTGGGTCGTTTCTTCTCTTTTCCTTGCTATTCGTTTCCGATATTCCACTTTTGTTTTGGTCTATCTCATATGTACTGCAAAGGTATTGATTTTTGTTTGATATTGCTCCTTGCTTGCTCCTTGTCGTAGATTAATTTTCACACAGGAATTTTTGTTCTCTTTCTATAGGGGCTTGAAACAATCCATTTATTGGAAACAATTAAAGACGGAGCTGGTTTGCCCCAGTGCTTTTTAAGAAACAGGGCAATTATTTTATCTCCACAAAGGCTCTTGTTCCCAATTATGAGGAAAGCCTAATAAACGAGTTCTTACTGATGGGTATTTCGATAAAAGCTGCTTGAAATCTGCAACAAAAGTGTTGCCCATAGAAATGGAGTTAAGCCAATACACCACATAGCAGAGTTGCGGATAAAGTGTTTGTTCACGGAACGAGAAATCCGTAATCCATGTGTTTGGCATACGCATAGGCATCATTGGCTTGACAGGAAAGACCCGATTTGACAGTCTTGAATGATGGGCGCAGCAATTACGAAGTACGGGTCTGGGTACGGATTAAAAGGCTAAGTGATTATTTTCAGTCATTTAGCCTTTTTAATTATCTAATTTTTCCCCACATTTTCCCCACAGCTGTCTATTTATATACAGGGCAACCGCATCAAAATAACGTTAGCTTAGGAAACAAACGTAGTTTTCAACCTCCTCCTCTCCCTTATTGTCCATTTTCCTAAAAAAACCATTGGTCCAAATCGAAACTACTACCCCATAAAAATTGATTTTTTGCCCCATATAATTCAAATTTCCCTTGCGGGTAATATTTTTTAAGAAACATGATTTTTGACAACAGGCTATTATTCAGACAAATACAAAATTATGCATTTTTAAGGGGGGATATTGTAAATTGTTGAAACTTCTCATCCTTGTATCCACCCCACTTATCCCTATTAATACAAAATCGACAAGTATTGATTATCAGGTTATTGACATTTTGATGCGGTTGCCCTGATTTATATATTTTAGAAACATATTTTTCCACCCGTTGGCGGAATTAAGCCAGTGCATACTTGACTCTTCCAATGGGTCTATTAT
>ENA-OZFK01000600-OZFK01000600.1-human-gut-metagenome-genome-assembly--contig:-NODE-600-length-13103-cov-5.385653_pt1 | contig 13103 bp, 6 predicted proteins | sample MGYA00244622_ERZ653642 | MGnify/ENA primary metagenome ERZ653642 (study PRJEB26926, sample SAMN06165103) | human gut metagenome | biome: ENVO:00009003; feature: ENVO:2100002; material: ENVO:00002003...
GGGCTCGGAGATGTGTATAAGAGACAGCAGTAGACATTGTTCTCGCGGACGCGGCGCGCGATCAGCTGATTGTACTGGCCGCCAAAGTCCAGCACGATGACAGTTTCATGCTGCATGAAGTTCTCTCCTCCCTTATCCATTCAATGTGTTTCTACAGATAAAATCAGTATAGCACATCTGCCAAATAAAAGCGACATCATTTGTGAATTTTCCTGTTTTTATTTTTCACGTATGGGATGCCGCAGAACTGTTTTCAGTGTTCCCGGTGCAGCGCGGCGAGGATCACTCAGATAAATCTCGTGGTGGAAGCGTGTCTCTGAAAAATCAAGCCTATACCCCTGCTCTACGGCAAAGGCATCCATCTGCGCCAGCGTTTTCGGTTCTTCATCATAAGGGCCGATATGCAGGCACTGAACGCAAAGTCCCTCATCATAGGTCAGGAATTCCGCCTTGGAAAAATCCTTTTTCTTTTTTGCCGTTGCTTCCTGTACGGCCCAATCAAACGCTTCCGGCGTCACGAATTCTGGCAGTCGGATCATGGATGTCCACTCAAATGTTTCTTTATGTGCATAGTCAACGCCATCCACGCCCTTCTGATGCCACAAGCCCTCCAACGGTGGAACCACATATTCAAAATAGCCGTCCATCTTGTGGCTGCCCTTATAGCTCATTTTGATGGTGAAAGCAATGCCGTACAGCACTCCCATAGCCTCCTGATAGGCTCCACCCGGAGCATTCGGGTCGCCCTTGCCGTGCACTGCCACAAAATTCATACGCGGTATCGTAATCAGATGCGGTTTTTTCGGCGGGAGATAAAATTCCCTGTACTCTTTCTTATAATCAAACGGCATTACTCTTCACACCTTCCAGAAGTTCTCGCTGCTTCTTTTTGCTGAATTCCCTCAGCACCAGCCGATAGGACTTTTCCAGCATTTCCTTTTTCAGTATACCAGAACAACCTTGTTTTGTAAACAAAGAGTTGTGACATGCCGCAAAAAAATCCCCTGCCCTTACAGACAGAGGATCTAAAACAAAAAGAGACCTTCCCACTCTCCGGAATGGGAAGGTCTCTCGTAAGTTTAACCTTTAGCCTTAGGAAAGGCGCGAAGGGTCAAAATCACTCAATGATCTTGCCAACAACGCCAGAACCAACGGTACGGCCACCCTCACGGATAGCGAAACGCAGGCCCTCTTCCATAGCGACAGGGGTCAGCAGCTCAACGTGCATCATGACGTTATCGCCGGGCATGCACATCTCAGTGCCTTCGGGCAGAGTGATGATACCGGTCACGTCGGTGGTGCGGAAGTAGAACTGAGGACGATAGTTGGAGAAGAACGGGGTGTGACGGCCGCCTTCGTCCTTGGTCAGAACGTACACCTGAGACTCGAAGGTCTTGTGGGGGTGCACGGAACCGGGCTTAGCCAGAACCTGACCACGCTCGATCTGAGTACGATCAACACCACGCAGCAGAGCGCCGATGTTATCGCCAGCCTCAGCGAAGTCCAGAGACTTACGGAACATTTCCAGACCGGTAATGGTGGTGCTCAGACGATCGGGCTTGATGCCGACGATCTCCATAGCATCGCCAACCTTAGCAATACCACGCTCAACACGACCGGTTGCAACAGTACCACGGCCAGAAATGGTCATGACATCCTCGATGGGCATCAGGAAGGGCTTGTCTTCCTCACGATCGGGGTTGGGGATATAGGTGTCAACAGCGTCCATCAGCTCCTTGATGCAAGCATACTCGGGAGCATTGGGATCAGTGGAGGTAGACTCCAGAGCCTTCAGAGCGGAACCACGAATGATCGGGGTGTCGTCGCCGGGGAAGTCGTACTCGGTCAGCAGCTCACGGATCTCCATCTCAACCAGATCCAGCAGCTCTTCGTCGTCGACCATATCGCACTTGTTCATGAACACGACGATATAGGGCACGCCGACCTGACGAGCCAGCAGGATGTGCTCACGGGTCTGGGGCATGGGACCATCGGTAGCAGCAACGACCAGAATAGCGCCGTCCATCTGAGCAGCACCAGTGATCATGTTCTTAACGTAGTCAGCATGGCCCGGGCAGTCAACGTGAGCGTAGTGACGAGCGTCGGTCTGATACTCAACGTGAGCGGAGTTGATCGTGATACCACGAGCACGCTCCTCAGGAGCCTTATCGATGTTGGCATAATCCATGAAGTCTGCGTCGCCCTTCAGAGCCAGGTACTTGGTGATAGCGGCGGTCAGAGTGGTCTTGCCGTGGTCAACGTGACCGATGGTGCCGATGTTCACATGCGGCTTAGAACGGTCGAACTTTGCCTTTTCAGCCATTGGAATATCCTCCCTTAATTTAGGTTTTGATATTTGGTTACAACAACCCTGCAAGATGCAGACATTGCATTGCAAGGCTATTCTACTAAATTTGCCCTGTAAAATCAAGTGCTTTTACAGGAAATTTTGCCGAGGTTACACTACCCCGGCAAAATCTTTATCCATTTTTCAGGAATCAGCCCTTAGTGCGGCCAGCAATGATCTGGTCAGCAATGTTCTTGGGCACCGGCTCGTAGTGAGACGGCTCCATGACATACTGGCCACGGCCCTGAGTCTTGGAACGCAGGTCGGTAGCGTAGCCGAACATCTGAGCCAGAGGCACAAATGCATTGACGCGCTGAGTACCAGCCATAGCTTCCATGCCCTGGATCTGACCACGGCGTGCATTCAGGTCGCCGATAACATCGCCCAGATACTCATCGGGAACGATAACTGCAACCTTCATGATAGGCTCAGTGATGATGGGATCAGCCTTGCGCATAGCATCCTTGAACGCCATAGAACCAGCAATGGAGAAGGCCATTTCAGAGGAGTCGACCTCATGATAAGAACCATCCCACAGGGTAACCTTGACATCAACGACAGGATAGCCAGCCAGAACGCCGGACTTCATAGCACCCTGGATACCGTTGTCGATAGCCGGGATGTATTCCTTCGGGATGGCACCGCCAACGATGGCGTTGACGAACTCGTAACCCTTGCCGGGCTCGTTGGGCTCGATCTTGATCTTAACATGACCGTACTGGCCCTTACCACCGGACTGACGTGCGTACTTGGTCTCCTGGTTGGCCTCTTTGCGGATGGTCTCACGGTAAGCGACCTGAGGTGCGCCGACGTTAGCCTCGACCTTGAACTCACGCAGCAGACGGTCAACGATGATCTCCAGGTGCAGCTCGCCCATACCGGCGATGATGGTCTGACCGGTCTCTTCGTCAGTGTAGGTCTTGAAGGTCGGATCCTCTTCGGCCAGCTTTGCCAGCGCGATGCCCATCTTCTCGTTGCCGGCCTTGGTCTTAGGCTCGATGGCAACGCGGATAACAGGCTCGGGGAACTTCATGGACTCCAGAATGATGGGATGATTCTCATCACACAGAGTGTCACCGGTAGTGGTGTTCTTCAGACCGACAACAGCAGCGATATCACCTGCGTAGCAGCAGTCGATATCCTTGCGGTGGTTAGAATGCATCTGCAGGATGCGGCCCATACGCTCCTTGCTGTCCTTCACGGAGTTGTAGACAGTGGTACCTGCCTCAACCTTACCGGAGTAAACACGGAAGTATGCCAGCTTACCAACGAACGGGTCGGTAGCGATCTTGAAGGCCAGAGCTGCGAAGGGAGCGTCGTCAGAAGACGGACGGGTCTCCTCTTCCTCAGTCTCGGGATTCACGCCCTTGATGTCAGGGACATCGGTAGGAGCGGGCATATAGTCAACGATAGCGTCCAGCAGCTTCTGGACACCACGGTTCTTGTAGGAAGAACCACAGACAACGGGGACCAGAGTGTTCGCAATGGTCTCTTTGCGGATAGCAGCCTTCAGTTCCTCACGGGTGATCTCCTCACCCTCGAGGTACTTCTCCATCAACTCTTCGTCGTTCTCAGCAACAGCCTCGATCAGAATGTTGTGGTACTCCTCAGCCTGCTCACGCATATCCTCAGGAATGGGCTCGGTACGCATGTCGTTGCCCATGTCGTCGTAGTAGACCTCAGCGTTCATATCGACCAGGTCAACGATACCGCGGAAGGTATCTTCCTGACCGATAGGCAGCTGGATTGCCACGCCGTTTGCGTGCAGACGATCGTGCAGCATCTTGATGCAGCGGAAGAAGTCGGCACCCATGGTGTCCATCTTGTTAACGTACACCATACGGGGAACCTTGTACTCGTCAGCCTGACGCCAAACGGTCTCAGACTGCGGCTCAACACCGCCCTTTGCAGCCAGAACGGTCACAGAACCGTCCAGCACACGCAGGGAACGCTGGACCTCAACAGTGAAGTCCACGTGGCCCGGGGTGTCGATGATGTTGATGCGGTGACGGTTCTTCTTGAATGCAACCGGATCCTTCTGGGTCTCAGAGTGGCTCCAGTAGCAGGTGGTAGCAGCGGAAGTGATGGTGATACCACGCTCCTGCTCCTGAACCATCCAGTCCATGGTAGCGCCGCCATCATGAACTTCGCCGATCTTGTGGTTGATACCGGTGTAGTACAGAATACGCTCGGTAGTAGTAGTTTTACCAGCATCAATGTGGGCCATAATGCCGATATTTCTCGTCATCTGAAGAGAAACTTCTCTGGGAGTAGCCATGAAATTAACCTCCTACAGAACAGATCAATAACGGAAATGAGCGAAAGCCTTGTTAGCCTCTGCCATCTTGTGAGTATCCTCACGCTTCTTCACGGCGTTACCAGTGTTGTTGGCAGCATCCATGATTTCAGCAGCCAGACGCTGAGCCATGGTCTTCTCACCACGGCTGCGGCTGTAGGCAGTCAGCCAGCGCAGACCCAGAGTCTCGCGGCGAGCCGGGCTGACTTCCAGAGGAACCTGGTAGTTAGCACCGCCAACGCGGCGGGTCTTGCACTCGAGGCTGGGCATGATGTTCTCCATCGCCTTCTCGAAAGTCTCCAGAGGATCGTTGCCGGTCTTCTCCTGAATCATGGAGAAAGCTTCGTAAACGATCTTCTGAGCGACGCCCTTCTTGCCATCCAGCATAACGCTGTTGACCAGACGAGTGACCATCTTGGAATTGTAAATAGGATCAGCTAAGACATCGCGCTTAGCAATGTTACCTCTTCTAGGCATCTTTCTTCCCTCCTTCACAGAATGATATCATCGGTACTCGAAAGTAATAAAACTCCCGTTGTGTCACAAAGAGCTGACCTTTACATAAACTGTTGCCCTCCGCTTTGCAAGCGGACTTGTTATTTATATAATGGAAAGCCGTTTATGGCGGTTGTCCTCAATTACTTCTTTGCAGCACCGGCCTTAGGACGCTTTGCGCCGTACTTGGAGCGGGCCTGATTACGGCCTGCCACACCCTGAGTATCCAGGGTACCACGGATGATGTGGTAACGCACACCGGGCAGGTCCTTAACACGACCGCCACGGATCAGCACGACGGAGTGCTCCTGCAGGTTATGGCCGATACCGGGAATGTAAGAGGTGACCTCGATACCATTCGTGAGGCGGACACGAGCAACCTTACGCAGAGCAGAGTTGGGCTTCTTGGGGGTCATGGTACGAACAGCAGTGCAGACACCACGCTTCTGGGGGCTGTTCAGATCAGAATACTGTTTCTTCTGAGAATTGTAGCTCTTCAGCAGTGCGGGAGCGGTGCTCTTGGTAGCCAGAACCTGACGGCCCTTGCGTACAAGCTGGTTAAAAGTAGGCATTTTGTTTCTCCTTTCTTAATAATGCACATCGGACTTTTTCCGACTTTTTTGCCGCACTATCCCCATGAGGGATGCGCAACAGTTATATAATACTCGCTTTACAGGCGGATGTCAACAGTTTTTGCAAAGTTTTTTGCATTTATTCCAGATTTTTTCTTTCAGCATTTTTTCGACGCAAAACGCACAGTTTTCTCCCCTGTTTCCGCTTTTCCGGGCATATAAAAACCGCCCTGCAGGCGGATGCCCACAGAGCGGTCCATTGTTTTATTTCAGAAGAAGGAGCTTTGCTTACTGTACAGCAGCTGCCTGTTCGGCAGCGATCTCAGCATCGCGCTCAGCCTCACGGTTCTTCAGATCCTCACGGACTTCCGGCAGACCGGTACCTGCGGGGATCAGTTTACCAATGATGACGTTCTCCTTCAGGCCGGCCAGCGGGTCGACCTTGCCCTTGATGGCAGCTTCGGTCAGCACGCGGGTGGTCTCCTGGAAGGATGCAGCGGACAGGAAGGAGTCGTTTGCCAGAGCAGCCTTGGTGATGCCCAGCAGCACCTGCTGGTACTCAACCAGCTTCAGGCCCTCTTCACCAGCGTCGATGCGCTGCTGCAGATCGGCGTTGATGCTCTCCACTTCCAGACGGCTTGCCAGTGCACCGCCGATCAGGTTGGAAGAACCGGAATCAGTCACGCGCACCTTGCGGCACATCTGACGGACGATGACTTCGATATGCTTATCGTTGATCTCAACGCCCTGCAGACGGTAGACCTTCTGAACTTCGTTGATCAGGTAGTTCTGGACATCCTCCAGACCCTTGATTGCCAGAATATCCTGCGGATACAGAACACCTTCACGGGTGATGATGTCGCCCTTCTCCACACGGTCACCCGGCATCACGCGGGAATGCTGGGTGAACGGGATGGAGTAGCTCTTTACGACCTCGGCACCATTCTCGTCCTTGCCGGTCACCTTGATAACGACATTCTTCTTGGTATCGTCCTGAGAAACGACACCAGAGATCTCGCTCATGATGGCCATGCTCTTGGGACGGCGGCTCTCGAACAGCTCTTCAACACGGGGAAGACCCTGCGTGATATCTTCAGCAGATGCGATACCGCCGGTATGGAAGGTACGCATGGTCAGCTGAGTACCAGGCTCGCCGATGGACTCTGCAGCGATAACGCCGACAGACTCGCCCAGACGGACCGGCTCGCCGTTTGCCATATCGGAACCGTAGCAGCGTGCGCAGACACCGGTCTTTGCACGGCAGGTCAGCAGGCTGCGGATCTTCAGCTTGGTAATGCCGGCAGCCTCGATCTCGTTTGCATCGTACAGGTCGATCATCTTGCCTTCCGGCACGATCACCTTGCCGGTGACGGGGTTGACCACATCGCCCACAGCGAAGCGGCCGATCAAGCGCTCGCGGAAGCTCTCGATCTTCTCCTTGCCCTCGTGGATCTCGGAGACCCACAGGCCGTCGGTGGTGCCGCAGTCGATCTCGCGCACGATGACATCCTGAGAGACATCGACCATGCGGCGGGTCAGGTAACCGGAGTCAGCGGTACGCAGAGCGGTATCGGCCAGACCCTTACGGGCACCACGGGCAGAAACGAAATATTCCAGAATATTCAGACCTTCACGGTAGTTGGCACGAATGGGCATCTCGATGGTGTGGCCGGCGGTGTTTGCCAGCAGGCCGCGCATGCCGGCCAGCTGCTTGATCTGGTTCATAGAACCACGAGCACCGGAGTCTGCCATCATATAGATCTCATTATCCTTGGGCAGGTTGTCTGCCAGAGCCTTGGAGACCTTATCGGTGGTAGCCTGCCAGATGGCGATGGTCTGGTTGTAACGCTCGTTGTCGGAGATCAGGCCGCGGTTGAACAGCCTGCCGACCTTTGCGATCTGCTGGTCAGCCTCAGCGATCAGTTCCTGCTTCTGCGGCGGGATCACAGCGTCGCACACAGCGACGGAGATTGCAGACAGAGTGGAGTACTTGTAGCCCTGCGCCTTGATGGCATCCAGCATCTTTGCACACTTGCGGGTGCCGTTGCGGGTCATGCAGCGGGAAATGATGTCGGGCAGAGTCTTCTTGGTCACGCGGAAGCTGACCTCGTACTCCAGCCAGTGCTCGGGATCAGTACGGTCGATATAACCCAGATTCTGAGGAACAGGATTATTGAAGATGATGCGGCCGACGGTGGCTTCCACCAGACCGGTGCGCTCCACGCCGTCAATGGTCATGGTGCGGCGCACCTTGATGGGTGCGTGCAGGGTAACGATGTGCTCTGCATAAGCCATCAGGGCTTCGTTCTCATCGCGGAACACCTTGCCAGCGCCTTCGTCATTTTCACGAACGGTGGTCAGGTAGTAGCTGCCCAGGATCATATCCTGCGTAGGCACGGTAACAGGTGCGCCGTCAGAGGGCTTCAGCAGGTTGCCGGAAGCCAGCATCAGCATCTTGGCCTCACGGCATGCATCCTCGCCCAGAGGCAGATGCACTGCCATCTGGTCACCGTCGAAGTCGGCGTTGAATGCGGTACATGCCAGCGGGTGCAGCTTGATTGCACGGCCCTCCACCAGCACCGGGTTGAAAGCCTGAATGCCCAGACGGTGCAGGGTAGGTGCACGGTTCAGCAGAACGGGGTGGCCCTTGATCACGGTCTCCAGGCTGTCCCACACTTCGGGCTTAGCGCGCTCCACCATCTTGCGGGCGGACTTGATGTTGTTGGCAATACCCTTCTCCACCAGATCCTTCATGACAAAGGGCTTGAACAGCTCCAGAGCCATTTCCTTGGGCAGACCGCACTGATCCATCTTCAGCTCAGGGCCGACGACGATAACAGAACGACCGGAGTAGTCAACACGCTTGCCCAGCAGGTTCTGACGGAAGCGGCCCTGCTTGCCCTTCAGCATATCGGAAAGGCTCTTCAGTGCGCGGTTGTTGGGGCCGGTGACCGGACGGCCGCGGCGGCCGTTGTCGATCAGGCTGTCCACTGCTTCCTGCAGCATACGCTTCTCGTTGCGCACGATGATGTCGGGAGCGCCCAGCTCCAGCAGACGGCGCAGACGGTTGTTGCGGTTGATCACGCGGCGGTACAGGTCGTTCAGGTCGGAGGTGGCAAAACGGCCGCCGTCCAGCTGGACCATGGGGCGCAGGTCAGGCGGCAGAACAGGCAGCACATCCATGACCATCCATTCAGGACGGTTGCCGGAAATGCGGAATGCCTCAACTACTTCCAGACGCTTGAGGATGCGCACGCGCTTCTGGCCGGAGGACTTTTCCACCTCGGCAGTCAGCTCTTCACTCAGCTGATCCAGATCGATTTCCTTCAGCAGATCCTGAATGGCCTCAGCGCCCATAGCAGCCTCGAACTCATCACCGTAGTGGTCGCGCATCTCACGATACTCGCTCTCGGTGAGCAGCTGCTTCTTTTCCAGACGGGTAGCGCCCGGATCAGTGACGATATAGCTTGCAAAGTACAGCACCTTCTCCAGCAGGCGGGGGCTGATGTCCAGCATCAGGCCGATGCGGCTGGGGATGCCCTTGAAGTACCAAATGTGGCTGACAGGAGCGGCCAGCTCAATGTGGCCCATGCGCTCACGGCGGACCTTGGCCTTGGTCACTTCAACGCCGCAGCGGTCGCAGATCTTGCCCTTGTAGCGGATGCGCTTATACTTACCGCAGTGGCACTCCCAGTCCTTGGTAGGTCCAAAAATGCGCTCACAGTACAAGCCGTCGCGCTCCGGCTTCAGGGTACGGTAGTTGATGGTCTCAGGCTTTTTGACCTCGCCGTAGCTCCAGTTGCGGATCTGCTCCGGGGAGGCAAGGCCGATCTTGATGGAATCGAAAACGTTGTTTTCCATGAAACGAACCCTTTCTTAATCTCTAGTTGTCTCGATGATACAGGCGGCTTTCTTGTTCAGACCACAGGCCCCTCTCCCCTGCCGCAGCACGCGGAACAGGGGGCTTGAGGCTTGTGTTCTTTGTCTGATCAGAAATCTACTTCGTCAGAAGAAGCGGGAGCTTCGGCACCGGAGTTATTGTCCTCCAGCACAGAAGGATCATCGAAACCGGCATCGGCATCCTTAATATTATAATCGTTGAGCAGTTCGCTCTCCTGCACGACGTTCTCAGTGCCGGCAACATCGCGCATATCAAAGCCGGTCTCTTCGTCGTCGAAGTTCTGACGCATGTCGATCTCGTTGCCGTCCTTGTCCTGAACAACAACATCCAGACCCAGAGACTGCAGTTCCTTCAGCATAACGCGGAAGGACTCGGGGATGCCGGGCTGCGGGATCGGCTCACCCTTAACGATGGCCTCGTAGGTCTTCACACGGCCCTCCACGTCGTCGGACTTGACGGTCAGGATCTCCTGCAGAGTGTAAGCAGCGCCGTAAGCTTCCAGTGCCCAGACTTCCATTTCGCCAAAGCGCTGGCCGCCGAACTGGGCCTTGCCGCCCAGAGGCTGCTGAGTGACCAGAGAGTAGGGGCCGGTAGAACGTGCATGGATCTTATCATCGACCAGGTGATGCAGCTTCAGGTAGTACATATAACCGACGGTAACGCGGTTATCGAACTTTTCGCCGGTGCGGCCATCGTAAACGGTGGTCTTGCCATCGCGGTCCAGCTCGATCTTGGAGAAGTCGATGATGTGTCCCTTCTCGCCCATGATCTTGGGGAGCTTCGTGGGATATGCAGGAGCATTCTCGCCATGCCACATCTCGCGGGCGGTATCAAAGGTATCGCCGATGTCGTTCTCACGAGCAGAGTCGAAGACGGGAGTCATGACCTTGATGCCGCATGCCTTGGCAGCGTAGCCCAGGTTGACTTCCAGCACCTGACCGATGTTCATACGGGAAGGCACGCCCAGAGGGTTCAGCACGATGTCCAGCGGGGTGCCGTCGGGCAGGTAGGGCATGTCCTCCTGCGGCAGAATGCGGGAAACGACACCCTTGTTGCCGTGACGGCCTGCCATCTTATCGCCAACGCTGATCTTGCGCTTCTGGGCAATATAGCAGCGGACGACCTCGCGCACGCCGGGCTGCAGTTCGTCGCTGTTTTCCGGGGTGAACACCTTGACGTCCACGATGATGCCGTATGCACCATGGGGCACGCGCAGAGAAGTATCACGCACTTCGCGTGCCTTCTCGCCGAAGATGGCGCGCAGCAGGCGCTCTTCAGCGGTCAGCTCGGTCTCGCCCTTCGGGGTGACCTTACCGACCAGAATGTCGCCGCTCTTGACCTCAGCACCGATACGGATGATGCCGCGCTCGTCCAGATCCTTCAGTGCATCCTCAGAAACGTTGGGGATATCACGGGTGATCTCTTCGGGTCCCAGCTTGGTGTCGCGGCTCTCGGTCTCGTACTCTTCAATATGAATGGAGGTGTACACGTCCTCGCGCACGATCTTCTCGTTCAGCAGAACGGCATCCTCGTAGTTGTAGCCTTCCCAGGTCATGAAGCCGATCAAAGCGTTCTTACCCAGAGAAATTTCGCCGTTGCGCATTGCAGGGCCGTCGGCCAGCACCTGACCGGCCTTGACGCTCTCGCCGACCTCCACGATGGGACGCTGGTTGATGCAGGTGCCTGCGTTGGAGCGTGCGAACTTGACCAGAGGATAATCCTCCAGCTCGCCCTTGTTGTTGCGCACAACAACATGATCGGCATCCATCTTCTCAACGATACCGTCATTCTTTGCCAGAACAGCGGTGCCGGAGTCGGTAGCAGCCTTGTACTCCATACCGGTAGCAACGATGGGCTGCTGGGTGACCATCAGAGGCACTGCCTGACGCTGCATGTTGGAACCCATCAGAGCACGGTTACAGTCATCGTTCTCCAGGAAGGGGATGCAGGCGGTAGCAACAGAGACCATCATTCGCGGAGAAACGTCCATGTAATCGACTTTCTCTGCATCAATTTCAAGGATCTCGTCGCGGCGGCGGGCAGACACACGGGGACGGATGAAGTGCTTGCCCTCATCCAGCGGCTCGTTGGCCTGTGCCACAACGTACTCGTCCTCGACATCAGCGGTCATATACTCCACTTCGTCGGTAACGACCTGCTCCTTCAGGTTGCCGTTCTCGTCATAGATCTTCTTGACCTTGCGGTACGGAGCTTCCACGAAGCCGTACTCGTTGATCTTGGCGTAAGATGCCAGATAGGAGATCAGACCGATGTTGGGGCCTTCAGGAGTCTCGATGGGGCACATACGGCCGTAGTGGCTGTAGTGAACGTCGCGGACCTCGAAACCTGCGCGGTCACGGCTCAGACCGCCGGGGCCCAGAGCAGACAGGCGGCGCTTGTGGGTCAGCTCAGCCAGCGGGTTGTTCTGATCCATGAACTGGGACAGCGGAGAAGAACCGAAGAACTCCTTGATGGCTGCCACCACCGGACGGATGTTGATGAGGGCCTGCGGGGTGATGACGCTCTGATCCTGGCTCTGCAGGGTCATGCGCTCACGGATGACGCGCTCCATGCGGGAGAAGCCGATGCGGAACTGGTTCTGCAGCAACTCGCCCACGCTGCGGATGCGGCGGTTGCCCAGATGGTCGATATCATCGGTGGTGCCAATATTGTGGCCCAGACCGTTCAGGTAGTTGATGGAAGCCAGAATATCGGCGACCGTAACGGTGCGGCCGATCAGCTGGTCGTGGTTGCGGCGCAGCATCTCCTTCTGCTCTTCCACATCAGAGGTGGTGTCGAGAATCTTCTTGATCTCATCGAAGGAGCAGCGCTCGTTGATGCCGCACTCCTTCACGTCGAAGGAGAAGAAGCCCTGTGCATCCACACAGCCGTTGGTGATGACCTTGACTTTCCGGCTCTCTTCCTTCATGGGATCGTCGAGCTTCAGCACGACCAGATTCACACCGGCATTGTCAGCCTTCTCAGCCAGCTCGCGGGTGATCTTGGCACCAGCCTCGATCAGGATCTCGCCGGTCAGCGGAGCGACCACATTCTCAGCAGCCACTTGGCCGGTGATGCGGCGTGCCAGAGACAGCTTCTTGTTCATCTTATAACGGCCGAAACGAGACAGGTCATAACGGCGCGGGTCGAAGAACAGCATGTTGATCTGGCTGGTAGCAGATTCCACCGTGGGAGGCTCGCCGGGGCGCAGCTTGCGGTAGACTTCCAGCAGGCCCTCTTCCTGATTCTTGGTGGTATCCTTTTCCAGAGTAGCGAGGATGCGCTCATCGTCGCCAAAGAAGTTCAGGATGTCCTCGTTGGTGGACAGGCCCAGTGCACGGCACAGCACGGTGACAGGCAGCTTGCGGTTCTTATCGATACGGACATAGAACACATCGGAAGCATCGGTCTCGTACTCCAGCCATGCACCGCGGTTGGGGTTCATGGTGGCGCTGTACAGGTCGTTGCCCACCTTATCTTTGGCATCTCCGT
>ENA-OZFK01000617-OZFK01000617.1-human-gut-metagenome-genome-assembly--contig:-NODE-617-length-12686-cov-4.090808_pt1 | contig 12686 bp, 9 predicted proteins | sample MGYA00244622_ERZ653642 | MGnify/ENA primary metagenome ERZ653642 (study PRJEB26926, sample SAMN06165103) | human gut metagenome | biome: ENVO:00009003; feature: ENVO:2100002; material: ENVO:00002003...
AGCGTCAGATGTGTATAAGAGACAGTTTCTATGTTGACTTAGTGTTCTACAATCGCTTGCTACAATGTTATGTGCTTATAGACTTGAAGATAGAGAGACTTACCCATCAAGACTTAGGACAGATGCAGATGTATGTCAATTATTACGATCGCCACGTCAAACAAGATTTTGAAAAGCCGACAATTGGCATCCTGCTGTGTAAGGAGAAAAACGATGCACTTGTGGAACTTACCTTACCCAAAGATGCCAATATATACGCCTCGGCATATCAGCTCTATCTCCCTAACAAAGCTCTATTGCAGGCCAAGGTAAAGGAGTGGATTGAAGAGTTTGAAGAGAGTGAAGAAGAGAAACAAATAAACAAAAACTAATTGTGCAGCCAAGAACTGCACAAACTGTCCAACCAAAAATTGGACAAATAGATTAACTGGTATGGATACTAAGAAATTACGTCAAAAGATACTCGACCTTGCCATTCATGGTAAACTCGTCCCTCAAGACCCGAATGATGAGCCTGCATCTGTTCTCCTTGAACGTATCAAGGCAGAAAAGGAGCGACTGATAAAAGAGGGTAAAATTAAAAAGAGCAAAAAGTCTACAAAGGCTTCTGATACGCCCCATTATGAGCAGGTGCCATTTGAGGTGCCAGGTTCGTGGGTATGGTGTACATTGGGAGATTTGGCTTTTTACAAAAAAGGCCCATTCGGAAGTAGTCTAACTAAAGCTATGTTTGTTCCCAAAAGTAATGATACATACAAAGTATATGAACAAAAGAATGCCATACAAAAGGATAATACCCTTGGCTCATATTTTATAACGAAAGAAAAATATGATTCACTAATTGGATTTGCTATACAACCATATGATATTATCGTAAGTTGTGCAGGTACTATTGGAGAAACGTATGTATTGCCTCAGAATAGTCAAGAAGGAATAATCAATCAAGCCTTAATGCTTATCAGACTTTATAGCCGAGAGATAGAACAGTTTTACCTTCTTTACTTTGACTTTATTCTTAAGGAAGAAGCATATAAGGAAAGTAAGGGTACTGCTATTAAAAACATTCCTCCATTTGATGTATTGAAGGGTTTCCACATTCCTTTACCACCAATTAGTGAACAGCAAAGAATCTTGAAAGAAATTGAGCATTGGTTCTCTTTGATTGACATCATAGAAAGAGGTAAAGATGACTTGCAAACCACCATTAAGCAAGCCAAGAGTAAGATTCTTGACCTTGCCATTCATGGCAAACTTGTACCGCAAGACCCGAATGACGAACCTGCCTCTGAATTGCTCAAACGCATCAATCCAAAGGCAGAAGTCACTTGTGATAACGGGCATAAGTGGAAGTTGCCTCAAAGTTGGTGCTGGGCAAAAGGAAGACAAATCTTTTTGCCGATGAAATCTACCAAACCTCATAATGATGAATTTTTGTATATTGATATTGATTCAATTGATAACAAACGGCAGATAATTAATAAAATTAAAAGTATAAAAACAGCTAACGCACCGAGTCGAGCAAGCCGTTATACACAAAAGGGAGATGTTGTATTTTCAATGGTACGTCCTTATTTGCGTAATATTGCTAAAGTTAGTGTGGATGGCTGCATTGCGTCAACTGGTTTTTATGTATGTAGTCCCATTGATGACCTTAATTCCGAGTATTGTTATTACCTTATGATCTCTGATTATGTTGTAACAGGACTAAATCAATTTATGAAAGGCGATAATTCTCCATCCATAAACAAAAGTCATATAGATGAATGGTTATTTCCTTTGCCTCCATTCCCCGAGCAGCAACGTATCGTCCAAAAGATAGAGAAACTATTCTCCCTTCTTGACCATATTAAAAAGTCCTTAGAAGTGTAGTCAAATGCACTTCTAAGGATTATAACGTATTTACCAGTTTACAATCTTATCCACGATTTTTTGCTGTTCGCTGGCTGTTCGGCGGAGATAAATACGAGTGGTTTCTATACTCTCATGCCCCATGAGGTCAGCTAACAGAGCTATGTCATTGAAACGGTCAAGAAAATTCTTGGCAAAACGATGACGAAAAGAATGAGGGTAAACAACCTCTCGGTTCATTCCGTATTTTTCGGCAAAATGTTTGAGTTGGGATGCAATGCCACGAGTAGTAATCCGCTCGCCAAATCTGTTTAGGAAGATATAACCGGAACTTACACCTTTCTCTTTGAGCCATTTGGAGGCTTCCGTGCGTAATGTCTTGGGGATATACAGGCGGCGTATCTTACCGCCTTTGCTATAAAGGTCAAGATACCCTACTTGCACATGTTCCGCTTTGATTTGGAGAAGTTCGCTTACACGTGCCCCAGTAGCAGCCATAAACCAAACCACAAAATACCATTCATCATAGCCATCCGCTTTTAGCTGTGCTTTCAAAAATTTGTAATCGGCATCGCTGATTACGTTTTCCAGAAAGTTCTTCTGCTGAACCTTGACAAACTTTACTTTCAGTTTGTCCTGCTTTGTAAACTCCAAATACTTGTTGATGCCTTGCAGTCGCAAGTTTACCGTTTGTGGTCTGAAGTTCTCCACCAAGTAGCCTTTATAAGCCAACAGATTCTTCTTGTTCACTTCCTTATAGTGAGTAAGGAAATAGTTTACCGTCCACACATACGATGTCACGGTGTTCTTTGCCAAATTAGTTTTGGCAAGATGATTTTTGAATTTTGTTACCATATTACATTGATTAATAATGAGTATGGTAATAATATAAGGTATAGCTGTTATGATATGGGGTGGTTTGAAGCCAACCCATCATAATAAAATGGTTGGTTTATATCGGGCATTATCCGAACATACCTTTTGATATTCCTCGGAATTGGATATGGGTAGAACTCGGAAAGATTGGTAGATGGCAATCTGGAAGCACACCAAATAGATTGAATAAAGCTTATTATGGTGGCAATATACCATGGCTTAAAACAGGTGATTTAAATGATGGATACATCACACATATACCAGAATATATTACCGAAAAAGCTCTGAATGAAACATCTGTAAAATTGAATCCTATAGGCAGTGTACTAATAGCTATGTATGGTGCAACAATAGGGAAAATTGGTATATTGACATTTGCTGCCACAACAAATCAGGCTTGTTGTGCCTGTGATGTATTCGAAGGAATCGAGAAAGAATATCTTTTCTATTTTTTACTTTCTCACAAGGAAGAATTTATAAAATTAGGAGGAGGTGGAGCACAGCCTAACATATCAAAAGAAAAAATTGTTAGTACATACATTCCTTTGCCACCAAATGCAGAGCAAATACGAATAATCAAGACTATTCATCAACTCTTTGACCAATTAGATATAATCACGGAGAGTCTATAAACTTCCCGTGATTATATCCAGTTGCTGAAACGCACGGTTTATCGCATTCACTATTCTTTGTTGTTCCTTATAAGGAGGTATAGGTACTTCGATTGCCTTGAATAGTTTTTTATTCAAGTGAGGAATAGCAGAACCTACCTTGTTTTCTCGTAAAGTCTTACGATGTAAGTTGATAACTTGTAAAACATAATCCGTATTCATATTGTCGTTGATAGACAACAGTTTGAATGTGCTACCTTGATAACCCTCGATGGGAGTACGGAACACTTCACCAGAGTTTTCGCCATCTACCAATATCAATAGAGTATTAGCAGGAGTGTATCTTCCTGCTGTTAAAGTTTTTGTTTCTCGTTCACCACGTAGGTACTTGACATCAAGATTTACTCTTTCAATCTCACTTTGCCTTTCTCCATCAGTCAAGCTGCATAAAGTTTGCATAGGAGTAACTACCCATCCATTTGGCAAGTTCGGATAATGCCCGTTATCACAAGTGATTTCTGCCTTCGAGTTGATGCGTTTGAGCAGTTCTGAGGCAGGTTCATCGTTTGGGTCTTGTGGTACGAGTTTGCCGTGAATGGCAAGGTCAAGAATCTTACTCTTGGCTTGCTTGATGGTTGCCTGCAAATCTTCCTTTCCACTTTCTATAACGTCAATCAAAGAGAACCAGTGTTCAATTTCTTTCACAATACGCTTTTGCTCAGCAAGAGGTGGCAATGGAATCATGCCATTACAAGCATCTGTTGTACTCAAGCGTGGCATCTTAACACCATATCCACATTGTTGCGTATAGTCAAGAAAATATGCCGAACGCAGTACATGATTAAGATAATATGAAGAAACATTACAGTATGAATTGAATGGCATTATTTCAGTTGTACAATATCCTGATTGTGGTGCGACCAAGACCTTATTCAGATATGTGCGTAATTTAGAGTATAGGATATCTCCTTTGTTGAATCTGTGCCGTACTCCTTTAATACTTCTTTTTGATCTAGAAAGTGTTTGAATGATTTTTGCTGTATCCTTTTCTAAATCTTCAAGTTCTAAAACCCAGTCGTCATCGGTTATGCTATCAACGGAAACATTATTACATTCGCCATAATTACTAATTTCTCCCAAAGTTGTCCACACCCACGAACTTGGTACCTCAAACGGTACGTTCTCATAATGGGGCGTATGTATTGTACATAATGAGTTAAAAACATTTAATGTGTTGCAACTTTAGTTTTTAATTACAGCACATCAAATAGGACGTTTATCTTCTCCTATAACTTTTCTTTTTATTCTGAATCTTAACCATTCCTATCGCAAACATCAGACACCTTCTTCGATAGGCTTCTTCCTCTTCATCGGGTTGACGACCATCCCATCGGATATCAGATGAAGAGTCACCTCCTCCAGAAGATACACTGATAGGAGTTCCACCTGCTAAAGCATCCGCTATGGCGAATATCTTTGACCGGAGTGATGGATTCGACAGTTGGTCAAGTATGGTGTCCAATATTGATTTTAACTCATCGTTGTTCTTTGAAAGTTGTTCGACATCCCTTTTTAACCGATAAAATTCCCCATACTCTGCCAATACATTTTGCTGTGCAGTCTTCACTTGTCTCTCCGCTTCATTTCTATAGAGAGCCTCTATTTGGCGGACGATCGAATTGAAACGCTTGGCTATTTCCTGATTCTGTTTCTCAATCCATTTGTCCGTAATAAACAGAGGATATTTCCCCGAAATACAAGGTGGATCAAAATCAATTTTGTAGTTTCTGAAAGGCTGTATTACAGAGCCAGCTTTTTCAAGGTCTTGGGTCAGTTTGTTCAATTCCTGCTCTTTTGTATGGAGTTTGTCAGCCTTGTCTTCAAGTTTGGATTGGTATTCTGAAATCTGTTTCTGTATATCCGCCTTTTGAAATTTGTATTCTTCAAGAGCTATTTTACCGGAAGCCAGTTCCTTGTCAATCTGTTCAAGTTGAGATTTAGACTTGAATATTTGCGATTCCAGTCTGTGTATCATAGTCTGTAATCCCTTAACCGCTTTCTCCGCCTGTTTTGCCTCTTTTGATAGCTTACGAATATAATCGCGTTTGTTCAAATGCTGCACATTGCGCCCATATATGCTGTCTCCTCGTTCAAGTCCGTATTTACTTCCGACCTCCTCATACAGCGATGTGTGCATTTCTTTCAATATCTGCCCATATTCAAACCTGTTCTTTCCGAACTTTGCAGACCACATGACACACTCACGACCGCTTTTAGGCCGGATACCGACTGGCACAACTAAAGCATGAATATGCGGGCTGCTCTCGTCAAGGTGAACCTGAAAGCCGACAATGTTTTCCTGACCATATCTTCGGGAACACCAATCATAAACATCCTTCGCCCAAAGTTCTATTTCCTCGCAGCGGTGCAGATGGCTGTTGTCTGATCCTTTCTCTAAATTGACGGTCTGATTGCCAAAAGCCATCTCAAGTGTACGTTCATGATTGCCGCCAAAGACAAATTTGGCGCAACAGTTCGGTTGAATCTTACTGTCCGGTTTGAATGGCTTCCAACCTAATTCCAACAATCGTTCCTGCAAACGGAGTTCAAGAGACTTCTCTTGATACCCCAACGGATGTATTTTGCCATCGGGACCAATCTCAAAATTCAGCCTCATTCTGGTCTTGTCATAATTGTTGGTAGGGTCTTGATTTTTACAATCGACCTTATCTTCGTTCCAACGCCTTTCGTTCTCGTTGGCTTCTGATGTGCCAAATGATTTGGCAGCTTCAACGTGCATTGCTTGTTTTATATCAGTATTCATAATCTCGTTTTTATACGTATTTCTAATAATTGGAGCTTGCTCCTGTGCCTATTCACATAGTGTGGCAGTAGCCGGATTTTATTGCTATCAGGCAAAAAGTCCTTATTGTGTTATGGACTTTCTATAAGTGACCGGAACAAGTTCCTTCGTTATTCAATAAGTTCTAACCCCAATTCATCAATGAGCGTCTGCAAAGCCGGATTGCGCTGTATCATCTTTGAAAGAATCATTTGTGGTGTATCGGTCATCAAGAGGAAATCGGCAATGTCCAATCCTTTCTTTCGTTGTTCATCAGTAGCGCATTGTTCTAATGTGTCACTCATTATAACCTTTGAGCAAACGGAGAAGAGCATAGCCATCTTGGATTGCCAAATCTCTTTTGCTCCTAAGTCCGGACACAACATTACCGTCCGACCTTTTAATACACCAACCGCATCTGCTTTGAAGCAGCCGTGCATTCCACCAGTAGCCAGCCATATAAATTCCGGCATATAATGAGTGGCTATCAAAGCAGACTTCTCACTCTCTACTATAGCAATCGGTTTGGCAGGATTATCAGACAACAGATGCTCACCAAACAAACATTGCTTTAGATTGTAGTCGACAAGGTTCAACTCGGTATGTACCCAACTTACATAACTTCTCGGCTCTTTTGTCCGATGTCCTGTTGTTGAATCATACAACATTATCTTTCCGGTTCGCACGTAGCCTTGCCTATCAATCTGCCAGTAGACAGTAGAGCCGCCCCATTTTTTTGATGTGCCAACACGATATAAATGGAATATTCGCTTTGTTTCATCCTTGCCCAATATACCTACCAGATAAATGTACAAAGGATTCATTGTGTAATTGGTAAGTGTTCGCTCCATTAGTTCTTTATCAATAAAGGAAGTAGGTGGCAATGAATGTGGCTGTGGCTTAGCATGTTCAATGCCATAATTGGAACCTTTTTCTATCAGCGTTGGATTATCCTTGAAATAATCAGAGGGCGTATAATGGTATTTGCACGACTGCTCATGGTCGCATCTGCCTACATAGTCAGGAAACGAAACTTCCCCTTGAGTATCAACGTAACGTATAAAACATTGTTTCTTTCCACACTGAGGACATGAAAGTTTAGAGCCTCGCTTATATTTTTGAAGGGTAAATCGGTATTCATTCATGCTTGATATTTTTTATAATTGCAGTCCGTGCAGTTTGCAGTTCTTGCAGTTTTGCAGGAAAACGGATGATACGAAAGTGCAAACTGCAACAACTGCAAGATGCAATGGGGATAGGTTATTGCAGTTTCTCATATTCCCCTCTCTTAATTTTCTTGATTATCTTATTCGTGGTAAGGCTGACCAAAGAATACATTACAGAGCGTTCGGAAAGCCCCACTTCTTTTCCTGCTTGAATGGCATCGGCAGTTGTGAATGTTGCAGAAAGACAATCAAGCAATTCTTTCTTTTGTGGTTCAATGCCCTCTACCAACATATATTTCTGAATGTCGGCATAACAACTTTCAAAGTAATCGCTTAATGCAATAGCTGATTTGATTGAATCGATGTCCACAAAATCTTTATGAACCTCACCACAAGCCCAGCGGAAGATTTGCATAACCAAAGCCAATCGTGCTGTAATCATCGGAGCTTTCATTATTCTGCTATCCACCAAGCCGTCATCTTGGATTTGATTGACTGCATGAATAGCATCATTGCGCCAATTGGTAAAATAGGCTTTTGCTTCCGAAGAAAAGTCCAAAATGTCAGGAACTATTTCGCCATCCTCATTTACTATAAAAGGCAAACTCATCACTTTGTTGATGATATTTTCCCACATAGACGAGTATTTGTCAAAAGTGGTAAAAGCGTTTTCTTCATCTTGCCAATCTGATATTTCCTGTGAAGACGGATAAACAAAAATTATTCTATCAATCAACCCATTGTCCTTATAGCCTTTATCTGTAAGTTCGTGCATTCGGGTGGTCTGCATCGTACCTACCATATTTATAAAAGGATGCTCTATGTGAATAGGTATGGGCATACTGCATCTGGAAATGTCTAAAGGTTTTCCGCTGAATGCAGTCAATAACTGTTCAATAAGTTGCCCTTTGCTGTATTGATTCACAGCATTGAACATTCCCATAATTTCATCCACATATACCACAATACCACGCTGGTTGTCATCAAGCGCACGCATTAAAGCTTCTGGGGTAAAGTCGGATATTATGGTTCTTCGCAAAATCGGTTTTTCTGGCAATGGAGTGCAATTTTCCTTCTTCCCTTTGTTGTCCTCTACCATATTATTATATTGCTCCATATCAGACTTGAATTGTTTGACAGCTTTGGCATCATGCTTGCGAATTGGGCGAAAAGCAAAGTCTAACGGGGGAGTTTTGCCCATTCCGGGGCGGCCAACCAATATCATATAGAGGGCAGGATTACTTATCCAGCCACCACGAATACGGATATTGACAGCATTACCGATGGCTGTTGAAATTGCCGCCAAAAGAGAAGCCATCATATATTCAATGGAATAATTCTCTTGTCGTGCCAATGCCAATACCATATCCTGAATTTTAGCAGGAAAAGCATTCAAAGGAATCTTGTCTTCAAGTATCCCTCCAAATTCCATTCTGATTGCATTGCATAAATCGAGTGAATCCATTAGAATCGGTTGTTTCTTTTAGACTTTATGAATCGGGCAGCTTCGTCCTCCAAGTCTTTTTCGGACTTTACCTTGCCATCTCGAAGCCACGCATCAATCTCCGATTTTAGAAACATGATACGTTTACCTCTTTTATGAAATGGGATTTGGTGGCAGCTTGTCCATCCATATACTGTTTGCTCTGCCGGATGACTGGGAATATAATCGCACAACTCCTTTAAGTTCATCCATTGCTCGGTTGGAATACTCGGACTTTGAGTGTTGAGACCGTCAATCTTAGAATCCAGTTCATTCAATTTATCCATCATCCACGACATTGCCTTGGGTAAATCTTCAAAAGTAATGTTCTTTTCACTCATACTGCTATCTGATTTATGTTTGATTTTTCGGCAAAGTAATCGTGATTTAGCATACTGATTTTATGATGGACTGTGTCACATAAAGAAACAGCAGCGAAACAGAAATACCATAAGGAATATGTATTGATTATCAATGCAAATGATGAAAAACGTCAGTAGTAGTTTTTTATGGTAATGTACCCAATCATAAGGAAATCATTAGGTGGTCATAATAACAGCTCATAGGTAAAAACAAAAAGCCACCCACGCAGAATCTACGCAGATGGCTATGCCTATCAAGTGGGACAACACTTTTATTCCGTTTGTGATAAAGCTAATTTGATAGTTTCTGTTGCTTTCTCCTTTTTCTCATCTACAACCTTGGCATACACTTGAGTGGTTCGTACATTGGTATGCCCCAACATTTTGCTAACGGTATAAATGTCCGTTCCTCCAGCCAGTTGAAGGGTAGCGTAGCTGTGCCTAAAGCAATGGAAGGTAATGTGCTTGGTAATTCCGGCAGCTTCAACCCATTTTTTAACAGGGCGATTTATCCATGATGGGTCAGGTAATCCGGCAAACACTAATAATTCTCCTTCTTTTTGCTCTCCGCAAAGATTATATGCTTGCTCTGAAATTGGCATATACTCAACACCTTTTGTCTTTTGTTGCGTAAAGTTCAGCCGATAACCACCATTGAATTGTTCCACCTCCGACCATTTCAATTTCTGAATGTCGCAATGTCGGATTCCTGTTAATGCTGAAAAGAGTGCGGCTCGTTTCAATAATGGGTCACACGGAGTTTGTGCCAGTCGGTTCAACTCTTCTATTGTCAGGTATTCTCTGCGACTCTCCCTTTCCTGAATGCCTTTGACTTTCGCTGCAATATCAATAGTCAGATAGCCATCTATAAAGGCTTGTTTCAATCCTGCCTTGAAAATTGAGAAGTATGTTGATGCTGTATTTTGAGAAATTGTACCTCGTTTAGTACCACCTTGCGGTGCGTTCATTATGAATTGACGGAACGATTCAACCAGCTTTAAGTCTATCTGCGAAAAGAGAATGGTATCACTTTTTGCAAATATCTTCAGTAACTCATGTACTCGCCTCCAATTGACAATAATAGAATCGGAACTATGGGCATGTCTTGTTCGTTGCACATGGTCGAAGTACTCAATAAAATTACTTCGGGAGCGTTCCAACTGCTCCGCCTGTTCTGCATCGGTATCGGCATATAAAGCTGCATTGTCGTATTCCTTTTGTCTTAGGCTTCTGACTTTATCGGCATAGATACATGATTCTTGGTCTAATTGCGACTTGCATTGAATAACACCGTTTAAATCTCGCTTCGGCTTATAAGTAGTTTTGCCTTCGGCATTAGTCCTTGCATTGCGTGATTTATCCCAAATAGGTGTTGTAATGGTACGATTGAGATATTCACGCACTCTTTGTGGCGTATGTTTTCCAGATTGGAATACAGGATAAGATTCCACATAAAGATACCATTCATCACGATATTCAGACTTGCGGAGCTTTACCGACACACGTGTATTAACTAATGCTTTCTTCATCGCTTCATATCCTTGACATAGTAATTACTTTCACTTAGATTGTTTAATCATATTGCATATAGCTTCTGACAAATCTTGATCAGAATTATCTTTCCCCCAAATACTCCAGAAAGGAACTGTTTGACTTGATGGTTTGATTGAAGGTTCATTTATTTTTACTCTAGACGGTAATAATGTAGCATCACCAACAATAATTGCTTCTGCGATGTCAAGCAAAGAAAGATTGTCGGCAATATTACCAAGATTATCTGGTAGTAGTCGTTTAATCACATTTTGATCATCCACATTTGTAAGTCGAAGACTAATAAAATTATTACATTGGCTTAGTACTGTACGATTTACTTCTGAAGGTCTTTGACTGATTATCACAAGACCAACTCCATATTTTCGTCCTTCCTTCGCTATTCGTTCAAAACTTTTCAAACCTATTTCTGCAACAGCATCTTGTGAAATAGATTGCTGAACATATAAGTGTGCTTCATCACATAATAGTGCTATTGGATGACGATGTTCCATTGAACTCCATTGTTGAACAGTAAATACAATTCTTGCCAATAGACCAATTACTAAAGGAAGTACATCTGATGGTACTTCTGACATATCTATAACCTTGACCCCACCATCAGCCTTCATCAGAACTCTGGCGAAATCTTTGAGCCAATTTTGCGATTTTTCTTCTGTTTGTAAACTGAACATAAATCCCATTCTCTTATCTGAAAGTTTATTCTCCAGTCTTTGATTGAACCGTGTTAACTTCCCATTGTATGGGCCTAGCTTTTCAGAACCGGCTCTTGCACCAGGTACCATTTCTTCGTCTTTGGACTTTAGCCGAGTTAACACTGTTTGCAAGTCGTAAGCTACGGGACTATCAACAGTAATCAGATGTTCATATATTGTTCCTTCTACACCTTTTTCTTTTTCGGCAAGAACTTCACGAGAGAATATCATTGCTTGATTTGGTGCATTTTGGTCACTACGATCTAATAACAATGCCTGCATTTCCTCATAATTTAAGAGCCAATAGGGTACCATAAGTATATTGTTGTTGAGTTTTTCAGAGGTAGCCAAATCTCCTGGTGTTGCAATTTTATATTGTTTGATGCCATCTATTTTGAAATCAGTAGAGGAGTATTCTCCGTGGATATCAAACAAAATTGCATTAGAATGTTTTAATTTAGCCATTTGTTCAACAATACATGCAACACAAAAAGATTTACCACTCCCTGTAGAACCCACAATAGCAGCATGTCGTTGAAATAGTTTATCTCCATCCATATATGCTATAGAACTTTCATCCATTGTATATTTCCCTATTGCAAGAGGACTGATGGAAGTCGCTAATTTGTTGGATATTGTTTGCATGAGGTCTGTGAGACGTGTTCCTTCAATCTTATAACATAAGGCACTTATAGATGGAACTGCACTAACGTTTCTTCTGAACACGTTACTTTGCTCTCCAGCTTTGTCCATAAATTCACCCACAAAAACTAACCTAACTTGGTTAAATGCCGAAGAAGTATCTTCTTCATCCTCGTCATCATTCAAAGTCATATCAGTAGCCTTGCGATAGATTTTTACTATCATTGCTATAATGTAACGACCAGATTTCGGACTTTGAATAGCTATAAGTTGATTAATTTGTAACTGGGACAGAACATCGTCAGAATCTATAATGGCTGTTGCCATACCTGTGTCTACACTATTTATTGAGCCTATTGACTCACCTTTATCATATCTTAATACTATACTTTCCATTTTTTATATTTCCATTAATCCTTCTATAGTCCAATATATTTTGTCATCAACAATTATAGAATCACTATTTGTATGAAAAACAGTACCCTTAGCACCATCACTACAAATAGCGATATAATCATATCCTTTATCTATTACATTTTCTTTTATTGAATTTGTAATTTCTTTGGTAACAATCAGTATTTTTGCCTTTCTCTTTTTGGCATATTTAAGC
>ENA-OZFK01000623-OZFK01000623.1-human-gut-metagenome-genome-assembly--contig:-NODE-623-length-12472-cov-5.609326_pt1 | contig 12472 bp, 5 predicted proteins | sample MGYA00244622_ERZ653642 | MGnify/ENA primary metagenome ERZ653642 (study PRJEB26926, sample SAMN06165103) | human gut metagenome | biome: ENVO:00009003; feature: ENVO:2100002; material: ENVO:00002003...
CGAGATCAGCCTCGGTCTCGTGGGCTCGGAGATGTGTATAAGAGACAGGATAATAATTACGCAGAGCAAACTGACGGTAAGGAATATAACTACGGATATACTTGAAGCGACCATCCGTAACAGCGCGTACCGGCATGAAATGATGCAGTTGGTTGGCTGCCAATGCAAACTGTACTTCACGCTTTTCTTTACTGGCGAACTTGCCGTAAAGCGCCTTTCCTTGCATGTTCTTGGGAGGCTTTACACCTGCTAAACTAAGTACAGTAGGTCCCAGATCGGTGAAGTTCACCAAACCATTTTCTTTACCTTTTGCTCCATTTGCCAGGTGCCGCCATTTAGGAGGAAAGTAGGCTATCATAGGAACTTTCAGTCCGCTTTCGTACAGATAACCTTTACCACGCGCCACGCAACCGCCATGGTCACTGAAAAAGAAAATGATGGTATTGTCTTCCAATCCTCTAGTCTCTAAATCTTTCAGGAAGATTCCCAACCAAGTATCCACATCCTGTACCGCTTCCAGATGACCTGCATAATCCGACCGCACTTCCGGCAAATCGGGCACATAGGAAGGTAAAGTAAGTTGTTGTGGGAAAATACCCTCTTGAGTATAATCCCTGCGTCCATCAGTGTGGAAAGTACGGATACGTCCCATGTGTGAAGTTACTGTGTTATATACAGCGAAGAAAGGCTGATCCTTTCCACGTTTGGTACTATTGTAAGAAGCTTTATTGTTACATTCGTCCCAACAGCTTTTGTTATCTGTAGTAGAGTTATAATGTGTTTTGCTATTGTTTGTGCAGTAATACCCGGCTTCACGCAATCTTTGAGGAAAGAATATATCAGCCGGAGTATCATAAGGAACCGGGTGTATATCCATTCCGTAAGTTGATGAATAACATCCGGTGATAAGAGATGAACGAGCTGCCGAACTTTGTGGTGCCACAGACCATGCATTCATAAATTGTATGCCACGAGCTGCCAAACTATCTGCATTGGGCGTATGTACATCGCCATTGCCATAGCAACCAAATTCATAAGCACTGGTATCTTCGAAGGTTAGCCAAAGGATATTGGGCCTTTCGTTTTTTTTGTCAGCTGCCTCGGTTTGCGAGGAATATAAACCACAAAAAGCAGTACACATAAATAAAGGTAAGTGTCTCATAAAATAGTATGTATTAAGGATAATAAATTCTTGAGGCTAAAGTAGGGCGTTTATGAATAACAAGCGTTTTCTTATGTCGAAAAGAGTGCTAATATTGTTTCAATAAGCTATATTTCGACAATATTAGCAGTGATTCAACAAAATTACGGTTAGTCATAGACGAATGTGAATAAGATATTATATAAAAGAGGTGAAAAGACTGGAGGCGAAACTTTACTTTTGAAATAATAATCTAATCAAAAAAAACATGAGAAGCTTAATCTTAGTACTATTACTGTTAAATGCATTATTCTTATCTGCCCAAGAGGCTACCAACAACAATCTGTCATTCGATAATTCTTTACGCACTGAATCAGAAAAGTTATTAACGGAGTGGATGGACACATTCCTGACTTATCAATGCGACAATTTACATCCGTCTCTCAATGGTGGTGTGCTGTGCCCTGCCTGTGCCCGCATGCATGGGCGCATCGGAGATGCCGTACTCCCCTTAATGTATCTGGCTGATAAAACACACAAAGAGAAATACCTTCTTGCTGCCAAACGCCTGATGGCCTGGATGGAAAACGTGCATCTTCCCAATGGCTCGTGGATGAACGATGTACATGTTTCCGACTGGAACGGTACAACAGTCTTCGCTTCCATAGCTCTTTATGAAGCATTACATTACCATGGGCATTTATTAGACGATTCTACCCGGAACCATTGGAAACAAAGACTGATAGAAGCCGGTGAGTTCATGCTGGCAACTCCTTTTATATACAGCCGCAAACGGGAAGGTATGCGGAATATGAATGTGAACTATTCAGCCTCAGCCACCTATGCATTGTATGCCATTGGAGAGATGTGCAACCGGCCTGATTTTCAAAAAGAAGCCCGTCAGATAGCTGCCGATCTAAAAAACTTTTTCACTGAAAACGATACTTTTCTATATGGTGAAGGTCCCAATATAGGTTCAAAGACAAAAAACGGCTGCCTTCCGGTAGACCTGCTTTATAATGTAGAAGAATCCTTGCCAAATATGGTATATTACGCCCTTATGGCGAAAGACACTGATTTACTGACTCTCATTGACCGTTCAATGGCTACTCACCTGGAGTTTATGTTACCCGATGGTGCCTGGGACAATAGTTGGGGAACCCGTAGTTTTAAATGGACTTATTGGGGCGGACGCACCAGTGATGGTTTTATGGGAGGCTATTATGCAATGGCTGCCCAACATCCGGAATATTTAGAAGCAATCCATCGTAATATACAATTACTGAAAAAGGCTACTTCCGAAGGTCTGCTTTATGGTGGCATGCATTATCGGGTTTCCGGGATTGCCCCATGCATTCACCATACATTCGGTCACGCTAAGGCAATCACTTCTTTTTTAGAACTTCCTCCCCTGAATATCACTTCTTCCCAAGAGCTTCCGCGTGATAAAGCCTATGGTCTGAAATATTTCAAGGATATCCATACCTGGCTTATCTCTCAAGGCCCCTGGCGTGCTACATTCACCGGATATGATGCAGAATATAAAATTAAAGGTACTCATCCGATGGGAGGCGCACTCTCTATGCTATGGCATACACAGGCAGGACCTGTTTTTGCCGCTACAATGAACAAATACCAGTTGATTGAAGCGCCTAATATGCAGAGTAATAGCCGTAAGTATATCATGGGAGGTACACCACGGATCGAGTTTATGCAAAATGGGACCATATATAGCAATTTGGATGACCTGAATACAGATATCATCTGTGATACAGAAAAGAACGGCTATCGGTTTACCGTGAATACCCATTTGGTCGATATAAATCAAAACGCACCTGCCCAAGGAGAGATTCCTGTCACAATTTACTATACCTATACCCGGCAAGGTCTTGAAATAAACGTAGAAAACTGCTATGACGCTACATATCTGATGCTACCAGTCATCGCATCACCCGCAGAAGAGGTAAAAGTAACTCCCCAAAAAGCATCTATAAACAAGGATGGAGGCACTTTATCCATCACCTGTACAGCCGGACATATAGAAGTAGCGCCAACCGATCAAGATGGACGAATATTCAATCCGGTTCCTGGATTTTCTTTTGTACCTTTGCGAATAATTCCTAATAGTTCGGAAAAGAAAATTCGTATAAATATTCTTTTTCGCTAATCTATTTTGTTAATTTGCCTCGTAATTGGATACGACTATGAAAATAATACAAACTTTGTTAGTACTTTTAGGAGGGTTATTTCCATTTATACTGAATGCCGGAACAACGGAGGATATTTACTTCTCTCACATCGGTATGGAAGATGGATTATCACACAGTACCATATTCGCAATTAATCAGGATAAAGAAGGGAATTTATGGTTCGCCACGTACGACGGTGTGAATAAGTACGATGGTTACAATTTCACTGTATACCGCCATGAATATGCAAACCCCAATAGTATTGCCAGTGACATAACCCGGTGCATAGCCATCGATGATTCGGATCAGATATGGGTGGGTACCCGTGAAGGCCTATCCTTTTATAATCGTCGTAAAAACTCATTCTCCAATTACTACTATAAGAAGAATGGCATCAATGTCCCCATCAACAGCATTGCTCCCATTAAAGAGAACTGGCTGATGCTGGGTACGGCAGAAGGTATTTTACTTTTCGATATCAAGAAAGAATGCTTCTTAAACGATACTTTACCTTCCCTGCATTTGTTGAAACCAACCGTTTTAGTACGCCAGGGCGAATACATTTATATAGGTGCCGAAGATGGAGTATATACTTACACATTATCGGGAGGTAAATTGGAAAGATTAGTAAGTATGCCCGCAGGGATACGCATACATGCCATTTTGTGTCAGATGTTCAGCCGGATATGGATGGCAACCGAAGGGGATGGACTATTTATGTACGATGCCAAAACCAAGGAGTTGAAAAACTATCGTTATGAAAGTGAGCAGTCCGGTTTAAATTCCAATTATGTACGCTCATTGGAGCTGGATACGGAAAATCGTTTATGGGTAGGGACTTATAGCGGACTGAATATCTATAAAGAAGCTACCGACAATTTCTCTTCTATAAAAAGTTCCGAGATACAGGAAGGAAGTCTGTCACAAAATTCTGTCAGAAGTATTTTTAAAGATTCTCAAGGCGGCATGTGGTTAGGAACTTATTGGGGCGGGTTGAACTATTACCATCCTCTTTGTAATCGCTTCCAGCGTATCAAGCATGTTCCTTTTCTGAATTCACTTAGTAATAATGTGGTCAGTTGTATTGTAGAAGACAGTGAACATAACCTGTGGATTGGAACAAGTGATGGCGGATTGAACTTCTATGATTCCACCTCAAAATTATACAAGAACTACCTGTTTAAATCAGGATCATTGGATGTACCTTTCAAGGATATTAAAACAGTGTATGTAGACGAGGAACATGATAAAGTATATGTGGGAGCCCATGCCGGAGGCATGATGGCCCTCCAGCGCAAATCGGGACGGGTAGAATACTTCAATCGCCAGAACAGTAACTTACCCAGTAATAATATCTATTCTATCATCTCCGATGAGAACGGAGGATTATGGGTCGCTTCACTGGAACATCTCCTGCATTTCGATATAGACAAGCGCAATTTTACAATTGTAGACAAAGATCAGAATGGGCGTAAATTACAACAATATAACCGTTTGTTGTTTCGCGATTCCAGGAGACGTATATGGGTAGGAGGTGAAATGGGGGTATCTGTTTATAATCAGATAGGAACAGATTTCCTGGCCAATACAGATTTCCATATAGACCCGATACTACAGCAGGCATTTGTGAATTGCTTTTATGAATCTACATCGGGATATATCTGGATCGGGACACGTAGCGGACTTTTCGCTATGAAAGAAGGAAGTAAGGAGCTATTGCAATATACCACGGCAGATGGTTTGCCGAGTAATGTTATTTATGGCATCATGGAAGATGCTTACGCTCGTTTGTGGATAAGTACCAATCAAGGTTTGAGTTGCCTGAATCCGGAAAATGGAAAGTTCCGTAACTTTACTATATTGGACGGTTTACAGGGAAATCAGTTTAATGCCGGATCTTATTGTCGTCAAGATAACGGTTACATGTTGTTCGGGGGTGTCAACGGCATTACATTATTCCGTCCGGAAACACTGATTGACAATCCTTATGCTCCTAAGCCGGTAATCAACAAGCTGTTTGTTTACAATAAGGAAGTCCTTCCCAACGACGAAACGGGAATATTGAGTGAAACGGTTGAATATGCAGATCATATCACCCTATCCTCTTCTCAGAATTCATTCGCCATATCTTTTGTAGTGTCCAACTATATCGCCGGCAAACACAACACTTTTGCTTATAAACTGGAAGGGTATAATGACGAGTGGTACAGACAGAACGATACCAGTCCGGTTTCGTACTCTAATTTGCCGGCAGGTGACTATACTTTTTATATAAAAGCAGCGAACAATGACGGTAAATGGAATGAAGAACCGACTGTACTTCATATTCGCGTCCTGCCTGTTTGGTACTGTACCTGGTGGGCACTTTCATTGTTTGCTCTGTCTTTCATGTTGGTGGTATTTGGCATTGTCCGCTATTTCTGGTTGCGTAAAAGTATGCAGGCTGAAATTCTTATGGAAAGACTGGACAAGGAGAAACAGGAAGAAATCAGCCAGATGAAAATCCGTTTTTACGTTAATATATCGCACGAATTACGTACTCCGCTCACCCTGATTGTAGCACCACTGCAAGAATTGCTAAGTCGCATATCCGGACATTGGGAACATGAACAGTTACTGTATATACAAAGAAATACCAACCGCTTGCTGCATCTCGTCAATCAGTTAATGGATTACCGACGGGCAGAGTTGGGAATCTTTGAACTAAGACTGGTAAGTGCCAATGCCTACAAAAGAGTTTTGAATAGCTTCATGAACTATGAAAGTTTGTCGAAGAAAAAAGATATAGACTATAATTTCTATACGGAATTGCAGGACAAAGAACTGTTATTCGATGAAAACTATCTGGATCTTATTGTTAACAACTTACTGTCGAACGCTTTTAAATATACCGAAGAAGGTGAAAGTATTACGGTAAAACTGTATCAGGAAGCAGGTGATCTTGTACTGCAAGTTACAGATACAGGTATCGGTATTCCCAAAGAAAAACAGGAGAAGATTTTTGAGCGGTTCTATCAAGTGGAAAGCGGACGTGAAGGAAGCGGTATTGGTCTTTCCCTGGTACAACGGCTGGTTGAATTGCACCATGGAAGAATTGAGTTGGAGAGTGAACCCGGAAAAGGTTCTACTTTCTCCATTTACCTTCCGCAAGATAAATCTGTATATAGCCGTGAAGAACTGCTTGGAGGAGAAGAGAACGCAGACAATCAACGGGTATACTCTACGAATGCGCACGATGTATATATCGGTGATGAAGAAGAAGCCGATACAGAAAGCGAAGAAGATGAGAATACAAATAAACGAGGAACACTCCTTGTGGTGGAAGACAATAAAGAATTAAGGCAATATCTGGTCAATGGATTGTCCGGCTTATTCAATATGCTGGAAGCTGAAAATGGGCAAAAGGCATTAGACATTCTGAAAGAGAAGGAAGTTGACCTGATTGTAACGGATGTCATGATGCCCGTAATGGATGGTGCCAAATTATGTAAGTTGGTAAAACAAAACTTACGCACCTGTCATATTCCAATATATATGCTGTCTGCCAAAGCAGATATTAAATATCAATTGGAAGGTTTACAGGTAGGAGCAGATGATTACATAGCCAAACCTTTCTCGATGGCAATATTGAAAGCAAAGATTATGAACATGCTGCGTACACGCCACCGCATCTTCGAACACTATTCCAATACCACCGAAATAGAACCGGAGAAACTTACCAATAACACGATGGATGAAGAACTGCTCAGAAAAGCGATTGCAGTGATTGAAAGGAACATGGACAATGTAGAATTTTCTACAGAGCAATTTGCGCGTGAGATGAATATGAGCCGTTCTAATCTACATCTGAAATTAAAAGCAATAACAGGAAAGTCAGCTATCGACTTTATCCACAAGATACGCTTTAACCGCGCATGTCAGCTTTTGCAGGAAGGAAAATACAATGTTTCAGAAATCAGTTTTATGGTAGGCTACAATACTCCTTCTTATTTTGCAGCACGTTTCAAGAAGTATATAGGTTGTCTGCCTACCGAATATGGAAAGAAATAAGATATGAGAAAATATAAGATGTGGACACTACTCATTGTTCTGTCCTTGTTAGCAGCATGTAAACAACCCCAATCATTAACCCCTTCTGTCAGTGAAGTCGCACAAATTAAGGCAAATGGTACATCCATCCGGCTTTTCTGTTTGACAAACAGGAATGGAATGACAATCAAAGTCACCAACTTTGCCGCCTCGCTAACGTCCGTTTCCGTACCCGACAAAAAGGGGAACTTCGAACAAGTAGTACTGGGCTTCGATAGTTTAGAAAGTTACTTGGGAAAGCATCCTAAATTTGGTGCCACTGTAGGCAGATTTGCCAATAGAATCAAGCATGGCGAGTTTTGCCTGGATAACCAGATCTTTCAACTTGAAAAGAACAGTAAAGGAAATTCTGTTCATGGCGGAAGCCGGGGATTCAATACTCAAGTATTCGAAACGGATACCTTTTATGTAGTGAAAGACACGGCAATAGTTGTCTTTTCTTATAAAAGCGCTCACCTTGAAGGAGGATTTCCCGGCAATCTGAATCTGTCAATCGCTTATAAACTGACTGATCGCAATGAAGTAATCCTGGATTATACGGCAACCACGGATCAGCCTACTGTTGTAAATTTCACCAATCACAGCTACTTCAATCTGACCGGCTGTAAAGAGCCTGTACTGAACCATCTTTATACATTGCATGCGGACTCAATTACCCCGGTAGATTCAACAGGAGTCCCTACCGGAGAGCTGAAGGCAGTTACAGGAACGGAGTATGACTTCAGAACTCCACGAACAGCCGAAAAACAAATCCGACGGATGATGGGAAAAACTTATGATATCAATTATAAACTAAATAAACACCCGGATTCTTTGGAATTAGTAGCTACAGTCACCGAACCTGTATCTGGAAGAATACTAAAAGCATACACCACTGAACCCGGGATGCAATTTTATATTCCAAGTTCCAACATGGATTATCTGAATGGGCATGGCAATAGAAAGTACGGTAAATACTATGGATTCTGCCTCGAAATGCAGCATTTCCCAGACTCCCCCAATAAGCCCCAATTTCCTTCTACAGTATTGCGACCTGGCGAAATCTACCGGCAGACAACAATCTATAAATTTGAAAATTCACCAGCAACGAAATGCCACCTCCGTATCAAGTCAGTACCTCCTCCGTACTGAGTCCGTATCTATGAGTATGGAGATACTACGGAGAAGATACGGAGATGGTACGGAGATACTACGGAGGAGGTACGGACATGATACGGAGATACCTCAATGGTCTTTCAGCAATCAATCCTGCATATTATTTCTTTATTGAATAAAGCCCCCCCTTCCATAGGGCTCTGTGGCGCACATTTTACACAAAAACATTCTAAGGTGAACAATATTAGCATGCAAAAAGCATAAAATTGGGAGTATCAAAAACAATACTTTCTCACTTTTTTTTGCGCTTGCAGTAAGTTTGCCGTCACAAAATGATCTCTAAAGTTAAACCTTAGATTTATTTATTATGTTCAAATTAAAAGAATCTATTTTATTGTTTTTCCTCGCTTTCGTCAGTACGATTGCATACGCGCAAAGTCTGACAGTTACTGGTAAGGTAGTCGATAGCGAAGGTTATGAAGTTATTGGAGGTAGCGTTATTATTAAGGGTGCTGCCGGTATTGGAACTGTTACTGACATAGATGGTCACTATTCGCTGAAAGTGAATGATGCATCTAAAGATGTATTAGTTTTTTCGTATGTGGGAATGACTCCCCAGGAAGTGAAAGTCAACAATCAGAGTGTTATTAATGTAACGTTGCAGGCAGATGCCGTACTGCTGGACGAAGTTGTAGCCATCGGTTATGCAACTGTAAAACGTAAGGACCTGACCGGTTCTGTTGCTTCGGTTAATAGCAAAGAACTTTCGAAAGTTCCTACCAGTGATATCACACAAGCCCTTGCCGGCCGCATGGCAGGTGTGCAGGTTATGCAGAGTGAAGGTGCTCCCGGAGCTTCCATTTCTGTTCGGGTTCGTGGTGGTATTTCCATTACTCAAAGTAACGAACCTTTGTATATCATCGACGGTTTCCCCAGCGAAGACGGTATGTCTACCCTTGACCCGGCGGAAATTGAAACAATCGACATCCTGAAAGATGCTTCTGCTACAGCTATCTACGGTGCCCGTGGTGCTAATGGTGTAGTCGTTATTACTACCAAGAGCGGTGGTAAAGACGGAAAAGCGACTGTTACATTTGACAGTTATGTAGGTTTCAAGAAAATAGCCAAGAAGCTGGATGTACTTTCTACTTATGAATTTACGATGTTGGATTATGAACGTCGCGTTTACGACGCTACCACTCCGGACGACTGGGAGAAAGACATCAAAAAGTTCACCGAAATCTACGGCAACTACAGTGACCTTGAAAAAAACTATGGCAATCGTAAAGGGCTGGACTGGCAAGATGAAACATTAGGACGCACGGCAATTACACAAAACTATCGTGTAGGCGTTTCCGGTGGTACTGATAAATTAAATTATAACCTGGCATATTCTTATTATGACGAAGAGGGTGCCATGGTATATAGCGGCAACAACAAGCACAACATTTCATTCAACATGAATCATAAAGTGAATGACCGCTTGGACATCACCGCCCGTATCAGCTACGACCAAATGAAAATTACCGGTATGGGTACTTCTGAAGGAGGCGACCGTTTCAATAAGATGCAGCACATTTTGCAGTACCGCCCCACAGTAGGTATCAACGGAACCGATGACCTGTTATTGGGAGATGAAGACCCTATCTTCCTGGATGATTCGGGTAACGTAATGCAGAACCCCTTACTTTCTGCGGCAGAAGAGACGAATGATCGTGAATATCGTACATTCCAGGCTAACGGTGGCTTTACTTTGAAACTTTTCAAAGGTCTCTCTTTCCGTAATACCACAGGTATGCGTTACCAGACACGGCGCAATGATGTTTTCTACGGAGACAAGTCAATCACAGCAAAACGTTCAAGCATCAATGGTAGTATTCAAAATCTGGAGACCGGTAGCTTCCAGACTTCAAACGTATTGAATTATAACTGGTCGGGTAAAGGTCATGACGTGACTGCCATGGTAGGTCAGGAATATGTAGACCGTTGGAACCGTAATTTCAAAGCAGCAGCATCTAACTTCCCGAATGACGATATAGGTTTGGCTGACCTCTCACTGGGTCTTCCGACAGCAGTTCAGTCTGCCGAAAACTATGATGATAAATTGCTCTCTTTCTTCGCCCGTTTCAACTACGGCTTCAAAGATAAATACTTGTTTACCGCTTCGGTTCGTGCCGATGGTTCTTCCAAATTCGGTAAGAATAACAAGTGGGGCTATTTTCCTGCATTTTCAGCAGCTTGGCGCCTGGGAGAAGAAGAGTTTATCAAGAACTTGAATATCTTCTCTGACTTAAAAGTTCGTTTGGGCTATGGTATGGCGGGTAACAACCGTATCGACAGTTACCTTAGTCTGGCTGTATTGGGATCTGTTACTTATCCCAATGGAGACTCCACCCAGCCCGGTTATGTTTCCAAGCAGATTCCTAACCCTGACTTGAAATGGGAAGCTAACAAAACCTTCAACTTTGGTCTTGACTTCGGTTTCTTCAATCAGCGTTTAACCATTTCTCCTGAATTTTACATAAACCGCAGTAGCAATTTGTTGCTAAACGCCAAACTGCCTACTTCATCCGGTTACAACAGCATGGTTATCAATGCCGGTGAAACAGAAAACAAAGGTATTGACTTAACCATCAACTCAACCAATATCACGAATAAGAATTTTACCTGGAACACATCCATCACTCTGTCACACAATAAGAATTCTGTAAAGAAACTGACGGGAGAAGATGTGCAATTGTGGGAGGCTAACTTCGGTTACAGTCAGAATACGCACATTATCGGTGTGAACCAACCTTTGGGACAGATGTACGGATACGTAACAGATGGTCTGTACCAAGTATCTGACTTTGATTACGATGCAGCAACTAAAACTTACACACTGAAAGACGGTGTTCCGTATGCAGGCGAAAAAGGTAATGTAAAACCGGGTATGTGGAAGTTTAAGAATATAGATGGCAGCAAAGACAATAAAATTACAGAAGCTGACAAAACAGTCATTGGTAACGCTTATCCGAAAATTTACGGTGGTATCAATAACACTTTCACTTACAAAGATTTCGATTTGAGTATATTTCTTACCTATAGCATCGGTAACGATGTATTCAATGCAACCAAACTGACCAATACCAAAACTGCTTTGCAGAACAAAAACGTTTTGGCAGTAGCTGACTCTAAGCACCGTTGGGTATTGGTTAATAAGGCAGGTGACTTGATTACAGATCCCCAGGAGATGGCAGACATCAACAAGGGCAAGACTGTAGCCGCCATTTATGATAACGAAGCAGGTGATACTTACATTCACTCTTGGGCTGTAGAAGACGGTTCTTTCCTGAAACTGAGTAACATTACTTTAGGTTACACATTCCCGAAGAAGATGATCAGAAAAGTCGGATTGAGCAAATTACGTCTTTATGCCACAGGCTCTAACCTGCTGACCTGGACCAAATATTCCGGCTTCGATCCTGAAGTTTCTACCATGGGAAATGGTCTGACACCGGGCGTTGACTTTGGTGCTTATCCCAGAAGCCGCTCGTTTGTTTTCGGTATTAATTTAGCTTTCTAATGAACTTCAAATGGAGAATACAATGAAAAAATATAAAGTGATTGCGCTAAGCGCACTGATTGCAGCAGGATTCACCTCTTGCGAACTGACAGAAAAACCTACTTCTTACTACGAGAAGGACACTTATTTTGAAACTATGGACCAGGCAAAAATGTCAGTAGTAGGTATTTACGATTGTCTGGCTATAGACAAGCATTACGGACAATTTGAAATGGCGATGCCTGCTTCGGATGATACCTATTATATTCAAGGAACAGGTACGGATAACACACGTCGTGATATTGCCCACTACATGGTGAAACCGACCAATACTTGGATTGCATCTATATGGGAATACAAATACCCTGTCTCTTATACACATCTGACGCTGCCGACGATCGCATAAGTGTAGAT
>ENA-OZFK01000635-OZFK01000635.1-human-gut-metagenome-genome-assembly--contig:-NODE-635-length-12169-cov-3.941142_pt1 | contig 12169 bp, 9 predicted proteins | sample MGYA00244622_ERZ653642 | MGnify/ENA primary metagenome ERZ653642 (study PRJEB26926, sample SAMN06165103) | human gut metagenome | biome: ENVO:00009003; feature: ENVO:2100002; material: ENVO:00002003...
GATTATTATGACCGCTATCAGGAGATCATCGATGCCTACAATGCGGAGCAGAACCGTGCGACCATCGAGAAAACCTTCATGGATCTGATGGAGCTTGCAAGTTCACTGGACACGGAGCAGCAGCGCTATGTGCGTGAGGGCTTTTCCAGCGATGAGGAACTTTCAGTGTACGATTTGCTGTTTTCGGAGAATCTCACAAAGCAGGAAATTGAAACGATCAAGAAGGTGTCTGTGGACTTGTTGACAAAAATCAAACAGCAGATTGCCAAACTCGACCATTGGACGGACAAGCAGGAAACTAAGGCGATTGTGGATAACCTGATCCGTAAGACCCTTTGGCAAGAACTTCCCAATAGCTATGATGTAAGCGATATCCAGACCTACCAGAAGAAAATCTACGAGTATGTATATATGCGCTACCCGGAAGTAGCATAACGCAAAAATCACCCCAGAGAGAACGCACAAGAGGCTATTCTCTCTGGGGTGATTGCGTATCAAATCATCTGAAAATGCCGCAATGCCTCCACAATCGCATCCTCTTTTTCCTTCGGACACTTAGGAGGAGAAAGTTTGAAAAAACAGACGGGCGGGTGTGAAAGCGGGTAAATCGACATGGAAAAGATCAAAGCGGATGCTTCCCGAAAAACTGCTGGGCAATTCCATCCAGCTGTGCGGTGATTTGCCGAAAATCCTGATTGAGATCCAAGGTGCGTGCACCGATCTGATTGCCGCCTAAGTTGAAGAGACAATTCGGCGTGATGGCTTCCTGCGTTTTGGCGTAGACTAGCAGCCCGGAAACGTTTCCAGTATGGGCAGCATCCTGATTTTTAACGTAGGTGTAGATCTGGTAGAGGTTGGCAGAATGCAGGGTCTCTTTATTAAACTGCTGCTGCAATGTCTGGCTGTAATACTTGGCATCCAGAATGAGAACTTTTTCGCGAAAACGCAGAAAAATATCGGTTTGCATGGCAGGGAGAAACCGCAGCATGGCAGCATCGTGCTCTCCCACAAGATCCCATTTGACCTGCGCAGCCTTGACCTCAGTAAGGTAGGGATGATTTTGTCGGTAATACTCCAGAATAAAGCGTTCGTACAGCTTTGCCATGCGTTCATCCGAAAATGCTGTCATTTTATAGCTGCCGTTTTCGGTGGTCTGCAGCATATCGTGCAGCACGAAATAGCAGAGATTCAACAGCATCTCGTAATTCTGGTTGCTCCGCTGATAATGTAACTGCTTCCATGGGATTTGAGAGGGAAGCAGTGCAGAAACCGTGTCCAGAAACAGAAGCGCTTTCTTCAATTCCACTTTGCGCTCAGTAGAAACATTCTTATCCCGAAGCAGCACATGCAGGGTGGTTTTCAGAATCTGGTTATACAGGTTATCCTCGGAAAGCTCGTCAAAGGTACAGGCGACCTGTGGCTTGTGCTGGATACGGGTCTTAATGGTCTGCGGAAGATCCAGCTTTCCACGCAAAACTGACCGGGTCTCGCTTCGGGAAACATATTCTCGATAGAGCCCCTGCTTCAGCTGCCGGGAAACACCCTTTGCAAGGATGGCAGCAAACAAATCGTCGATACGCTCAAACTTTTCCGAGGCGATGCACTGATAATCCTGCTGCTGCAGCACCTGATAGGCGTAGGAGAGCATGTAGTAGATGTTCTGGATAAAGATCCCTTTGTCAGTCGTCATTGAAAACACCACGCAGATTCTTTTCCCAACGGTGCAGTTTGTCGGGCGCGTCGAACCAGTATTCTGCCAGCGTAGGCAGAAGGTCAAACTCCACCACAGAGCGCATCCAGTCAGTGGTGCAGGCAGCAGGGTCGGCCAGACAAAAGTAACTGTGACCAACACGAAATCCGGGACCGAGGGAGGCATCTGTGGTAATTTCCCGGTTCAATGCCTTGATCTGTTCCACCAGAGCATTGAAGGTTTCATTGTCAAGCGCAGATTGATATTTCTGGAATCCATCGGAGGTGAACGCCGGTTCGATCTCGAAGAAACTGAAGCGTCTGCGCAGTGCATAGTCGATCATGGCCAGGCTGCGGTCGGCAGTATTCATCATACCGATAATGTACAAATTTTCCGGGACATAGAAGGGCATCCCGTTATAGGCCAGTGTGATCTTTTCGCCCCGATGGTCGCTTTCAATCAGCATCATCAGCTCGCCGAAGATCTTGCTCAGGTTGCCCCGGTTGATCTCATCGATCAGGAAAAAGTATTCTCGGTCGGGGTCGTTGGAAGCCTTCTGGCAGAAGCGGTAAAATACACCCTCTGTCAGCTTGAAGCCGGAGCCGTCCGGCCGGTAGCCCAGCATGATATCCTCGTAGGAGTAATTCTGGTGGAACTGAACAAACTCAACCCGGGAGGAATCAGCTTGACCCATTATAGAGTACGCCAGCCGTTTGGCAGCATAGGTCTTTCCAACGCCGGGTGCACCTTGCAGAATGATATTTTTCTTGTGGCGTAGCAAAGAAACCAACACTTCATAGCGTTGCTCACTCAGAAAAACATCGTGCAGAAAATCAACTCTGGTGTAGCTGTCGGCAGATGCCTGCCGGACGGGAGCAGGGTTTTCATCCCGGATCAGATCCAGAATAAAGTTGTACTCACCCTCCGAGAGCTTGAACAGGCTTCCGTTCGGCTGTACGAAGAACTCCATTTTCTCCAGCTCAGGGAAAGCCTTCAGTACAGCATAGTCAATGGGGGAAGTCAGGCTCTCGGTCTTTTCAAAATAAATCTCTTTGCCGTTGCTTTCCTGTGTGATCTTGGCCAGAGCTACCACTCGCTTTACCGGATTGGCCTCATAGCCGATCACTAGATCCCCGGCTTTTGCATCGAGGAAATTCTGGAAAATCCTGCGCTTGTTCCCGTTGTCATTGTACAGCGTATAGGTCTGCTCTTCGCCGACCCGCAGACTGGAATAACTCCAGATCTTAGGATTGGCAGTCAGCCACCAGTAGTGGCGTGAAGGTGCTTCACAGGCGGCAGCGGCAGCCGGTACTTTCGAGAGGTCGGCTTTTTTCAGAGCCTGTAAAAGCTCATCTCGCAAGCGCCAGATGTAAGTGCCATCCGCCTTTGTGCTGGCATTTTTGCCCACATATAAAATGGGCCACCAACGCATATTTTTGCTGTCGCGGGGCATGCAGCGGCAGCTAGTCTTTTCTGCCACCCGCTGTGCAAGATGGTAGGAGTTGGAGATGTAGAAGTTGCTGGTTTCACCGTATTTAATGGCAAGCTGTTTGCAGGTGGCCTGCCCGCCGTAATCCAGCATACATTTCATCACCCGCAAAGCCTCCGAGGTAAAAACCGAGGTGTCTTGCAGCAAAGCACTCCACTGTGCGGTTGTAATGCCCGGGTCATACTCACTTTCAGCAGGAAACCATCCGGCCTGCATCTGTGATGTCTTTTGTTCGGCAAGGTAGAAACGGCTCAGATAAAAGCCCAGATCAATGGCAGCGATATTCCAGTGTGTGTCTGGCCAGTATTTTCCGGCAGGGGCTGCTTCAATGGCACTGCGGATCATCTGGGTGATGGCAGCATTTTGGCTCAGTGCCGCCCGCAGCTCATCATAAAGGCGGTAGCTGTTTAGCAGCGATTCTACGGAACCATCCCGCTTGGGCGGAGCATCGAAGTTCAGCGCATCCGAGATGTCACGGGCAACGGAATAGCGGTAGATATAATATTGATCCGGATACCGGAGCCACAGATAGACGCTGATGGCACTGGTGTTCTGGTAGTGGTTATTCCAACTGCCGTCGTTGTATTTTGTGCGTATTTCTTCGGTGGCAGCCTGAAATGCAATAATGCGCTGGGAAAGTTCGGTGGATTCATCAAACAAGCTGCGGAACATTGCGCGTGTTGCTTCACAGTCCGCTGCTGCGAAATTCAGGATCATCGCACGGGGATAGGCATAGCCGGTATCCAGAAGCGAAAAGACCTTTGCAGTGGCTTCCTTGAACATTTCACCAAAATCTGCCGCGTCAATATTCCAATGGTCGTGGAAATGCTGCGCGGCTTCCCATTTGAAATCTTCAACATGAGGCCAATGCTTCGGGAAATAGGTCTGGTATCCGCCCAAAACAGGCTCCAGTTTTGCAAGATCGATCATGACGGCTCCCTCCGAAAACAAAAAGTCTTTAAGATATTGTACCACGATAAAAATAGAAACACCATATTCCAACAAAAGAAAATGCCCGCCTGAAAATCAGACGGGCATACAGTAAATCAAATCATTTGAAAATGCTTCAATGCTTCCACAATCGCATCCTCTTTCTCCTTCGGACACTGAGGTTGCTTTGCATTCTCGTTTTTCGCTTTATGGTAATTCTCCCGCTCGATGATGCCGTACTTCTGCTTCACCTGTGCGATATAGAGATTGGATACCTTCAACTGATGGTGTTCCCACACATAATCCCGAATCTCGTTGTAAGTCGCCTTGCTCTCTGCGGCAGTCACATCCAGCTCATCCATACTGACGTCCACTTCGATATGCCGCTCGACATGGAGTTTGGTCAAAAGGAGAACCGCTTCGACAGTTGTTTCAGTTTCCAAGGGAAGTTCTTTCACTTCCTCACCATCAACAGGCACAGGAAAATTGAATACGATCTTCTTTATCCAGCTTCCGTCTTTCCTTTTCTCCGGGAACATCTCAATTCGCTCGATAAAGGCCTTCATAAACTCCTTCTGCTCCGCTTCCGTTGCGGAATGGTAGACTTCATCAAATGCCAGCAACAAGCGATAGATATTGTCTCCGGAAATCTTCTCCTGCTGGATGCTGCGGATCTGACTTTGCAATTCGCCAATCTGAACTTCGATTTCCTCTATGGTGTCATACTGCTCATCATAGCGGCGCTGCAAGTCCAAAATCTTTCTGTCATAGTGGGCATCATTGATGTCCAAGGTATCCATCTGACGCTCCAAGCGGCTTTTCGTTCCAAATGCTTGCTTTAGCCGCCCTTGTAGGACAGCAATCTGCCGTTCCATATCTTCTGTATCAACTGCTGTTCCGATTTTCGCCTGAATCGCTTCTACAAACCGTGGATTGTTGACCATAGCGGAGATAACCTTCGCCACAAATTTGTTGATTTCCGTCTGCTCGATATTCAGACGGAAACTGCACTCATGCCCGGTAGGTGTTACCGTATTTTTGCAGTAGTAATAATACCGTGTTTTCTTGTCCTTGCTGTGCGCCTTGGCGATATTGCCGTACATACTCTTTCCGCAGCATGGGCATTTCAAGATACCGGACAGGATGTGTGCGTGGTCTGGATTGTTAACCTTTTCCCGCTTAAAAGAATTGATCTTGCGCTTTTCCTGTGCCAGATACCAATCCTCTTCGGAAATGATAGCTTCGTGTTGTCCTTCATAAACCGGGAACTCCGACTGCTCAACCACGTGCATCTCGTTTCTTGTACCCTGTTTCTTTTCTGTTCTTCGTCTGCCGTAAGCAATCTTTCCCATATAAACAGGATTGTACAATACATTTTTCACAAAATCTCTTGAAAATCCCGGAATGGTATTATTCTGTCTTAGTTTCTTAGTATAACCATTGCGGTTCAGATATTTTGCAACTCCTGCAACACCCTCATTAGTGTGAATGTAGCGGTCATAAATGACACGAATTACTTCCACTTCATCCTCTGCAATGACAAGGTTTCCATTTTCCAGTTTGTATCCATATGGAGCGAAACCGCCGTTCCATTTGCCCTCACGAGCCTTTTGCTCACGTCCTGCCATTGTCTGTGTGCGGATATTTTCTCGCTCAATCTCTGCCACCGCAGACAGCACAGAGATCATCAGCTTTCCTGCATCCTTGGAGCTGTCAATGCCATCCTCCACGCAGATCAGATTGACACCGAAATCCTGCATGAGTTGCAAAGAATTCAGAACGTCCGCTGCATTTCTGCCAAATCGGGACAGCTTAAAGACCAACACATAAGAAACATCATCTTTGCCGTCCTGGATGTCATTCAGCATCCGTTGAAACTCCTGCCGCCCTTGAATGTTCTTTCCGGAAAAGCCCTCGTCAGAATACTCCCCGGCAACGATCATATCCTCGTATGCCGCATACTTCCGCAGCTTGTCACGCTGGGCATCCAAGCTGTATCCGTCAACCTGCATCGAGGTGGACACTCTTGTATAAAGATAGCATTTAAGTTGTTTCTTTTTCAGAATCTCCACCTCCCTCATTCCTTCCTTTTACCATAAGTCCCTCGTTGCGGATATAATACTCCAAAAGCCACAGCACATAATCCGGTGCATGGCGGTTGTCCAATTCCCATTCAGTCATAGTCCGGTAAGGAATATGGACGAGCTTGCAAAAATCTTTCCGATTCAGTCCTGTGCTTTCACGCAACTTTATAATTCTGTTTTTACAATCCATCCGTCTTTTCTCCACAAAAGCAAAAAATACACGTTGCGTAATCATTATAGCATAGCCATAGCGAATACGCAACGTGTAAATTGCAAATTTTATGCAGCCTTATCCGTCAGAAGCTGCGCTTGATTACTTTCCTCGGAATGCTCCACTCCCTGCGGTGCGTCCTGTTCCAATTTATCCAAAACCTGATGTCCATATTTCTGGAGCATCTGGCTCATAACATCCACACAGCGGTCAAATGCCGCATTATATTTCGCTTCCTCATAATATTTCTTCAATAGGCGATTCCTCCATCAAAGTTCCATATCCTGTCCACGCTTCCGGGCAGGGTGTTCGTGTTCCTGTGTTTGCTTTCCTCTGATGAGGATAGAATTGATAAAAGCCCGAACCTTTTCGGATGCGATTTCCAGTGCATCCAGAAAGGGTTGGGCTTTCTGTTTGAGTTCCATATATTTTTCGTTTACCGCTTCATACCGCTGCTTCCAGATGGAAACCGTCTTTTCTGCGGAAGCCAGTTTTTCTTTCAGACGCTTGTTGTCAGCATTGGCGATAATGCCATTGACCGCATAGCGTTTGAGTGTGTCGCATTCATCCGGTGTCAGCGTGATATTGTTTCCGAATGTGGCTTTTTTGCCCATTACTTCAATGTCCTGCACTGTCAGCGCAATGGTCTTTGCCGCCTTGGTTTCCTTTTGCAAAGATTCCAGTTTCTTTTTCTGTTTTGCTGTGGCAGCTTTGGCATCCTCCAAATTCTGTTCTGCCTGTGCCACCTGCCCGGTCACAGCTTCCAGCCGCTGCTGTTCTGCCTGCACCTTGAACTGGGTCACAGTCAGATGTTCCTCGGTGCTTCCACGTTCTCCACGCTCCACATCGGTATAACCGGCGTTTCGCATGAAATTGAAAAAGTCATCCTGCAACACACTGTAGGATGACTTCAAAATCTTTTTCCCTTTTGCGTTGAGCATGGGATTTCCGTCCTCGCCAAGCACCGGCTTGGACTCCCATTTCTTACTGCGGCTGACCTGTGTGATGACCTCCTTAACGGTTCCCCGGAGGGCTTCATCCTTGCATCGCTTCGACCAAAGGATCTGCTTTTCCACCACCGGGATATAAACCACATGAAGGTGGTAGTGGTACACATCTTCGCCCAAAGCTTCGGACATTGCTCGGTTGCGCTCATCGGCGTGCATCACAGCGGAGAGGATATACTGCTCACCACCTACGATCTCCGCAGCAGCTTTGTAGGCATCGGCATAAAACTGTTTCGCAAATTCATAGCCGCCATGATTGTAGAAATAAGCGGAATTCACATCAAATACCAACTCACCGTATTTGACGGCATCCGGTTTCAGACCTCTGGTGGAGATCACGCCGTCTTGTTCCATCTGCTCAAACATTTTTACATAATCGTCCGTGGGTGCTTTGAAATGGACGTTCAGAGAAGTGCGTTCCGGCACGATGTCCTGATTGCTGTAGCTGTCCTTTTCACGCTCATTGTGTTCCTGTACCTTCGCCACATCAGCCGGTGTTTCCAAGTCCTGATTTCTGGCTACGGTACGGTCTATTCCATCATTTCTTGCCATTGGATTTTTCCTTTCTTTGAGATTTGCAACAGCGGAAGGCTGGAGAACGGCACTTTTTCAAAGTGTAATAACCCACTATGACACTTTCATCCATACTGGCTGCAAAGTGCCGTGGGCTCTCCGAGGGCTCTCCCGAGGGGGAATGCGGTCACTGCGGTGACCTCTGCTGACCAAGGCGAAAATGTCTGCGCCTTTTCCCATGGTCAGCCCGTCTGCATGAAGCTGTTCTGTGTCAACTTCCTCTTGCATCCGGTGTCCACAGACACTTTTTCAAAAGCCTGTGGACATAGAAACAGCCCGAACGAGAGGATGTGTGCTGTTTCTATAACAAGCGTTTCACGCTCTTTTGCTGCGTACATACGTACCAGCAATGGGATTTACTCGACCTGCCGCCATTCCTCCGGAATGTCCTCCGGTACGTACGTACACGGCGAATCTCCGTAAAACCCATTTATATGAGGTCGTGCAATGGCTTCCACTCCCATGAATCCCCAAACCCGCCGTCCAGCAGAGTTGGTGATGTTGTTGCAATGCTCCAGATTGAATTTTCTGGCATTGGCAATCATGGCATCGCTGAAGCTGCGGGCTTTCAGCGGAGCAAGGGAATTTTCCTCGCACCACATCCGGTAGATTTCATAGAAATCCTTGGAGCTGATGGACGCATCCGCTTTGCGCCGGATATATCCCTCCGATTCCATGAAATCAAAGATATTGTTGTTGTCACGCTTGACCGCTTCCCGGTTTTCCCGGATACGGTCACTCTCCGTAAACTTAAAGTTGTTGGCAACAAGCCGCTGTAAGCCTTCAAATGCCCACAGGAAGATACCCTCGGATTCGGCTTTCATCTTCTCCGCAAGGTCGGGATCGTCAGCTCTGTCCACTGGCTTTTCCTTGGTGGTCAGCACAAGCTGTCTGCGATAAAATCCGTCACTGCGGTCATACAAGGCTTGCAGATCACCGTTGCTGAATGCCAGCAATCGGGCGAACATCCAGCCCTGATAACTCTGCTTGCCTTTGCGTTCCAAATCCATCTTGCCCTGTGCGGTGACAATGGATTTTACATAGTTGGTCTGGCGCAGAGCTTCCATCCGCATATCATCATCCACGCACAGGAGAATGTGTTCCAGATCGGCACGGGCAAAGCGGTTTTCAGAAATTTTGCCGATACTGCCGTCTTTCATATTTGTGCCGAATATAGAGGATAGCACCGCACCGATTTGAGATTTGCCCTCGCCGCCATTGCCTTTAATCACCATCATGCGCTGTCCCTTGTTGGAGGGGATCAGGCAATAGCCGATAAACTCCTGCAAGGTGGGGATGTCCTCCGCATGGAGCAGCCCATCCAGAAAGTTCTGCCAGATTTCAGGTGCGGGCGCGTTGGGATTGTAGGCAACAGGCAGACGGCTCCGCACAATAGCAGGTCTGCCCTCAGTAAATGTGCCGTCCAAAAGTAGCGTACCGTTGGACAAATGAATTCTATCCTGTTCCGGTGGAAAGTCAGGCACTTGTGCTTCCAGTTTCAGCACTTCCAGAATGTTGGTGATCTTCCGGGGGATATTGTTTACGGCACAGAATTTCAGCTTGTCGTAAATCTCCCCACGCAGAGGGAGATCGTCCGTCACTCGACCATTGGGCGTGAAAAAAGCTCCGTTTGCGAAGATGATTCTGCGCTCCTGCAGAAATTCTTCACAAAACAGAGCTTCGTTGATGTTCTGCCCGTCAAACCAGACAGGCAAATTCATATCAGGCGTTTTCCGGTTCTTCGCCATGGTGCGCCACCTCCTTTTTCTTTCGTGTGATGTACTCTTGCAGAAAAGCAATTTTGCCGTCCTGCATCAGCTTGTCCACCAATGCCACCCGTTCTTCCAGATCACCCACCGTCAGCACATCTGCCATATATTCGATATAGCAGTGCATCTGGCAGGCTTCCACAAAACGGTCATCCAGAGCATCTTCCGGTGTCTTGGGTGCGTATCGTACTTTCCAATCTTCCAGCAGATGCAGATAATTCGTCAGCACCCGGAAACACAGCATTTCATCCTCCCGTAACTGACGGATATAGGGACGCTTCGGCTTGACCATAGCTGCGGCAGTGGGCGGTTTTGGGTCAAGTCCAAAGTCCGCAGCCAGCTTTTGCGCTGCTTCATAACTGCTCAAATCGAACAGCCTTGCCACAAGGTCGATTACGTCCCCCTTGGCTCCGCAGCCGAAGCAGAAAAAATAGTCCTCATTCAGCTTCAAGCTCGGATGCCTGTCGTTGTGGAACGGGCAGCAAGCCATGCCGTTGTGGCTCACTTTCAGCCCGTAGTGTTCGGCGGCTTGCTTGACGCTGATTGCCGCCTTGATGGTTTCATAGATTGTCATAGAAAACCCTCCGTTCATAATATTCTGGAAAGCACGAAGCACCCGCCGTGATTGGCAGGTGCTTCGCTCCTTCTATTATGGTTATGACGGATTTTTCAAAAAACAGGCTAATGACAGGACAATCCTGTTTCAAAAAACAGGACAACTTATCTGAGGGCGTAGATTTCTTTACATTTACATGATATAATTAGAAAAATGAAAAAACAGGACAGGAGGGCAAGCATGAATCAAGAATTGATGACATTGGATTTCTGGCAGGATACGGTCATATATGAGAGCAAAACATTTCCTGTCGGTACGCTTGCCTGTGATGCACTGAATGTTCCTGTGAATACCATTGCAAAAATAAACGAGCAATGCGAGAAAATCAATCTGCTGCTTGGAATATTAAACGCCGGACAGGATGCTTCTGCACTCTGTCCTATTGCAAAGGAAGCTGCTCTGACGATGCTTGATATTCTCAGTCAAACACCGCCGTTCTCCTATATGAATATCTCAAAGCACAGAGAACGGATTGAAAAAGTCTTTACTGTGGACAATGCGCTGAAATATGTGGAGTTTGCCATAAAAGCCGCAACCAATTCTTTGCAATTTGAAGAAATCCAGAACTTTACCGATGCGATGATGCTCCAACGCTATACCGCAGTTTTCGGGCATCTGGCATACTCCCTTGGGGAATACCAAACGGCCATGCTTGATTTTGCAGAAAAAACAGACGGCAACGAAGCAGACCGCACCGCAGAGGGTTTTGCAAAAATGTTCGGCAGCTATTTCCCGCCGGAGTTTTCCATCACGGAAGGCAATGCCTGGATGTCTACCCTGAACAATTCCGTTCAGTATGTATCCGTCATCCGTCCCGGCGAAAAAGTTGCGAAGCTGGTCAAGCGGATGCACTATGTATCCTTTGTAGGGATGTTCCGGTCTGATCTTTTTGAGGGCTTATGTGTTGGTCATGCACCGAAGAAATGCCGGATCTGCGGCAAGTGGTTTCTGACCACCAACGCAAGGCACACCAAATACTGCGGTGGCTATGCACCGGGGGACAAGCTGCACCGCACCTGTCGGCAGATCGGCAATCTGAAAGGGCGAGAACAGAGGGAACTTGCGGACGATCATCCGCTGAAACAGATTTATGAGAAGCGGCTGAACACCATAAACCGCTATGTGAAGCGTGGTACTCTGGACGCTGATCTTGCAGAGGTTATGAAGAAACTGGCGAAAGATAAAATGCTCCGGGCCTTGAGCAATGTTGCTTATGCCAAGGGCGATTATGAAAAGGAAATGGGACAGGCTGCCTTGAAAAAGGAAGCTTACAACAAAAAATGACAAGGAGATAATACATGGCACGAAAAGCTGATGTTAAAGGCGGTAATGGTGATGTGGTATTCGATACTGAAACCGGAACTGCGAGAAAATACCTTCGAAATACGTCTACCGTTGAAAAAGTCGCACGCTTCAAACGAGAACTTGCTGTATTTCAGGAATTATGCAAGAATCCAATTCCCAATGTTGTTGAGGTGACGGATGTTTATATTAACGAGGATAAAATTGCTGAATCTTATGTTGAAATGAAAAAATATGACGGTTCGGTATACGATATACTCGAAGTTACCAAAGGGAATGTTAAATTAGCATTTGAACTGCTTTTGCCGGTCATCAAAGCACTCTATACACTTTCAACCGGAAATCCGCCCTTGTATCACAGAGATATAAAGCCGGATAATATCTTGTTTTTGAAAAAAGGTGATGAATACACACTGTATCTTACAGATTTTGGAACGTGTTTTCTTAACGATGGGAGCGAACGACTGACACCGGAAACTATGGCAGTTGGTCCCAGGA
>ENA-OZFK01000642-OZFK01000642.1-human-gut-metagenome-genome-assembly--contig:-NODE-642-length-12063-cov-6.470020_pt1 | contig 12063 bp, 9 predicted proteins | sample MGYA00244622_ERZ653642 | MGnify/ENA primary metagenome ERZ653642 (study PRJEB26926, sample SAMN06165103) | human gut metagenome | biome: ENVO:00009003; feature: ENVO:2100002; material: ENVO:00002003...
AAACGTTTCATAATAGCCTTTTCTTTTTATGAATTAAATGAAAGAGATTTAATAAAATTATTTTCTCCCTTTGTAGATATAAACGAAATGAAGAATTAGGAAATTGATAGGTACTACAATTATCATCACCAGTATCGGCGCCAGAAGTTCGCCTGCCCCTATCCAAAGGAGGAGATTCAACAAACCAATCTCAAGCAGATAATTAATCAGATGACTAAAGCCAAACCCAACCGCATTGCGAGACGAGGGCTTGGAACGAAAAGTAAAAAAGGTAGTCAGGAAATAATTGCAAATAAATCCGACGGCATAACCTGCCGTAAAAGAGATATTGGCGTTTGCAACCAGTAAAACCAGACAATACACTCCGTAATGAATAGCCGAGGATATAGTACCGACAACTCCGAAACGAACGAATTGCCAAAACTTATCCCGCCAGTCCGGATGCCTGTCAAATATAGCTTTACTTATCTTGGTCATCGTATAGTACTTCTTCCACATTATAGAGCGGACGACGTTTTACTTCTTTATAGATTTTCCCAATATACAACCCGACAGCTCCTATTGACATTAGAACAATTCCACCGACAAACCAGACAGACAACATCAAAGACGCCCAGCCATGCTCTGCCGTACCCGAAATTAAAGAATACAATACATAAATTCCTATCAGTATACTGATAAAAACAAATATAATTCCCAGATAAACAATACCGTAAATAGGCTTCACCGAGAAAGAGGTTATTCCGTCCAAGGCCAGGCTGAACATCTTTCTTACTGTATATTTGGAGGTTCCGGCTGTCCGTTCCCGGATTACGTCATCTACCGTAGTAGAAGGAAAACCCAGCAATGGGATAATACCACGCAAATAGACATTACGTTCTTGATAATGAGACAGCTGTTCCAGTACTCTCCTACTCAAAAAACGGAAATCCGCATGATTGTAGATTGTCTCTACTCCCATCCGGTGCTGTAATTTATAAAAAGCGGTTGCGGAAAGACGTTTCAGCATCGGATCTGCCTGGCGGGATACTTTCACCCCGTATACGACATCATATCCTTGTGTATAAGCATCGATCATCTCCTCAATCGCATTCAGGTCATCCTGCAAATCGGCATCAATGGTAATAACGGCATCACTCCAGTCTTTAGCGGTCATCATACCGGCCATGATGGCATACTGATGTCCTACGTTGCGAGCCAGGTTCATTCCTTTTATATATGGATTCGTCCGGTGCAATTGTTTAATAATGCTCCATGTACGATCTTTACTGCCATCATTCACAAAGAGCACAAAACTGTCGGCGCTGATCTTTTTTTTCGCCACCAAGTCATCAAACAAAGCTGTCAAACGGCTGGTTGACTCTTCCAACACTTCCTCCTCATTATAACAGGGGGATACAATAGCCAATTTAATCATTTTTCGTCCGGTTTATTTAGTTCAGCCAGTTTTATCTGCGCAAACTCCGAGTAAGTCATAAAAGGGTAGCCTTTTTCTTTCAGGTTGCGGATAAGCATATCCAAACGTTCCTCCATTCCTTTACCGGAATGGTTGCGGATGATAAAAGGCATTTTAAATTCAGGGTGTTCACCCAACGGATAAAACTCCCATGGGTGGAAATAGGTCACAAAATATCCGTCATGTTTCAACACCCGGTTTACCAGGCTTTGATAAAGCCACATCGGCAGATTATGACAAGACAACCAAAATAGTGGGAAACGAATCCATGGAGTTACAGAAGCCGGGATTTGAAGTAGTTTGCCTATCATAAAGCAGGTACGCGGCTCTGATAAATGCATATATCTTCCGGGGATAAATGCGGGATTCAGTGAGGAGTTGTACACATACCCCATTCGTTCAAGTTCCGTATCTGATACGGGAAACATACGCGGTTGGCGATAGCCTTCTATCGTTCTGCCGGTAAGACGCTCCAGGATTTCTTTTGAACGGCTGACATCGGAAGCCTGCGGCTGCCAATGGTCACATCCATGCGCAGCCACTTCATGTCCTTCGTCCATAATACGCCGCATCACCTCCGGCGCATTTTCTGCAAAATTGCTTGTACAGAAGAAGGTGGCTTTCACCCCGTTTTTTTTCAGGCAGTCCAGTATCCGGTTCGTACCATAGACTGATACTTTCATCGCTTCATCCAACGGAAAGTCTACGCCATGTTCACGAGGTACATCAAATTCTTCTGTATCAAAACTTAATAATATCATTGCATTATCAAAAAATTACAATTGCCGCATTACAGTTGTTGCATATCATGCAGGCGTTTGTAATAGCCGTTTAATTCTATAAGTTCCTCATGCTTACCACGTTCTACAATCTCTCCTTCATACAACACGCAGATTTCATCTGCATTCTTAATAGTAGAAAGACGATGGGCAATAGCAATCGTCGTACGTGTTTTCATCAAACGTTCCAACGCTTCCTGCACGAGACGTTCTGATTCGGTATCCAATGCAGAAGTAGCCTCATCGAGAATCAGAATCGGAGGATTCTTCAGGATGGCACGGGCGATACTGATACGCTGGCGCTGACCACCGGACAATTTACCACCACGGTCACCGATATTCATGTTATATCCTTCCGGTTTCTCCATGATGAAATCATGTGCATTGGCAATCTTTGCTGCCTCTACCACTTGTTCCATTGTCGCATTCTCCACACCAAAAGCAATGTTATTGAAGAATGTATCATTAAACAAAATAGCTTCCTGGTTTACATTACCAATCAGACTACGCAAATCAGCAATACGCACGTCGCGGATGCTCGTTCCGTCAATGGTAATATCACCTTCCTGTACATCATGGTAACGTGGCAACAAATCGACTAAGGTAGATTTACCGGAACCTGACTGTCCAACCAGTGCAATCGTTTTTCCTTTGGGAACTGTCAAATTTACATGTTTCAGTACCTCTCTCTTACCATCGTAGCTGAAAGAGATATCTTTAAACTCTATCCTATCGTTCAAACCTTTCAACGGTTTCGGATTCGGAATCTCCTTTATCTTATTCTCTGCTTTCAGGATTTTATCAACACGTTCCATAGAAGCCAAACCTTTCGGAATGTTGTATCCTGCTTTAGCAAAGTCTTTCAACGGATTGATTACACTATACAGGATAACCATATAGAAGATGAATGTAGGAGCATCGATGGTTGCATTCTGTCCCAAAATCAATGTACCACCAAACCACAGTACGGCTACAATCAGAATGGTTCCCAAAAACTCACTCATCGGATGCGCTAATGCCTGACGTATAGCAACTTTATTCGAAGCATCACGCAATTCATTACTACATTTGGTAAAACGATTAATCATCTTATCTTCTGCAATAAAAGCTTTGATAATACGCAATCCACCCAATGTTTCTTCCAATTGCGACATCGTATCACTCCATTTTGACTGTGCCTCCAATGACTGGCGTTTCAGTTTTCTTCCGACTGCTCCCATCAGCCAACCCATTCCCGGCAATACAACGATGGTAAAAAGGGTCAACTGCCAACTCGTTATAACCAAAGTGATAAAATAAAGAAGAATCAGAATCGGACTCTTCATCAACATATCCAACGAACTAGTAATGGAGTTTTCAACCTCTCCCACGTCACCACTCATACGAGCTATGATATCTCCCTTTCTTTCTTCAGAGAAAAAAGACATTGGCAAGCGCATTACTTTTGCATATACCATAATACGGATATCACGTACCACTCCCGTACGCAATGGAATCATTACAGCTGAAGAAGCAAAGTAACAACCGGTTTTAAACAATGTCATTATCATCAGGAACAATCCTAAAAAGATAAGGGCTATAGTAGGACCATTATCCATTATCATTTGAGATATGTAATAATAGAAGTTATTCTTGGCAACATCTGCTAAATCACCACTACCCCATTCCATAAAATGGTATACTTTATCCGCTCCTTCTGTTTTAAACAGAATACTCAAAATAGGAATCAGGAAAGTAAATGAAAATACGTTGAATACAGCAGACAAAATATTCAGCAAAATAGCCCAGCCGATATACTTCTTATAAGGCGACACGAAACGTCGCATTAGTTGTAGAAATTCCTTCATTATTTACCATTAAAAAAGTTAAGATCGCAAAGATACAATAAAACTGATTAACAGGCAGTAGTTTCAGCTAATTATTAACGCGATTTATCGAAAAGCACGTTTCAACAAACAAAAAACGACTCAATAATTCTCTTTCAACCAAATACCCAAGAAACGATCATATATTTGATACACTCCCTTTTCTTGGGTCACAAAATCCTTTTCTAATAATCCTTTCAATGCTGCCTGCACAGAACTGGCTGAAGCCAGTCTGTATTTCTTTATGAAAGCACCGGAAGTGATAGCTTTCGCTTTTCCCTCTTTAGTGATAGCAATCAGTAACTCCTTTTGCTTTTCCGGCAAACGAAAAAGGATTTCCGAATAAGTATATCTGAATGAATCAATAATCTGCCGAATAGCCTCTGACACCATTTCCACTTTACAGACTCCGTGCTCCGGGGTCATATCATAAAGTGTATTCAATACTTTTTGTATATACCATGTGACTCCTTCAAACTGTTGATAAACTGTGGTAACAGCACTTTCTTCCATTTCTTTGCCTGCACGTTTGAAATGCATACATGCAAAACGAATGTATTCTTCTAAAGGAATACTTTCCAAATGCATCATTGACACACTTTGATAAAAAGGTCTGGAAGGCGTCAAAAACATATTCCCCATCACATGACGCTGGCTCCCGGCAAAAATAAAACGCGCATTATTACAATGCTGCACATAAGTCCGGAGAGTAGCCTCTACATTTTTCTCTGCATACCCGGTAATCTGCTGAAATTCATCAATGGCAATCAAACAAGGCTTATCCGCTTGCTCTAAATACCGGAAAATTTCATCGAGCGTAGTAGCCGGAGCTTGTATATCTCCTAATCCCAAATTCAAAGAAGGCATACCATTCACATCAAAAGAGATACTGGCCTGCAAAGATTTCACACATTCCCAAAAACCATGCAAAGCTTTCTTCCCTATAGGTTTCAGTACTTCCAAAATCTCTTTACTAAGTGCAAATACCAAGTCGCGCAATGACCGGCTGTCATATATATCAATAAAGAAGGTGTAATAGCCCTGCTTAATTTCAGGAAACTGAAAGCAATGACGGATCAGGCCCGTCTTTCCCATTCGTCGGGTAGAGACAAGAGCCAGGTTATTCCCATTCATCACTTCGCGTACCAACTGTTCGCTTTCCTGCTGACGGTCACAAAAATAATCAGCAGACACATATCCACTTGTTATAAAAGGATTTCTTATCATAGTCTTCGTATATCTCACGTTATTACGCAAAGATAATTATTATAAAATAATAAAATGCACATCTCGTGCATTATTTCATCATCACCCTTGCCCAACAGCCACCACATGATAATAAACTCCGCGTGTTTTCCTGAACGACTTCACGCCCAATCTTTGCAAGATACGCCCGAAATAATTAACCTGTCCGGAAGAAATCTTCATTTTACTTGCCTTTTGTATCCGCTGAAGTATATCTGCAGCAAGTAACCATTCTCCCTCTTCTTCCTCTTCCGCTACCCGGTAATACACCTGGAACAACTGCTCGATTGCCGGCGACTGCTCAAACTCCCGGTTCGCCTCCGTCATAATAGCCTCTTCCTTCTCATCAAACCAGTAACGTTCATTACTACGCAGCAGTGCCATTGCCTGGGCATACAATTGCTCATAATCAATAGGGCGGACCACATCAATCACTCCAGTCACCTCAACACCGATAAAACGACGACTACCGGAAGTATCCGTCAGTAAATCTTTATGGTTGCTCGTACCTATAAAAGAGGCATACCGACGCAATTCCTCCACAGCCGAAGCATTCGGACGCCGTGTGTTGACAACAGGCTTTTGCAGAATATGTTTGAGGAAAGACTGCTGATTGATGCCAATCTGATCGAACTCATCCATATTAATCAATAAAAAACGATTCAAGTATAACTCGGCATCCCGCTTCCGGCTGAAATCAATGCTATCCGTATAATAAGCCTGCAAGCATGGAGGCAAAATCAACCGGCAAAATGTAGACTTACGATAAGCCTGTGGACCTATCAATATAGGAGAAGTGCTATTTGCATGATTCTTTCCCATTCCACGCCAATGCGCTATCATACTAAGAAACCAACGACGAAACAATTGCGCCCAATGAGGATGATCGCAAGGAACTCGTTTGGCAAGATCGCCGATGTGATCCTTACCATCCCAATGAGGAAGGTCATAAAGGAATTCCTCGATAGGCTGATAAACCGGCACATGATCCGAATTCAGGTAACGTACCACGTCTTTATCCCACAGCTTAAGCCCTTCATAATGTGCATTCATTGCAATACTTGCCATCAATCGTTTATCCACCGGATGAAAATAAAAATTAAAACTGTTCCGTTCACGACATTCCACTTGTGACGTCAACTGGTTGAAACGAAAATCATAACGCCGTTTCATAAACTCATCCATCTGCATGACAAATAATTGTTCCGGCAACAGACTACTTTTACTCGCAAATCCTTCACAAGTGCGGTATACATTCCGCACGGTTCCCCGAACCAATGTATCGTCCTTCGGCAAGCGATAATGAGCGCGAGACCATCGCACTGTATCTTCCTCCGGAATACCGGCACGGAAACAATGTCCTGCGAGGTTAATCAATAGCGATTGTTTGTCTCCTTCCGGTTGATAATCAGTCTCTTCATCCAACGCACGTGCAAAAGCAGCTTCGAAAAGGACAGAAAGCGCATTACACTTTTCATATCCCGGTGCAAGCCGTTGCAACGGTGAAGTTTCCGTTTGCACCCGTTCGCGGTAAGTCACCTCACCCGGCATAGCCGCAGGCTGCTTCATATAAATAGGCATTGCTTCGGGATTAAAATACAAGTGCGGGTCAAAAGTTAAACGACAATATTGCTCCAACGAAGGTACTTTCAGTTCAATATCATAAGGAAGTTGTGGCTGATAAAATTTCACTGCCAACCGATAGGCATGCGCATGAAAAAGCTCCGCTTCTTCACTAGTTGTCGGCAAACGATCATTGGGATAAGTAAAGCGTACCCATACTTTCACAGACTTTCCGGAAGAACCGGTGAAAGCTAAGTAAGTCTGCGGAAGCTCCTTTACCCGTTCTTTCACCTCATCCGCTTCCATACGTCCGGACAAGTTGTTGACCTGAATCATCACAATTCCATTGTATTCACTCATCGTCGTTATGCCGCCTTTACGAAAAAAGGCGGCTGCAGGTATCAGCTTCGGCACTTTCTGTACATAGTCATTTTTATCACCCGGAAGCATAAAAGGCAGGACTTCTCTCATTTTTGAGACAGGCTGTGTTTTGGTTTCCACTTTCATTTGCTCCACGAGCTGTTCAATTCTCAACGTACGCATAGTGTTCACCTTGCCATCGTCTCTTACCAGTGTTATTCTCATTACTTTATTTATTTGTCCTGCATGTGTTTTGTAGGGCGATTATTACGACACAAATATACTGTAAATATTCCACACAAACAACTTTTCAGAGAATACTTATTTCATCTTTCTACTAGAAAGATTTTTCAATTCTATTTCTCATGTTCTCATAGATTTCAGATAAAGCACATATAATCAAAGAAGTACATTATGAGAAACGTTTTTAAAACAGGTGTTTCTCATACTATCCTCATCGATTTTCTTCAAAAAGCCGCTATTTCTCATACTCTATCAGGGTATTTCTCATAGTCAGACACAACTATTCTCCTGTTTATCCGCCAAGCTTATCTTAGAAAACAGCTAGCTATTTCTTTCATGAAAACAACTAGTTAATTACTTGTTTTTCACCTAATAATGTCGTATCTTTGAAAGAGCATCCCAATCGTTCCACTGGAGTGCACAGGCCTGTTCACTACAGTAAAAAGTTCTGTCTACTAGAGTGAAAAGAACCGTTCACTGTAGTGGAACAATCAGGATGGCGGTTGAATAATAAAAGAATAAAAGCAAGATACACTAAGAGCATCAGTACATAACATATAAATAACCATTAAATTAAAACAAAGATGGCAATACAATTCGAGTTTTATAAGAATCCCCAACCGGAAAAAGAAGGGGAAGAACCTAGTTACCACCCACGGGTGGTTAATTTTCAACATGTGACCACTCAAAAGCTGGCAAGAGAAATCCACATGGCAACTACTTTCGGGAAAGCAGAGGTAGAAGCCATGTTAATGGAATTGAGCAGATGCATGGGCAACCATCTGTGCGAAGGAGAACGAGTACATCTGGATGGAATCGGCTATTTCCAGATTACATTGCAAGCTACCGAACCCGTGCACTCGCTTACCACTCGTGCTGACAAAGTGAAACTTAAGTCCATTAATTTCCAGGCTGACAGAGATTTAAAGAGTTTGTGCATGAGCACTCATCTACGACGTTCAAAATACAAGCCACATTCGGCTTCTCTTTCAGAAGAAGAGATCGACAAGAAACTTACTGCCTATTTTGCAACTCATCCTGTATTAACCCGTAGTAATATGCAGTCGCTCTGCAGTTTCACTCAAAGTATGGCCAGTAGGCAAATCCGTCGCCTAAAAGCAAAAGGCAACTTACAGAATATAGGTAAGCCCACACAGCCTATTTATATACCAACACCGGGCCATTATGAGAAATGACTTCAACAGGTATGAGAAATAAGCCAAATCAAGGTCTATTTGCGAATAAAACTATGAGAAATACCAATTTTAAAAGTATTTCTCATAGCCTACTTTATTAATTATCTGCTATTTAAATCAAATCTATGAGAATATGAGAAATGAATATCTTATTTCCGGCGCAGGCAATTCAATTTTCGACCAACCACTTCTCTATATTTCTTGTTTGAGCACTGAAATTCACACCAATCTTAAAAAGTTTTCGTGAATCCGTTTCAAATGGTCGGGAATAATGCTTGTCATTTATCTGTTGCAGAGCTTCTTCCGCTGTACCATTCAGTTTAAATTCCATAATGTAAATGAACTTGTCAGTCTGCAATACCATATCCACACGGCCTTCACTCGTATGATATTCCGCTTTTACATAAAAACCGACCAGTTTACATACAATATAAAGTACATTCTGATAATGTAACTCCAATTCGCGGGCAAGCTCGTATGGAATATCAGAAAAGAAACTTTGCAGACGACGGAAAAAAGATTCGTAATCACCAGCACGTACCTCACGAACGAATTTCTGAATTTCAAAGGGAGATTCCACTTTATTGACGTTCGCATAATAAGGAAGCAGAAAACGGATAAATCCTTCCTCCACTTCACGATTAGGAAAACCTAAACGGTAAATACCAAATTCTTCATCATACCCTTTAATGGTAAGGTACCCGCTCTGATAGATTACCGGAATAGGATTGGTAGATTCAGAATCTATACTGTTCAGTACCTGTTCATCGGTTTCTTCATGAGCCATCCGATGAAGGTCGTAATGGTGTTTCTTCAGCAATTCCACCAAATAAGTGGGAGTACCTGTTTCAAACCAGTAGCTTTTAAACTCATTCCTATCAAAAGCCAAAAGCAGACTGAAGGGATTGTACATTCCTTTGGAATTGTGCGTGAAATGATAGCCATCATACATTTCTTTCAACCGGACACATATCTCTTCATACGTCACTCCCTGCACATTGGCAAACTCATGAAGCTCGGCATCCAGATTATCGTATAGTTCCTGTTCGCTCACACCACAAATATCTATATACTTATTCCACATTGAAATGTCATTCAGGTTATTCAAATCACTGAACACACTAAATTTACCGAACTTGGTAACTCCCGTCAACATAGCAAACTTAATACAGCCATCCTGACTTTTTAATGCACCATAGAAAGCTTTCAATGTATTGCGAAAGCTCTTTTGCAAGGCATCATTACCAATGGCCTGCAACATCGGCTTGTCATACTCATCCACAAGAATAGCCACACGCTGTCCTTCCTGCCGGCAGGCACGTTTAATAATCCCCTCAAAACGCATCGCTAAGGATTTCTCCGAGGGCTCCGCACCATATATCTTCTCCCATTCCACCAACGCCCCATTGAGTTTGTTCTCCAGACTTTCCGGAGTATCATATTTTTCCGTATTAAGATCAAGATGTAATACAGGATATTTTACCCAATCTTTTTCCAGCTTCTCCATAGCCAGTCCTTCAAAGAGTTCCCGCTTTCCTTGAAAGTAGGCTTCAAGCGTAGAAATAAGCAGACTTTTGCCAAAACGGCGCGGCCGACTCAAAAAATAGTAGCTTCCGGTTTTCACCAGTTGATAAACCAATGCTGTTTTATCTATATAAAAATAGCCACCTTTACGAATTTTTTCAAAATTCTGTATACCGATAGGGTAAATCTTGCCACTCATATTTCAATCTGTTTAAGTTCACATCGTACAAATATACATAGAAATATCTGTATCGCAACAAGTCCAACAAGGAAAGAATTGCAAAAAGCAAGATATAATGGCAGAGATAGATAATAGACTTTGAATAAAAAGAGAACCATTTACCGCTTAAGACAGCAAAAGCAAATATCACATCCACAAAATACTTTCCAATTTCCTACAACTAGGAAAACATTAATTCTTCGCCAGCCACTTTTCACATTCCTTTTTGAATATTGAAATAGAATAGTGCATAACTTTTTATAGATATTTATTTAGGAGTTATGCCAAATATAACTATCTTTGTAAGGATAAGCAAAAAGAATACTTACACACAATAAATTGCAAACAAATATAAAGATGATTCAGCTATCAGACATTATTGAATATATCAAAGAATACGTTATTAATGTATCACATGATGTAGAGGACTTAGTTGTTAAAAATATCTCGACATTAGATTCTTCATTACCCGAATGTATGGGATGGATAGCAACATACAAAAAAGAGAAACAAAAGTTAGCTGAGCAATCAAATGTAAAATATCTAATAACTGACACAGAGGTTTTAATCACTCCGAAACTTTTCAATAAAGTCATCATCCATGTCAGCAATCCGCGTCTTGTTTTCATTCTCATTGCAGAGAGATTTTTCCATCCCAATTATTATAAGCCTATTGACATTCAAAAATCTATCGGCAAAAACGCACAGATAAGCCCATCTGCAACAATTATGAATGCTTCCATTGGAAATAATTGCATCATTCACTCAAATGTTGTCATTTATGATGGCGTTGAAATAGGAGACGATGTAATCATTCATGCTGGAACAGTCATAGGTCATTCCGGATTAGGCTGCGAAAGAGATCAATATGGAAGCTTACACAAATTCCCGCATTACTCAAACGTCATTATAGGCTCCAAGGTTGATATTGGCCCTAATTGTCAAATTACCAAAGGCACATTATCACCTACAACAATAGGAGATGGAACTAAAATAGATGGTTTGTGTTCTATTGGACACAATACAGTTATTGGTAAAAATAACTGGATAGCAAGTTCCGTCACAATAGCCGGTTCCGTCAAAGTCGGGAATGAGTGTATTATTTATGCATCCAGCAATATCAAAGATCAAATTCGTATAGGGAATAATGTTATTATTGGTATGGGATCATTAATACTCCAAAATATACCTGATAATCAGATGTGGTATGGCGCACCGGCAAAACAAATTAAACAACTATGAAACAGTTTGATATAGTCGTATTAGGCGGAGGCATATATGGTTTATATACTGCCCTTTTTTTGTCGCAACGTGAAGTTACCGTTGCTGTTATTGATATAGATCAAAATTTCTTCTCTCGAGCATCAATGGTCAATCAAGCCCGCCTCCACAATGGCTTACATTACCCAAGAGGTCAAAAAACAGTAAACACAATACTAAAATATAAAGAGCGCTTTATACATGACTTTGGTGAAAGTATTAATTCTCAATTTAAGGCCTATTATGCTATCGCAAATAATGAGTCGTTAACCAACAAATCTGAATATGAAGATTTTATGAATAGAAATAATATACCATATTCTGAAGTTGATCCTAATACACTATTTAACTC
>ENA-OZFK01000661-OZFK01000661.1-human-gut-metagenome-genome-assembly--contig:-NODE-661-length-11823-cov-4.504504_pt1 | contig 11823 bp, 9 predicted proteins | sample MGYA00244622_ERZ653642 | MGnify/ENA primary metagenome ERZ653642 (study PRJEB26926, sample SAMN06165103) | human gut metagenome | biome: ENVO:00009003; feature: ENVO:2100002; material: ENVO:00002003...
ATACGATATCAGCCTCGGTCTCGTGGGCTCGGAGATGTGTATAAGAGACAGCCTTTGGCCCGGCACCGTCCATGATGGCTTTCATGATGCGGTTCTTTTCCGGCGTGCGGGCCACGATGAGCACCAGCTCCTTTTCGTTCACCAGCTCCACGCCAAGGAACTGGGCTGCGCCTTCCATGCCGGTACCCTTGGCGTGGATCACCGTGCCACCGCCGGCACCTGCGGCGCGGGCAGCATCCATAATGGTGCCGGTGTGGCCCTGATTGGCGATTACCAGCAGCAGTTCGTAACGGGTATCCTTCAAGGTGCTCTCCTCCTTCAATGTCAGCGGCTGGTGCTGGGTGAGGAACATCAGCGCCCTTCTGCCGCCGATGCTGCTCAGCGGCACCGTGAATGCAATGCCGGTGCCCGGCACGTCGATGCGCATTTTGCGGCGCAGGTCTGTCCGGACGGCCTTCCATGTATCCTCTGTCACCACCGCCAGCAGCACCGCCTTCTCGGTCTTTTCCAGACCCAGCGTGGCCAGAGTCTCCCGCACCGCTGTGCCGCTGCCCACCGTGCGCAGGTTCACATCCACGCCGCGCTGCTGGTACAGCTGCAAAAAGGCATCGGTGGAGCGGCGGTCGGTGATGGTCACCATCAAAAACAACGAACTCATGCCGAGCCCTCCTTACAGTTCAATGATATCATCGTCCGGCAGTCCGGCAAAGGCCACACCCATGGCCGCAGGCTGCAGCCGCCGGGCCTTGCGGGTGCGCAGCTGTGCCACAAGGCCCATCAGCTGCACCGTAATGAGCGGCGTCATGGCCACCATGGCCACCACGCCGAAAGCGTCGGTGACGATATTGCCGCCCACGGCCACGCAGGCACCCTGTGCCAGCGGCAGCAGGAAGGTGGCTGTCATGGGGCCGGATGCCACGCCGCCCGCGTCAAATGCAATGGCGGTGAACAGCTTTGGCACCACAAAGGAGATGCCGATGGCAAACACATAGCCCGGCACGAGGAACCACAAAATGGAAACGCCGGTGAGCACCCGCACCATGGCAAGGCCCACCGAGATGGAAACACCTGCCGAGAGCGCCATGCCCATGGCCTTGGCCGAAATGGCACCGTCGGTCACCTCTTCCACCTGTTTGTTCAGCACATAGACGGCCGGCTCGGCCTTGACGATGAAGTAACCGATGAGCATTCCAATGGGAATGATGATCCAGCGGAAGCTCTGCCCTGCCAGCACCTGACCCAGATAATTACCGGCGGGCATAAAGCCCACATTTGCGCCGGTGAGGAACAGCACAAGGCCCACGTAGGTATACGCAAGACCCACCGCAATGCGGCCCAGCGACCGGCGGTCCATGTGCAGAGCCACAAATTGAAAAATGCCGAACATCACGATGATGGGCAGCAGCGAGACAGCGATCTCTTCCAGATACGTAGGCAGGCTGACATGGAACAGCTGCCACAGCTCCACCGAGTCGCTCACCTCCGGCAGCACCGGCGGGATATAGGTGCTGTCCGAAGCGCGGAACACGATGCCCAGAATGAGCACTGCCAGAATGGGGCCGATGGAGCACATGGCCACCAGACCAAAGCTGTCGTCCGCCGCGTGGCGGTCGCCGCGGATGGACGAAACACCCACGCCCAGCGCCATGATAAAGGGCACCGTCATGGGGCCGGTGGTCACACCGCCGGAGTCAAAGGCCACAGCAAGAAATTCCTTGGGCACAAACGCCGCCAGAAGAAAGATCATGCCGTAGAACAGCACCAGCAGCTTTGGCAGCGAGATGCCAATGAGCATACGCAGGAAGGCAAACACCAGAAACAGGCCCACGCCCGCCGCCACCGATAAAATAAGGGTGCGGTTCGGGATGGAGGGCACCTGATTTGCCAGCACCTGCAGGTCCGGCTCCGAAATGGTGATGAGGAAGCCCAGCAGAAAGCCGATGCCCAAGATCACCGGCAGCTTCCGGCTTTTGGTGATCACCGCACCCACGCGCTCGCCCATGGGGGTCATGCTCATCTCCGCGCCCAGTGTGAAGAACATGATGCCCACCACGATCATGGCGGCCCCCAGCAAAAAGCACAGCAGGATGCTGGGCGACACCGGCGCAATGGTAAAGCAGAGCACCAGCACGATGGCTGCAATGGGCAGCACTGCCTGCAGCGCTTCCAATAGTTTTTCCCGCAGTTTCGGGAGGGATGCTTTCAGGATAGCGTCCACCGCCTTTCACCGTTTTATATCCAGTTTGTACAAATTAGAAACAAGTATATGAATAGTATACAAGGCAAAAGCCGCCCCGTCAACAAACGGAGCGGCAAAGATCGGCAAAGACGCAAAAGCTTTACAGTTTCTTCCAAGTCTGTCTTTATTTCGTCAGATCTCCTGCTTTGCCAGCACGTCCGAGGTGGGGGTCTGGAACACCGGGATATTGGCATAGGGGTCAGCCACTTCTTCTGCAGGCAGGCTCTTCATGTAGGCATCCATGCTCTCGGCCACCTTCTTGGCCACAGCCACCGCCTCCACCACGGTGCGTGCGCCCATCACGGCATCGCCGCCGGCAAATACGCCCTCGCGGGTGGTGCTGCCGTCCCCGCTGACGGTGAGCAGACCCTTCTGGTTGGTCTCGATGCCGGTAGTGGTCTTGACGAGGTTGCTCTCCGAGCCCTGGCTGACCGACACGATCACGCCGGTGTGGGGGTAGAAAATCTCACTGCCCTCCACCTGAGTGAACCTGCCATCTTCGCCCTTGACGGTATCGCGGCAGATCAGGCCGTTCTCGCGGATCTCCACCGGTGCTTTGCAGAAGCGGAAGCCCACGCCCTCCAGCTTTGCATAGCTCACCTCGTACTCGGAAGCACTGATGCAGCTCTCGTCGCGGCGGGCATAGCAGGTGACGTGGCGGGCACCGTTGCGGATGGCGGTGCGGGCGCAGTCCATGGCAGAGTTGCCCACGCCGATCACGGCAATATCATCGCCCAGACGGAACGCCTTGGAGTTTGCCAGATAGTCGATGCCAAAGGCTACATTTCCCAAAGTTTCGCCCTTGATATGCATAGCGTTGGCCTTCCACAGACCGGCACCGATGAACACGCTCTTGTAGCCGTCGCGGAACAGATCATCGATGGTGATGGTCTTGCCGATGGTGGTGTTGGGCCGCACCTTGATGCCCTTCAGCTCCAGATGGCGGTACTGGAAATCGTCCAGCACGCTGTCCGGCAGGCGGTAGTTGGGGATGCCGTAGCGCATGACGCCGCCAATTTTATCGCGGGCATCAAAGATGGTCACATCGTAGCCCCAGCGTGCCAGCAGCACCGCAATGGTCAGGCCCGCCGGGCCGGAGCCAACGACTGCCGCCTTCATGCCGTTTTTGGGGGCAGGGCCGGCGGTCATTTTGTTGGCGTAGGTCGTGGAAATGTAGTCCTCAATAATGGAGAAGTGCACCGGGTCGTGGCTGGGCATCCGGTTGCGCACGCAGTGGCCCTCGCACTGGTTCTCGTGGTTGCACACCAACGCACAAACGGTGGTCAGCGGGTTATTCTCAAACAGCATTCTGCCAGCTTCGTCCATCTGGTTTGCCTTGAGCAGCCGAATGACCTCCGGGATGTTGGTGTGGATGGGGCAGCCCTGCTGGCACAGCGGCTTTTTGCAGCCCAGACAGCGGTTGGCTTCGTCCAGAACATGAAGTGCCATGAAGTTTCCTCCTTATTGCGTGCGGTTTTCTGATTCCGTTCTCATTTGTTGTATCCAACATTGCATTGCTTTAATCATACACCACAAACCGTCCGGGCACAAGTGTTTCTGCATAAAATTTCTTCGATTATTTTTTGTCAATTCGTCAAAAAGATAATTTTTTGACGATATACTCCCCCCATCGGCCCGGGCACCCTGCGGCACAGTGCGCCAAAATCGCTGGCTGCTGCCTGTGCCGCCGCCATGCGGGCGCAGGCATCGTTTTCTTTTTCCAGCTTTGCCAGCGAGTGGCTCAGCGGCAGGGATGCATGCTTCAGCAGCGGAAGTGCTTCCCGCCTTGCCCCCAGCAAATGCAGATAGGGCGGCAGGGCAGGCACGGTCTCCGCCGTATAGCCCAGTGTCGCATCCATGGCAAGGCGGCGCATCCGGGCCCGGGGGTAACGCACAGTGGTCAGCGTGTCCAGCAGCTGGGGCAGGCCGGTGCAGCTGCGCACGGCGTTTTCCAGCCGGTGGTCCAACCCCTCGGAAACGCCCCGCACTGCGGCAAAAGGTTCCGGTCGTGCACAGGCCGCCCGCAGCAGAGCCAGCTCACACCGGCCCGCGGCGGCATAGTCGGTATACATTCCGTCGATTTCCGCTTTTTTATACAGCTCCAGTGCTTTTTCCGGCACATAAGGAGTCAGCGCATCCGCGCCCTGCTCTGCCCAGAGGGCGCGCAGCGCGCTGGCACTGGCAAACTGTGCGTGGCCGCTTTCGGCAAGGGCCTGCCCGTGGCCCGCCCCCACGCGGGGCAGCGGCACCGGGGTCATGGGTGCCTCCTGTTCCAGAATGGCCTTGCAGTATTCTACTGCCAGATTGTTGTTGGGCTTATCCAACAGCGCGGCCAGTGCCGTGCCCGGGCAGAGCGCTTCCACCGCCGCCTGCCGCGCCGCCGCAAAGCTGCGGGCACCGGCTGCAAGCTGGCGCTTCAGCTCGGTGCGGTAGGCCTCGCTGTTCAGTACCCGGGCAGCTTCCATCAGCAGGGCTGCGTCCGGTGTCTCTGCCCCGAACACCAGCGCATCGCACCCGGCGGCGGCAAGGATGCGCACCCCCGCCCGGGCAAAAGCCTCTGCCCCCGCACAGGCACAGGGCGCAGGCAGCGCAAATATCAGATCTGCCCCGCACTGCAGGGCGGCCTGCACCCGCACCGCTTCCGGCAGCAGCGGCAGTGCGCCGCGCTGGGTCAGCCCGCAGCTCATGGCCACCGCCACATGCTGTGCTCCCAGCGCTTTTGCCTGCGCCAACTGCCATGCATGGCCGTTGTGAAAGGGGTCGTACTCTGCAATGATACCGGCAAATTTCATAGATAAGCTCCTCTGCAGGGCTGCTGTGCCCTCGGAAAGATTGTTAAATTTATATCGTATATACAGAAAGCTGCAGTGGTTTTGCGCATTTGTGGGCAGGATGTACAAAAACCTTGTACACAAGCTTTACCGCTTTGCCCGGGTTGCGGCTTGAAAAGCCGCCCACCCTATTATATAATAAACACAGGAATCTGTAAAATTCTGTCCTCCGGTTTAAAAAGAGGGCAGACCAAAAACATACAGGAGGCAACACAGATGAAAGTTCTGGTTATTAACTGCGGCTCTTCTTCCCTGAAGTATCAGCTGATCGATATGGACGGCGAGAAGGTGCTGTGCAAGGGCCTGTGCGAGCGCATTGGCATGGAAAGCAGCATGATCACCCACGAGGCCAACGGCCACAAGGCCACCACGCCCGCCATCTTCCCCACCCACACCGAGGCTTTTGCCGAGGTCGTGAAGAAGATGACCACCGGCGAGGGCAAGTGCATCAACGACGTCAGCGAGATCGATGCCATCGGCCACCGTGTCGTGCACGGCGGCGAGAAGTTCAAGAGCAGCTGCCTGATCACCGACGAGGTCATCGAGACCATCCGCGAGCTGAGCCCTCTGGCTCCCCTGCACAACCCCGCCGGCATTCTGGGCATCGAGGCCGCACGCAAGGTGTTCGGCAACATCCCCATGGTGGCTGTGTTCGATACCGCTTTCCACAGCACCATGCCTCCGAAGGCTTATATGTACGCCATTCCGTATGAGTACTATGAGAAGTACGGCGTGCGCCGCTACGGCTTCCACGGCACCAGCCACAAGTACGTTGCTCACAAGGCTGCCGAGTATCTGCAAGAGCCCATTGAGCGCCTGAAGCTGATCACCTGCCATCTGGGCAACGGTTCCTCCATTGCCGCTGTGGATCAGGGCAAGGTCGTGGACACCTCCATGGGCATGACCCCGCTGGCCGGCCTGATGATGGGCACCCGCTGCGGCGACCTGGACCCCTCTGTGGTCAACTACCTGAAGTACACCCTGAACATCACCGGCCACGAGCTGGACGAGATCCTGAACAAGAAGTCCGGCCTGCTGGGCATCTCCGGTGTTTCCAGCGACAAGCGTGACGTGGAAGAGGCAGCTGCTGCCGGCAACAAGCGCGCACAGCTGGCTTCCGACATGCTGAACTATCAGATCAAGAAGACCGTTGGCGCTTACATCGCTGCAATGGGCGGCGTGGATGCCATCGTCTTCACCGGCGGCATCGGCGAGCACGATGCAATTGCCCGTGCAAAGGTCTGCCACCACATGGATTGGCTGGGCATCCGCATCGATACCGAGAAGAACAAGCACCCCGTGGGCGATGTGTGCGAGATCACTGCCTGGGGCGCAAAGGTGCGCACTCTGGTCATTGCTACCGACGAGGAGCTGATGATCGCCCGCGACACCAAGGAAGTCCTCGAGAAGTAACCGTTTTCCAAAGGGCTTTGCAGGGGCTGCTGCACGGAATGTGCGGCAGCCCCTTTTTCATCTTCCGGCAGTTATTTTACCCAAATCAGCCCTGTCGGATTGTGCTATCTATACAAATAACAAGGCGAATGGTTGTTTTTTGGTTGACAAATTTCAAAAAGAACGGTACAATAGAAAAGTCCTCAATTGGAGGACGTCCATTCATTCAAGCCCCTGGTAAGCTTACTGATCAGCGCGATGGTCCCAAAACCAAAGGTATGGTTACAATCCTTCCGTGGGCAAGAACTAACTAAAGAGGAGATACTACTATGTTCGAAGACAAGACTTTAGTTTGCAAGGACTGCGGCAAGGAGTTTGTTTGGACTGCTGGTGAGCAGGAGTTCTACGCATCTCGCGGCTTCGAGAATCAGCCCCAGCGCTGCAAGCCCTGCCGTGACGCCCGCAAGAACGGCGGCGCACGCAGCAACAGCGGTGAGCGTCAGATGTTCGATGCTGTCTGCGCAGCTTGCGGCAAGGCTTGCAAGGTTCCCTTCCAGCCCCGTGAGGACCGTCCGGTCTACTGCTCTGACTGCTTCGCTCGCATGAAGCAGAACTAAGCGCTGATTTTTATTTAAATCGGTAACAAAAGGCCCGCTGTCGAAAGGCAGCGGGCCTTTTTGTATTCAGAGCTTCTCCAGTCTGATTACGCAGCCATAACGGAGGAAGTCTTTCACACCAGCGGCGCAATAAACTTGAGCAGGATGCCCGCCAGATGCAGCAGCTTTTTGCCCTGCCAGATGCTTTCTTTCGTCTGCTCCACCCTGCGGCACCGGGTGAGCGTATCCTGAAAATCCGCTTCCATGTTGGCAATGCAGTCGGTGCCGCGCATCCAGACCGCGTTTTCAAAGTGATGGTACAGGCTGCGGTAGTCCAGATTGATGGTGCCTGCCACGGCTTCCACACCGTCGGCGATCACGATCTTCGCATGGGTAAAGCCGGGCTGCCACTCGCTGATCTTCACACCCGAAGAAATCAGCGCCTTGTAGTGGGTCTTGGCCAGTGCATAAACGAACCACTTATCCGGCTTGCCGGGCAGGATCAGGTGCACATCCACACCGCGCTCTGCCGCAAAGCGCAGGGCCGTTTCCAGCTCGCCGTCTAAAATCAGATACGGCGTGATGATGTGCACATACTTCCGGGCGCGGTTGAGCATATCCATGTACACCATTTCGCCCACCCGCTCACCGTCCAGCGGGCAGTCTCCGTAGGGCACCACAAAGCCCTTGGCGTTTGCTGCCGCCGGGATGGGATCGGACAGGAACTGCTCAAACTCTGGCTGGCGCAGGATGCTCCACATCTGCAAAAACAGTGCCGTCATGGAGCGCACGCCTTCGCCTTCCAGCATCAGGGCCGAGTCCTTCCAGCGGCCATACTTTTCTATGTGGTTGATGTACTCATCTGCCAGATTCACGCCGCCGGTAAAGCCCACCTGGCCATCAATGACCAGAATTTTGCGGTGGTCGCGGTAGTTGTAGTGAGTGGAAACAAAAGGCGTGACCGGCGAGAACACCTTGCACTGGATGCCCAGCGCTTCCAGCCGGCTGGGGTAATCCCGCGGCAGGGTGGAGAACTCGCAGGTGCCATCATACATCACACGCACATCCACCCCCTGCGCTGCCTTGCGGGCCAGCACTTCCAGAATGCGGCCCCACATCAGGCCTTCATCCACGATGAAATATTCCAGAAAGATGTATTTTTTTGCCGTTTCCAGCTGGCGCAGCATTTCATCGAACATAGCTTCGCCGCCGTTGAAGTAGGTGGCCACCGTGTCGGCATAGACCGGAAATCCGCCTCCCTTGCCCCGCAGATACCGTGCCAGCGGCACCGCTTCGGGTGCCTGCTCCTGCAAAAGCTCCACGGTCTGCTCATTCTGCGGCAGCTGGGCGCGGGTCTGGCCCTCCAGATCCAGCAGGCGGCGCTTCAGGGCATTGTGGCCCACATCACTTTTGGTGTACCAGAACAGCGGCACGCCCAGCACCGGCATCAGCGCTGTGACCACCAGCCATGTAATGCGCACGCTGTTGTCCATGTCCTGATTGAGCAGATAGACCATCATTGCCGCTGTTACCAGCAGGGTGCCGCCAAAATAATGCGGCAGCAGCCCGCCGAACCACTGCAGCAGGCTGAACAGCGCGAACGCCTGTAAAAGCAGCAGAACCAGCACTAGGCCAAAACGGCTGAAAATAGCGTGTACCACGCCCTTCTGTCCCCGTTTGAGCAGGCGGATGCCGCCATCCTCAAACACCCGGACCTTGTCCTTCATATTTTGCTGAAATTGTTTTTTCTGCATGGCATTTTTCCTTATCTCACACATTTGCAGCCCTGGGGCTGTAAAAATGTGCCGGTTTGTGTTATGATGTACAGGAACAAGCCCGCCCGGCGCTGTGTCCCGGACAGGCAGCTTTGCACCTATTATAATCCATTCCTGCCCTTTTTTCCACCCAAAGCGGCAGGATGATGCAGGAGGGACCCCTATGAATAATCTGATCATTGGCATTGCTGGCGGCTCCGGCAGCGGCAAGACCACCCTTGCTCTGCGGCTGAAGGAGCGTTTTGGCGAGGATGAAGTGCGCCTGATCTCCCACGACAGCTATTACAAACGCCACGACGAGCTGCCCTTTGAGGAGCGCTGCAAGCTGAACTACGACCACCCGGATGCTTTTGACAACGCTTTGCTGATCTACCATCTGCAGGAGCTGAAGGCAGGCCGCGCCATCGACTGCCCGGTGTATGACTACTCCAACCACAACCGCAGCGACAAGGTACAGCACATCGAGCCCGCACCGGTGCTGATCGTGGAAGGCATCCTGCCCTTTGTGGAGCCGGAGCTGTGCGCCCTGTTCGACTACAAGATCTATGTGGACACCGACGCCGACGAGCGCATCCTGCGCCGTCTGGTGCGGGATGTGAAGGAGCGGGGCCGCAGTCTGGACAGCGTCATCAATCAGTACCTGACCACCGTCAAGCCCATGCACGAGGCCTTTGTGGAGCCCAGCAAGCGCAACGCAGACATCATTGTGCCCAACGGCGGCGAGAACACCGCTGCGGTGGAGATGCTGGCCCATCACATCCGTAACCTGATCGAGAAGGCAAATATGATGGTAACGTCTTTACGATTTAAATGCCCTCCGCATTCGCTCTGGGCATGTTCAGCGGAAATCTTATTTTTAATTTCATCATGCACGCAAAAGGAGCCACTGCACAGGTTGTGCAATGGCTCCTTTTCTTTTTGTTTTAGTGGATAGAGGTTCGCACCAGAGCACGCTTGAGACGCGCCTGAGCCAGCTCGTAGTCCCGCTTGTCGAGGTTCTTCTGCGCAAGGATCTCCTCCGCGCGCTTCTTGGAAGCCTCGGCGCGGGCCTGATCGATCTCCTCGGCCCACTCCCATGTGGTGGCGACCAGACGCACTTCGCCATCCAGCACGCTCAGCAGCCCGCCCATGCAGGCGGCGCGGCGGCGCTGGCCCTTGGCATCCACGATATGGGCTTCGCCCATGCCCAGCGCGGTGCAGTAATCCCCGTGTTTGGCAAGGATGGCCAGATCGCCGTCAATGGCGCGGCAGACGATGCGCTCGGCCTGCCCGTCAAAGGCGCAGCCGTCCGGCGTGACCACCGTCAGATGAAAGGTCGTCATGGTTTACCCTTTCTTCGCTTTTGCGAACACGTCATCGATGGTGCCCGCGAACAGGAATGCGCTCTCGGGCAGCTCGTCGCACTCGCCGTTCAGGATCATCTTGAAGCCGCGCAGGGTCTCCTTGAGCGGCACATACTGGCCGGGCATACCGGTGAACTGCTCTGCCACGTGGAAGCTCTGGCTCAGGAAGCGCTGCACCTTGCGGGCGCGGCTGACCGTGCGCTTGTCTTCCTCGCTCAGCTCGTCCATGCCCATGATGGCAATGATGTCCTGCAGCTCCTTGTAGCGCTGCAGCACCTTCTGGACGGCGCGGGCGATCTCGTAGTGCTCCTGACCCACGACCTCCGGGCTGAGGATGCGGCTGGTGGAATCCAGCGGGTCCACAGCGGGGTAGATGCCCTGCGAAGCAATGTCACGGCTCAGGACCGTGGTGGCATCCAGATGGGTAAAGGTGGTGGCAGGGGCCGGGTCGGTCAGGTCATCGGCGGGCACGTAGACGGCCTGCACCGAGGTGATGGAGCCCTTGCGGGTGGAGGTGATGCGCTCCTGCAGAGCGCCCATCTCGGTGGCCAGCGTGGGCTGGTAGCCGACGGCGGAAGGCATACGGCCCAGCAGTGCGGACACCTCAGAACCAGCCTGGGTGAAGCGGAAGATGTTATCGATGAAGAGCAGCACATCCTGATTCTTCACATCGCGGAAATACTCCGCCATGGTCAGGCCGGACAGTGCCACGCGCATACGGGCTCCTGGGGGTTCGTTCATCTGGCCGTAGACCAGCGCAGTCTTGTTGATAACGCCGCTCTCGGTCATTTCGCCGTACAGGTCGTTGCCCTCACGGGTGCGCTCGCCAACGCCGGTGAACACCGAGTAGCCGTTGTGCTCGGTGGCAATGTTATAGATCAGCTCCTGGATCAGGACCGTCTTGCCGACGCCTGCACCGCCGAACAGACCGATCTTGCCGCCCTTTGCGTAGGGGCAGATCAGGTCCACGACCTTGATGCCGGTCTCGAGGATCTCGGTGGTGGACTGCTGCTCCTCGTAGCTGGGAGCAGGGCGGTGGATGGGCCAGTAGGCCTCCGGGGCCGGGGCGGGCTTGTTGTCCACGGGCTCACCCAGCAGGTTGAACACGCGGCCCAGACACTGGTCGCCCACGGGCACTTTGATGGGTTCGCCGGTATCCACGGCTTCGGTGCCGCGCACCAGACCATCGGTGCTGTTCATTGCAATGCAGCGCACCACGTTATCGCCGGTGTGCTGTGCCACCTCGACCACCAGCTTTTCGCCGTGGTTGTCGATCTCGATGGCGTTGAGCAGCTCCGGCAGCTGGCCATCCTCAAACTGGATGTCCAGCACCGGGCCGATGACCTGGAGCACCTTGCCGATATGTTTTTCGGACATAGGCTACAACTCCTTTTTGATAGGTTTTAAATCTCCGCGCCGGCCACGATCTCGGTGATCTCCTGCGTGATGGCAGCCTGACGGGCACGGTTATAATACAGGTTCAAATGGTCGATCATCTCACCGGCGTTCTTGGTGGCGGCATCCATGGCAGTGCGGCGGGCTGCCAACTCACTGGCTACGCTCTCGCACACGGCACCGTAGACGATGCCTGCCACATACCTGTCTCTTATACACATCTCCGAGCCCACGAGACCGAGGCTGATCTCG
>ENA-OZFK01000670-OZFK01000670.1-human-gut-metagenome-genome-assembly--contig:-NODE-670-length-11691-cov-6.633895_pt1 | contig 11691 bp, 9 predicted proteins | sample MGYA00244622_ERZ653642 | MGnify/ENA primary metagenome ERZ653642 (study PRJEB26926, sample SAMN06165103) | human gut metagenome | biome: ENVO:00009003; feature: ENVO:2100002; material: ENVO:00002003...
TCTTCATAGAAGTCATTTTTATAAATTATTAAATTTTAAAGATTAAAAAGCTCATTCCAGACTTTATTTGCTGAAATCCATACGCAAATATAGATGTGGTTACTAAATATGTATGTTCTATTTTTACTATAATTCTTCCATTTTTATCTAAAATCATCCATTTCATCGACAAATTGCGGTATTATAGACATTGTTGGACATCTTACGAATCAAAAAAAGAAAGCGGAAGTATTCATTCCTGAATATTCCCGCCTCTTTTATATTTTATCCTAATATAACTACAACAATTTTCCTACGAAGATATATTATAGGTTTTCTATATCAGAAGATTGAAGACCCGTGTATTTGATAATTGTATCAATGGATATTCCGTCCTCCCTCATCTTTCGAGCAATTTCAATTTGCTTCTTTTGCTCTCCTTTCTCCATCCCTTTCTCCATTCCTTCCTTTATTCCTTCTCTTATCCCTTCCTTTAGCCCTTCTTTCATCCCTTCTTCAGCCGCTTTTCTCCGCATCTCTTCGTTTTTACGCCGTTCATCCTCCTCTACGATTTGATTGACTCTATATCGATCTAATGCCTTATCATAAGCGATACGATTTTCTTCCGAAAGATCGGCAACTGCTACCAATCTCGCCAGATGTTCAAACACTTGTTCTTTCAAAGCATCCGGCATTCTATTCCAATTGCTCATATTCTTCAGTGCATAAATCAATTTATCATATAATGTATGGCAGTCCGACAAGTCCTTTGTAAAATAAGGAAATTGCAAATAAATCTGCCGGAGATGCAGATTTACAATCTTCCCAGTATCACGGCCGGAAAGAACCGTATCCGTACGGAATTTAGCCTCCAAATTTTCCTTACGGGTTTATATAGTTCATATCTAATTTACGAGGCAAAAAGAACCCCTTTATACAATTAGGATTACGCACACATATCTGAATATGATTCTTTTCTCTAAACCCTGCGTCTGGATAGAGTTCAACACCTTCCCAAAATACACCTTTCACTGAATCAAATTCTCTTCCTGATACTTCTCTGTTAATCTGATGTGCCGTTTCAATAACTGCACAATCCAATCTGCGCAATAGCTTATCTTCAGATATTCCTATTGTAGAATTTGTAGGAAGAGAAATCCCTGTTACACGACATGTTTCCACAAGTACATTATAAGATTCCTTCAATTCACCTAAATACAATGAATCTGTCAAGTCCATGCAGTATCCCAAATCAATAATAGCACCAATTACAGCTGGGCATTTAACAGATGAATGAGCTCTACCCATCATATCATTTGCATATTGCAATGCACGAAGCTCGTTGTTTTCCCAAAAATAGATTCCATGTCCCAGCCAATCATAATCATTAGTACTTGCAATTAGATCATCTTTACCTTCAATTATCTTATTTGCAATTGATTGATCACAACCATGAAAGCCAACAACAAGATTAGAACGACGTGAGTATAATGTTTCTTTCATCTATAAATTTTGGTAAGTTCACCTGATTTAGAGACTATTCCAGCTTTTTTTAGAAAAGATTGGGCATTCCTTTTATTAGCTGTAATTTTCTTCACTACCTCAACTCTAAGTTCTTCCCGAGTTTTTATTTTCTTTGTAGCAGTCATTATATACCTCCTTTCTTGTACAAAGATAACTATTTAAATCCATAAACATAAAAAACAATCCCAAACTTTACGGATTTATAGCCTTTTAAGTAAGCCGTCTCCCTTTCAATTCCTCCAAACAAACAAGAGAAATGTTCTTTTTTTCAGATTAAGAAAGAAAACAAAACTGTTGAAGATGGGAATCCGGAATTAAAAGCATCCATATTATCACATATATATGCATATTACTGCCACAATACAGCATATATTTTCAGATGATATGCGTTTTCTTTAAAGAAATAAATGATTTTCCTCGGTGAGCAATAAGCCATTCCTCGGTGAGGAACACATCCTTCCTCACCGAGAAAGCCTTCCATACTCACCGACCAAGTTATAAAAGCCCTCGGAAAAGCCTGTTTATAGGCTAGTTCATCATCATATACGCACCAAAAAAGAATGATAAAACAAACTACATACGGGCAAACAGTAAGCATATAGATAGCAATACAGAGGAATTATTTATTTTTAGACAGGAATTATCCAGGATAACAAACAATCCTACATTCTTTCATCCAAAATGCAGAGCGTTTTTTCCTTCCCACAAACAAGTGACCGATATATTAAAAACAGAAAGAATAGAATATACCCTTTTTCAGATCAGCACATTTTTAATCCCATCCTTTCAACAACCATACTCTTTCAGAGTCTGCATCAACTTCGCGCCATTGATCGGCTTCACCAGATAATCATCACAACCGGCTTTCAACGCAGCTACCCGGTCAGCATCAAAGGCATGAGCAGTCAGGGCGATAATTGGAATTTCAGCATTGAACTTCCGGATCTCCGAGGTTGCAGTACGTCCGTCCATAACAGGCATCTTCATATCCATCAGTACCAAATCCACCGGTTGGGTACGGACAATCTCAACTGCCTCCAGTCCATTCGGTGCGTGTAACAACTGGCATTTGTTTTTCAAGATAGAAGATACCAAAAAGAAGTTACTTTGTATATCTTCAACGACCAGTACTCTTTTAGGTACTTTTTTTGTTTCTTCGGAGTCAAGAATATTTTCTTTATTCGCATCCTTCTCATTGTTCCGACGTGAAGAAGTCGGTTCGCTGTTAACCGATTCGAACTGGCATGGCAAAACCGCCCAAAATAAAGACCCTTTATCAAATTCTGACTCAAAGCCTATCTCTCCTCTGCAAGCCTCAACAATGGCTTTACAAATGGACAATCCCAATCCGGTTCCCTGTGCAAATTCATCCAGTTTCTCAAAACGATGAAATACTTTATCTTTTTTATCCTCCGGTATGCCGATACCTGTATCGCGAACGTAAAGACGAATATTTTCGTCTATCTTCTCATACCCCATTTCAATAGTTCCTTTGGAGGTATATTTGATAGCATTAGTTACAAAGTTAGTGAGAATCTGCGCTAACCGGTTTTTATCCAAACGAACGGTACAGGCTTCATAAGGATTCACGGGAACTAACCGAACCTGCGGATTTACTACACGACGATGCATCGAAGCAGCTAATTCGTTGAAATAAACAGCCAAATCAAAATTTTCGTATTTCAGTTCTACCGAGCCGGCTTCTATTTTCGAAAGATCCAGTATGTCGTTAATCAGCTTCAAAAGCAACTCATTGTTGGCATTGATAATCTGAATAAATTCTTCTTTTTCTTCTTGATCTTCCGTCACCATCAATAAGTCGGAAAAACCAACGATAGCATTTAACGGTGTACGGATTTCATGGCTCATATTAGCCAGAAAGGCGGATTTCAACTTATCGGATTGTTCAGCGCGGCTCCTTGCCTTTTCAAGTTCACCAATCATGTGCTGCCGCTCGGTAACATCATCTACACGAATCACGACACCGTCAACATCTCCCTGTTCATTAAATATGGGAGTAGCAAAGACTTCTATGACATGCTTGTTATCCAGATTAAACAAGATAGACTCTACCTGACCGGATTTCCGGGCACGTTGCATCACACAATTCTCACAAGGAGTAGTGCGATTATGGGCTGTCAGATAGCAAGGTTCTCCTTTTTTGTAAGCCTCATAAGAAAGGCTTTTACTACAAAGCGAGATATTCTCCCATTGTACGATATAGTCGTTCGCAATATATGCCAATCCCGAATTAATATTGTTCAATACCAATTCATTCTGACGAATCAAATGGATCATTCTTTGTTCGCTCTCAAGAAGTTCTTTTTTCGAACGCACAACCTCTTCGTAAAGATTGTCATATTTGTTTTGCCACAGAACACGTTCGGTGACATCTTGGCTTATCACCATATAATTCGTAATTTCTGACTTTTCATTATGTACGAAAGAAACCGTAATCTCGAAGAATTTTATACCGGACAGGTTAGTAGGAAAAAGACGACGCAAGTCATCAAAATCATATTTTGCCACAAAGCGTACAGTTTCTCCTTTTCTGACCTGTTCCTTGATTTCATCAGAGAAACTAGTGTAATTGAATAGATTATAGCCCAGAATATCCTTTTTGTCTTTTATCCCCATTGATCTCAACCGTGAATAATTGACATCTATCATGAGACCGTCCTTATCATACAATTCCAAGCCTACAGACAAGTCATTAAAGATATTATGCAATAAGTTATCAGCTATCCCATTTACCAAAGTCTGTTCCATGCAGCAAAATTTGTATAGTATTACAATATTGATTGTTTATCCAAGCAAAGTTACTTCAATATTTTGTTACATAGAAAGAAAGAGGCCTTTTAGCCTCTTTCAGTATCTTTATTTCGCATTTTGGTATAAGAAGCCTTCTGCTTTCGCTAATGTTTCCGGTTTGCCTATATCAATCAGATGCAACTTTTCTGTCAAGTAACCACCATAGTTTACTTGCCGGCAAGTGGCAAGATAGAAATCCATGATAGAGAATTTTCCATCCCATGAGGGAGAGGTCATCCATTGAAAAATGGCGGGCGAAAGTACATGGATGCCACTGAATGCATATTCTTGATAAAGGGAAGAATCATACTGAAAACCTTCCGGTTTCACTTGTTCCGTATCCTTGTTTATCCATCCGCAAAGTCTCTTATCTGTATCAAAAAGAAGATAGCGGGAGGTTTTACGTTGGCTGGCCAGTAAAGTGGCAACAGCACCGCTTCGTAAATGGTAGTCATATAATTCTTTCAGATTCACGTCTGAAAGAATATCGACATTGTGTATCAGGAAAGGCTCATCGGAGTTTTCAAAGAAAGAACGGGCTTTCTTAATTCCCCCACCGGTGTCGAGCAACAGATCGCGTTCATCGGAAATATGTATGATAAGCCCAAAATTCTCATTGGCTTCTAAGAAATCAAGTATTTGTTCGCCAAAATGATGGATATTAATCACTATTTCTGTGAATCCGGCAGCTTTCAGTTTTAAGATCACATGTTCCAACATCGGATGTCCGGCTATGGGAACCAAAGCCTTCGGCATGGTATCGGTGAGCGGCTTCAGCCGGCTACCCAAACCGGCTGCAAATATCATTGCTTTCATTCTTTCGGTTACTTTCTTCTTTAATATTTACTCTTCTTAGATTGTTGCCTCAAACGTATGTTCGATATTCTGTTCCCGATGCACCAGTTCGACTTTCACACCAAATTTCTGATTCAGGTGCTCTGCCAGATGCTGGGCAGAATAAACAGAACGATGCTGTCCGCCGGTGCAACCGAAGCAGACGGACAAATTGCTGAATCCGCGTTCCATATAACGTTGCACGGAGGCATCCACCAAAGCATAGACATGATCGAGGAAACGGAGTATTTCTCCATCTTCTTCCAAGAAAGTGATTACAGGTTCATCCAGTCCGGTGAAAGGTTTGTAACGCTCATACTTACCGGGATTATTCACGGCGCGACAGTCGAATACATAACCTCCTCCGTTACCCGTGGAGTCATCAGGAATGCCTTTCTTATAAGCAAAGCTCATTACTTTGACAGTTAGCTGCCGCTTTTTCAGATCATCCGTAAACTGTTTCAGTCCGGTAAGCTCCCGCAAAACGTTACAGAGATACGGATATTCCGGATATTCTTCTTTCAACAATTCACGCAGGTTCTCGATAGCATAGGGAACACTTTGGATAAAATGCGGTTTCTTTTCGAAATAGCCACGGAAACCATAAGCTCCCAGCACTTGCAACGTACGGAAAAGGACAAAGTGACGAAGCTGGCTATAAAAATAGGATTCGTCAATCGGTTGGTATTTGCGAAGAGCTTCCATATACTCTTGCAGCAGTTCTTTACGAAGACTATCGGGATATTTCGCTTTCGCTTGCCACAGGAAAGAGGCTATGTCGTAATAGAACGGGCCTTTACGTCCTCCTTGAAAGTCAATAAACCATGGTTCGCCATCTTTTATCATCACATTACGGCTCTGAAAATCACGATACATGAAAGTAGCGGAAGAACTGCGAAGCAAGACATCGCTCATTTTCTGGAAATCATCTTCCAGTTTATCTTCCTGAAACTCCATACCGGTAGCTTTCAGGAAGCAATATTTAAAGTAATTCAAATCCCACAGAATGGAGCGTTGATTGAACTCCGGTTGAGGATAACAACGGGAAAAATCAAATCCATCGGCCCCGGCAAACTGAATGGCAGGAAGCAAACGAATCGTTTTGCGAAGCAACTCTTTTTCCTCTTCTGAAAAGACGCTGGTAGCACGTCCTTTCTCTATGGCATGGAACAACAGAGTATCGCCCAAATCCTCCTGCAAATAATAGGTCTTATCTTCCGAAACGATGCGCACTTCGGGAACAGGCAGTCCACATTTGTGGAAGTGTCCTGCCATATAAAGAAATGCTTCATTCTCATCGATAGAAGCTCCGTAAACTCCAATCAATGTTTCTATACCCGTCAGCCGAAAATAACGGCGGTTGGAACCGGAAGACGGTAATTCTGTTATGTTTTCAGCGGGAACGCCCGTATATGACTGATAAAGTTTCTGTAGTTCTTCGGTAATCATAGTCGTATATTTTCGAGCAAAGATAGAGAATCTAGCTAAATAATACTATCTTCCCGCTGATAAAAACCGGCTACTTTACCTAATCTGCTGTGTACAGGCCTTTACTTCCAATAAGCCGGTTATTTAAAAAAGTTGTTGGAATGGCTCCCTATGAATATAAGATGAAGAATTAGCAATTCTCATTGTATTCAAGGATTTTCAGTGCAGAGATTAAAGATTTTCAGTACAGAAATTTATAATAGTTTATGCAGTCGAGTAGTCATCCCCTTATAAGGTGACAATAATCATTTTGTAAAGTGATAAATAGCACCCTATAAGATGACTATTATCCCATTACAAGGGGACAACTTATCTTTAGAAGGACGGAAAGTTTTAAAGATACAAAATTAAATAGAAAAAAGCAACTATATATAACTCTTTTACCTGAAGGAATACAAAATAAGTTTGCTTTTCAACAAACATTCATCCGAATGTATTATCTTTGTTTTAGTTTAACTGACCTAATCTCATGAGAAGAAAGACCTTTTTACTACTATGCATCGCATTTATCGCACTGTTTATCGGCATCTCCCCTCTTCAAGCCGGTCATTATTACTATAAGCAAATCTCACTAAAAGACGGACTGCCTTCTACCGTACGATGCATCTTAACGGATGAACAAGGTTTTGTATGGATTGGAACCCGCTCCGGACTGGGACGATATGACGGACATGAACTTAAAAAGTATGTCCATCAGTCAAACAACCCTCATTCCATTCCTCACAATTTAATCTACCAGCTGATAGAAGATGTACAAAACAATATATGGATTCTGACAGATAAGGGAGTGGCACGTTATCAGCGGCAAAGCGATGACTTTCTTATACCGACTGATGAAACAGGAAATAATATCATCGCCCATTCCGTCTGCCTGACTGATGATGGAGTGTTATTCGGTTCGAAAAATAAAATCTTTTTCTATAATTATCAGGATGCCACTTTCCGCCTCCTGCAAACGTTTGACCTAGAGCCCAATTATAATGTGACTCTGCTAAGTCTATGGGATAAACGAACATTACTTTGTTGTAGTCGCTGGCAAGGACTACTCCTGCTTGACCTGAATACCGGAAAATGCCGCCGTCCTCCTTTCGATTGCGGAAAGGAAATAATGAACGTACTCATAGACTCACAAAAAAGAATCTGGGTAGCCCCTTACAACGGAGGGCTGAACTGCCTGACACACGACGGTAAACTACTGGCTACATATACTACCCACAACTCTTCTCTAAGTAACAATGTTGTACTAAGTCTCGCCGAACGGGAAGGAGAAATCTGGATTGGAACAGACGGAGGAGGCATTAATATTCTCGACCCGGAAACCGGACATTTTTCTCTGCTGGAACATGTGCCCGGAAGTGACAACTATTCACTTCCCGCCAACTCTATCTTATGCCTATACAACGACTACAACAACAATATATGGGCAGGCAGCATCCGCAACGGACTAATCAGCATCCGGGAAGTTTCCATGAAAACATATACAGACGTACCACCCGGCAACGACCGGGGACTTAGCAACAATACCGTTCTAAGTCTTTTCCAGGAATCTCAAGATCAAATCTGGGTAGGCACGGACGGAGGAGGTATCAACAACTTTAATCCGCTCACAGAGAAATTTACTCATTATCCCTCAACCTGGGAAGACAAAGTTGCCTCTATCTGTCAGTTTACTCCCGGTAAATTATTAATTTCTATTTTCTCACAAGGAGTATTTATTTTCAATCCGGCAACTGGAGAAAAACAACCTTTCACCATTGTCGACGCTGAAACAACAGCACTCTTATGCAATCGAGGCAAGGCTGTAAATCTACTCCGGAACACTCATCACAGCATTCTGTTCCTTGGAGAACATATCTATATATATGATTTGAATACACGTACTTTCAGTACCGCTATAGAACAGGAAGAACAAGATATTATCGGTGCTCTCCTGCCAATCGGCAATTATAGGAACACCACTTATCTAAATGATACGAAGCACATATATGAACTGGACAACCATACAAACCGGCTGAAAGCCCTATACAGATGCTGGAAAGACACGACCATCAACTCCGTTTCAAGAGACGAAGAGGGAAACTTCTGGATTGGGAACAATTACGGATTGGTACACTACAATCCCGCCACCAAAATACAGACTCCGATCCCGACCTCTCTATTTAGTGAAAACACTTTGATCGTATGCGACCAGCAAGGAAAAGTATGGATAGGAGCTGACAGCATGCTTTTCGCTTGGCTTATCAAAGAAAAAAAGTTCGTTCTATTCGGCGAATCAGACGGCGTAATCCAGAACGAATATCTTTCCAAACCCCGCCTGTTAAGTATGCAGGGAGACGTCTATATGGGTGGAGTAAAAGGTTTACTGCACATTAACTGCAAAATACCATTAACAACTTCTGAACTTCCCCAACTCCAATTATCCGATGTCATCATCAATGGAGAATCCGTGAATAACGAATTAACCAATCGACCAACAGGGATCTCCGCTCCCTGGAACAGTAATATCACTATCCGGATCATGTCGAAAGAGAAGGACATTTTCCGACAGAAAGTGTACAGATACCAGATAGAAGGGCTGAATGACCAGCAAATCGAATCGTACAATCCCGAACTGGCTATACGTTCACTTCCTCCGGGAAGTTATAAGATTATGGCTTCATGTACAGCTAAAGATGGCAGTTGGATTCCCAGTCAGGAAGTACTGGAACTAACCATTCTCCCTCCCTGGTATCGGACATGGTGGTTTATTCTTAGCTGTACCGTTCTTACTGCTGCCGCTATTATTGAAACTTTCCGAAGAACTCTAAAGCGTAAGGAAGAAAAACTGAAATGGGCAATGAAGGAACATGAACAACAGGTATATGAAGAAAAAGTACGTTTCCTTATTAATATCAGTCATGAGCTGCGCACACCTTTAACGCTCATACACGCACCGCTTAGCCGGATACTGAAATCGCTTTCTGCCGAAGATACACAATATTTACCTATAAAAGCAATCTATCGCCAGTCACAGCGAATGAAAAACCTTATTAATATGGTACTCGATGTACGCAAAATGGAGGTTGGGGAAAGTAAATTGCAGATACAGCCGTATGCTCTCAATCAATGGATTGAACATGTATCCCAAGATTTCGTCAGCGAAGGTGAAGCTAAAAACGTCCGTATCCGCTATCAGCTTGACCCACAGGTCAATACTGTAAGTTTCGATAAAGATAAGTGTGAGATTATTCTAAGCAATCTGCTTATCAATGCCTTGAAACACAGTCCACAAGATGCAGAAATAACAATTACATCGGAGTTGCTTTCCGAGAAAAATAGCGTACGTATCTCCATCATTGACCGGGGAAACGGATTGAAACAAGTAAATACACAAAAACTCTTCACCCGTTTCTATCAAGGTACAGGAGAGCAAAGCGGCACAGGTATCGGATTATCTTATTCCAGGATTCTGGTAGAACTACACGGAGGCTCCATCGGTGCACGGGATAATCAGGAAGCTGGTGCAACATTCTTCTTTGAACTACCCTTGAGACAACAATCGGAAGAGATCGTCTGTCAGCCGAAGGCATATCTGAACGAATTGATGAACGATGATAGCAAAGAACAGTTACCGGAGGAAAATACGTTCGATACGAGTCCTTACAGTATTCTAGTGGTGGATGACAATCCGGATTTGACGGATTTTCTGAAAAAGTCACTGGGAGAATATTTCAAACGGGTAGTGATTGCTTCCGATGGTGTGGAAGCCCTTCAACTGACCAGAAATCATGCTCCGGATATTATCGTCAGTGACGTGATGATGCCGAGAATGAATGGATATGAACTTTGCAAAAATATAAAGGAAGATATTACGATCAGTCACATTCCTATCATTCTGCTGACAGCAAGAGATGATAAACAAAGTCAGTTGAGTGGCTACAAGAACGGGGCGGACGCTTATCTGACTAAGCCCTTTGAGATAGAAATGCTAATGGAAATCATTCGCAACCGATTGAAAAACCGCGAATCTATCAAGAAAAGATATTTGAATACAGGATTAGTCCCTGCGCCGGAAGAGAGCACTTTCAGCCAGGCAGATGAAACATTTCTGCTGAAACTGAATAAAATTATTCAGGAACATCTGGATAGCAGCAATCTGGACGTCACTTTTATCTGCAAGGAGATAGGTATGAGCCGGGCTTCCCTTTACAATAAGCTAAAAGCTCTGACCGATATGGGAGCCAATGATTACATTAATAAATTCCGGATGGAGAAAGCGATCACATTAATCACCAGTACGGACATGTCGTTCACGGAAATTGCCGAGAAGGTCGGCTTCACTACTTCACGCTATTTCAGTACGGCTTTCAAACAATATACAGGAGAAACGCCAACTCAATATAAGGAGAAGAGAAAACAGGAACGGAAAAAAGAGTAATGAGCAGCTACCCGAAAAAACAAATATTCTTTAGGCACGGAATTCTAAGACCTGAGCAAATAATCCGTGCCTAAAAATTTTAATATACTGCAAGTTTCATTACTTACTCAACCATTGACTTTTTTATAGTCTTCCAGAAACTTCTTCAATCCCGAATCCGTCAACGGATGATTCAATAAACCCTTGATAGCACTCAACGGACAAGTAGCAACGTCCGCTCCCACTTCCACACATTCGATAATATGTTTCGTATTGCGGATAGAAGCAGCGAGCACTTGTGTCTTGTAATCATAGGTACGATACATACGTACAATATCTCCCACAAGCCCTACTCCATCTTCACAAATATCGTCCAGACGACCGACAAAAGGCGAAACATAGGTAGCTCCGGCTTTAGCTGCCAGTAATGCCTGTCCTACTGAAAAGACTAATGTACAGTTAGTACGGATTCCCTTTTCCGTGAAATGTTTGATCGCTTTAATGCCATCGGCAATACAGGGGACTTTTACTACAATATGCGGATTGAGCGCGGCAAGTTCTTCACCTTCACGAATCATTCCTTCATAATCGGTTGCTATCACTTCGGCACTGACATCTCCGTTGACACTGTCTCTTATACACATCTGACGCTGCCGACG
>ENA-OZFK01000674-OZFK01000674.1-human-gut-metagenome-genome-assembly--contig:-NODE-674-length-11594-cov-10.009880_pt1 | contig 11594 bp, 7 predicted proteins | sample MGYA00244622_ERZ653642 | MGnify/ENA primary metagenome ERZ653642 (study PRJEB26926, sample SAMN06165103) | human gut metagenome | biome: ENVO:00009003; feature: ENVO:2100002; material: ENVO:00002003...
AGTAAAGAAAGTATTAGTAAGTGCGTTCCTTTTGGCAATCTGCCTGATGAATGTACAGGCGCAACGCCGGAATGAAATTCAGGTTCCCGATTTAGATGGATACACTACTTTGAAGTGTGATTTTCATATGCACACTGTTTTCTCTGATGGTCTGGTTTGGCCTACGGTACGTGTAGATGAGGCTTATCGTGAAGGACTGGATGCAATTTCTCTGACAGAACACATCGAATATCGTCCTCATAAAAAAGATGTTGTGGCAGATCATAACCGTTCGTTCGATCTTTGTTAGAAACAGGCTGAAAAGCTGGGGATACTTTTAATCAGAGGTAGTGAGATTACTCGTCCGATGGCTCCCGGACACTTTAATGCCATTTTTCTGGCTGACTCCAATCCATTGGAACAAAAAGAGTATAAAGATGCTTTCAATGAAGCCAAAAAGCAGGGAGCATTTATTTTCTGGAATCATCCCGGATGGGCAGCCCAACAACCGGATACTACTAAGTGGTGGCCCGAGCATACAGAACTCTATAATGAAGGTTGTATGCATGGCATTGAAGTAGCAAATGGCCCTCTGTATATGCCTGAAGCTGTTCAATGGTGTTTGGATAAGAATCTGACAATGATTGGCACTTCCGATATCCATCAACCCATTCAGACTGATTATGATTTCTCTAAAGATGAGCATCGTACCATGACATTCGTCTTTGCGAAAGAACGTTCCTTGAAAGGCATCCGTGAAGCATTGGACAATCGTCGCACTGCTGCTTATTATCGAGAGTTGGTGATTGGACGTGAAGACTTGCTTCGTCCATTCTTTGAAAAATGTGTAGAAATAGAAGAGATCAGCCGTAATGAGAAAGGAGTGACGCTCTCTATAACCAATACTACGGATTTAGTCCTGAAACTGAAAAAGACGGCACATGATACTTCTCTGGTCTATTTTCGGGATATGACGCTGAAGCCGCATACACGTTATAGTGTCCGTATCGGATTTGATAATAGCATCAAAGGAGGAGATATGAATTTTGAAGTGACGAATTTTATAGTGGCTCCTGATAAAGGATTGGAGTATACTATTTCTCTGTAAAAAGGGTTTGTTTTGTTAAGTTGCCCGGTCTTGAAATATATCAGGACCGGGCATATTGTATATGTAACTATTCTATTTCCAAGAGGTCGCTCATGATACCGTCTGAGATGAAAATACCCTCTCTGGTTAGCTTTAACCGATCGTTATGTAACTCTAATTTTCCATTTCCCAGATAAGGTTTGGCTTGTTCCAAACAATATTTCCAAAGTCGGTCGCCAAACTTCTTTTTCAGCTCTTCAGTGGATATTCCCCACATTGTGCGCAGACCTGTGATGATGTATTCATTGTAGCGGGTTTGTGTGTCCAGTTGTTCTGTTTCGTGTTGGCGTTGCCCTTGTTCTATGGATGAAAGATACTGATTTAGTGAGGCTACATTCCATTCGCGTGAGTCTCCATCAAAGGAATGTGCGGACGGGCCGCATCCCAGATAAGGGATACCTTGCCAATAAGAAGTATTGTGTCGGGAGTACATTCCCGGTTTGCAGAAATTGGATATTTCGTAGTGTTCGTATCCAGTGGCAGAAAGGGTGTCTATCAATGTGGAGAAGAAGTTCAGACTACTGTCCTCATCTACTTGAGATACAGAGTGCTGTTGCAGCATTTTGTAAAGTGGTGTACCTTCTTCGTAAATCAGATGGTAGGCTGAAATATGCTCTACATCAAGACTGACAGCCTGCTGTAAATCCTGTGCCCAACGTTGTTCAGTCTCTCCGGGCAAACCATAAATTAAATCGATGCTGATATTCTGAAAACCTGCTTGCCGACAGCGTTTTACTGCTTCTATGGCTTGTGTGGCATTGTGCCGTCTGTTCAATAATTGCAGTGTTGCATCATCAAAAGTTTGTATTCCCATGCTGATACGGTTGAACGGTAGAGTGTGCAACATTCCGATATATTCTTCCGTAAGGTCATCGGGATTTGCTTCAAGCGTTATTTCTGTTGCTTCCCTCATTCCGTAAACCTGTTCAATCGTTTTGAAAACCTCCTTAAAGTCTTCCTCCGATAACTGTGACGGTGTACCTCCACCGAAATAAATGGTTTCAACAGCTTCCCCTTTCAGATATTCCTTGCGTTCCGTCAACTCCCGGCAAAGGGCACGGATATATTGCGATTTCAATTCCGAACGTGTAGTGGAATAGAAATCGCAATAAATGCAACGTGTCTTGCAGAAGGGGATATGTATGTAGATGCCTGCCATAATTATATTGTTTCTGTAGAAGAGCTTTCGTAGCTCTTACTTTGGCGGCAAAGATAACTATTCCTTCCGAAACTTATATCAGGGGAGAGAAACCGTCTTTACCGTCCCGTCAGAGAAATAAATGGTTATAGTGTCTCCGGTCTGTTTAAAGGACTTTACAGGTGTCAGTTCCTTTTTAGTAAATGGCTTGCCACTCTTTTTCCATAATTGTAGTGTGATAAAGACTTTATCACCGGAATGAGTTGTGGCTGCATTGATTACAGAACATTTATTACTTACCGGATGTAGTCCTTCAGTCTGTACAAATTCCACTTCCGACCAACCCTGGAGATTGATAAGCGCTGTTTGATAGGCACCATTATCCATGCAGTAGGCAGTGTATCCTCCGGCCTTTTGTTCCTTTGTAACAATGTGACTTTCTAATTCCGGTAATGAATAGTGTCCGTAACGTAATTCTGTCGTAAGCGGGAAAGAAACTTTGTCTACACGCAGAATACCGTTAGGAAGCGGAATATCTGCCAGACGGAATTTGATTTCCGGGTTTGTTTCAAGTTCTGCATCCCGGTAGTAAATTCCGTCTTCAAACTTTTTGAATGTATAGAGGCGCAATACTTCCCATTCTTGTTTGTCATTCAGTACAGCATAGTTCATGGACACTTTACCATCTGGGCTGTCTGCCATCCAGGGGAATGCAGTGTTATAAGACAGTTTATTATAATTTTCGGTAGAACGGAATTTCTGCCAGTCTTTGGCAACTGTTTCATGGCACCATGCACGTATTTCCGAAGTACCGCTATTGGGATAGTTGGTCACTAAAGTGTTGGAACCTTCCATAAACTTATTGTATACTTTGCTGGATTGAAGTTCTTTTTCCCAAGCTCCGTTATTCTCAATAGCTGTCCAGAACGGATTATCGGCAGGTAATAATAATCCAAGGAACGCTTTCCCCATCCAGTAAACGCTGCCACGACAACTATAAATCTGTACGGCAGGCTCAAAAGCCCCATAGAATCCCAGCGTGGGTACCCGGTCTTTCATTAATGCAGGATTTTCAAGGAATTGGAGCAAGGTGGAAGAGGCAATGCGGCGCATCCAGCCATAGTTGATAGACGGATCATTGAGCCACCCCATCAGCGGGAAGGGCACAGCGGCAGCTATACGGTACGTAATACTGCGTCCATACATATTCATTTTTCCATCTTCGGCAAACATGTAGGGATAATTAGGGACCAGGTCACGGAAGTTGCTGACAAACTGTCGTCCGGCTTCCGGATTGAACTTCTCACCGTAGTAATGCGCCCAAATCATACCATACATCTGAAAAGCCCACATACTATAATAATCATAGGCCGGACTATCATTATACCATCCATATCCACGATATTGTGCCAGTGATTTTTGCAGCAATTCATCCATATAACCGTCTTTGACCTCATAACCCTGATCTTTGAAGAAAGACATGACGAATATATTAAAAAAACGCCAGTTAGAACCGATTGTAGGCCCGTTGCCATAACTAAGCATCAATGCGGCAAGATCATCTTTCTCCTTTTGTGTCAATGGTTCCCAAATAATTTCAGGCATTACAGTAAGTGACAGGGCGAGTGCTCCGAATTCTACAAGCGTCTGGCTTGGCCCACCTTTGAGATGTTGAATATATCCGGGCTTAGACGGATCACTCATGTTGCGCAACTGTTGCCGGTAATAATCTCCGACTTTGATTCCATTCAGTACCAGATCCGGATTTTCTTTTAGTAGCGGAATTGCTACGAACATAGTGCGGCAAAGTCCCTCTAAATTCTCCGTTTTATTAGGTTTTCCATCTGTTGGATAACTCTTTCCCGGCTGTTTCGGGAAATGCATCGGATCGTCCGGTGTGTGGATGTAGCTGAATGCTCCGTCCAGTAAATAGGTTGCAGCATCAAGCCAATGTTGGCGAGTCATACCGGTGAGAGGACTCAACTTGTAGTCCGGTTGTACTAAATGAAATACGGAATCATTTTTAGCCTGTGGCAGGGAGGCATTTACTTTTAATGAAACTAATAAAGTAAATAGTAATAATCCTCCGGTCATTTTTGAGAATACAATTTTCATCATTGCGTGTGTATTACATGGTAAGAATATTCTTATTTATTTTTCTCTGCAAAGAAAAGGTATTCTCTGCAATGTAAACGGCTACTTTAGTGCCAAAAAGGGTGAAATTTAGATCAATATTGTCTTTTGGGGCTTATCAGCTCCTTATCCGAATCGTATCTGGACCGTACTTGCTCCGTACGTTCTTCGGTCAGAAGTACCTCTGGACGGAGAAACTACGGACTTGGTACGGAGCAAGTACATCCCGGGTACGTCCCGATATAGAATTATTGAAATATAATATTACCAATGGATAAGATACTTTTAGATATATTTACGTATATTTGTCGGACTTTATTAATTATATTCTAAACCAAGTTAACCATGAAGGTAATGTTTACAATGAAAGAAAAAATCTGGAGTTTTGTGTTTTGCTTTGGAATATTTTTCCCTTTGGTATGTCAGGCCATCGCAACACCTAAGCCAAACACTCTGGTGTTTAAGTCTTCATCCATATTGAACAGTTTGCCCAGTAAAGATGTGCAATCTGTCTATCAGGATCGCGACGGATATATCTGGATATCTACCCGTAATGGACTTTTCCAATATGATGGTTATTCTCTTACTACTTATAAATCCAATCTTTTTCGCACTGATTTGCTGACCAATAATAATGTTTTCTGTGTGGCAGAGGATGCAAAACACCGTCTTTGGATTGGTACTTACAGTGGTCTGAATGTTTTGGACAAGAAAACGGGTGCGATACGGAAAATAGATCATCCGGAGATGAATGGTAATAGTATCCCTAAAGTCCTGATAACCAGTGATGAACGTATTCTGTTTGCAACAGATTGGGGAGTGTATGAGTATCAGGAAGATAAAGATGATTTCTTATGCCATGGTGGCGAAAATACAGGGAATGTGATGCCCAGGACTGCCATCAAATCTCTGTTTGAAGATGACCGGGGAGATATTTGGATTGGAACATGGGATGCAGGGTTGTATCGTTATGAGAAGAAAACCGGGAAATATTTCAGATACCCGCGGTTGAATGAACAAAACTCTGCTCATTATGTATTTCAGGACAGTCAGAAGAATATTTGGGTAGGTACTTGGCGTGGCGGTTTGGTTTTGTTGAAAGATGCCTACCAGCCGGATAAGACCACTTGGATTACTTATCGGTATGATGAAAAGAACCTTGCCGGTATCTCGGATGATATTATCTATGCGTTATCCGAAGATCTTAATACTCATTCTTTATGGGTAGGAACCCGTAAAGGACTCAGTGTACTTCCGTTGACAGGGAATTACACGGGTGCTGAGACTTTCAGTAATTATTATCCCAGTGAATCGGATAGTTCTATAGCCAGTGACGAAGTGGCTTCCCTTTTGCGTGATCGTCAGGGCCTGATGTGGGTAGGTATGATTGGTGGAGGTGTAAACAAAGTGAGTACTCGAAAAGCTGATTTCTATTGGGATCAGTTGTTGGAAGTCAAACGGATGCTGAAGACTACTTCGGTTCGCAGTATTTTGCTGGATGATGAAGGATTACTTTGGCTGGGAATAGGAACTTATGGATTAGGGGTGAAGAATCGTCAAACCGGGAAATTTACTTATTATACTCAAATGCCTGAATTCGACCGTTATCGTGGTATTTCTACGGTTATGTCTATGATGCAACATTCCGTAACGGGACATATTTGGATTGCAGCTTATGACGGAGGAGTTTATGAGGTAGATAAGAAGGCGCCTGTGGCACAGAGGGTGAGGAATTATTATGCTCAGGATGCGCCGTGGTTGGCAGGTTCCTGTGTTTTTCATATCTATGAAGACTCAAAGCACAACCTTTGGTTTGCTACGCGTAATGGAGTTTCAATGCGTACAATGGATGGAGAAGCGGTGCGGCTGGATACTTTGCAAGTAGGAAATAGCCAGATGAGAAACGTTCCGACTATGTATATGACCGAAGGAAATGACGGAGATATGTGGGTGGCTTCCAATACACATGGAGTTTTTCGGCTTCATTGTGATGAAAAAGGGAGCTATACCGTTTCATGTTATTCTGCTACGAATGGAAAGCTCAACAGTGTGTATGCCGATTGTCTTTACACAGATGCCAAAGGACGCATTTGGGTAGGAACAGGAGGCAGTGGACTGAATCTGTATGATGAAGCAACCGACACTTTTCTTCCGGTACATGCGAAATGGAATCTTCCGGGAGATGCGGTTGTCAGTATCAGGAGTGATAAAGAGGGTGATTTATGGTTGGGTACGAATGCTGGATTGATAAAACTTGCCCTATCGGATAACTTGGAAAGTGCGACATTCCGTTTGTACACCACAGTAGATGGTTTGCAGGACAATATATTTATTCGTAGTGCCCAGGCGGTTGCAGCTGACGGTGAAATGTTCTTCGGCGGACACCGGGGATATAATAGCTTTTATCCTGAGAATCAGCAGGAGCAGCCTTTTTCTTCTTCTGTGATAGTGACTGACATTAAGATTTTCAATCAGTCATGGGGAAATCTGCCAGCTAAAGAGCGAATGGAGATTTCAGAACTTTCACCCGCTTTTGCAGATGAGATACAGCTGGACCATTGGCATAATAATTTCAGCATCGAATTTTCGGCATTGGAGTATGCTAATCCGGAGAGAAACCAGTATGCTTATCAGTTGGCAGGTTTCGATTCTGACTGGCAATATACGGGTGGGGCCAAGCGTTTTGCTTATTATAATAACCTGAAGCCCGGAACTTATACTTTCCAATTGAAAGCTTCTAATGCCAATGGCATTTGGGATGATGAGATGCTCCGGATGGAAGTCGTTATTTTACCGCCTCCCTGGAAAACATGGTGGGCTTACACCTTATATATTATATGTGTTTGTGTTATTATCTATTATACTTTCCGGGTGATACGTAATCGAATCCGTTTGCGAAATGCTCTGCATTTGCGTGAGATGGAACAAGCTAAGGCAGAAGAGGTTAATCATGCTAAATTACAATTCTTTACTAATATTACTCACGAGCTACTGACTCCGTTAACCATTCTTTCTGCTTCGGTGGATGAGCTGAGACGGACCGCACCCACGTATAAGGAGCAATATAGAGTGATGAATAACAATATCAATCGCCTGATACGTTTGCTGCAACAAATCCTTGAATTTCGTAAGTCGGAGACAGGAAATCTTAAGCTGCGGGTTTCCGAAGGTGACCTTACGCAATTTGTACATCGCAGTCTGGATAGCTTCCGCCCGTTGATGAAGAAGAAAGATATTCAGTTTCAGATTTCATGTTCACCCGATTCTTTCAACGCTTATTTTGATCCGGACAAACTTGATAAGATACTCTATAATTTACTGTCTAATGCTTCTAAATATAATCGTGCCGGTGGTCTGGTTAGTGTGGAACTGTCTGAAAATGAAGACCGAACAGCACGATTAGTGGTGAAAGACAATGGCCCCGGTATATCAGTAGAAGCCCAGAAGAACCTTTTCAAACGCTTTTATGAAGGAGATTACCGGAAGTTCAAGACTATTGGAACCGGCATCGGTTTGTCATTGGTTCGCGATTTGGTAGTGCTGCATCATGGCACTATTACGGTAGAAAGTGAAGAAGGAAAAGGTACATTGTTTATTGTAAACTTTCCGGTTCTTCGTAATTCGTATGCAGAGGAAGAAATAGAAGAAAGTCTGCCGACAGATGCGGAAGAAGCAAAGCAAGAACTCTTATCAGATGAGTTTGGCGAAAATGTCTCTGATGATGATAGTGAGGAACAAGCCGAGCCGACTGCTATCCGGTCTTCGTACTCTTTACTGATTGTTGAGGACAATGAAGAGTTATTGCAGTTAATGACGAAATTGTTGGGTGCGGATTATATGGTTTACACAGCTAATAACGGTAAGGAAGCTATAGATGTGGTAGAGCAGGAAGAGATCGATCTGATTGTTTCTGACGTAATGATGCCTGAGATGGATGGCATTGAATTCTGCCAGTATATTAAAAATAAGTTTGAAACATCCCATATTCCTGTAGTTTTGCTGACGGCTAAGAATAAGGAGGAAGACCGGGTTGAGGCTTATGAGTCCGGTGCTGATGGCTTTATCAGTAAACCTTTCAATCTGAGTGTTCTCCATGCACGTATCTCCAACTTGCTTCGGAGCCGTGAACGTATGGGAAAGGACTTCAAGAAACAGTTGGTATTTGAAGCTAAAGAATTGAATTACACCAGTGTTGATGAGGGTTTCCTGCAACGGGCTATTGATTGTGTGCATCGTCATTTGGATGATCCGGATTTTGATCAGGCGAAGCTGTTGGAGGAGATGTATATGGCTAAATCGACTTTCTTCAGGAAGTTGAAGTCATTGACCGGTCTTACTTATGTTTCCTTTATCCGGAATATTCGTATGAAAGCAGCCTGTCGTATAATGGAAGAGAAGAAGAATATTCGTATTTCAGAATTGGCGTATGCTGTGGGTTATAATGATCCGCGTTATTTCAGTAATAGTTTTAAGAAAGAGTTTGGTATGCAACCTTCCGAATATATGGAGCGCTTTACTTCGAATGGCACAGTGGAAGATGATGTTCCGGAAACATAGAGCATATATTTATTAACCATCTTGTCTTTTATACTGCAAGAACAACTTCCGGAAAATGGAATGTTGTTCTTGCAGTCTTATTGTGTTACTTACCCGTTTATTCGTTTTATACATTTCTTTTAAAACTCTCTCACATTTGAAAACTTATGTAGAATAATGTTTCATTTCATGTAGAAAATTGTGTCATGAGACAAATTAGCATCTGTTTGGGCTGTTGTAGAAGCCATATTGCTTTTTGCCCCCATACTTTTGTGTCGCAATCAAGAATGAAAATGATAGAGTTTTTTTTAGTTCTTGTTGTAAATAACAAACCAATGTTTAATCTTAAAATTAATGAGAAACATGAAAAACAAAAGAGGCAAATTGATTACAGTACTTTTTGTTGCTGCAATGTCTGTTAGTCTTTTTACAGGGTGTAGTGACGATGCTACAATTACTGGATTGGATGAAGGTGCATTGCCTGAATTGGCATCCGACACAAGGGCTGTTACAGATGAGTTGATCGAATCAGATTCAATCAGTAACTTTAGTTTATTAGCTGCAACTGAATATAGTGATGCAGAGTTAAAAGAGCGCATAAGGAATGGGTGGTGGAAACAGTATGCTTATACTTTGCCGAATGGTAAAGTAACTCCGGAAATATCAGGATATACTGATTATACGCAGAATATATATCCGGATGCTACTACATTATTCTTTGTTGGAAGTGAGGTGTTGAAAAATGTTGATGTACAATTCTCTCAAATAGGTACAACTCCATACTATTATGAAGAAATTAGTACTGGATTTTATGAATTTAAGGTTGCTTATCCTGTTCCGGTCTTTTTTGAATTCGTAAGTAAGAAAACAGGAGAGCTAGTTGATACTATTATCTTTTTTCCTAGCCGTTCTGTCCAGTAAGGGCTATATAATGAGACTTAATAACTAAAGTTTCCCACCCCTTAAAACACCAACTTTTCTCATTTTCCTTTGTCTGTCTTCCCCCATATCCATTGACTGTTAACACATGCCTAACAGAAGTTATGCAGACTATCCACATACTTCGTCCCATTTTTCCAACGCTTCAGCCATTACAAGGATTTTGCTCATCTCTTTGTCGTTTCCGCTGATTGTAGCCATAAGGTATTGGGGCGTCATTCCAAGTATTTCTCCTAAAATGCGAAGAATGCGTTCGATGCAGGTAAGAACTCGCTTCCATAACGTGAGTGCCATGAGATCACCCTCCATATCCGAAAAGAGTTCGCCCATGGTTTGATATTCTGTGAATCTCTTTTCCAAAGCCATGACGGTATATGTAAGGTAACACAGCGTTGCGTCGGCTATCTGACCATTAAAGTCACAACCTTGATAACCTCCTAATCCGAGATATTGCTTAGTCTCCTTGTTCATCACCTCTATGTTCCATCTAATCTGATACACTTCAAAGGCTTTTACGAAAGACATCGTTGTATCCGTGGTGAGCAGAACGTTCCATGCGGAGTTTCTACCATACTTGATGAGGAAGATTCTGATAGGTATATCTCCTAAGTTGCCGTTGAGCTGAATATATCGACATTTGTATTTACGACAGTTCTTTCCTCGTTCACGTTCATAGGTGGCAATGAGTTCTGCAGCATTTTTCTTTTTGCCCGATATAGTGTATTTTGTCTTTCCCATTTTTGCAAGTCCAACAAAGTGCATTGCCCCTTTACCTATGCTTCTAACACATGTCATAAGTTGCTCGCAGGTGAACCAACTATCGGTAATCACATACTTCGCATGTAACCCCATCTTCCATCCACGGCGAAGCATATCCATGGCAACTTCCAGCTTAGACATCTTACACTCTTGAAAGCGCTTATAATCAGGATTGCCGGTGTTCCTCTTGGTGTGATATGCCTTTTTGAGTTGCTGTCTTGTCAGCCCGTAGTTGCCTTGCTTCCCCTTTTCTTGATGTAGTGAAAAATCAAAGGGTATAGTTGTCTTGCCGTCAAAGAAGGCACAAAGTAACAGCTTGTAGCCCAATACGCATCTGCCTTTCATATGGTCGAAAACACGACTGATACCCTCCATCCTCACACCACTCTTCTCAAGTACGGTGTCATCTATAATGAAACATGTAGTGGTATCTGATTGAGGAACTTCGCCATACTTACGCAATAGGCACATATAACGCAGTGCAAAGTGGTTCATCAATCGTCTCCAATCCATCTGTGGGCGAATCATCATGCGATAGAAACAGTTCTTACCATGATTTGAAAGCTCATATATCTTATGTTTGCATATACTATGGATGCTCTCGCCCACAATGCGGAAGAGGCAAAGAGAGAGGAGCAACTCCGAAGCCGAAACTCCGTCCTGTTTCTCCAATGAAAGGCGAGATAATAGGTGACCGATGCCAAACTTGCCAAAAAGATGAAATAAATCATCACTCATTCGGGTTTTAACACTCAAAAGTTTGGATAACTCACTTATTTTCTCTATTTTTGCTTCCATAACAGTTTTGTTGTCTTGTCTTTAAAATCAGTTCTTTAGCGATTACTAATTTACAAAGAAAATTCGACAAACTGTTATTTTTCTATCTATTTATTTGGGTGGGAAACTTTAGTTATGTACCTTTGTCGGCAAATAAAGATATTCTCGTCAAACAAATATAAATAA
>ENA-OZFK01000676-OZFK01000676.1-human-gut-metagenome-genome-assembly--contig:-NODE-676-length-11570-cov-4.548589_pt1 | contig 11570 bp, 10 predicted proteins | sample MGYA00244622_ERZ653642 | MGnify/ENA primary metagenome ERZ653642 (study PRJEB26926, sample SAMN06165103) | human gut metagenome | biome: ENVO:00009003; feature: ENVO:2100002; material: ENVO:00002003...
GCCTGGCGGCTATCCGCTTCCTGATGGATTACGTCAAGCGCCACAACTTCACCTTCTTCGGCATCTACCGCATCGCCCTCGGCCTTGTGGTGCTGGCCGTGGCAGTGGTGTCTGCAATGGTGTAAAATCGAACTCGGGTCTTCTGAGCCCCTCGCCCCGGCGAGGGGCTTTTCTTGCGCTCGACCCCTTGCAAATGACGGTGCATCATGATAAAATAAAAATATGAGATGGTAAAAAACCGTGATGTTCATTGGGAGAAGGGTGGAACGCTATGCGGACGCTTGAACTTGACCATAAAAATGACGAGCGGATGCGTGCTATCCAAAAATTCACCTTAATGGATGACACCTTCATGACGCAGGTGTTTGCCGGAGATACAGAGTGCACGCAAGAACTGCTCCATATCATTCTGCACCGAGCGGATTTAAGGGTCACACGGGCGGTAACACAGCTGACCATTGGAAATTTGTTTGGCCGGTCAGTAAGGCTGGACATTTATGCAGTCGATGAGGCGGGGCGGCAGTATGATATTGAGGTCCAACAGGAAGATAAAGGCGCTGCTCCGGAGCGTGCGCGGCTGAATAGCGCGTTGTTTGATGCACGGATAACGACAGCAGGGGAACAATATGACGAGATACCGGAGAGCTATATTATTTTTATAACCGCTCGGGATGTTCTAAAAGATGGTCTGCCGGTCTACACGATAGAGCGGACGATACAGGAGACGGGAAAGCTTTTCGGAGACAGAGCGCATATTGTATATGTCAATGGTGCTTATCGTGGAGAGGACGAAGTCGGCAGACTAATGCGGGATTTCAACTGCGAAGACTACCGCCAGATACAAAATCATAAAATTGCTGCGCGAGTAAAGTATTTCAAAGAAGAATCGAAGGGAGTGGCTGAAATGTGCAAGACCATGCAAGTCATTGTTGACCGAGAGCGGGAAGATGCAGAAATTGCCAAGGGTAAGAGGATCGCGCTGAACCTGTGGAATGGTGGAGAGCACGACTTGGACAAGATCGCGCAGACTACAGAGCTGACTCTTGAACAGGTGAGAGAAGCCATTACAGAACCTCGTCCGGCCTGACAGCATTCTATACTGCCCTCAAAGCCCCTCGCCCCGGCGAGGGGCTTTTCTTGCGCCTGCCCGTTCATCGTGCTATAATATTTTTCAGAGAGTATGAGCGCGGCAAACAGGAGCTGCGCACCTGAGATCGTCAAAGAAAACAGGAGGAAAAACCGATGGAAGCATCGACCGTCTACTATACCGATTTCCGCTGTCCCGTAGGTACCAGCCTCACCGATAAGCTGCGTCGCCTGTGCATCGCGGCAGGCATCAAGAACATCGACATGGAGGGCAAGTTCGTCGCCATCAAGATGCATTTCGGCGAGCTGGGCAACCTGGCCTATCTGCGCCCCAACTACGCCAAGGTGGTGGCCGATCTGTGCAAGGAGCAGGGCGGTATGCCTTTCCTGACCGACTGCAATACCCTGTATCCGGGCAGCCGAAAGAACGCCCTCGAGCACCTGACCTGCGCCCAGCTGAACGGCTTCTGGCCCATGACCACCGGCTGTCAGGTCATCATTGCGGACGGCCTGCGCGGCACCGATGAAGCAGAAGTTCCGGTGCCGAACGGCGAATACTGCAAGACGGCAAAGATCGGCCGCGCCATCATGGATGCAGATATCTTTATCAGCCTGACCCATTTCAAGGGCCACGAATCCACCGGCTTCGGCGGTACTCTCAAGAACATCGGCATGGGCTGCGGCTCCCGCGCGGGCAAGATGATACAGCACGCCGCCGGACACCCGGAGGTGCAGCAGAGCCTGTGCCGCGGCTGCCACCGCTGCGCCAAGGAGTGCGGCTCCGATGCCATTACCTACGATGCAAACAACAAGGCCGTCATTGACCAGACCAAGTGCAAGGGCTGCGGCCGCTGCATCGGTGCCTGTAACTTTGACGCTATCTATTCCCAGTGCGACAGCGCCAATGAGATGCTGGACCGCAAAATGGCCGAGTACGCGGCTGCCGTATGCGCAGGCCGTCCCTGCTTCCATGTTTCTCTGGTGCAGGACATCAGCCCCAACTGCGACTGCCACTGCGAGAACGATGCTCCCATCCTGCCGGATATCGGCATCTTTGCGTCCTTTGACCCGGTGGCGCTGGATCAGGCCTGCGTGGACGCCTGCCTGAATGCACAGCCGCTGCCGAACAGCCAGCTGGGCCAGAACCTTGCAAAGCCCGGCTGGAACTGCCACCACGACAACTTCAAGGATTCCAACCCCAATATCGAGTGGAAGGCCACGCTGGAGCAGGCCGAAAAGATCGGCATGGGCACCCGCCAGTATGTGCTGAAGAAGGTCTGATGCCGCAGGCGGCCCCGGCCTTTTCCGCAAAAACAAAAAGAAGCTGACCAGCCCGGTCAGCTTCTTTTTATGTTGGGTTCACTGGCCCGCTGCGGGCACGCAGTCGTCCAGCACGGTCTGCAGGGCCTGCCAGTTCTTCAGGGTGCAGCCGGGCAGGGTGTCCGGGTCAAGGCCGGCATCCTCAATGCGGCCAGCCATGCTGTCCTTGTCGCTCAAAAGGCTCAGCGCGTCCGGTTCGATCATCGTCCAGGCTTCGGCAAAGCTTTCCTGCTCATCAGCGTCCAGCGTGTCGTACCAGCTGTAGAAAGCTTCCTGCACGGCTTCCGGGGTGCGGGAGGCAAGGCGGGCGTTTTCTGCCCACTGCAGCAGGGATGCCGCTGCGATCACCGATTTGAGCGAGCAGCCGGAAACACCCGGCCCCCAGCCCAGACAAGGCTCAAAGGCGGCAGCGGTGCCGGTGATGGAGAAGATGGAGTTCTCGTCAAAATCGCCGGGGTTCAGGCCGGAGGTGTCGGCCCGGGTGGTGGAATCAGGCAGGTCTTCGCCGGAAGCAGCGGAGCTTGCAGAACTGCTGGCAGAGCTTGGCGCTTCGGAACTGCTGGCGGTTGAGCCACCGCAGCCTGCCAGAATGCTGCAGGCCAGCGCTGCGCAGAGCAGCAGCGAGAGGATGCGGGCATATCTCAATTTCATAGTAGTGTCCTCCTTGAGCGGTGCCGCAGCCGGGCCGCAGCACTTCAAAACGATACACCCTAAGTATACGTTCTGCCGCGGCGGTTGTCAATCGGACAGCGCAGAACGAATTTCAAGCGGGAAATATGCACCCTGCACAAAGAAGAAACGCATTTTTGGGAACTTTGCATTCTTGACATTTTTTGCAAAAATCGGTTGACTACAAGTATAGTGTCTGTCCACGTCAGCCGGAAAGGAGGGAAACGCCCATGAAGCACCGCATCACAGCCGCATTGGAGCGGTTCTCCCGCGCAATGCTGGCACCGCTGAGCTATCTTTCGGCGGCGGGCCTGCTGCTGGTGGTGGGCGCACTGCTCACCAGTGCGCCGCTGGCCGGGGTGCTGCCCTTTTTGCGGTGGGAGCCGGTGCAGCTGGCGGGCAGGATCCTTTACAAATGCCTCACGGCGGTCATTTCAAATCTGAGCGTGCTGTTCTGCACCGGTCTTGCGGCGGCGCTGGCAAAGCGGGAAAAGCATCAGGCGGCGTTCATCGCCCTGATGAGCTATCTTGTCTACCTGACAGCGGGCAATGTAACGCTGACCGAGTTGGGCCTGCTGGCGCAGCCGGATGCGCTTACCGGCCTGTACAGCGCAGGCCAGACCATGGTGCTGGGCATCCAGACTGTGGACACCGGCGTGTTCGGCGGCATTCTGCTGGGCCTGCTCACCGCCTTTGTGTATGACCGCACCTGCGAAAAAGCCCACCGCGGCATTCTGGGCGGTGTGTTCTCCGGTGTGCGGTGGTCCTTTGCCTGCATGGCGGCACTGGCGGCGGTGCTGGGCTTTGGGACCTGCTTTGTCTGGCCGCCTATCCAGAAGGCCATTGCGGCCGTCACCGGCTTCATTGCCGCTTCCGGCAATATCGGGTTGTTTTTGTACGGCTTTCTGGAACGGCTGCTCATCCCTACAGGGCTGCATCATCTGGTGTATATGCCGTTCCAGTTCTCGCAGCTGGGCGGTCAGCTTATGGTGGGCAGCGTCACCTATACCGGTGCCTATGTGGTCATGATGACCGAATATAACCTCGGCCTGCCGTTTTCGGATGGCATCGTGTGGATGTACACCGGCTTTACCAAGACCTTCGGCTACTTTGGCATTGCGGCGGCATTCATCTTCTGTGCCCGGCGGGGCAGCCGCAAAAAGACTGCCCTTCAGCTGCTGCCGCTGGCCTTTACGGCATCGCTGGCTTCCATTACGGAGCCGCTGGATTTTCTGTTCTGCTTCTCGGCACCGGTTTTGTGGCTGGCGCACGCAGCCATCTCCGGCAGCTTCATCGTGCTGCTGCACCTGTGCGGAGTCACGGCGTTTACCTCGAACCTTCTGGGGTCGCTTGTGATGAACCTTTCCGCTGGTGCGGCCCGCACGAACTACCCGGTGCTGTATCTGCTGGGCCTTGCCCAGATCGCGGTGTATTTTGTGGTGTTCACTGTGCTCATCAAGGCGCTGGACCTGCCCACGCCGGGCCGCCGCCCGGAAGAGCCGTCCCGGCCGGAAAAGGCCCTGCCGCTGGACGAGCAGGGAGTAGAAAAGCTCATTGCAGCCTTTGGCGGGCGGGAGAACATCCGCACGGTGGACAACTGCTTTACCCGCCTGCGTGTCACGGTGAACGACCCGGCCTTCGTCAAGGAGCAGGCCCTGAAAGCCCTGCCCTGCAGCGGTGTGGTGCAAAGCGGCTGCGATGTGCAGATCGTGTACGGCATCCGCGCGCCGGAGGTGCGGCAGGCGGTGGAGCGGCGGCTGGACAGGGTGGTCTGTTGACCTTTGGCGGACGGGCAACTATAATAGGGAAAAAGCGGCTTCCCGCGCAGAGCGAAAGGATTTTTTGTGTTCCACCGATTTATAGTCGCTGCGCGACGGCGATAAGCCGACAGCAGCAACATGCCGTTTCCCGTTACGACTTTTCCCGTGAAAAAGTAACTCCGAAACGACCGCAGTCGTTTCGGAGTTACAAATTTAAAAATAATATTTCCGCTGATATTGCCAAAGCGAACGCGTCGGCAATTTTAAATCGTCCGGCGGCTGAAAGGATACACATGCAAGAACAAGCAGTTTTTACGCAAAAAACAGAGCCTGTACCGCCAACCGGCCGCTTTGCCCCCAGCCCCAGCGGGCGGCTGCATCTTGGCAATCTGGCCTGCAGCCTGCTGGCGTGGCTCAGCGCAAAAAGTCAGGGCGGGCGCATCGTGCTGCGCATTGAGGATCTGGATGCCGAGCGCTGCCCGCGCATCTATGCTGACCTGCTGGAACAGGATCTGGACTGGCTGGGCCTTGCGTGGGACGAGGGCGGCAGCACCGGCGGGCCGAACGGCCCCTATTACCAGAGGGAGTGCGCGGAGATCTACACCGCAAGCTACAAAAAGCTGGAAGAGCGCGGCCTTGTGTACCCGTGTTTTTGCTCCCGCGCCCAGCTGCACGCGGCCAGCGCGCCCCATACCTCGGACGGCAACGTGGTCTATCCGGGCACCTGCCGCGGCCTGACCGCTGCCGAAATTGAGGAAAAACGCAAAAAGAAGGCCCCTGCCTACCGTCTGATGGTGCCGGACGAGGACATCACATTTGTGGATGGCTGCATGGGCCCGCACACCGAAAATCTTTTGCACGACTGCGGTGACTTCTACCTGCGCCGGGCAGATGGCGTGTTCGCCTATCAGTTGGCCGTGGTGGTGGACGATGCCCGCATGGGCGTTACCGAAGTGGTGCGCGGTTCAGACCTGCTTTCGTCCACGGCACGGCAGCTGTATTTGTACCGCCTGCTGGGCCTGCAGGCACCGGGGTTTGCCCACTGCCCGCTGCTGCTGGCCCCGGATGGGCGGCGGCTCTCCAAGCGCGACGGCGACCAGAGTCTGGAAAACCTGCGGGAAAAGTATATCGCGCAGGAGATCGTGGGCAAGCTTGCCTACGCCTACGTCCTGCAGCTGGAGCCTGCGCCCCGCACACCGGAAAGCCTGATTAAGGACTTTTCCTGGGCAAAGGTGCCAAAGCAGGATGTCTGCCTGCCGGAGGATCTGTTCTGAACAAAAAAAGAAATGCGCTGCCCCTGATGACAGCGCATTTCTTTTTTATAGAGATTCAGATGCGGCGCATCTGCGGCAGATCGTTGGTGTCCATCATACGGCTGAACGCGGTATCCAGTGCCAGCGCCAGCAAAGCGCCCAGCGCTGCATCGATGCAGCTGTGCTGCTTGAGCAGCATGGTGGAGCATACAATGGAGATGCACAGCACATCAGCGGCCGGGCGCATCCAGCGGAACCGGGGCTGCTCAAAGATGCGGCAGCGGTGATAGGCCAGCATCAGCGTGACCGAGTTGAACACATGGATGGACGGGCAGACATTGATGGGTGTGTCGGTGCTGTACAGGAACCGCACCGCACGGGCGAAGATGTCTGTGCCCGGCACATAGCAGGGGCGCAGATTCAGCCCGGTGGGCAGGATCACGTAGCAGGCCAGCGCAATGGTCATACCGCTGAACAGCGGCATACACAGCCGCCAGAAGTCCTCCCGGGGTGCCTTCCACAGAAGGAAGAACAGGGTGAACGGGATCCATAGAAACCATGCAAAATAGGGGATGACCGCATATTTGCAGAAGGGAATCAGATCGTCCAGCCGGCAGTGCACGAGGATGTGCGGCATATGGATCTGGGTGTTCAGGAAATTGAATGCGGAAAGATAAAGTATGAGATACAGCGCCATGAAGCAAAGCGGATGGCGCGAAAACCAACTGCGTTTCATTGAAAAAGCCTCCTTTTTGCAGAAGTGAAAGCTCTTAGCACTGTGAAATTATACGCCGGGAATGTGACAAAAACAAGAATGAAAGCAGACAACATTGCTGAAAAACAGATAAATTATTTGTGCGTATTGCGTAAAAAAGAGCCTGCCTTCGCGGCAGGCTCTTATAAAATGCAGAGGAAAGATTCAGATGACCTGCTGTTCCAGCCACTTGCCGCGCACGAAGCGTACAAAGAAGCACAGGGAGCGGAACGCCCAGTCCAGATACATGCCCATCCAGATGGCCAGCAGGCCGCCGTGGAAGGCCAGCACACACAGGTAGCAGAAGCCCACCCGGAAGGCCCACATGGACACGATGCTCACGGTCATGGTAAAGCGGGCATCGCCTGCCGCACGCAGGATGTTGGGCATGGTAAAGCTGGAAGGCCAGATGAACAGCGAAACGATGTTGAACCACACCATCACTTCCAGCGCCATGGCGTAGGCTTCCGGCGAGAGGTTGAACAGGCCCAGTGCAAATTTGTTGGCAAACAGGAAGGCCGAAAGGTTCATGAACCATGCGCCGCAGTAGGCAAACAGCATCAGGCGGCGGGAGTAATACACGGCCTGATCTTTTTCGCCTGCGCCAAGGCACTGGCCCACCACGGTCAGCGCAGCCATGCCCACGGCGTTGGCCGGGATGTTCAAAAAGGTGGTGGTGGTGTTTGCCACGGCGTTGGCCGCAATGGCGGCGGTGCCCAGAGTGGAGGTCAGGCTGGAAACGGACAGCTTGCCGATCTGGAACATGCCGTTTTCAATACCGGCAGGGATGCCCACCCGCAGGATCTGCTGGATGAGCCGTGCCTTCGGGGCAAGGGCCTGCAGGCCGTCCACCCGCAGCGGGCAGGCGGGCCGCTGCAGCAGGTACAGCACAGCCACGCAGGCAATGGCGCGGGACACAAGGCTGGCCAGTGCGGCACCCATCACGCCCATTTTGAAGCCGTAGATCAGCACGGCGTTGCCGCCAATGTTCACCACATTCATTACAAGGCTGGACATCATGCTGATCTTGCTGTTGCCCTGCGCCCGGAACAGGGCCGCACCGGCGTTGTACAGGCCGATGAACGGGTAGCTCAGGGCCGAGAGCAGGAAGTAGGTCTCGGCATAGCGCATCACGTCCACGTCGATGGAGCCGAAGATGCCGCGCAGGATGGCATGGCGGCCCGCCACCACAACGGCGGCCACCAGCAGGCTGAAGCTGGACAGGATGAACAGGATCTGCGCCGCTGCATTCTTGGCATCCTTTGGCTCCTGCCGGCCGATGTACTGGCTGGTGACCACCGCGCCGCCGGTGGCAAGGGCGCTCATGATCTGGATCATCAGGGTGTTGAAGCTGTCCACAAGGCTCACGCCGGAAACAGCGGCTTCCCCCACCGAGGAGACCATCAGCGTGTCGGCCAGACCGATGGTCACGCTGAGCGCCTGCTCTGCGATCAGCGGCAGCAGCAAGGCAATGAGCTGCTGCCGGGTGAACAGCGGCGGCTTATGGAACGCGGGCGTTTTGGTTGCTGTCATAGGTTCCTCCGTAACGGTGACAAGATACACTTGGATACATGACCTATATCATACAGCAGAACGCGCAGAATTACAAGAGAAAATCTTCTGTCAGGAAAATTCCTGACTGGGGGTCAGGCTGGTGCCGTAATATACGATATAATCATACGGGACGGTCGGCCCGAACACCGTCTTGTCTGGGTACTTCCTCAGCATGTCCGCTTTCAGGTCGGCCGGGGTCTCGGGCACACCGGCGCAGAGCGTATCGGAGCACACGGCATTCCAGAGGCCCGCAGAGAACGAGGTGCAGTTGTAAATGGCCGACCAGTGGTCTGCGTTGGCCAATGCCTGATTTACAGCGTCTAGCTGGCTCTGGTCCAGTGAGACCTGAATGCCGTAAAGATTCTGATAGTAAGAAGCGTTCAGGTAATATTTGTAGTAGCCCTCCAGATTGTACCAGATGCCGGAATGCTCGCAGCGGTTGCCGCGGGTGCTTACGGTGATGGACGTATCCGGCGCAATGAGCAGTCCGCCCACATTGATATCCTGCTCCGAGACATTGGTGATGGTGAGGAAGCTGTGTCCGCTGGTGTTGAGGGGAACATCGCCGTGGTCATCAGCGCGGGCAAAAAGCCGCAGCACCGCAACGGCTCCCTCGGCAGGGGCATCACCGTAGGCCTGCGCAGGGGACTTGTGGTCTGCCTGCGCAAAGTGGTACGGCCCGCCAAAGTTGGTGGTAAAGCCAACGACATTGCGCATCAGGTCGGCAGAACCGGTGATATCTGTTACCACCTTATCCTCTTTTGCGGCGGGCTGTGCGGCCTTGGGTTCCTGTGCGTAGGCGGGCAGGGCGCACAGGCAGGCCAGCAGCACGCAGCAGGAGAGGATGCGGAAAAACTGTTTTTTCATAGATGCCTCCATTTGTGTTTTTTTTCAGGTAAAGCTTACCGTTTTTTGCAGGGTCTGTCAAGGAATGCGGCAGGCGGAAAAGCCGCGCCGCAGCGTGTTTGTTCCACTTTACCCGTGCAGGCAATTGTGATAAAATAAACCTGAGGTGCACTGTGCTTTGCAGGAGCGGGGAGTGCACTGTGGTAAATGAGATAAGAAATAAAAGGTAAATCAGAACCCAAAGGGGGAACAATATGCCAAAAGCAGCCCATAAGGTGGTCGTGATCGGCCACCGCAACCCGGATACCGACTCCATCTGCTCGGCCATTGCCTATGCAGAGTTGAAAAACAAGACCAGTGATCTGGTCTGTGAGCCCCGCCGTGCAGGCAAAATGAATCAGGAGACCGAGTTCGTGCTCAAAAAGTTCGGGGTAAAGCCCCCGCGCATGTGCACGGACGTGAACCCCAAGATCCGCGATGTGGACTACCGCGAGATGCCCGGCATCCCCGGCTCCACCAGCCTGCGCAAGGCGTGGGAGATCATGCGTGACAAGCAGATCGACACCCTGCCGGTCACCAGCCCGGACAACGAGCTGGAGGGCGTGATCACGGTCAAGGACATTGCCACCGCCAACATGGACGTGTTCGACACCGGCATCCTGGCCAAGAGCCAGACCACCTACCGCAATATTTTGGAAACGCTGGGCGGCACCATGGTGGTGGGCCGCGAGGACGACGTGTGCACCACCGGCCACATCCGCATCGGCACCGCCACGCCCGAAATGCTGGAAAATACCGTGGAAAAAGGCGACATCGTCATCCTGACCAACCGCTACGAAAGCCAGCTGTGCGCCATTGAAAAAGAAGCGTCGCTGCTCATCATCTGCAACGGCTCCAAGGTGGGCCGCACCATCCAGCGCATTGCCGAGGAAATGGGCGTGGCCATCATGTCGGCCCCGGTGGACACCTACGCCGCCGGTAAGCTGATCAGCCAGTGCGCTCCCATCTCCTACTATATGACCCGCAGCGACATCATGAAGTTCACCCTCGTCACCCCGGTGGCAGACGTCACCCGCGTGATGGCCAAGGTACGCCACCGCTATTTCCCCATCCTCGACGAGGACGGCAAATACTGCGGCATGGTTAGCCGCCGCAACATCATCAATCTGCAAAAACGCCGCATCATCCTGGTGGACCACAACGAGGCCACCCAGGCCGTGGAGGGCTTTGACCAGGCCGAGATCCTGGAGATCATCGACCACCACCGCATCGGCAGCCTGGAGACCAGCGGCCCGGTGTACTTCCGCAACCAGCCGGTGGGCTGCACTGCCACCATCATCACCCAGATGTACGACGAGAACGACATGGAGATCCCACCGCAGATCGCAGGCCTTCTGCTGGCGGCCATCCTTTCGGATACGCTGGTGTTCCGCAGCCCCACCTGCACCCCGCTGGACGAGGCCCTTGCAAAGCGTCTGGCAAAAATTGCCGGGGTGGACATTGACGAGTTTGCCAGCGAGATGTTTGAAGCAGGCGAAAAGCTGGACGGCAAGACCGCCGAGGAGGTGTTCCTGCAGGACTTCAAGGTGTTCATGTGCGGCGATATCCGCTTTGGCGTGGCACAGGGCAGCTACATGACCCGCAAGAACCTGCTTGCCGCCGAAGCGCTGCTGCAGCCCTATCTGGAAGAAGCCCGCAACAAGCAGAACGTGGAGGATATCTACATGCTGCTCACCGACGTGCCCAAGGAGGAGAGCGTGGTCATCAGCGATGGCCGCTATGCTTCCGAGGTGCTCTCGGACGGCTTTGAGACCCAGCCTGCCGAGGACGGCAGCTTTACCCTGCCCGGTGTGGTGAGCCGCAAAAAGCAGTTCATCCCGGCGCTGATGACCGCCTATCAGGAGCTGTAAGATGTTTGATTTTCTGCATAAAAAAGCACAGGATGCCACGCCGCCCGCCCTGCCGGAAGGCACTGTGCGCCGCCGCTATTCCATCGAGGGGCAGGTGCAGGGGGTGGGCTTCCGCTACCGCGCCCGCTATGCGGCCCAGACGCTGGAACTGACCGGCTGGGTGGAGAACGAGGACGACGGCAGCGTGACGCTGGAAGTGCAGGGCGACCCGACCCTCTTCCTTAAGCTGTTCGCCCTCATCCAGCGCAGCGACTATATCCAGATTACTTCCATCCGCCAGCGCGACCTCGCCCCTGACCCGTGGGAACGGGATTTCCGGGTGCGCGGCTACTGATAACAGCCTGTAACAAACACGAAGCCCCCCGGAGGCTGTCTCTTATACACATCTCCGAGCCCACGAGACCGAGGCTGATCTCGT
>ENA-OZFK01000696-OZFK01000696.1-human-gut-metagenome-genome-assembly--contig:-NODE-696-length-11281-cov-9.100303_pt1 | contig 11281 bp, 10 predicted proteins | sample MGYA00244622_ERZ653642 | MGnify/ENA primary metagenome ERZ653642 (study PRJEB26926, sample SAMN06165103) | human gut metagenome | biome: ENVO:00009003; feature: ENVO:2100002; material: ENVO:00002003...
GATTTCTCTCTATGAAATGAAATATTAAAGATTGCAATGTCGAAATTGCATTTTAGCATAAAGTTTTTTCTGAAAAAGTTTTCTAGTCTGCGAAATATACTTAGATTTGCGGACAGAAAAGAGAAATCACTATCAAAAACTTTAAATTTATATTATGGACAAAAAAAGAGTTTATACCTTTGGTAACGGCCAGGCAGAAGGAAAGGCCGATATGAGAAACCTTTTGGGTGGGAAAGGTGCTAACCTTGCAGAAATGAACCTTATAGGGGTTCCGGTTCCTCCGGGCTTTACAATAACGACAGAAGTTTGTACGGAATATTATGAAATGGGGCAGGATAAAGTCGTTGCTCTGTTGAAGAATGAAGTTGAACAAGCCATTGCCCATGTGGAGACGCTGATGCGTTCCAAATTCGGTGATGTGGAGAATCCGTTGCTGGTTTCCGTTCGTTCGGGTGCACGCGCTTCCATGCCGGGCATGATGGACACTATCCTGAATCTTGGCTTGAATGACGAAGTGGTGGAAGGCCTGACGCGTAAGACGGGCAATGCACGCTTTGCATGGGACTCTTACCGTCGTTTCGTGCAGATGTATGGCGACGTGGTGCTGGGCATGAAACCGGTGAACAAGGAAGATGTAGACCCGTTCGAGGCTATTATAGAAGAGGTGAAACATGCTAAAGGCGTGAAGCTGGATAACGAGCTTGAGGTGGAAGACCTTAAGGAACTCGTGAAGAAGTTCAAGGCTGCGGTGAAAGAACAAACCGGAAAAGACTTCCCGACTTGTGCCTACGAGCAGTTGTGGGGTGCCGTTTGTGCCGTATTCAACTCCTGGATGAACGAACGCGCCATCTTGTATCGTAAGATGGAGGGAATTCCTGACGAATGGGGTACTGCCGTAAGCGTTCAGGCTATGGTATTCGGTAATATGGGCGAGAGCTCTGCTACGGGTGTTTGCTTCAGCCGCGATGCTGCTACCGGTGAAGACCTTTTCAACGGTGAGTATTTGATTAATGCACAAGGCGAAGACGTGGTTGCCGGTATCCGTACTCCGCAACAGATTACAAAAATCGGTTCTCAACGTTGGGCTGAATTGGCCGGTGTAAGCGAAGAAGAACGTGCCAGCAAGTATCCTTCCATGGAGGAGGCTATGCCGGAAATCTATAAAGAATTGGATGCTTTGCAGACGAAGCTCGAAAATCACTACCGTGATATGCAGGATATGGAGTTCACTGTACAAGAGGGTAAACTCTGGTTCCTCCAGACCCGTAACGGTAAGCGTACCGGAGCCGCTATGGTGAAGATTGCCATGGACTTGCTCCATCAAGGTATGATTGACGAAAAGACTGCATTGATGCGTTGTGAGCCCAATAAGTTGGACGAATTGCTCCACCCGGTATTTGACAAGACAGCGCTGAAGCAAGCCAAGGTATTGACCCGTGGTCTTCCCGCTTCTCCGGGTGCCGCTACGGGACAAATCGTATTCTTTGCCGATGATGCTGCCGAATGGCATGCTGCCGGCAAGCGTGTGGTGATGGTACGTATCGAGACTTCTCCGGAAGATTTGGCAGGTATGGCAGTTGCCGAAGGTATCCTGACTGCCCGCGGTGGTATGACTTCGCATGCGGCAGTGGTTGCCCGTGGTATGGGTAAGTGCTGTGTGTCCGGTGCAGGTGCCTTGAACATCGACTACAAGGCGCGTACAGTGGAAGTGGATGGTGTACTGTTGAAAGAAGGTGACTATATCTCCTTGAACGGAAGCACCGGTGAAGTATATAAAGACAAGGTGGAGACAAAAGCGGCTGAGCTGTCCGGTGACTTTGCGGAACTGATGGATTTGGCAGACAAATATACGAAGCTGCAGGTTCGTACCAATGCGGATACTCCTCATGATGCCGCAGTAGCACGTAATTTTGGTGCGGTGGGTATCGGTCTTTGCCGTACGGAACACATGTTCTTTGAAGGCGAGAAGATTAAAGCCATGCGCGAGATGATTCTGGCAGAAAACGCCGAAGGACGTCGCAAGGCTCTGGCTAAGATTCTTCCTTACCAGCAAGCTGACTTCAAGGGCATCTTCAAAGCAATGGCCGGTTGTCCGGTGACTGTACGTCTGCTCGACCCTCCTTTGCATGAGTTTGTTCCCCATGACCTGAAAGGACAGCAGGAAATGGCAGATACGATGGGCGTAAGCCTCCAGTATATCCAGCAACGTGTTGAGGCACTTTGTGAGCATAATCCGATGTTGGGTCATCGTGGTTGCCGTTTGGGAAATACATATCCTGAAATTACACAGATGCAGACGCGTGCCATCCTGGGTGCTGCTTTGGAATTGAAGAAGGAAGGTGTTGAAATCCATCCTGAAATCATGGTGCCTTTGACCGGTATCTTGTATGAGTTCAAGCAGCAGGAAGAAGTGATTCGTGCTGAGGCTGCCCAGTTGTTTGAAGAAGTGAGTGACAGCATCGACTTCAAGGTAGGTACAATGATTGAGATTCCGCGTGCCGCCTTGACTGCCGACCGCATTGCTTCCTCTGCCGAGTTTTTCTCATTCGGTACGAACGACTTGACTCAGATGACATTTGGTTATTCACGCGACGATATCGCTTCCTTCCTCCCGATTTATCTGGAGAAGAAGATTCTGAAAGTAGACCCGTTCCAGGTACTCGACCAGAATGGTGTAGGACAGTTGGTGCGCATGGCTACTGAAAAGGGACGTGCTATCCGTCCGGATTTGAAGTGCGGTATCTGCGGCGAACATGGCGGTGAGCCTTCTTCTGTGAAGTTCTGCCACAAAGTTGGCTTGAATTATGTCAGCTGTTCTCCGTTCCGTGTGCCTATTGCACGTCTGGCTGCCGCACAGGCTGCTATTGAGGAAGCATAAGCAATATAGGATAATATTTGATTTAGGCTGTAACGAACTGTTTATCAGGCGTTACAGCCTAAGTTGTTTTTAGGCGGTTCGTGCATTTGTCCGCAAAAAATGAGCCAAATAAACGGTACTTGCATACACCACGCATACACTTTTGAACAGTGGCGCATACACCAACGCATACACCATTTAATAACTTATAAATCAATCTGATATGGCAACATTTAAAGTAGTCGTAAGAAAAAAGAGAGCTGACGGATTTTATCCAGTGTACATTCGTGTTGTCCACCGTTCAAGAATGGGTTATATTAAAACCGATAAACTCATTACGGACAAGCAAATCACCAAGAATGGCGAAATCAAGGATATTGTGGTCAACGAATATTGTTCACGAGAAATCCTACGTTATAGCGATATGATAAACCGTAAGGATGTCTCAAATTATTCTGTTGCTGAACTAATTGAATTCCTTATCCATTCAGATGAAGAAATATGTTTTAGTGACTATGCTACAAAATTCATTAACCGTATGGCCTCTGAAGGACATGAACGTAATGCTAAGAATTATCGCCTGGCTGTAAACCACCTCGAAAGATATTTGGGAACAACCAGAGTGATGTTTACTCACTTGTCTTCTTCTGTTTTGACAAGATGGATTAATAGCCTTTCGTTGACGAACAGGGCGAAAGAAATGTACCCGACTTGTTTAAGACAGATATTCAAAAGGGCACTTATAGAGCTGAACGATGAAGAACGTGGTATCGTGCGAATAAAATACAATCCTTGGTTAAAAGTATCTATTCCAAAATCTGACAGTACAGTTCAAAGAGCCATCAGTGCAGAGGCATGTAGGGAGTTTTTCAATCGTCCCCTACCGGAAACCAAAATGATTTCCTCTCTTCCGGAACTGGGCCGAGACGTGGCACTCCTATCCTTGTGTCTGGGTGGAATAAACACCGTAGATATTTTTGAGCTTAAAAAAGAAAACTATAAGGATGGAGTTATCGGATATAAAAGAGCTAAGACAAAGCACAGCCGGAAAGACGAAGCCTATATTGAAATGCGTGTGGAACCGTTCATTCAGCCTACATTTGACAAGTATCTTTCAGACGAGAATGATGAATATCTTTTCAAATTCCATAAACGTTACAGCAATCCGGACAGTTTCAATGCCAACGTAAATATTGGAATCAGAAAGATATGTGCCGATATGGGAATGAAGAAGGAGGATTACTACTGTTATTATACTTTCCGGCATACCTGGGCTACAATTGCTCAAAATGATTGTGATGCCAATCTGTATGAGGTTGCTTTCGGTATGAACCACAGTCATGGACTGAATATTACAAGAGGCTATGTCAAGATAGACTTCACTCCTGCCTGGGAACTAAATGCCAAAGTGATTGACTTCATTTTTTTCAGCAACAAGAAGAGCAAGTAAGGCAAGGCACGTGACTTCGAGACACCGGCAGACAAGATGTTCCGTATCACCAAAAAGATGATGATTTATGGCCGTGCATATTTCAAAGGTGATGTTATCGGTGAAATAACAGATATTGGTTTCAGTAATGTGGACCAGGTTATTGACAGACTGGTTGAACAGTTACCTAAGGATATTCCTATCGGATGTATGGTTCAGTTCCGCCTTATGAATTGTGATTCCAAGAAAGAAGTTGTGTATGAAAGAAGCAAAGGAAAAGGTTTTATGTAATCGGAAAACCGGAACAAACCATTAACGCAAAGGGAGGATTCTACTTATCTTTATCAGAGCCGTACCATTTCACACTGGTGCGGTTCCTTTCTATTTGTCCGGTTGATTCCAGGGCATGACCTCACAGCCTATAAGTATGGCAAAGACGAGTACGATGAGCTTCCATATAAGTATAAAGGTTTTCTTAACCAGCCATACAGCCAGACGTATGGCAATCCTCAAAAGCCAGAATACCAGCTTCAGGAGCAGCATACCTATAATAAGTACCGGCAGCAGATATATAATCAACAGCAGTTCAAACATAGCGTGTAATATTTAGTGAATATAAAACCTATTTAAGTATATAAATATACTAAAAATCAATGAAATACAGAAATTTGCACAACACTATTTTCTTGTTATTCGAGTAGATTTTTTACTGATTATCAGTGTTATATCACCACGATAACGAGGTATCTCCAGGCTCTGAAAACAAGGTTATTCTGTCTGAATGTTTCTACAATACAAATTCAGATAAAATAAGATTTCCCGATAGCCATTTCATCAGCTGAATCAGCTACAAGATTATATTTTCCCTTTTATTGGGATTCCAATAACTTAGATAATCAGGTTACTTTTACCATACTATCATGGTATCGGGACTACATATTATATTGGATATAGGTTTTATGAGAACAATAACCATCTATCCCATATAACTACATCTTGTATGTCTTTGAGACTTTGGTTTATCCAACCATATATATCGAAACATTATTTTCTTATTACTACGATTTTTATGGTTCTAAAATCGAATAATACTTATAGCATCTGTTTCTGAATACACGAAAATTGGTTTGATAAGTTCTAGGACTCTATACAACAATATTCCGCTATATGGATATTCCAAGACAACCGGATGCTACAGCACACGGTTAACAGGAATACGCCTCCAAAGAATTGTGTTGTTGATTTCGGTTTGCAACGGCTTTCTCCGGTAAATTTGGGTGTAATAATCATTCCCGGATAGCATCGTTCTGCCGTGCAGAGTTTTCCAAGCAAGTTGTACTTTTGTGGCCACAAAACTCCGTTTCGTACTCACAAAAGTAACTTGCCGAATGCTGGCGCATCGGAGCGGCTGGCCGCTGTTTCGCATGGCGAAAAATGGTCCGGGAAACCTAACCACCAATGTATCCAAGTATGAAGAATCAGAGAACCAAGTACATCAAGGTAAGGATGACACCGGAGGAAGTACAACAGTTTAAGGAGAAATCTGCCTCCTATTCATCCGTGAGCCATTATATACGATCGGCACTGGCAGAGTATTCAAATATCGGGACCAAAAGGCAGCTCGAACTGATGAATGATCTCGGTCTGTTTTACCGGAAATATCAGAATGAACTTTCCTGGGCTGGAGGAAACCTTAATCAGTCGGTTAAACGTGCCAATGAACTTGCGGTAGCCGGGTTACTCGCACCCAGCTATATTCAGGAAGTTCTGTTACCGGTTATTCTTGAAACTCAGGAAACATTGAACCGAATAAAGAAAGACCTTGATTCTCTGACACAGAAAGCTGTCAGAATCTGAATTGCAGACTACACGATATTCAATCATTTCAGATATTATTATAGTATAACCATGGATTAATGAGTTTGAAGTATTTCGGTTACTCAGTCACTTAAACCTTGATAAATAAAGATTCAATATGATAGCAACCATATTACCGGGAAGCACGAACTTCCATGCTGTCGGTTACAATGAATATAAAGTATCGAAAGGTATTGCACGGCTTATCGAGATTCAGAATTTCGGTTCACTCGGAACTTTTCACAAACCTACCCCAAGTGAGTTGGTCGGTTATCTCCAGAAGTACAGTTCACAGAACAGCAGAATCAGGAAACCGCAGTTTCATGTGGCCATATCATGTAAAGGTCACGAAATGTCGGAAGATGAGTTGCTGGATTTTGCACACCAGTATCTCAAGGAAATGGGATACGGAGAATCCGGTCAGCCGTTGCTTGTTTACTCCCATTATGACACGGAGAATACCCATCTTCATATCATCACTTCGAGAGTGGCACCTGATGGAAGAAAGATTCAGCACAGCCATGAGCGCAGACGTTCCCAGGAAGTCATTGACCGTATTCTTGGGAATGACAGGAAAAAGAAAACGGAAGATGATATTGATGCTGCCAAACAATATACATTCTCTTCTTTTGCCCAGTTCAAGGCAATAATGGTTTCCATGGGATATGAAGTATACCAGAAAGACGAGAATGTATTCGTCAAGCATGGTGGAAAGGTTCAGAAGGAAATCCCTTTTACTGAAATAGAAAGTCTTTTCAAGAGCGGTTATCGGGAAAGGACACGTTGCCGTCAGCTCAGAAGTATATTAAAGAAGTACCGTGACGTAAGTTCCAACAAGGAGGAACTACAGAAGGAACTGAAAACGAAGTTCGGCATTGACATTGTATTCTTCGGCAAGAAGGATGCGCCATACGGGTATATGCTTGTTGATCATGCAAACAAGACCGTCATTCATGGTGCAAGAGTGCTGGCTGTAGAGGAACTCCTGGACTTCACTACTCCTGAAGAGCGGTTCAATCGGATAGAGGACTATATTGACCGATTACTGACACTTAACCCCAAAATTACCCAGAGTGAAATATACAGTAAAATCAAGAAACAGCGTGCCTATATCAAGAAAGGCATCATCTATTTTGATGGCCAAAGCCGATCGTTGAAACCTTTTATGGCAGAAGCTATCGACCGTAACAACCGTATAGACATGGTTGAAATGTTCAACCCGGCTACTGAGGCTGAACGGGATTTGCTTTGTATAATTTTTAATGTTTCCCGGACAGATCTGGTAGATATATCTCCGGAAAGAACACACTACTACACAGATGCAGTGAACCGTCTACGTGAGATATTCAATGATGAAACTATTTCATCCGTCAGGAGTAAACTATATGAAGAAGGTTTTACTGTCCGTCAGGAGGAAGATACAACTTATGCCATAAATTTCGGGCAGCATATCATTATAAATCTTACTGAAGAAAACTTCAATCTTGAACGGCTAAAGAAACAGTCTGTGAAGCAAATTGAACGGCAAAAATACCAGCAACAAACAAAGTCGACTTCACATTTCTCTGGCAAGACCAAGCTGCGTGATGTAGGTGGTGGCAGTCATAGCGAGAAACGTGAGTGGGAAGTTGGACAGAAAGGTAGCTATGATGATATCGATGATGGTAATTCAATGAAAAAGATAACATTATATTAAGTGACAATAGGAAAGACCTTACCACTCAACCCATTACTTTTGGACATGTTTTTGTGCAACTGTTATTGCATCATAACTTATTTCATCTTCAGCGCCTACCGCATCAAGAACTTTATCTGCTAACCACAATGTCAACATCTCTTTCACGTCTTGATGCAAGTATTCTGCAAGCTTAATCACCTGTTCACGCTTTGCTCGCCTATCACCTCGTTCAATCTTACTGAACATAGGTGTGTCTATCTCCAATAGTGCTGCCAATTGTCGTTGCAACACGCCCTGCTTATCTCTGAGTTCTCTAATCCTATTTCCAAATAACATAATGTTATGTTTAAGTTTCGATATTATATTGATTTACTACTCTGTCGTTAGTTTCGTCTAATTCAGACGGAATATTATTTGAGAAATTAAATCCGTCCATCTGTTTTGATTAGTTCATTTAATTTCATTTCTTTAAACAAATCAAACAAAAGCATAGAGACGTTACTTATCTGATCTCCCTCATTATGTCAATTATATTAAAGTTGACCATGGTTCGCAAAAAATATTCATTGCGATAGTGATGCTGATATCCATACGTGGCAAGAGCCTTCTATAGAAGGTCAAGTATAAAGCAACTTCCATTGGTATAATACACAGATATCACTACTGTATTGTTTTAGTTCTAATTCAAGCATATATTATAAATGAGCCTTTTACCCTCATGCTCAGGAGGTCTGCTTAGAGAAGAGATATCAGAAGTATCATAATTGATACCCAAATTAAATCAGCGAGTCGCTTACCCAATTGTTTCTAAAACTCTTCCCCAAAAGGAGATGTCTTTTTAGGAGCAGCCCCTTTGTTGCGAGACTGCTCAAACTATACATCACCATTGTTCAAAAAATAAAATTTATCGAACATAATTCTGTAAAATTTGATAGTTAGTGCATCACATGTTATCATCCCTGTTTGCTTCCGGGCTGGCATTCACTTACTCTCCCGCATTTGCAGTACCATCAGCATAAACGCATTTCACTTCTCTGTTCGGAATGGGAAGAGGTGGGACAACGTTTTGTTAACGCCTAATTATATATTGTTACTTTTACTATCTTTCTCAGAAAACCCCGAATCGAATGAGCGTTCCAGTTCCAATTCTGGACGAGTTAGCAGAATTGGCATTTCCATTCTATTTTCTAAGACAATCTCTTTAGAAGCATTTTTAGCTCTTGAAACAGCAAATTTTCTAAGATCAGTTATCTGTTTCTCCATAGTCTTAGAAAGAGGTACGGTATTTTTGATAGCATCCAAAATATGTATCATCTGTAATTTGGGAGCAATATTAGATTCTTGTGATTCTACATATGCAGTAAACATAGCTTCCTTTACACATTCTTCAATTTCTGCTCCATTAAATCCTTCAGCTTTTTGGGCTAAAATATCTAAAGCAAATGAAGATACATTTTGACGATTTTTTTGCAAATGTATGGAAAAAATATTCTCTTTTTCTTTCTGACTTGGAAGATCCACAAAAAAGATTTCGTCAAATCTGCCTTTTCTAAGTAGTTCTGGAGGTAGTTGATTAATATTATTAGCAGTTGCCACAACGAATACAGGTGCTGTCTTTTCCTGCATCCATGTTAATATTGTAGAAAATATTCTAGAAGTCACACCACCATCTGTAGCTCCACTTGATTGTACACCGCTAAGACCTTTTTCTATTTCGTCAATCCATAATACACATGGAGCAACAGCTTCGGCAGTTGCAATTGCTTTTCGAATATTATCTTCACTCGACCCTACAATACCCTGAAAGACTTTTCCTACATCTAACCGAAGTAAAGGCATATTCCAACTAGAAGCAATACTTTTAGCTATTAAGCTCTTTCCGCATCCTGGGACACCCAACAAAAGCAAGCCCTTAGGCTCTTTTAATCCCCAATCACGAGCTTCCTTGTCATATGCTAACTGCCTTTTTTTAAGCCACTCCTTTAAATTTTCCATACCTCCGACATCTTTTAGACTTTCATTTTTGGGAAAGTAATCCAAAATGCCCGATTTCCTAATAATCTGCTCCTTTTCAGAAGATACAGTAAAAGGAGACTTATCGTCAAAGCCATCCTTAACAGAGGCAAGGCAGTAAGCTAAATCTGCCTCCATTGATGTCATTCCTAACGCAGCATCTATCAGTCTATTTCTTAGGTTTGTTTTGAGTTCAACTTTTGACTGCTTCGCCACTATATCCAAAACTTCTCCCAATTCATTACGTTTAGGAAGTGGTATTTGTAATACAGTAATATACTTTTCCAATTCAGCAGGAAGTCTGTAAATTGACGATAGAATAATTGCATGGGTATTGTTATTTGTTGCTTCTGCAATTTTACGGAACATCAATTTAACTTCATCCCTTTCAATATGATTATTTATATCATCAAGAACAAATATATTTTTCTCCCCAGACTTTTTTGAGTTAAGAATATAAGCTAACACTTCAAGAGGGTTTTGCATACGCTCAATTCTTTTCTCTGTTTTATCAGGTAATATCTGAACAAGTCCATATACACAATCCCATTGATAGTAATTTACTTTCTTACCTTCTCTACGCAACAGCTCTACAATACCCTTAATCTTTTGTTTCGTTCTGTAGTATTCGTAACTATGAAGATATAATACAGGGTAGTATGCCCTAATCATTAGGATAAGTTTCTGAAAAACATCTTCCATACTATTATGAATTTTGATTTAAATTAATTGTTCTACGAGGCTTCATTTTACTTAAATATTTGGCAGGAACAGGCTTTTTTGTCATTACACGTTTGTTACCTAAATGCTGCTCCAATATATCCATAGCTTCATGAGCCTTTTCGTTTATATCATTTGGTAAATAGTCAGAATCTGTTATAATGGTCCCGTCTTTTAGTATAGTAAATTTAATAGAGGCAAAAGGTTCATCTTCTAGTGGGTCATACGATTTTGCCTCCATATAAAAACTAAACCTTTCTTCTTCTGTAGGTGTAAAAGTATAATTCGATCTATAGGTAAATCCGTATTTTTCAAATTCAGAGATTAAAGCATTTTTCGAGTATTCAGCATTGAGCTCTTGAAACTTTTCCTTTAATTCTTCTACTTTTACATATGCATTTGGCATATAATAAGTATTGTAAGTAACCTCGTTAGTTGACACATCTAATCTCAAGGCAAACTCACCATTGAAGTTAGAATCATTTCCAACTTCAGTAACCAATAATATATTGTTTTGCAAAGAATACTTCCATCCTAACGTCTCACATGCAGCCATTAAAACATTAGCATTCATTATTTGAGGGTTTCGTACAAACCTAGATGATTCAAATCTTGACATAATTATAATGAAAATAACAATTCTTCAATATTTTTTAATGGATCATGGTAATCATCTTTATTCCTGTCTCTTATACACATCTCCGAGCCCACGAGACCGAGGCTGATC
>ENA-OZFK01000706-OZFK01000706.1-human-gut-metagenome-genome-assembly--contig:-NODE-706-length-11208-cov-4.807316_pt1 | contig 11208 bp, 9 predicted proteins | sample MGYA00244622_ERZ653642 | MGnify/ENA primary metagenome ERZ653642 (study PRJEB26926, sample SAMN06165103) | human gut metagenome | biome: ENVO:00009003; feature: ENVO:2100002; material: ENVO:00002003...
TTATGCGATCGTCGGCAGCGTCAGATGTGTATAAGAGACAGATATATGAGAGCATCCATCCCGACGACAGAAATAAATTCATGGCATTACTGGAAGCAGTTGCTCATAAACAGAAGCTCCCGGAAAACAGAATTATATTAAGAGTTCTGGAAAACAATGCAACAGATTATAGTTACTCCAGCTTTACCTACAGTGCAGTAGAAGATGAAGCAGGCAATGTAGTGGTCATCACATTTATTCAACGGGATATTACCGAAGACATTATATACCAGCAAAATCTGATTACAGCCAAAAACAAAGCAGAAGAAGCGGACAAATTGAAGTCCACATTCCTCGCTAACATGAGTCATGAAATCCGTACTCCACTCAATGCAATTGTTGGATTCTCCGAATTGCTGACCGAAACGGATGATGCGGAAGAAAAATTTGAATATAAACAACTGATTGAAACCAACAGTGAGATACTCCTGAAATTAATCGGAGACATTCTCGATCTGTCAAAAATTGAAGTTGGCTCCATTGATATCAATCGTCAGAAACTGAATTTGTGCCAGCTTTGCGATGAATTGTACCGATCCTTCCAGCAACGGATTAAAAATCCCAAAGTTACCCTCAAACTCATCAACCCATATACCAAATGTGTGGCGAATTTCGACAAATATCGCTTTATGCAGATATTCACAAACTTTGCTACAAATGCCATTAAGTATACGCCACAAGGTGAAATTGTGATGGGATACGAATGTATGCCCGGACAGGTAAGAATCTATGTAAAAGATAGTGGCATCGGAATACCGGAGGAGAAAAAGAACCGTATCTTCAGTCGTTTCGAGAAATTAGATACTTTTGCCCAGGGAACCGGCTTAGGACTTTCTATCTGTAAAGCCATTGCCGATGCTACAGGCGGAGAAGTAGGCTTTAAATCCAAAGCCAACATAGGTTCTGAGTTCTGGTACATCGGATATACCGATGTCGAATATGTCGAAAAATCAGAGGTTGCAGACGAGGACTTAAATAACAAAAGTACAGAACACCTTTCCGCAGATTCCTCAGTAAAGATTAAAGATCTGAATATTCTGATAGCGGAAGATAATGACAGCAATTACCTGTTAATCAAGAAACTTCTTAAAGACAATCAACTAACCCGTGCCATAACCGGAGTAGAAGCTATCGAGAAAATCAAAGCCCAGACCTTTGACATCGTCTTTATGGATATGCGGATGCCGGTAATGAATGGACTTGAAGCAACTTCCCTCATCCGGGAATTCAACCAGATTACTCCTATTATTGCCCTTACTGCCAATGCTTTCGACTCCGACAGAGAGAATGCATTAGCTGCAGGATGCAATCATTTCATGACAAAACCTGTCAAAAAGCGAGAATTAATGGATTTACTTTTCAGATATTTCAAACAACAACCCCAATAACAGGATTATTTCTGATTCAATTTACGTATCACTTTAGCAGGATTTCCCACAGCCAACGAGTCTGCCGGAATATCATGCGTAACCACTGAACCTGCACCGATTACACAACGGTCGCCAATAGTCACTCCCGGACAGATTGTCGCATGACCGCCAATCCAGCAGCGTTCACCAATGGTTATCGGCAGACAATTCTCATAGGCATCCCTTTCGTCAGCATCAAGCGGATGTTGCGCCGTATAAATATGTACTCCCGGAGCAATCAGCGTTTTCCGGCCAATAGTAACTTTAGCACCATCCAAAATAACAGCACCGAAATTGATAAAAACTCCTTCAGCTGCATATATACCATCCCCATAATCGCAATAAAAGGGTGGTTCTACAAAAAAATCCGGAGCGGAATTCGGGAAAAGTGAACGGGTAACCTCCGGCATTTTAGAGGTATGATATTCAGTCACATTCAACTGATGCAGCTTCTTTTTTACTTCAGCCCGATAGGCATACATTTCAGGAGTATGAGCATCGTAATGAAGCCCTTCGCGCATACACTTTAATTCTTCTTGAAGTGTTCTCATCTTAAAAATGATTTTATTATTAACTCGTTAAAAGCACTGCAAAGTTAGTATAAATTCAAGCACCTGTATGCCCATGTTTCTGTAAAAAAAGTAAATGTCCAAAACCATAAAAAAGGCTCAATTGTTATCTAAATATTCGGAATTATCAGGTGTACAACAAACAGTCTTTTAGTTTAAAAAAGTTGAAAGTAGATAATCCTACGCTTATTTTCTGTTTGCTGACACTCGATTTGCGGATATTATTACAGAGTATTAATCAATATACTCCTGATATTAGTATAACAACATGTATAACTAAAAATAAATGATTATGGAAACAAACGAAAAATTAATTGCAGTCGTAGAAATCGGTGGTGACAAAGCAACTCAATTCTGGGCAAGAGCTGATGATTTGGCGCAAGCATACAATGAGAAATCAACGGATATAGTCTATTCAGTAAAGAAACTTCCTGATTCTGATAACCTCTTTCACTTCTTCGCTACCTCAAAAGAAGAAATGACGCAGGAAACCTTGTTGGAATGTAGCCGTGAGTTTCTGGATGAATTATTGACATTAGTTCCCAGCGAATGCGTCAGAATATCCGTTGTCGGACCTAAAGCAGGCTAAAAAAGCATACCGTAAACTGGTAAAGCAAAGGATTGGGCAGGCAGAAAAGAGGCAGATAGGAATACATTCATTATCTTTGCAACTGTTTTTGTAAACCCAACCCTATATAAAATGAAGTTACTCTGGCTCGACCTCAACAGTTCATACGCACATTCTTCCCTGGCACTTCCGGCACTGCATGCCCAGATTGCTGATGATACATCCATAGAATGGGATATCGTATCAGCCACTATCAATGAGAATGTAGGTCTGACTGTCAATGAAGTCTACCATCGCCAACCTGACATACTTGCCGCTACAACCTGGCTCTTCAACCATGAGCAATTGCTCCACATCCTTTCAAGAGTAAAAGCACTCCTGCCACAATGCTGCATTGTATTAGGCGGCCCTGAGTATCTGGGAGACAATGAATACTTCCTACATAAGAACCCTTATGTCAGCTGTGTATTCAGAGGAGAAGGAGAAGAAGTGTTCCCGCAATGGCTCGCATGCCGGAACGAACAGGAAAAGTGGAATACCATTCCCGGACTCTGTTATCTCGACTCCAACGGGCAGTACAGAGACAACGGCATAGCACGTGTACTGAAATTCTCTGATCTCATACCTCCTGAAAAAAGCCGTTTCTTTAATTGGAGCAAACCATTCGTACAGCTGGAAACGACACGAGGCTGTTTCAACACCTGTGCATTCTGTGTCAGCGGAGGTGAAAAGCCTGTACGTACACTTTCCATAGAAGCTATTCGCGAACGACTCCAAATCATTCATCAACATGGTATTAAAAACGTGCGTGTACTCGACCGTACTTTCAATTACAATACCCGCCGGGCAAAAGAACTGCTTGAGCTTTTTCTTGAATACCACCCTGATATACGCTTCCATCTGGAAATACACCCTGCACTTCTTTCCGAAGAACTGAAAGAAGAATTGAAACACTTGCCCGAAGGTCTGTTACATCTGGAAGCAGGCATACAAAGCCTGCGTGAACCTGTACTCGAAAAAAGCCGGAGGATGGGAAAGCTGACAGACGCATTGGAAGGTCTGAAATTCCTGTGTTCTCTCCCCAATATGGAAACACATGCCGATTTAATAGCAGGACTCCCACTCTACCATCTTGCAGAAATATTCGAAGATATCCGTGTTCTGGCAGCATACGGTGCAGGAGAAATACAACTGGAGTCTCTCAAATTACTCCCCGGTACGGAAATGCGTAGAAGAGCGGAAGAATTGGGCATCCAATATTCTCCCCTACCACCCTATGAAGTGCTTCAAACCCGCGAGATCAATGTAAGTGAATTGCAAACAGCCCGTCAACTCTCCCGCCTGCTGGATGGATTTTATAATACTCCAGCCTGGCAATCCATCACCCGTAAACTCATTCTGAAAGAAGAAAAATTCCTGTATCGGTTCCTGGAACACCTGATACAAATAGGTTTGATAGACCAACCGATAAGTCTGGAAAAACGAGGACTTATCCTGTATGAATTCTGTAAGCACAACTATCCGGAATATCAGTTAGAAGCCAGCATTGCTTGGATAGAGGCCGGCATGTCACTGAAAAAACTTCCGGCAGAAAAGGTAAAGACCAAACGGCAGGTTCCCCCGGAGAACTGGCAAGTACTGTATGGCCAATACAAAGAGAATCTCCGCCTTTGTTTCCTGCCTGTCAATGAGGAAACCAATCAAGGCTATTGGTTTGGTTTCGAATCGGAGATACAGAAGCCGGAACCCGTATTCAAAGCAATGAATTAACTGAAAAGATAAATGGAAGACAAGACCATAGAAAAAGTAGATTTCTCCATCGAGAAACTGGAAACCAATTATTATGAATGTACATTTGACAAATGTAACTTTTCAGATAAGCCTATCGGAAGAGTTATATTCGAAAAATGTACATTCAAAGAGTGCAACCTTTCATTAGTAAAAACCAGTAATACCTCTTGGTTGGATGTCCTGTTTACCGATTGCAAAATGACAGGCATCAACTTCAGCCTCAGCAACCGCTTCGGCTTGTCTGTGGAATTCCATAATTGTCTGTTGTCCTACGCCCTTTTTACTGAGATGAAACTGAAAGGAACCCGTTTTATAGGGTGCGATTTGCAAAACACAGACTTTATGGAAACCGACCTTTCCAATGCAGTATTTAAAGATTGCGACCTCTGTTATGCTTCTTTCCATCATACCAACCTAGAGAAAGCAGATTTCACTACTGCACGCAATTATACTTTAAATCCTGCTGCCAACCGTCTGAAAAAAGCGAAGTTCTCCCGCTACGGACTGGAAGGGTTGCTTACAGGATTAGGAATAGAAGTTGTCGATTAACTTCTCCTTGTATAACTTGGGAGTAGGTGCAGTACTACAAGGTAATGTAACCCAAACAGTTGTACCTACACCAACTTCCGAAGTCAACCCAATAGATCCACCCATACATTCCGCAATGGACTTACATATAGGCAACCCTAACCCAACTCCTTGTGTAAAAGAGTCCACTTTTTCAAAACGTTCAAAAATAACAGGCAATTTATCCTGCGGAATACCACATCCGGTATCCGTTACCTTTATCTCAATACCTTGTTCTGTAACGCCGTAAATAATATCAATATACCCTTCCTGAGTATGCTTCAAAGCATTCGACAAGAAGTTATTCAATATCTGTTTCACACGCTTTGTATCCAGTTCAGCCATATAGCCCTGTCCCGGTTTATGAATACGGATATCCAGCCTTCCGGCTGCTTTCATCCTGTACTCGGTAGCACTTTCCATTATCAAGTCGGACAGACAGAACCACGTGGGATGCAGATCTATATACCCCGCCTCTATCTTCGAAATATCAAGAATATCATCCACTATTTTCAGTAGAAGCGCATTGTTGTGATTGATCAGATTACAAAATTCTTTCTTTTCCACTATATCCTCAGTATCCGCCAATATGCTGGAGAAACCAACAATAGCATTCAAAGGAGTACGGATCTCGTGACTCATATTTGCCAGGAAAGCCGTCTTCAGTCGATTGGCTTCCTCTGCTTTGTCTTTCGCTTTCCGCAAATCGCTTTCCAGCTTTTTCCTCTCGTCAATAATCTGGGTGCCTCCAATCAGAATAGCAGGTTTTCCACCCTCATCATACTCATATATGATACCATAGATATTTCTCCAAGATAAAGTATTGTCCGCATTCTGGTATAAGAACTCTTCATCAATAAGCTTGGAACAACCTTTCTCCAATCCATCTATCGCTTCATAGATTCTTTTTCTGTATTCCGGCAATACATGCGACAGGTGCTCATCCACATCTACTACTACAGTTCCCTGCTCCCCTTTCTCCAGGTTTCCTTCCCAAATAATCTCTTTACGCTTCAAATCCCACTTCCATAGTTTCAGCTTAATTGCTTTCACCAGCAAGTGGTGTTGAAGACTTTGCTGTTTCAGTTGCTGTTGCTTCTGCTCCAATTCCTGCATCAAAAGATTATAAGGCTTCATTAGTTCCTCCTCACCATCAATATCAGGAAGACGGTTGCGAATTTTATTATATTTTTGGAAATAATAGACTGCCGCTATCAGTGAAACAATGAAAGCAAACAGAGTTATTAAATATAAAATATACGTCATGATTCAAGTTATCCTTATATATTGAATTACAAAGAAACTCAATTATAAGATAACCCCTAAGTTATATTTTCAATTGATTATTAAAAATAGTATCAAATGATATTAAAAAAAGTACTATACAGCTAATATACAGAATTTTAAGAATCCATATCCTTTTGAGCATTCTTAAATTCCGAAGGAGTCATTCCCGTTCTTCCCTTAAACAACTGATGGAATGTAGGCATGCTGTTGATGCCTGATGATTCAGCAATTGCACGCAAAGTGTAATCGGGTTGTTCCTTCATTAAATGTATCGCATAATTCAGGCGCAGGTTATTGATATATCCGTTCAGGTTAGTGTCCGTATTCTCCTTTATCATCTTGGCAAAACGAGTATTATTCATGCGGACAATTCTAGTCAGCTCTTCTCTCGATAAGTCGGGAGAAAGATACATTTTATCCCGTTTTATAATATAATCCAGCTTTTCGAAAATCATCTTATTCATCTGCTTATCCTGCTCCTCGTTATCACCGGATTCGTCTTCCACTTTCTCTGGAAAAGAGAGATCTTTCTCTACACCCAGTTGCGAACGGTCCATTTCTTCCTGCATGGAAAATTGCTCGTTAATGCGTTTTACCAGCGCTTTATTTTTGTTTCTGATTACACAATTTTGATGCCATAGTCTCCACAAAAAGAATAAAGCCAGTAATGCGCCACTCAGAATACATATCAGCGTAATGGTTCGTATCTTCAGCTGAAACGCCTGTTCCGAGATACGGGCTTCTTTCTCGTTTAGCTCATAAAGTGCATCCAGTTCCAGTGCGGCATTCTGCTTTTCCCGCTGGTAAATGCTATCTTTTATTGCAGTGATATCCCTTTGAAGATTTATAACCGTTTTATAGTTCTCTAATTTAACATTGGCTTGTATTTCCAAATTCAGGATACTGAGATACTGGCTATTCAATGTATCCTGCTGACGCATTACTTCCTTAAAATCACGACAATTATCCAATACGGCCTGATATTTTCCCAAAAGCAATAAATAAGGAGTAGCATCAAATTTACCATCAGGAGTGGAAGCAGCATTTGTCGACTGATATTTCTTATAATATACAGCTGCACGCTTCTGGTCTCCCATCAAATGGAAAAGATAAGCCAATTTGGAGTATACATACGCAAATTGCAGATCCAATAAGTCCGCACGGATTTTCGATTGTTCACTCATCCTGTCAAGTAACTTTTCGCGTTGCAGACCTATTTCCAAAGCCTCGTTCGATCGCTTGTCAGCAATCAGATAACCCATCTTCACTCCATAGAAATAGGAAAGCATCGTTTCATAGTCTTCATTTTTAGAATTATCGAGCAAGTCAATGGCCTGATCAAAGAACAGATACCCCTCTTCTTTGAAAGAAAGCCTTCTTTTGTTCTCTCCCATACAAAACAATAACTTACATTCGGACTGTATATCTTTAAGTTCGCGCGCCAGCTCCACCCCCTGAACAGCATAGCGCATGCTTTCCTTATATTCACTTAATAGAGAAAATAATTCAGCCATGGATACCGTCATCCTCAACAAATGTGAAGGATTATCATGTGACAGGGAATCGCTGACATAAGCCCTGCGAGCATAATGAAGAGCGGATTTATTTCTGTACATATTACGATAAACCGCACTGCGCAGCTCATCAACAATATTTAGAGGCATTGCACTGTTTACTTCAGCTTTATCCAATAATTGCAAGGTCCGAACAGGATCTTTCATATAATCCTTCATAATATACTCCCTGGTATATTGTTCCGGCGCACGGTTATCCCCCCCTGCCCGGACAGGCAGAGATAGGAATCCCAATAAAAGGAAGCACAAGTAGTAGAAATGTCTCATAATATCTTTCTTATTCTTCTGTGTCTATTTTCTGATGGACTGCACAGTCTGCGCAAATGCCCTTGATAACGTAATTTATACCGGTCTGCATAAACCCTTCCGGAAGGTTGACCGTTGGAGCATGCACACTTCGGATGCAGTACGTCTTGTGGCACTGCTCACAATAGAAATGCATGTGCTGGTCTTCCACCGTGCACATACAGCAATCTTCGCAAACCGCATATTTCAGCGAACCGCTTCCATCGTCCACTCCATGTATCAGGTGATGGGAAAGAAACAGAGTTAATGTCCGGAAGATAGTAGATTTATCAACCGTGTCGAGTTTGTCCTCCAGATCAGTCACGGACACGGCCCGCTTCATCTCCATCATAGTACGGAGAATCAGCAGCCGCATGGCCGTAGGCTTTATATCCCGCAGGGACAATTTATGCAAATATATTTCTTCCATATTTCTTAAAACTTCTTTCTCAATATACGGACTGAATTCAGCACCACCAACAAAGCTACGCCAACGTCAGCAAACACTGCCGCCCAAAGAGTGGCAAATCCGCAGGCACCCGCCAGCAACACCAACACCTTCACCGTAATAGCACCTACTATATTTTGCATCACTATCCGTCGTGTTGCCCGCCCTATAGAGATAGCGGTTGCAACTTTGGATGGCTGATCAGTCTGAATAACGACATCCGCGCTTTCGATGGCAGCGTCCGAACCTAACCCTCCCATGGCAATACCTACATCACTGAGAGCCAATACAGGAGCATCGTTCATGCCATCTCCGACAAATGCGACAGACATATCCGAAACAGAATTGAGTTGTTCCAAATGAACGGCCTTATCTTCCGGCAATAAGTCACCGTAGGCTTTGTCAATTCCCAATTCCTTTGCAAAGATATTAACAATCTCTTGTTTATCCCCGGATAACATTTGAATATTATCTATTTTTAAAGCCTTTAATTTTTTAATAGCATCTACCGCATCCTCTTTCAGAGTGTCTGAAAGTAGCAGTTGTCCGGCATACTTCCCATCCACGGCACAGACCACTACCGTAGCTACACAATCCACAAGTTCTTCGGGTACAGCTATCTGACGGTCAGTCAATAAACGGATATTACCGACAAGTACCTGATGGTGTTCCACCTCAGCTTCCAGACCGTATCCGGCCAATTCATTCAGAGAAGTCACAACCGCAGGTTTCACACCACGTCCGGAAGCATAGTGAACAATGGCTTGTGCCACAGGATGGGTACTTTTCTTTTCTACAGATGCCACTAAACTCAGTAATTCATCTTCGGGGATATCTGTAGCCTGTATGGATGTCACACGGAAACTACCGGTAGTCAACGTACCTGTCTTATCGAATACAACTGCATTGATACGGGTTATGGCATCCAGATAATTACTTCCTTTAAACAGGATACCTGTACGTGAAGCCGCTCCTATTCCGCCAAAATAGCCCAATGGGATACTGATAACCAATGCACAAGGACAGGATATCACCAGAAACACCAGTCCCCGATAGAGCCAGTCATTGAACACATAGTCAAATCCCGGATGCACAGCCGCAACAAGTGCAGGAAGAGCAACGATAAGAAAAGCCAACAGGACTACAATCGGTGTATAGATGCGGGCAAACTTCCGGATAAAAAGTTCCGCCGGTGCTTTCCGTTCCGCCGCATCCTGAACTAAAGTAAGAATACGTGCCAGAGTGCTATGATCATAAGGTTTCGTCACTTGTATGCGTACTGCCTGTCCGCTGACAATCATACCGGCAAGCACCTCGCCTCCTTCGGAGACATTGCGCGGCATACTCTCCCCCGTCAGTGCCGAAGTATCGAAGACGGCATAAGGATTTTGCAAGCTACCATCCAAGGGAACCCGTTCGCCGGGCTTCACTTCGATCACTTCTCCTACATTTACCTCACGGGGGGAAACAGTACTTAGTACTCCCTTTCGGTACACATCTACCTGTTCGGGACGTACATCCAGCAAATCCTTGATATTACGAGATGCCTGGTTCACAGCCTTATCCTGCAACATCTCTCCGATGGAATAGAGTAGCATTACTGCCAGTGCTTCCGGATATTCTCCGATATAGAAAGCTCCAAGGGAAGCCAATGCCATCAGCGAAAATTCATTGAACCAGTCTTTTTGCAAAATACTCTCCCAAGCTTCGCGCATCACGGGCAGTCCGACAGGCAGGAAGCCTATAAGAAACCAAAGGAACTCGATAACCGGATTAACGAACCACGTCCATTCCTGATGCTGGAAGATAATACCCAACAGAAGGAAGACACCGGACAATACCGGAGCCCACCACTTCTTTATGATAGATTTCTCTTTTTCTTTGCTCTGCGAATGAGTATGTGAACAACAACACTGACATTTACTTTCCATAATCTTTTTATTTTTTTTAGTTGGTACAAAGGTAAGGAATAGGAAATGCAACTGGGTTGCAAAGGGCCCATTGACAACTTATTATAAATTATTTCTGTAATTGCATAGAACTAAAATCCTATTCGTAAGAAACTAACTCTGTTTATGCACATTATTATTCTTACAACAATTATACTTCTTTCTTACAACAGTTGTGCTTCTTTCTTACAATAGCTGTTGTAAGAAAGAAGTATAATTGTTGTAAGATTATTTTTTAGCACTTTCAAGAATAATTTCTTGTATCCCGGAGATTAAACGGATTGAAAAGAGGATAAGTTATTAAACATTCTCAAAAAGAGCAATCACTGTCAAACTTTTATTGAAGATAAATAGTTTAATATATAAATATAAACAACGAACCAATATGAAAAATGTAGTACTCATAGGAGCCAGCGGTTTTGTAGGAACCGCCATCCTGAATGAATTGCTGAACAGAGGCCATAAAGTAACTGCCATTGTACGCGACCCGGCCAAGGTGAACGCCAGCAATCCGAACCTGAAAGTCGTTCAGGCAGATGTAACCGATACCGATGTTCTGATTGAGGCCAGTAAAGGTAAAGACGCCGTCATCAGTGCTTATAACCCCGGCTGGAAGAATCCCAATATATACGAAGAAACGCTGAAGAACTATCCGCTGATAGTGGATAGTGTCTGTCTCTTATACACATCTCCGAGCCCACGAGACCGAGGCTGATCTCGTA
>ENA-OZFK01000749-OZFK01000749.1-human-gut-metagenome-genome-assembly--contig:-NODE-749-length-10811-cov-4.024266_pt1 | contig 10811 bp, 10 predicted proteins | sample MGYA00244622_ERZ653642 | MGnify/ENA primary metagenome ERZ653642 (study PRJEB26926, sample SAMN06165103) | human gut metagenome | biome: ENVO:00009003; feature: ENVO:2100002; material: ENVO:00002003...
TACGAGATCAGCCTCGGTCTCGTGGGCTCGGAGATGTGTATAAGAGACAGATACGCATGACACCCCTGCACTCTTTTATGTGCCCAAGGTATTGCATGTCGGCGTAGGTCTGGCACATCAGGCAGGTCCCGTGCATGACATCGTTGAAAACATCCTTGGTACGATGATTAACAGTACCTTCATGCCCCGTGCCGTAAAATACATCGCCACCATTAATGAGAAACGCAACGAACCGGTCATTAAGGAGCTGGAACGTGCCTATCAGATACGCTATTACAGTGCGGAGGAACTGAAAGAAATCTCCGTCCCCAACCCCAGTCCGGTGGTAGAGAAGCATATGGGTACGCCCAGCGTTTCCGAAGCCGCCGCCTTTCTTTCCGCGAACGGTGGTAAACTTCTGTTGGACAAGCAAAAAGGCGGAAACTACACCATGGCCATAGCCATCGAAGAAGGAGTACTCCGTTACTACGGACATATCGAAATCGTCGGCGCAGGTCCGGGTGATCCCGATCTCATCTCCGTGCGTGGAAGGCAAATGCTGGAGAAGGCAGATCTTATCCTCTACGCCGGCAGTCTCGTCCCCCGCGAACTGACATTCTGTGCCAAACCGGGTGCTACGGTACGCAGTTCGGCTTCCATGGACTTGGAAGAACAGTTTGCACTGATGAAGAAATTCTATGATGAAGGCAAATTCATCGTCCGCCTGCATACGGGAGATCCCTGCATCTACGGTGCCATCCAGGAACAGATGAACTATTTCGACCAGCATCGCATGAGTTATCACATCACTCCGGGTATTTCTTCCTTCCAGGCTGCTGCCGCTGCGCTGAAATCTCAGTTTACCATTCCTGAGAAAGTGCAAAGCATCATCCTTACCCGCGGTGAAGGACGCACCCCCATGCCGAAACGCGAACAACTCCACCTGCTGGCACGCTCGCAAAGCACCATGTGTATCTTCCTCAGCGCCGGCATTGCCGAACAGGTGCAGGAAGAGCTCTTACAGGAATATCCCGAAACCACTCCCGTTGCCGTTTGCTACCACCTTACCTGGAAGGACGAACGCATCTATCGCGGAGAGTTGAAGGACCTTGCCAAGATTGTGAAAGAGAACAACCTGACGCTCACCACTATGATTGTCGTAGGTGAAGCCATTGACAACCGCGAAGGCCTTTCCCGGCTCTACGCCCATGAGTTCAAACATCTCTTCCGCAGATAAAAAGGGAGTGATATCACATTTTGTTCAATTAACAACTAAAAAACAATGATATTAATATTAGGCGGAACCACCGAAGGACGTATCGCTGCCCGTACCCTTGAAGAATCTGGAAAACCATTTTACTACTCTACCAAAGGAGACGAGCAGGAAGTAACCATGCACCACGGTATCCGCCTGCAAGGTGCCATGGACGAACTGGACCTGGAACACTGTTGCCGAGAACATAACATTCAATTACTGGTAGACGCCGCCCACCCCTTTGCCATACAACTGCACCAGACCGTAGAGAAAGTAGCCCATACCCTGAACCTGCTTGTCATCCGATTCGAACGTATTTACCCGCCACGCGATGAAGAACACATTATCTGGTGCGATGATTTTGAAGATGCCATCCGGCAAATCAGGAAAGAAGATATCTTCACCCTCCTGGCACTGACAGGCGTACAAAGCATTGCCAAGCTAAAGCCTCTCTGGCAGGAAAGTACCTGTTGCTACTTCCGTATCCTTAACCGTGAGAGCTCCCGCCGCCTGGCCGAACGTGAAGGTTTTCCCGAAAAATATCTGCATTACTACCATGCAGGCGAAGACGAACGCATCCTGTTACAGCAACTTCACCCCGAAGCCATATTGATAAAGGAAAGCGGACTTTCCGGAGGATTCAATGAAAAAGTGGAAGCTGCCCTTCAAGAAGGTATCCGCATTTTTGCAATCCGTCGTCCGCCAATGCCCGGAAGTTTTATGATAGTGAACGGTGAGCATGGTTTGCGCCGGATGATTGAAAAACATTTTCCAGATTTTTATCCTTTGCGTAGTGGTCTGACTACGGGTACTTGTGCAGCCGCAGCCGCTGTAGCTGCAACCTGGGATATTTTCAACGTTCAACGCCAGCCCCGACCCGCAGAATTCCCCGTTATTCTCCCTAACGGAGAAACCATTTATGTTCCCGTCGAAGAGCAAGAACTCTACCCGCATCCCAGCTGTGTGAACGATGACTGGATGCTGGAAGCAGATGCCACAGTCATCAAAGATGCAGGTGATGACCCCGATGTAACTAATGGCATGCAGATCAAGGCCAATGTTGCTGTGCCTTTCCGCTTTGACGATCCAACACCCGCAGAACTTGGAGCTGATGATTATACCGTTATCGTCTGTGGAGGCGAAGGCGTAGGCATTGTCACCCTATCCGGTTTAGGGCTGGAAGTGGGAGGACCTGCCATCAACATTACTCCCCGCAAAATGATTGAAAACAATGTAAAGGCATGCCTTCAACGACTTGGCATTTCCAAACAGCCCAATCCTTTTGCCGTCACTATTTCCGTGCCGGGTGGCGAAGAGATAGCCCGGCGGACTTTTAATCCCCGTCTGGGTATAGAAGGCGGTATTTCTATCATCGGAACTTCGGGCATTGTGAAACCTTTCTCTTCTGAAGCATTTGTAGATTCCATTCGCAAATCCATGGAAGTAGGTCGGGCAACAGGAAGCCCGCGCATCGTCCTTAATTCCGGTGCAAAGAGTGAAAAGTATGTCCGGGGGTACTATCCCGAACTGCCTGCACAGGCATTCATTCATTACGGAAATTTCATTGGAGATACGATAAAGATTGCCGCAGATTTGGAAATCAAAGCGGTGACTTTGGGTATCATGATAGGAAAAGCCGTGAAATTGGCAGAAGGAAATCTGGATACGCACAGCAAACAGGTGACGATGAATAAGGATTTCCTACGTGAAGTGGCCCTTTCTGCCGGATGCGGAGGAAAAACACTTGCAGTTATCGAAAAGATAACTTTAGCCCGTGAGTTATGGACATTGCTCTCTGCTGAAGATTTGCAAGCTTTTTGCTCTCGTTTGCTCGAACTGTGCCATCAATATTGTGACCCGTTGCTACCGGAAGGAGAACTGACGATTCTGCTCATTAGCGAAGAAGGGAAAATAATTACATAGAATAAAAAAACAAGTTTTACCTGTAGTCTATCAGGCTGAAAGTCCTACGCTATATAATGAAAGCCCTTCAGGCTATATGCGAAACTTAAATTAAAAATCTCAAATATGAAACACCCTCAAATAATCCTCGTCACCGGCGCTTCTTCCGGTTTTGGAAGAGTCATTGCTACGCAGTTGGCTGCACAAGGACATATCGTTTATGGCTCCAGTCGGAAAGCAGTATCCGATAATCCCGGCTTCAAAATGTTGCAATTGGATATTACTGATCCTGCATCAGTATCCAATGCCATATCGACAATTCTGAAAGAGCAAGGTAGCATTGATGTACTTGTCAACAATGCCGGGATGGGTATCAGCGGAGCTATCGAACTCACTACCGAGGAAGAGATACAACGTCAGATGAATACGAATTTCACAGGTGCCGTCCGTATGTGTGCAGCAGTACTGCCTTTCATGCGCGAAGCCGGACACGGACGAATCATAAATATCAGTTCCATCGCAGGCGTCCTTGCCGTTCCCTTTCAGGCTTTTTACAGTGCATCCAAGTTTGCGATTGAAGGGTATAGTGAAGCGCTTTATCAGGAAGTTAAGCCACTGGGTATACAAGTTTGCGTAGTCGAACCGGGAGATTTCCAGACTGGTTTCACAGCCCAACGGCAAGTGAGCCAGACCACTCTCTCCCATCCACAATACGAAGAGAGTTTTGCAAAAGCCATGCGAAACGTAGAGCAATCTGAAAACAATGGTTGCCGACCGGAAAAGTTAGGCAAAGCAATCTGCAAACTGGTAAATAGCCGCCGCCCTGCTTTCCGCACAAAGGTCGGTCCATGGGAACAAGTATTCTTTGCACGTATCAAGCCTATGCTGCCGTTTAGTCTGGTAGATTGGCTGATCAGGAAATTCTATTAGTTAGCTGTGTAACTCATCCCCTTTGGGCAAAACTTTATAGAATAACATTTTGTGTGTTCTTTCCAAAACACTACCTTTGTGGCATACCCATTCAAAAAGGAGGATGTATGACAACTTTTGAATTAAAACATAGTATTTTGCAAGATATCAACGCATTAATGGATGATGAAGCGGCGATACGCCGTATAAGTCGTTATATACGTCGTTTGCGTAATTCTACATCAACAAAAGATGTAGCACATGAAGACATGATTCCGTATACAATGAATGAATTACATGAGCGAATTGATAAAGCAGAAAAAGCGATCATCGAAGGAAATGTAATTGATTCTGAAACAGAAGACGCCAAATTAGCAGACTTCATGCGCACACTATGAAAATAAAGACTTATCCTGAAGCTACTCAGGAGCTACGCAAGATTGCCGCTTTTTGTAAACAGCAATGGGGCATTGAGATTGCACACAGGTTGATTGAAACCTATCAGAGAAACAAAAAACGTCTTTCTTCCAATCCTTATATGGCTCCAATAGAGCCTTTATTAGCAAATCGGGAGTATGTTTACCGAGGATTAGTCATTCATAAATATTGTAAGTAATATATCGCATAGATGAAACTGCGGGCATAATTTATATCGTAGATGTATGGGATACCCGTCGTGAGCCCCACAAAATATAGCGCAGCCACTCGTAGCCCGTAGCTTGTAGCTCGTAGCTTATAATATTCCCCCAACAGGAATTGTATGTAATCATATAATTTATATCTTTGCGAGCAAATAAACATCAACCCCTTACAAGGTTCAAGTAATGAAACAGACTATTCTCACTATTTTCTTTGCAATCATAGCATTGGGAGCAAATGCCCAATCCCCTATCTCCTTTCAGGTAAAAGCCGGAGTCGGTACCTCCAACTTCTATGGAGAAAATGTAGAAAGTGACACACGCATCGCCTACAAAGTAGGTGTCGGCATGAACTATGAGCTCAACCGCACATGGGTGGTTCAACCGTCACTGAACTTCGTATCGATAGGTGCCCGTGAAGAAGTGGAATATGTAGGCAAAGTGAACATGAACGAGTTGTATATCCAGCTCCCCATCATGATGGCCGCCCGCCTCAACCTTGGAAAGAATTACAGTGCTTCCCTAAGTGCCGGTCCGTATATTGCCTATGGTGTAGGAGGAAAGACATCCGGTGAGATGGAGGAATATGATTACAGTAGTGAATACAACCCTAACAGAAGCTACAGATTCCGCATAGATACTTTCGGTAACCGGATAGATGACAAAATGGGAAACAAACGCTTTGACGCCGGCCTTATGTTCGGCCTCAACATCGAATATCACAAATTCATATTCGGAGCAGAGCTTCAATTAGGAATGATCAAGGTAAACGACCAGCTGGATAACCTATTGCAATCATCCGGTATTGAGAAATTCTCTCCCAAGAATCTCGCTTCGTTCTTCACCGTAGGATACCGGTTCTGATTTACAACTGTTCCGCCTGCTTTCGTTTCATTTCATTCAGTACACTGCATGTCAACGGTATGGCAAGAATGAACGTAAGAAGGTCAGCAACGGCCTGACACATTTCCACACCCTGCAACCCCAGATAGTGAGGCAGAATAAAAATCAGCGGAATAAAGAACAATCCTTGGCGGGCAGAAGAAATAATGGTAGCCTTTACCGGTTTACGAATCGTCTGTAACATCATATTGCTCATCACAATCCATGAACCCAACGGAAAAGTAATGAACTGCCAACGCAAGGCAGCAGCACCTACTGCAATTACATCCGGGTCTCCTTTACGGAACAAAGAAACAATCTCTTCTGCAAATCCCATGCCTGCCAACGCACACACCAACAAGAAAATGAATCCCACCTTTACACAAAACCAGAATCCTTGACGGACACGCGCATACAATCCTGCACCGTAATTGAAACCGCATACCGGCTGGAAACCTTGCCCAAAACCTATCAAAAATGCATTAATGAACATTGCGATACGGGTGACAATAGACATGCCTGCAATAGCCGCATCTCCATAAGCCCCGGCAGCCACATTCAGCAAAATAGTAGCTACACTCGCCAGCCCCTGACGGGCAAGCGAAGGAGTACCACCACCGATAATTTCCTTTATGAAAGCCAGTGAAGGCGTGAAGTTCTTGAAACGGATACGGATATTGCCCCCCTTTCTGCACATATACAACAACAGGGAGAAACTACATATCTGACTGATGACCGTAGCCAACGCAGCACCCGATATACCCATATCGAAGACAAAAATCAGAATAGGGTCCAGTATCACATTAATCACCGCGCCCGATACGATTCCTACCATCGCATACGCTGCATTTCCCTGAAAACGAATCTGATTGTTCAGTACTAACGAAGCAGTCATGAAAGGGGCACCCAGCAATATGATGCCCAGGTATTTCTCCGTATAAGGCAGGATAGTAGGTGTAGACCCCAATGCAAGCGACAACGGGGTAAGGAAGATAAGTCCCACCACTGCCAGAAATATACCCATAAACAACGCCCAGAAGAAACCGGTAGCCGCCATCTTCTCTGCATTCCCAGTCTCCTGCGCACCGAGTTTCCGCGAAATATAGTTCCCCGAACCGTGCCCGAAGAAAAAGCCCACCGCCTGAATAATGGACATGACCGAGAACACAATACCTACAGCCGCCGTCGACTGGGTATTGATCTTCCCCACAAAGTACGTATCCGCCATATTATAGAATGACGTAACCAACATACTGATAATCGTAGGTACAGCCAATGATACTATCAGACGGGGCACCGGGGTGGTAGTCAGATAGAGATAATTATCTTTTGTCGAATGTCTCATAGAATTTTCACAATCTCTGCAAGCAGTTCATCAATGGTTTGCACAGTCACCGCTTCGCCGTTTACGGGGTGCAGTACAAAAGTACCGTCCCCTTTCAAATCTCCCGTTTCAATATAAACGTCCGACTCCACGTTTCGGTTTGCCAGAATACCATTTCTTTGCAAAGCTTTTCGCACCATAGCGTATTTTTGTCCGTGCCCGACAATACGAATCCGGGAAGTATATTCATTGTTCACCCGGAATAACCCAGTCTCCAGATCAAACACAATTCCTTTACGGGCAAAGAAACCACTGAGCGTTCCATCTAATGAGAGGTCTTCGGGAGTTCCGATAGTCACCCCGTTCACCTTATCCATCAACCAGATTTTATCCGCAATCTGCAAGGCAAGTTCCAGGTCATGGGTAGACAGGAAAATAGTCTTATCCGTCTGCCGGCTCAGCTGATGGAGCAATTGCATCATTTCCACTTTACTCGGGAAATCAAGAAAGGCAGTGGGCTCGTCCAGGAAAATCACCGGAGTTTCCTGTGACAGTGCCTTGGCAATCATCACCTTCTGCCGCTCACCATCACTCAGTGTATGCACCATGCGATGTGCCAGGTGAGATATTCCGACCAGATTGATAGCATGATCCACTACCTCTTTATCTTCTTTGGAGAGTGTTCCCCAGAAACCGGTATATGGACTGCGTCCCAGACCGATAAGTTCCACAGAAGTCATATTGCGGATGTCGCACTTTTCAGTCAGGACTACACTGATCACTTTTGAAAGCTGTTTGTCCGTATAAGAGCCGATCTCTTTTCCCTGTATACGTATTTCGCCGGATAACTTCGGTTGAAATGCGGAAAGTGTACGCAACAATGTAGACTTCCCCACCCCGTTGGCACCCAGCAGACAAGTCAACTCCCCGCTATTGATTCCGGCACAAATATCGCTTGCCACGACTTTCACATCTCCTTTACCGGGATAGCCAATGGATAGTTTCTCAATATGTATAGTTTCCTGTTTCAAGACCTCTTTATTTTCAATTCTCAATTATTCTTCCAGTTCCCCTTTACGCTTCCTGAAGAGCACGGATGCCACTACCGGAGCACCTACCAAAGCAGTCACCGAATTCACCGGTAAAGCTCCTTCAAATCCCGGCATGCGGGCTATGAGGTTGCACACCAACGCCAACGAAGCCCCTACCAACAATGTGGCAGGCATCAGTATCCGATGGTCGGATGTATGAAATATAGCCCGGCAAAGATGGGGAACAGCCAGACCGATAAACATAATCGGACCGCAATATGCCGTCACAATCGCCACCAGTACACCTGAGCAGGAGATCACCAACAGGCGTGCCCGCTTGATGTTCAGCCCCAAGTTCCGTGCATACCCATCGCCCAGCAGCAACAGATTCATTGTCTTTATCAGCAAAAACGAAAGTGGCAACAAGACCGCCATGATACAGACAAACAGTATCATCTGATCCCCCGACACACGGGCAAAACTTCCCAGTCCCCAAATGACGTATGCACGAATATCTTCCTCCACACTGAAATATTTCAATACGCCGATAATGGCACTTGCCACATAACCAATCATCACACCGATAATCAGCAGCGTCACATTTCCTTTTACTTTCTGTGAAACGTATACGATAAGCGCCATCACGGACAGTGCTCCGATTATAGCTGCAATGGACAACGCCACTTCTCCCATATATCCGAGCTTGCTCAATGCCACACCGCCCATCGCTCCCGATAGCAATACCACACAGGCTACTCCCAGGCTGGCACCCGAACTGATACCCAACACTGACGGTCCTGCCAGCGGATTCCGGAAAACCGTCTGCATCTGCAAACCACTCACCGATAGCCCTGCTCCCGCTACTAACGCCGTCAATGCCTGCGGCACACGGGATTTCCAAATGATGTTCTGCCAGATAATGGACTCATCCGTATTCCCCCATAAGATGTTCCAGACGGAACGAAAAGGAATATGGACAGAGCCTAACAGCAGGTTCAGCAGAAAAAACAGGAATATGGATGCCAGTATCACCAGCATCAGGAGCAGTGTCGGTCTTTTCATTGCAAACGTGCGTAGTATTTCGGTTGGTAATCAGGTAATAAATCGGGGTGGAACGCATGGATCAGATCTTCCAACACTATTTCCGGTTCCATCGGCATACTTTCGTAGAAAGGTTGCTCGCGCATATTACAATAAATAACGCCTTTGTCACGGAATGCACGGAAGTCGGCATAACGGGGATCAAGGGATTTCAAAGCGTCATATGAGAATGTACCGTCGTAACTATTCACAATACGCCAGTAATCGGCACTCTCCGCTTGGCTGTATACTGTTTCAAAATCCAGTGTAACGCCACCGGAACGGGGATCGTCCTTCAAGAAGTAATCGGCTCCCGCATCACGGAACAGTTCCGCCAAGAAGCTCTTACCGCCTACTGCATACCAGTTTCCTCCACGTATCTCACCGCTGAAGACTACCGGACGCTTCTTCACATCAGCAGCCAGTTGTTTCAGGTCGTTATAATGCTTCTCTATAGCAGCAAATTTTTCATTTGCCTCCTCTTCCTGTCCAATAAACAAGCCGATGAATTTAATCCATTCCGCCTGTCCCAGCGGAGTCATTTCCTTATATCCCAGGTGCGGAACCAAAGGTATTCCGATTTCACGCATCGTATCATATCCGCCACGCTTAAAAGGGGAGATAAAGATGACATCCGGATTCACACTCATGATCACTTCATTATCAAAGTTACCTTCAATTCCTATTTTGGCAGTCTTACCCGATTTCAAGCGCTCATTCATCTCTTTGTTGAACAAATGCCGTGTACTGGTTATCCCTACTACTTTATCGCAGGCTTCCAGTTTGATGAAATTAGATAATTGTAAAGAAGTCATGCAAATGGCACTGCGTACCGGTGTTTCAATCACGGTATAATCAGAAGGAATCCCTTCGGGTTTTGTTCCCCGGGGCACCAATGCATAATGGAAAGTATTACTACTTTCATTTTGAGGATCGCGCAAGTCCACCAAGCGGACATGATTGGGAAGATATTTCACTTCAAACCCTTGGGCATAGACCGGATAAATAGAATCTGTGGCTGATGCAGAAGCTGTGGTAGCCTGTAGATCAGTAGAATTTTGTTTGTTTTTCGGGCCACAAGCCACACATAAAATACTTAAAAGGGAGACAGTTATTGCAGTAGTTCGTTTCATGACAATAAAAAGGTATAGAATTCGAGCACAATATTCGTCATTTTTGGGGAGATACGCAAATACCCGTCCTATAATTTAACCGAATTTGTGCCCGAACACCTCTTATATAAGAACGTCTAAAAATTCATCAGATCATTCAATGCTTCGCTCATGCTGGGATGTGTAAATATATAATCACGCAAGAAAGTATATTCCTGTCCTGTTTTCATCACGATAGATACGATATTAATGATCTCACTTGTTTCCGGTCCGAACAGGGAACAGCCCAGAATCTTATTTGTATCGGCATCCACTACTACCTTAAACAACCCGTCAGTCTCGCCTAAAGTACGTGCCCGCGGAATGGCTGCTACCGGAAGTGTATTCACCTTTATGTTCAGTCCTTTCTTACGGGCTTCCGTCTCACTCAGCCCCACACGTGCCAGAGGAGGGTCCATAAATACCGAATAACTCACAGGCTCACGGTCGTCCGTACGCCGTTCTCCTGCACCAAATAAATCCTCACGGATAATGCGGTAATCGTCCAATGAAATATAGGTAAATTGTAATCCGCCTTTTACATCGCCAATGGCATGGATGGCCGGATTAGTAGTACGCAGCCACTCATCTACAATAATGGCTCCCCGTTCATTCACTTTCACGCCGGCAACTTCCAGGTTCAGCCCCGAAGTATTCGGA
>ENA-OZFK01000754-OZFK01000754.1-human-gut-metagenome-genome-assembly--contig:-NODE-754-length-10766-cov-4.174027_pt1 | contig 10766 bp, 8 predicted proteins | sample MGYA00244622_ERZ653642 | MGnify/ENA primary metagenome ERZ653642 (study PRJEB26926, sample SAMN06165103) | human gut metagenome | biome: ENVO:00009003; feature: ENVO:2100002; material: ENVO:00002003...
ATTGTAGAATTTCATAACTTTCTGATATTTAGTAAATGTTTAGTGATGTAACGCAACAGTGGTTACTGTAACGTCTGTTGCGTTAATACAAAAGTACTTTCTTTTTATGAATAAAACAAGATACAAATGGATGATTTTGTACCCAACTACGGATAATTAAATACCTCCGTTTTACCGTAACTTGCGTATCTTTGCCTCATCACAAAAAAGAAATCTAACTTTTTAATATCATGAAGAGAAACACGTTTTACCGTATTTTTATTTCCTTCTGCCTGCTTTTCATGGCAGGTATCTCCGCACATGCATATACTGAACGAAATCTTTTGCAAAAAGCTGCCGGTAGTGAAGAACAACTGAAAGAAGCATTGGTGATGGATCAGAAGTGGGTACCTTATCCTGCTTATAACGACCGTGCCGGCTGGAACGAATTACTGGGTACCAATAAAGAAAGCCTGATTAGTGCCGGAGAGAAAATGCTTAATTACGAATGGAAAGTAATCCGTGCTACCGATTACTTAGAGTATGAACGCAGCGGTGAACGGAACATTATGCAAAATCCCTATGAGGCCAACCGGAAAGCAATCAATGCCCTGATGCTTGCCGAACTTGCCGAAGGAAAAGGACGGTTTATCGACCAGTTGATAAATGGAGCATTTTACAGTTGCGAGATGACTTCCTGGGTACTTTCTGCCCATCTGGTACGCCAGACTACCAAGCGCTCTTTGCCCGATTATCGTGAACAGGTGATTGATCTGGGTTCGGGAAATTTTGGTTCCATGTTGTCGTGGGTATATTACTTCTTCCATGATTCTTTCGATAAAATAGATCCTGTAATCTCTCAGCGCTTGCGTCATACTTTGCAGGAACGTATTCTCGATCCTTATATGAACAATGACCGGGAATGGTGGATGGCTTTCCAATGGAAACCGGGAATGATTATTAATAACTGGAATCCCTGGTGTAACTCCAATGTATTGCAATGCTATCTTTTATTAGAGAATGACCGCGACCGTCTGGCAAAGGCTGTTTGGCGCAGCATGCAGTCGGTAGACAAGTTCATCAATTTTGTAAAGGCTGATGGTGCTTGTGAAGAAGGTCCTTCTTATTGGGGACATGCAGCCGGGAAAATGTATGATTATCTCCAGATACTTTCCGATGGAACAGATGGGAAAGTATCTCTTTTCAAGGAACCGATGATTCGCCGGATGGGAGAATATATCAGTCGTACGTATGTAGGAAACGGTTGGGTAGTGAACTTTGCGGATGCTTCTGCCAAGGGTGGAGGCGATGCACCGTTGATTTACCGTTATGGTCGTGCAGTCGGCAGCGAGGAAATGATGCGGTTTGCAGCCTATCTACTGGATGGCAAGCGTCCTTCTGTGCCTTTGGGCAATGATACTTTCCGCTCCTTGCAGTCCATATTATGGAATGGAGAACTGGAAAAGACGGCCGCTGCCCATACCATACCTGCTTGTACCTGGTATCCTGAAACGGAGTTCTGCTATCTGACCAATAAGTCCGGTTGGTTCCTGGCTACGAAAGGTGGATTCAATAATGAAAGTCATAATCATAATGATGTAGGTACATTTTCATTGTACGTCAATACGATACCTGTGCTGATTGATGCGGGGGTAGGAACTTATACACGTCAGACGTTCAGTAGCGAACGTTATACCATCTGGACCATGCAAAGTAATTACCATAACCTGCCGATGATAAACGGAGTACCCCAGAGTTTCGGTCAGAATTATAAGGCTACGGATGTTGTCTGCCAACCGAAGAAACGTTTCTTCTCAGCGAACATTGCGACTGCTTATCCGAAAGAAGCCGAGGTAAATAACTGGACACGTGCCTATTCATTAGGCGATAAGCAACTGACGATTATCGATAATTTCTCCCTGAAATCAGCGAAAGAACCTAATCAGGTGAACTTCCTCACTTGGGGAAAGGTGGATATTTCCGTGCCCGGAAAGGTGACGATAGATGTACAGGGACAGAAAGTAACTTTGGAATATCCCCGTGAATTCACAGCAACCGTTGAAACAATCAATTTGCCTGATACACGTCTTTCTAATGTTTGGGGAACGGAGATTTACCGTATTGCCTTGAAAGATAAAGATGCGCGATTAACAGGTAAGTATAAGTTTGTTATTAAATAAAAAAACTATATTTGCGTATTAGAATACAAGAAACGCAAAATTATGGGATGTTTTATGAATTTATTATGGCTGGTGTTCGGAGGTATTTTTACCGCTATAGAATACCTTGTTGCCAGTTTATTGATGATGATTACCATTATCGGTATTCCGTTCGGTATGCAAACTCTGAAAATGGCTTCACTTGCATTATGGCCTTTCGGTAAAACGGTGCGGAGTGGCGAACGTTCGGGTGGTTGCCTGTATATACTGATGAATGTATTGTGGATATTTCTGGGAGGTATCTGGATTTGCCTTTCTCATCTGGCATTCGGTGTGGTGCTGTGCATCACCATTATTGGTATCCCCTTCGAACTACAGCATTTCAAACTGGCAGGATTGGCTTTGACGCCTTTTGGAAAAGACATCATAAGCGACTGATAAAAGAAGAGGGCGAAAAACTTTTCGGTTTTCCGCCCTCATTCATTTTATTTAAAGGTGTTATTTTACATGGTAGCCTGCTTTGCGAGCAGTTTTTGAAGTTTGCCATTCAAAGCCTGGCACATAGTTCCGTTTCCCATTGCTTGATAGCGTTTAATACGGTACTGTAACATAAAAATTTCATTTGCATTCTTTTTCATAATTGTCATCTTTTTGTGCTTTCCGCGTTTCGGAAAGCGGGTTTTACATCTTTTCTTTTATCTTATTAACGCTGCAAAGATATGAATTGTTCACGATAAATATGTTTTAAAACATAAAATAATGCACTTTCTCCTCGTTTTTCTTTAGAAATGTCCGTTTTTGCTATATGCATATTACAAAAGTGTGACTAAAAATGGAATAAATGACCTATGTACGATCTATTAATAATTTATATACCTTTGTAGCATCTTACACATAATCAACCCTTACAAACAGGAAGTCATAATGATAAATAAACTGTTGACACTTTTACGAAGCCCTTATCCATCATTGGTGAAGAGATGGAAAAGCGTGATAATACCTTCACTTATAGTGTTTCTGATCCTTTTTGTGTTGCAGCCTTTTGGCATTTCTATGATGGGAGGCTATAAATTCTGGGTAGTGTTAGGTTATGGAGTGGTTTCTTCATTGGCACTGAGTATCTCCACGTATTTGTTTCCTGCTTTGTTTCCCCGTTATCATAGTGAGAAGAACTGGACATTAGGCCGCGAATTGTTAGGAACTTTAGGAGCTTGTTTGCTGATTGCGATAGGTAACTGTTTCTATACGGCTTGGGTATTTGGTTCATTCATACTGAGCTGGAAAGGATTTCTGATAAGTTTGGCTTGGGTGGCGGTTCTTGCTCCTTTCCCCATAATCTTCTTTTTGATGTGGAATCGTAATTTGCAGCTGGTACGTAATCTGAAGGAGGCAACGGAGATCAACTACGCTCTTGCGAAAAGAGAGAATACCCAGAAGGAGAAGATTCGGACAAGGAATGAGGAACAGATAGAAGAGGGTAGAGCAGCAGAAGAAGAAACTCCTATGCAATTGGTTTTCTCCGGCGGAACGAAAGAAATGCTGGAAGTGGATGCCCATACCTTATTTTATGTAGAAGCAGAAGGGAATTATATAAGAGTAGCTTACAGTAGTGCGGATAAGATACAGCAAAAGTTGGTGCGGGCTACTATGAAGCAGGCAGAAGAAGCGGTTGCTGCCTGTTCGTTCATTGTCCGTTGTCACCGGGCCTTTCTGGTGAACATACGCACTGTGGTAAAAGTAGATGGAAACTCACAAGGATACCGTTTGCGACTGGAAGGATGTACGGAAGAAGTTCCGGTTTCCAGAGGCTATGCAAAAGAGATAAAAACGCTGATAGAAGGGGATACGGAAGGGTAGTCATTCGTCACAGAATAAAGAAAAATACAGCCATTCGTCACAGGAGGAGTGCTGTTTGTCACATATCCGGGCAGTCTGTCCCGGATATTTTTTTGCCTGAAATTCTTAGTCTATGTTTGCTGACGGAAATCGTAAAGAACATAGATTAAATGAAAAGATTGATTCTACTTTTTAGTGTAAGTGTATTGCTGACGGTGCAGCACTTGGAAGCGCAGACAGCTGTGACAGATACCGTTTTCTTGCAACTATACAATGACAGTGTAGATTTGAAGGAAGTGGTAGTGAAAGGTAAAAAAACACCTGTTGCCAACAGTCGTTGGAGTGATATGAGTCCAGTGGAACTGGTGACTGTGGGAGGTGCAAACGGTGATTTGTATCAGGCATTGCAGACACTGCCCGGCACGCAGGTACAAGGAGAAAGTGGTCGTCTGCTGGTGCGCGGCGGAAGTAGTGATGAAACACAGACATACATTGACGGAATGCACGTCTTGAATCCTTATACGGCTACAGGTATAAACTCACCGGCACGCGGACGTTATTCCACTTTTATGTTCAGTGGTGTCAATCTGGAATCGGGCGGGGCTCCGTTGGAATACGGGGATGCACTTTCGGCTGTGTTACCATTGGAGACAAAGGATAAGAGCCCTATCAATAAGTTAGGCATCAATGCCTCTACGGTAGGCTTCGGTGGAGGAGGTACACGGGCTTTCGATAAAGGTTCGCTTTCGGTGAACCTGGATTATCAGGACTTGTGTGTCTATGATCATATCTATTCAGGACGTACGGATTTTGAAGATCCCTACCGGATGATGACCGGATCGGCACAATTCCGCTATCATCCCGATGATGCTACGCTTTTCAAGATTTATGGCGGCTATGATCATACTGACTTTTCCAATTATGAAGGCGCTGAACGTAGACTGTTCGATCTGAATGAGAATAATTTCTATCTCAATACAACTTTCCGTAAGCGTACTTCCGGTGGATGGAACTGGTTTGCAGGTGCAGCATTCTCTTTCTTTGAACAGAAGATAGGTAATGTATCACTTTCGGCAGATCATTGGATGGAACAACAACAGGAACTTCATGCAAAGGCAAAAGTGTTCAAGCGCATTTCTCCGGCTCTTCGTCTGGATATGGGAGTGGAGAGTTTTATCCGCCGGTATGAGAATCGTTATCAATATCAGATGAAAGAGGCGGAGGGAATAGATAGCCATTATGAAATGAATCCGACGATCAGTGCAGGCTTTCTTTCGGCGACTTATTATCCGGTGGAGCAACTGAAGGCGGAACTTTCTGTCCGCACAGAATATACTTCATTGAATGAAAAGGTGAATTTCTCACCCCGCCTGGCTGTTAATTACTATTTGGGAGATGTAGTGCTCTCGGCTACGGCGGGACGATATACACAGTTGCCGGTTAGCAGATTGCTGGCTCAGGAGAACAAGTTGAAATCGGGATCATGCATTCAGTATAATGTGGGTGCACAGTATGAGGGTGATGGACGTTTCTACAAAGCTGAACTTTATTATAAGAAATATGACCGTCTGGCATTGGTGGAAAAGGGAACGGTAGATGCAGCGGAAGTGTTGACTTCCGGTGGTTATGGCTACAGTAAAGGTTTCGACTTATTCTTTAATGACCGTGTCCTGCTGAAGAATCTGGAATACCAACTTTCCTATACATATAATATTGCCAAGCGGAAGTTTCAGGAATATACGGAACTGACTACTCCGCAATATGCCACTCGGCACAATGCATCCGTAGTGCTGAAGTATTCCATTCCGCGAATCGGCACGATAGTCGGTTTGACGAACCGTTTCAGCAGTGGGCGTCCTTATCATAATCCGGATTTGCCGGGCTTGATGAATGATCATGTGAAGCCTTATAATAGTCTTGATCTCGGACTGACATTCCTGCCCAGTAAGAAAGTGATTATCCATGCTTCTGCTACCAATATCCTTTGTCGGAAAAATGAGTTTGGGCGGGTGAATAATAAAGCTATTCTGGCTTCAAACGATCATTTCTTCTATATCGGGGTATTTATCACACTTGGGAAGAAGGCGGCTTATGATGTTTCTAATTTCTAATATTGATACGCGGACGACGCAGATAAGGCGGACGAACGCGGATTAAAAACTATATTAATCAAAGAAAGGTCCGCGTTCGTCCGCCTAATCCGTGTTGTCCGCGTATCTATTTATAAACTCTTTAAAAAACAATTCAAATGAAAGCAATGATTATTAGTTTCGTATGTGTTTTGACTTTTGCAACTCAAAGTCTGTTTGCACAAAATCTTACTCTGGAAGTACGTGGTATTGAAAATGTGACTGGTAAACTCTATGTCGCCATCTACAACTCTCAGGAGACATTCATGAAGAAGCCGCTTGCCGGTTTTGCTGTAGAGGTGAAGGATAAAGTTGTGTCTATCCCCTGTAAAGGGCTTCCGGCAGGAACTTATGCCTTCTCCATGTATCAGGATGAGAATGGAAATGGTAAATTGGATACCGGTGCTTTCGGTATTCCTGTAGAGAAGTTTGGTTTCAGCAATGATGCCGAAGGTGTTATGGGCCCCCCTTCCTACGAAAAATGCAGTATTACCTTCTCTGAGGATACAACTTTAGTGGTACATCTGAAATAAACTTCAGATAATTCTTTAACTTTGTAGCTCATACCTTAATTAATGTAAGTATTATGAGACGAGCTACACAACTTTTCGGAATATGCTGGCTACTTTGTCTGCTTGCTGCCTGTGGAGAATCCCATTTTATGACCGATGCTTCGTATCGTTCGCGCGTGGAGCAGGACTTTCAGCAAAAGAAGGCTCTGATGCCGCAGGGAGAACTATTTACGATACTGGATGATGCTTCGCTGAGCACTTATGAGCAGGAAGCCCTGGAATTCCTTTATGCCTATATGCCACTGGCGGATATTACTGATTATCCTGGTGAATTTCACTTAATGAATATCCGCGCATCCCAGCGTGCCGCAGAAGAAATGCCTTGGGGGAAGAACATTCCCGAAGATTTGTTCCGACACTTTGTACTTCCGGTGCGGGTGAACAACGAACAATTGGATAGTGCGCGGGTAGTGTTCTATAAGGAGCTGAAAGACCGTGTGAAGTCCCTTTCTTTGTACGATGCCATCCTGGAAGTGAACCATTGGTGTCATGAGAAAGCTGTCTATATGCCTTCCGATGCCCGTACCAGTTCACCACTGGCAACAGTGAGTACTGCTTACGGGCGTTGTGGCGAAGAATCTACCTTGCTGGTGGCGGCACTTCGCTCGGTAGGTATTCCGGCACGGCAGGTTTATACACCACGATGGGCACATACGGACGATAACCATGCATGGGTGGAAGCCTGGGCAGATGGTAAATGGCATTTCCTGGGTGCTTGTGAACCGGAACCGGTACTGGATCTTGGTTGGTTCAATGCCCCTGCCAGTCGCGGAATGTTGATGCACACAAAGGTTTTCGGACGTTATGAAGGAAAAGAAGAAGTAATGTCCGTTAACCCCACGTATACGGAAATCAATGTGATTGATAATTATGCGCCTACAGCGCAAGCCAAGGTTATGGTGAAAGATGAAGCGGGAAATCCGGTTCCTGACGCCTGCGTGGAGTTCAAACTCTACAATTATGCGGAATTCTATACCGTAGCAACGAAACATACCGACGATGGTGGTGTGTGCGGACTGACTGCCGGAAAAGGGGATATGCTTGTCTGGGCCTCCAAAGATGGCCGTTTCGGTTTCTCCAAACTTTCTTTTGGCAAGCAATCGGAACTGACCGTAACCCTTGATAAGAAAGCGGGTGACAGCTTCACGGTAGATGTTGATATTGTGCCTCCTGCAGAAAGTGCCAACTTACCCGAAGTGGCGCCGGAACAGCGGGCGGAAAATGACCGCAGACTGGCGATAGAAGACTCTATCCGTAATGTCTATGTCGGTAAGTTCATCTCGGAAGAGGCAGCACGCAACTTTGCGAGAGATTATAAGTTGGATCGGGATGCAGTAGCCAAGATTCTGGTTGCCGCTCGTGGAAATTACAGGGTAATTCGTGAGTTCATGACTCGTTTGCGTTCTGATAACTCCAGGAAAGGAGGGATAGACCTCTTGCAGCAGATTTCGGCAAAAGACCTTCGCGATGTTCGTCTGGATGTGTTGATAGATCACATGCAGTCTCGTGTGCGTACGACGAATGCCGGATATTTCCGTAAATATGTGCGCAATCCGCGCGTAAGCAATGAGATGTTGACTCCGTATAAAACTTTCTTTGGTAAGGTGATTTCGAAAGAAGATGTTGAGGCTTATGTGGCAGAGCCTATGAAGATGGTTGCATGGGTGGCAAAGAACATTCAGGTGAACAAGGAATGTAATCTGGGGGCACCTCCTGTATCTCCCGAAGGTGTGTGGAAAGCACGTTTGGCCGATGCCCACAGTCGCGATATCTTCTTCGTGTCCATGGCACGCAGCATGGGAGTTCCCGCACGCATTGATGAAGTGACCGGTAAAGTACAGCTGATAACTGACGACGGAGCCATAGATGTGAACTTCGAAGCAGCCGGACAGGCACCTGCGCAGAGGGGCAGGCTTGCAGCTACATATACACCCATTCAATCACTGGATAATCCGAAATATTATTCTCATTTCACTATTTCCAAAGTAACTCCGCAAGGTAATTTGCAGTTGTTATCTTATGATGAGGGTGACACAGACATGGGTGGCGGCGTTACATGGAGCAGTTTGCTGAAGGAGGGAACGTCTCTGGATGCCGGAGATTATATTCTGGTAACCGGTACCCGCCTGGCAAGTGGTGGTGTATTGGCACAAATGACATCTTTGAATGTGAAAGCAGGTGGACGTACAGAAACGAAACTGGTGATGCGTGAAAAGAAAGATGAGGTACAGGTTATCGGGAACTTCAATTCGGAGAGCTTGTTCACAACATTGGAAGGCGGCAACAAACAAAGCCTACTTCAAGCCTGTGGCCGTGGATACTTCGTTGTCGGTATTCTTGGAGTGAACCAGGAGCCTACAAACCATGCCTTACGGGATATCTCTGCTTTGAAAGCCGATCTGGAGAAATGGGGTAGAAAGCTTGTATTACTCTTCCCGAATCAGGAACAGGCCGGCAAATATTATGCTGCTGACTTCCCCGGTTTACCCAATACTGTGATTTATGGAATTGACACAGAAGACATAGCTCAGCAGATTGTGAAGAATATGAAGCTGAAACGTAAAGATACATTGCCCATATTTATCATTGCCGATACCTTCAATCGCGTGGTATTTGTTTCACAGGGGTATACTATTGGCTTGGGTGAGCAGTTGATGAAAACGGTGAAAGGACTATAAGAAAAGCAACAATAGAGTGGGAGAGGCTTATTTGCAAGCCTCTTCCATTTTTTGTATCACTTCCGGTGAGGGCAACCCCTCTGTCATTCCTGTCAGCAATAAACTGAAGTTATCGGCTAACACTTCTTCCGGGTCAATGATGTACTGAGTATTACGTCCCATTCTGTCATAAAAATCAGAGGCTTCGTTAATAGAGTAAACCACTGCCTTACCTTCTTTCTCAATTGCTTTGCAGGTATTCTTGTCGATGGGAACGAGGCCAATATTGAGGTATTGGAAGAAGCTGCCTCCCTCATAAGGCTTGGTTGAATAAATAACCATGCAGCAATCTTTCTTTTCACCGTTGATGATAAAAGTAGCATAGCTATCGTGGCGGATAACATCCGGATTGGAGATAAACCGTTCTTTCAACTCTTCGGGAAATTCTATTTCCTTCGGAAGAATATTAAAACCGATGATGCTGTACATCTTCTTGCGGAAATCCGGATTGTTCCGGGTAAGGACGTGAAATGCTTCATGTGCTAACAATTTGGTTACATATTCAGGATGTTCGAGCAACCTGTCGATAAGTACGATGTAAGTATCTCGGGTATATCCTCCTGCACCACCTTCTTCTTTTATCGTTGACTTTATCAGTCTGACTTCTTCCGGGAAAGGAAGTTTCAGCTCTTTTTCACGGATAATCTGATTGATGGATTGAGATGACTTCTGAAGCAAAGCCGTTTCCTCGTCATTCCAATTACGGGTTTGTGCGCCGGCAAACTGCAAATATCCCTGTTTTCCGCCTTCGATGCCAACGGTATGTGAAGCCAAGTCAAATGAGCTCCATCTGCGGATATGCTCGTCCTCTTTCTGAAGTAGGAGTGCGGCTTCTTCCTGTTTCAGGAAAGTAGGGACAATGCTGTCGGAAGTGGAGTTTGAGAAACTTTGATTTTTAGTTTCATGCGCACATGAAATGCTGAGGAGAGTTAATAAAGTGATTACACTTAATGCCTTCATATTGATTGCTTTAAATTAATTCTTAATGGAATTAGTCAACGCCTTTATTGTTTTCCTTACGCGTTCTGCGGTAGTGATGGGGCGACGATACTCTTCTATGTTCACAGTACCCCCCATCGAAACAGTTCCATTTCTGTGCAGCATCTTGCTTTCGATGGTCTCTCTTGCTGAGAAGTGGAACTCCCGGATACCGGTTTCCGTGGCGATGTGAGCAATATTATTTTCATTTACTCCGCAACCTGCCAGTAGGATAATGCGCCCGTCTGCCTGCTGCTGCAATTTCTTTAATAAAGGGATGCCCTGTTCGGCCGTGGCCTGTGCACCGGAAGTAAGAATACGGTTACAACCTAACTCTATGATTTGCTCCAGCGCTTCCTGTGGATTGCGGCATACGTCGAAAGCACGATGGAACGT
>ENA-OZFK01000763-OZFK01000763.1-human-gut-metagenome-genome-assembly--contig:-NODE-763-length-10673-cov-4.034187_pt1 | contig 10673 bp, 4 predicted proteins | sample MGYA00244622_ERZ653642 | MGnify/ENA primary metagenome ERZ653642 (study PRJEB26926, sample SAMN06165103) | human gut metagenome | biome: ENVO:00009003; feature: ENVO:2100002; material: ENVO:00002003...
ACGAGATCAGCCTCGGTCTCGTGGGCTCGGAGATGTGTATAAGAGACAGGATATGCATGATCCGGTAAATTTTATATGCGGTGGTGAGGAATATCATGAAGGCTACGCTGAAGAAGAGCACAACGCCCCACCACCACTCTGACACGACTTTCATGTTATCAATAATAGCCATCATCGCCAGTCTTAATAAAGGATACGCGACCGCAAATGCCAGTAAGAAAATCGTCAGATAGGCTTTTCCGAATACGGTGGCAATAGTTGTCGGAGTGGCTCCGTTAATCTTGCGGATAGCCATCTCCTTTTGCCGGCTTATGGTATCCATCGAGATGGCCGAATAGATGCTCAGCACCACCAGCAGTATACTTACTATCGCCAATATCATCATCGCGCCTTGCATCATTTGGATACTTCTCATGAAATCTTGTTTGTCATCGGGAAGTTTTTTAATCTCAACCGGCAATGTGACAGGAACATAATGTCGGCAAATCTCGTTGATGCGCCGAATTGCTAATTTGATATCTGTTCCGGGAGCCATTTTAAAGCATATCGCATTGAGCTGATTGCCGGGATAAAACACCGAACCTATTGTATGGCCGTTGCTGCTCTCTTTGTGCAACGCCTTAAACGTGCCGATAATACGATAACTCTGGCCATAGAATTCCACCATGTCCTGTATGCTATCCTTATCCAATTGCCGTCTGAAGTCCTCGCTCACATAGATGGTTCCGCTTGCGTCTGCATCCACCACTTTACCCGACATAGGAATATTCAGGAACTTAAAATAATGGGGATCTCCCTTTATTACTGAAACATACGCTTCCGAACGGTCCGCCTTTGTATATGTTTGCATACAATAGGACATCATAGTATTATCTTCCATCTTCAGTTCATCCGTAACCTCGGGCAGTGCGCGGATATCAGCCAAAATGGAATTCAGATGCTGGCGCATACGCTGCGTATTTATCTTGACAATAATAATTTCTTTTTCCTCTTGCGAGGTAAGTGCGCTATATGTTCTGCCGAATGCTTCGTACCAGCCCAAATTGATTACGAATGTTCCTCCAATAAAGAAGATGGAAATACTCAGCTGCAACCACATCATGACCGAACGGAATATATGCTTGTTGCGATTACGGTTCACCTGACTGATAATGCTTGCCGTCCGCAAACGTCGGATAGGAAACCAGATGATCAGCATACATATCGCCAAGAGTACGATATATATCTTAAACTGCAGCAGATAAATAGCAAACAGTATGGCATCAGGTATCCCCCAATTAGGGATATAGATTTGCATGGCACTCATTGACAACTCCATCAACACAAGAGATATGAGAAAAGCGAACGACATCATCCAGAATACTTCAAAGAAGAGTAGCAGATACAGCCCTTTCACGCTTGCTCCCATACACTTACGCAAAGCTATCTCACGCTGCCGGTTATAGAACATCTGAATGATAAATTTCAGGAAGTTGATAAGTCCCGAAATCAAGATCAGCGAAGCAATGAACATGATCAACATATTGATCAACAGACTCTTCATGCTTACCGCATCTTTCTGTGACAGCAATCGGGCTTCGGGATATATGATTTCTCCATTCCGTTCCCACGGTACTGATCGCAGAAGTTGGTTCAGTGCTTCCAGATTCATTTGGGGAGGCAGGTAACCGTTTATAGCTATCGGCTGGTCGGGCATCACTTCGTAAGAGAAGTAACAGTCTGTCTGAATTTCCAGCAGATCGTTTTCTACTACATTTACCACTCTGAAACTCTGCATGGCACTATCCGGTTGCAGACTCGATTCGGTGAAGATGATTGTACCGATGGGATTCTTGTCACCATATGCCTTGCGGACAAAATTCTGTGATAGTATCACCTCATCAGGTGCCTGAATCAGCCGACTGCCATATAGCAATTTTCGGTTGTAATAGGAGAAGTAGTAATCATTGACACCCATGAAGTTTATGATAAATGGAAAGTTGTGCTGTTCATTATCAATGATTTCCGCTTCTATTGATTTATGGAAAAACTGACTGAAACTTAACTTTCCCAGTTCATGACTGAGTTTGTCTTCCAGCAGTTGGGCATCCTGCATGCTGAAGAATGAGTTTCTATCCTGAGAGTATTCCAATCTGATACGCCGTTCCATGTCCGGTAAATCTACCTCCATCTTTTGGCAATACATGGATACCAGAATGTAGCACACAATGCCCACTGCCAGGCAGAGAGCTGAAATCAAACTGTGAGTTTTATACTTCCACAGGTTTCTGAGTGATATTTTCAGATAATGGATTATCATGGGTTGTTTATTCAACTTATTGGTTATTCGTTTTTAATAACTTCCGCCGGATTCGTTTTTGCTATCCGCAAGATACGGAAAAGTATTGTAAAGCCTGTAATAAGAGTAACAATCAAGAATATGCAGAGCCAGAAAAGCAGACCGCAGTCAAAGAATACCGTATACATTTGTTTCCATAACATCAATACAACATATACAAGCGGGAATGCAACGATGGCACTACACAATAACAAGATAATATAAAGACGGGCAAACAACAGGATAATCTGCGGAACATCTGCCCCATTTACTTTACGGATAGCAACTTCTTTCTGGCGTCGTTCTGTATCGAGCGTGATACTGGAGTATACACCTAATAGTGTGATAATAATGCTGATAACAGCAAAGAACAAAATAATGTCCTTCAGATTGTACTCAAGAGCCTGCAAAACATGGATATCATCCAAGAATGTTTTAGCCTGATAAGTTATATTTTCAGGAAGCATCTCGCGGTAGACTTTCTCAATCCATCGGGCTACTTCCTTTTGCTGGCCCGGATGACTCTTTATGTAACAATGGCCTATGTAGACTGAAGGATCATAAGGCAGGAAAGCATATCCACTACTTCTGTTATATACATTGGCCTGAAAAGGTGCGGATATTCCACAGATTGTGTAGTCGGTATTACCGCTATACAAGTTCATACCGATTACATCTTTCTTCTGCATCTCCTGCCAGACATTGTCTACCACAATATCTTTTTCCGTTTGAGGAAGTCTTCCTTGTTCTATGGGAATATTCATAAAAGAGAAGAAATTGGCGGGTACAGCCATGACACTAATATCAATCCAGGAGTTCTCATTTCCCTTTTCGGTCGTTAATCCATTGCCCGACATTCCTTGCATATAACCGACATCTGATAACAGAATTTCTTTCACTCCGGCATGCTGTTTAAAACGCTCTATCAATGCCAACTTTTCCTCATTCTTCATAAAGGGATAGTCTAGGGGAATACTAAGAATCTCCGATTTTTCTTTTTGACTTAGCGTATGGATTAAACTATTGGTCGTTTTCTCGGCTTGCAGATATAAAGCAGCCGTCAGGGATACAAATACCCAGCAAATAAAGAACTGGATACCCAGCATAAGGTTACGTCCCCATTGCTTACCTCTGCGTTTATTGTTTCCATAAATACCTGTTTGCACGGTAATACGACGAATACGAATGGAAACAGACAAACATATAAGGACGCAGAGTATGATAAGAAGAACGATATATTGCAGAGCATGTATTAAAAGCGTTTCAGAGGTAAAGGCCATTGCAAAGCCCGGCAAAGAGAAATTCATGTGATTCCCCAATAATTCTATGCCTGATAATACCAGTATGGAGGATATGGATATGACGATCAATGACTGTGTGAATAGTAAACAGAAGAGTTGTTTCCAGTTGCATCCTATCATTTTCATGATACTGTATTCTTTAGTACGATTGAAGAAAGAACCGATAAGGAAATGGAAAAAATTGATCAGCCCTACTAATAATATCAGTGTGCCTACAGTTCCGGTAACTAATCCCAGATAGGAAACACCTTGTTTTTTCAATCTGGCTCCCATACTACTGGCAGTGACAGTGTAAGCTTCGCCATACAAAGTATAAGTATAGTCTCTTTTTGAGAATTGCTTTTCTAAATCGGTACATGTAGTTTGTGGTGATAACAACACATAGGTATTTGCTCCCGTCATGTTATACCGTTTGGGACTTTGTAGAAGTCCTTCACTATCGTTTACGGTCAGCATATCTATGTTTTGCATAAAATCTAAACTATTGTTCAGAGGGATATCTTTCATTACTGCTTGAATGGTGTAGACGATACCTCCTGTTTTTGGGGTGCTTTCAGGAGAAGTATTGAGCCTTCTCATGAGAGTCATGTGTTTGCCGATAGCACTTTCTGCATTACCGAATATTTTAATGGCCATAGATTGGCTCAGGATGACGGAGTTAAGAGACTGACTTGCCATTTTCCAATGTCCTGCTACCATTTCCGGAGTGAAGATTTTATTGTAGCAAGTATCTATTTCAATCGTTTCAAGTTCATAAGGTAGCGTCTTTTCCGGGGATAACTCTACATGATAAGGGCGTTCGCGAGGATAGGTTACGGATGAAATGGCTTCCGTTTCTCCCAAAGCCCATGTGCGCAATTCTTCGGCCAGAGGAACCGGAGAACCGGAAAAATATCTGTCTGCTTTGCCGTCATAGAGATTTAATTCTGCTATGCGATCATGATTAGCAAAACAATGGTCTGTGCTTTCTACAAAGCGACTGCAATATATGCAGACACAGAAGCAGAGTAAACCTACTGCCAATCCGATGATGGAAATGATATTTTGTGTCTTATGCTTACACAAGTTTCTGAATGCTATTTTGAGATAATGGAATATCATGGTATATACATTTTATATTTTATATATTCAAAACTTATGCCAAGTATGTAACTTTCTATTTATTAATGATATACTGGTTTTTGTTATAGAGTATTAGTGTGCTATAGTGCACAAAAATAGTGCATATCCGCACATGAATTCTATACTTACTCGGTCTTTATTATATCCACCGGATTTATTTTTGCAATTTTCAAAATGCGGAATATGACAGTAAGTAAAGTCATGAGAACTATCCCAATAAATATGCAAATCCAGAAGCAGAAACCGTCATCGAAGAAGACAATATACATTTGTTTCCATAATTGCAGTATTGTGTATAGTAGTGGAAATGCAATCACCGCTGTTATTATTAATATCCGGACATACATGCGCAAGAACAGATAAAGTATTTGCCATAGTCCCGCACCATTAACTTTACGGATGGCTACTTCTTTGCATCGGTGTTCAGTATCAAGGGTAATGGCTGAATATACTCCCAGTAAAGTAATGATTACACTTACTATTGCAAAAAATAGGATGATGTTCTTCATTTTCGATTCCAATCCTTGTATTTCTTCCAAATCTTGTTGCAGCGTACTGATTTGTGGGGACAAAGTGTATGGAAGTGCTTCACGGAGCACTTGGGATGCATACTCTTCTACGGCTTTTACTTGAGCTGGCAGGCATTTAATGTAGCAATATTCTATGGGTCCTTCCATTTTAAGTGGCAAGAAAGCCATACCCTCACTTCGGAAAAGACTCTCGCTCTGGAAATATACATTGGTTATAAATGAAGATGTAATGCCTTTGACGGTATAGCTACCGTTAAAGTTATACAAGATGTTGCCTAAAATAGGTTTGGGAATCCGTTTTTCTAAAACGTCATCAATTACCATTTCTGTATTGTTTTGCAGATTATTGCCTTTCAACAGAGGAATATTCATGAAATGGAAAAAATTGGGAGCTGCATATATGAAACTACTGTTGATATTAGAATCTCTGTTGTTCTCTTCAGATTGGAATCCGGTAATAGAAATTCCACCGGCATAATTGTTATTTGACAATAATTTCTCTTGCACACCCGAATGTTGTGCTATGCGTTCTGTAATGGCAAGTTTCTCTTCATTTTTCATGAAGGTGTAGTTCAGAGGAATACTGAGAATACATTCTTTCTCTTCTTTTGAAAGAGTGCCAAAAAGTGTGGAGGTTGTTTTCTCTGTTTGTAGATAAAGGGATACTGCCAATGTGACGAATATCCAGCAGATGAAAAATTGAATGCACAGCATAGTGTTCCGTATAAAATGTTTGCTCATACGTCTGACATTGCCTTTGATCCCTTCTTGAATGGATATGCGATGGGTATATGCAACAGTCAGTGTACAAATGAGCAAATTCAGTAGAAATATCAGTATAAGATATTCGGAACATTGCTTCATTAGTGATGTTTTGTCTATTTCCAATGTAAATACTACTAACGTAAGATGAAAAAAGGGAGCCAGTAGTTCAATTAAACAAAAAGTAATCAGAAAGGCTAATAAGATAATCAGTGCCGATTGAATGAAAAGCTGTGATAACAGTTGGTGGTTACTGCTTCCTAATACCTTACGGAGACTATATTCGCGGCTACGGTTAAGAAATGAGCCGGTAAGGAAATGGAGAAAATTAAGAAGGCCGATAAGTAAAATTAGTATTCCTAATGCAGTGGTAACACTGATAAAGTAAGGGCTGAAGGTTGCACTATAGGCTCCCTTCCCCAATGCAGTTGCACCAATCGTATTATCAGGGAATGCATCGCTGGATAGATTCAGTTCGCGAAGATGATCCTCCAGTTGTTGTACACTTTTCCCTTTATGCAATAAAGCGAAAGTGGAGCAACCGGTCGTAAACTTTCTACTTTCACTCTGGAACAAACCTTCACTATCATTTAGCACTAATAAATCAATTCTATTGCAAAAATTCAAGCTGTTATTTTGTGGTATATCTTTTATGATTGCCTGGATGGTATAGACAGTGCCACCTGAATTTGGGGTAGCATCTGGTGAACTCATTAGTTTTTTGGTCAGTACCATACGTTTACCGATCGGATCACCATTTTCACCAAAAACCTTGTGTGCGGTGCTTTCCATCATAATAATAGCATTGGGAGTATGGACCGCAACATCCCAGGAACCGGCTATAATCTTCGGAGTGAATACTTGGCGGAAACAAGAATCAATTTCGATAGTTGACATTTCAGTAAATGGATATTCCTTTCCGTCTTTCATTTCTATATTGTATGGACGTGGATCAGCATTAGCGATGTGTGTTAAAATGTCCACTTCATTCAATGGTATATCCTGCAATTGCTCAAAGACCGTAGCAGGAGTTCCGGAGAAGAACTCCCCGTTTGAACTCTTTAAAACAATATCGGCAATGTGATCATGATTTTCAAAACATTGGTCAATACTTAGAAAGAAACGACTGCAATACATGCATATACTGAAGCAAAGCAGACACACTGCTAATCCTACGATACTGATAAGATTTTGCGTTTTGTGTTTAAGCAAATGACGTATTGCTATTTGAAAATAGTGTTGTAACATTTTTTTATGGGTATTATATACGTATTTATTCACTTTTTATCACTTCTGCCGGATTCTGCCATGCCGCCTGCCATACCCGCCAGCCGATGCATGCAAAAATAACAATCATTATGCCACCGAATATAGCAAAATATATCCAGGCACTGATAACTGTCTGTTCTACATAGTTTTCAAGCCAACGCTTCATCAGCACATACCCTACAGGGAATGCGATGACAGATGCTATAATCAGTAAGAGCATATATTCCTTCACAAACATAAGAAGAATATCTTTAATGGCAGCTCCATTCACTTTGCGTACAGCTATTTCTTTGCGCCGTTGTTCACAACTTAGTGTAACAAGAGAGAATATGCCGAAAGCGGCGATCAGCATACAAACAATAGCGATAAAACTCAGTAACTTTATCAATGCATCTTCTGATTTCAGATAGCCGGTATACTCCTCTTCTGTATTATATAACTTATATCGCACTTCCGGATATTCATAAGTGAATATGCTATCTATCCGATTTTTAAGTTCTTTCCATTTGCCATCATGAAACTTGATTAGTATTTGTCCTTTCCCTATCGAAAATCCGGAGTTTTTAAGAATATCTTCTGTAATTAGAGTATAAGGCTGTACCGGTTCTGTTGGAGCTGTGATGTGGAAGTCTTTGATTATGCCTGTAATGGTCCATGCTCTATTATCCAGATAAAGCTTCTTTCCAATCGGTTCACTCATTCCAAGTGCTTTTACTGCCGACTCGTTAATCATGATTTTATTAGTTTCTGTTGGTTTTACCATTTCCCCTTCCAGCAGTTGCAGATTGTAGAAAGATACGATCTTTTCACAATTCCACAAACTCAGCATATCTATGCTTTTCATACCATCTTCTTTCCCATCCCAATTTTTGAAGCTTTGTGAAAAACCTGATGACTTGGGCAATAAACAACAATGTCCGGTTATGACCTCTTTTGTGCATGAGAATTGCTTTATCTTATCAGCAATGGTTTCAAAATCTTTATCCGGATATAAAAGATTGATAGAAGCTATATTTTTTCTTTCCCATCCCAGATCCGTATTCGTAAGATAGTAGATTTGCTTCATTATGACTATCATGCAGAATGTGACAAGAATTCCTGTTACTAACTGGAATGTAATGCTTGCTTTACGGAGCATGTATCTGTTTACGGTATTCCGGATGCGTGAGCGTCTGATGACGAATGGTACCAACAGAAGCAATGATAACAAAAGAATCCCAATAAAATAAAGAAGTGATTCTCCATAAATGTTTCCGGATACTCCTGATATCTCTTTAAAAGCCGGTAAAACGATTTCAATCAAAGCCATGCCCAATATTCCTGATGAGAATATGATGTATAGGTATTCTACAATAAACAGAATAAACATCCCTCCAATGGAGGATCCACATACTTTGCGTAATTCTATCTCACGGCTACGCATCTGCATACGGGTAATAAACAAAGAAAGATAATTGAATAATGAGCAAAGAATGACCAATCCGCCAGCTACGGAAAATAGTATCAGATAATATAGCTTGATGGATTTAGTTTGATTAATCGGTGAATAATGATATTGGGTGAGTGGTATCAATCGGACGTTTTCAAATACCCGATGAGGATCTCGCGGATCAGCTTTAGCTTCATGTACAGCTAATTTCTTCTGGAAAGCTGCAACATCAGTTCCTTCGTGCAATTTAATAATTATCTCAAAACCTCCATTCCCCCATTCATCCTGCCAACTGCGGAAGTACTTGCCCTGGCCCCAAGAGCCAAATGAAAGATTGCTGTGATGAAGGCCTGAAAGAAGAGCACAAACTGTTTTAGGATCATCATTGTAGTTTTTTACTTCTTTGCCCAGTACATCCGTGGTGCCAAATAAACGCATTGCGACGTCTTCTGTTAAAGCTATCTTGTCATCTGAATACATAAAGTCCATGTTACCGGATAGAATAGAAATTCCGAACATGTTCATGAAACAAGAGTCCGCCTGCATCTCATGAACTTCTACTGCGGGTTGACCGTCTACTTTTATGTCCGTTGCTTTTGTCCATCTGGTATATGCGCATGCGGCTTCCACTTCAGGAAAGTCGTTTTTCAGCACCGTTGATGCCGGATATGGCATATAAGTGGAATACCCGCTTGTTCCAAATATATTTTCTTTGCAGAGGATGTACATCCGGTCGGCTCCTTCGTGGTAAGCATCATACGTAGTATCATAATGTATCCATAGATTTGCAAGGGCGAAGCAAGTAAATCCTACTGCCAAACCTATAATACTGATAATACTCTGTATTCTGTATTTCAGAATATTACGAAATGCTATCTTGAAAAAGTGCTGTATCATAGCTATATATTAGTTCACGCATTATTTTACTGATGCCATTCACAAGATTATATATCAAAGTGAATTTCTTTTTTAGATTAAGATTCAAATCTCGTGCCAAAGTTATAACAGATTGTTTTTCAGGTAAATATTTGTTTTAGTAATATTGCTTTAGTGTGCTATACTGCACAAAAATAGTGCATATTCGCACAAATGGTACATTTAAAATCACAAAGAATAGTTATAGGCTCTGACTATAACTTCTTAACTTTTGATGAAGTAATAATCTAGCTGTGAACAGGTGTAGCGTTTTTTCTCTTTTAATAATCGGGAAGATGCTTCTACTTTTCTCTAAAAAACCATGCATTAGATGCACTCATGAATACACTCCTTGATGATGGACTAACTATTGTATATCAGTGTTTTATAGTCTAAAAATAGAAAGAAATATGTGGTGTTAAGGGTTCAAAATAGGGTCAGGGTCACTTATACCCCCAAATTCTGCTCAAATGAATAGAATATTTTAATTTGGTGTAAAATAAAAGCACTGATATGGCGCCAAATTACCAAGGAATCAGATTTTATAATCCACTCTTTATTACTTTTGCTTCACTTTTCTGTTTTTTGTATCAAACATTTACTCATAAAGAATCGTTCGCATTACAATATTTCGAATCTATGGGAATTTGTTTTTTGTAAAAACTGTCTAAAATCAACTATCTGTATATCAATGCAATATTGACTAGTGGAGTTAAAAATCACCTACAAATGGGGCTATAAGTGACCCTGACCCTATTTTGAACCCTAACAAGTCTTTTATTAGTTTTGGATTTGTTATATTTATTCAATAAAAGTACGTGAGAAATAATATGGTAAGTCAAGGCATAGCCAACCCCTGCCTTAAACGGAACATAAGAAGCAATGTCGTGATGCAAAACTAGCAATATTCCACATTACGAGATTGCTAGTTCTGCATCACGACATTGCTTCTTATAATTATACTCCCAAAGGATACAAATCGTTTTTATTCTTTAATCACTTCCGCCGGATTCTGCCGTGCTGCCTGC
>ENA-OZFK01000765-OZFK01000765.1-human-gut-metagenome-genome-assembly--contig:-NODE-765-length-10668-cov-4.143974_pt1 | contig 10668 bp, 9 predicted proteins | sample MGYA00244622_ERZ653642 | MGnify/ENA primary metagenome ERZ653642 (study PRJEB26926, sample SAMN06165103) | human gut metagenome | biome: ENVO:00009003; feature: ENVO:2100002; material: ENVO:00002003...
CGAGATCAGCCTCGGTCTCGTGGGCTCGGAGATGTGTATAAGAGACAGGCGGCGATCTGTGCATTGAACGCATCTGCCGCCTCGAAATAGGCGCTGTAGTCGGCATCGGTCAGATTGTCCACATCCTCGGCATAGGTGGCCACAGCACGGGACTGATGCAGCTGGTTGACGTAATCGCTGAGGGTGGGGTATAACATCACGGATAGACCCACGAAAAAGACGAGGATCAGGATGATGGTGCTTTTGTTCTTTTTCATGGGCTACTCCCTAATGTTATAAGGATAGGAGCGGGGGCCTTGCGGCCCCTTTGCTCCGGGTTCCTGGGGGAAATGGAGCTTACTTGTTCTCCATGCGCTTCTTGGTGACCAGCAGAACGATGGCCGCAACCATCAGGCCGCCGCCGACCACATAGAAGATGGTAGTGCCGATGCCGCCGGTGGAGGGCAGGGTAATGCCGCCGGCTTTTATGTTGACGATATCATTCGTCAGGTTGGAGCCTTCAAGATTAACCTGATCATTTCTGGAGTGGTCTGCTTTGATGGTCACTGGGATTACTTTGCAGGCACTGTAACCGTCAGGAGGGGTGATCTCCTTCAGGTAGTAAGTACCTGCGTCCAGACCCTTAACGTTGAACGTGCCATTAGCGGCAGATTTCATTTCAACAGCTTCTTTACCGAGTACGTCCTTGATGGGGTAGTAGAAGCCGTCTTTCTGGTAGAGTTGTACTTCACTTTGATCAGTGCAAGCTTCATCGCTGTACAGACGGAAGCATGCACCCTCCAGTGCGGGACCTTTCTCAGTGTCCTGATGCTTGGTGTTGTTCAGCTGGTAGGTGTACACATAGACTGGAGTGCTTTCGGGAGTTTTACCAATGGATGACTCGTCTTTGGGATTGTTGGAATAGGTAAGATAAACTTTATTTATGTTACTAGTAGAACCACCTGCAGTATTGACATAGGCTTTGTCGTTCAGGTGTGCAGTGTAGGTAACCGTAATAGTAGCGCCGTTATTCAAATCAAACCCTGCGTCTTTGGCACAGGCCTTAACATCAATGTTTACCACAAAAGAGTTTTGACTTTCAAGATCGGTAGTATCAATGGTATACTTCGAAGAATCGGTGATATTATAGGTGTTGCCATTGGATTTAATGACTACACTATCGAGTTCGTCATCTTTGTCATAAGTAATGCCCTCGGACAGGGTATCATGAAAGATAACCGAGTACTTATCATAGTAATCGTAAGCACGGTTAGTGCTGTCGGGCAAGGTAGCGGTCAGCTGGAACTGGAACTTTTCGTTGATTGCATGGTCAGCGCTGGAACCAAAACCTCCTGTGCTGGTGCCATCCGGATTGTCATAAACTTTCTTCTCAACAGTGGGCTTTTCGGCCTTAGGCGTAATTGGAACGTTCCAGTTTCCTTTGGTAACCATCAGCAGGAAGGAATTGTAGGAATGATAGGAATCGTCTTTGGAAAAGTCGGTAGTATCAACGAACAGATAATAACCTGCCTTGGCCTCGGGAATGGTGAGGGCATTGCTACCAGCTCGAACGACGTATGTCGGGTTTGCATCATTCGAGTAGAGATAGTGGCATACAAAACGCGCGAAAGCGATGCTGTAATCATCGGAATCATGCCATTGGCTGATAACCGCAAGAACTTCCTGAGCAGATTTGGCATTGGTAAACAGAGGGCCGATATGATCAGCTTCCCTCAATTTGTTCAGAAAATCATCAGAATTATTGATGATGTTGCTGCCCCAATCAACGTTGGAAATCTTAAAGTCTTTAATATTATTACCCTCAACATCACCCTTGAAGATCTGGAAAGCGCTGTAAGTGTGATGTGAGTCGACGTCCCCCTCACTGTTTTCTGCAAACGCCGGGATCGCCATGGCGCACACCATGGCAACTGCCAGCAGTGCGGCCAGCAGCTTTTTGATTGCTTTCTTCATCATGATTTGCGAAAGTCTCCTTTCAAGTTTTTCTGATTCCTATTTTCAGGGTCTGCTTCCGGCGCAGAATCAATTTTGCCGCCGTGTCAGGAAGGATGCAGGCTTTTTAACGTGCCCTCCTTTCGCGTCTGCGCTTTCTGCAAACCCCGCACACCAGAGCGGCAAGCATCAGCGCGCCGCCGCCTGCTGTATACAGTTTGGTACCGGCCCCGCCGGTAGAGGGAAGTTCGTAGTCGGACGGATCGGCCTGACTGGTGATCACAAGGCTGTCGGTTTTTACCGACTTCTCGGCATCATCGCTGATGGGCGTATCCAGAATCTTGATGTTATTGATTACTTCACCGTCAACAGCCGTTTCGCCAACGTCCTTCAGCTTGACGGTGTAGCAGATACAATAGGTGCCTGCGGCAATGGGGGAACCGGCAGAACCCAAGGTGATCTTGCGCTCACCATTATCATCTTCCCAAGTGATGCGGAGCGTTGTATCGTCTTCTTTCATGCTGAGCTGGAGCGAGTCTTCGACATATTCGGCGGTTACGCCGGTGGGCATGGTCATGCTGTCCGCAAGCGTCAGCGGGCCGGCCTGTTCGTTCTGGACCACAAGCGTAACAGTGTAATCCAGGTAGGCATCGCTGCCATCGTAGCGCGGACCCTTCACGCTCTGGTTAAGGTCATAGTTCTTATCGTCTTTTTGATCCTCATCGGGGGTTTCATCCGGGTTGATGGTGATATCAAGGGCGTAATCTTTGTTGACCTCGATCTGATTAAAGCCGCTGCTGGTGACCTCGCTCTGGTTCCACTGGAAATTGAAGGAAACGTTGCTGGTGACCTTGGCATCGGAAGTATCCGCGCCTGCGTCTTCCGCCTCTTTCTGCTTGATATAGTTTTGGTCGTACCGCAGCACGGCGTACCAGCAGCCGTCATTCCCCTTGAGCAGCCGGTAGCTGCCGCAGGTGTCATAATTGCCGGTATCTTCCAGTTTGCCGGAGATAAGCTCGTCGTTCAGCACATCAAAGCTCTTGGGCAGCTTAACATGGACACAGTAGTCGTTTTCCTGGATCTCTTTGGCCGGGATATCTGTGACGGTAAGGCTGCTGTGCAGAAGCTCCGAAATGGTGGTGACGTTGGTATCCTCGTATTCAGTGCCATTCTTGCGCTGCACCTCCAGAGCAGTGAGGTAATCCAGTGCATCCAGACCTTTGATGGTGGTAATGGCATCTGCGTCATCTTCGACTTTGAAATCCGGCGTAGCAACGCCGTAATCGGCCTGCTGCGCATTTGCCACAGACACCAGCGTTGTTACCTGCGAAGCATTCAGCGTGACTTTAGCCACCTTGCCATCCACATCGCCGGAGATCACGGTCAGGGTGCCGAAATCTTCGTCCACATCGCTCACGATGCCAACGGTGCTGGTATCCACGGTGTATTCCTCAATGTGGGGCGCGGTGTCGGTGGTGGCCGCAGCATCCATGGAGAGCAGGGCAATGTCGGCATCGGCGGAATCATCCTGCACCTGCAACGGCTGGCTTTCCGCGGCCACAGCCTTGGTCACGGTGCCATTGTAAATGACGATATCACCGGGCATTGCGGCATCAGACGGCAGATCACCGTCAAAATCCATGGCATAGCCGCTGCCGGTCTCTTCGTTGTACAGCGCGCTGCGCAGCTGGCTGTGCAAAGACAGCACGCTGGAAACCTGCGGGATAGCGCTCTGGGGGATATCGGCATATTTCAGGCAGTAGGAAAGGAACATCACGTCCCATGGGCCGTAGTCGTTGCCGTAGTCGTTGCCGTAGCGGGTGTAGTGGCGCACGGTCTCGCCGTCGGCATCGTCCAGCTGGAAGTTGCGCTCGCTCTGCTCATATCCCAGCTGGCTCTCGGCTACGGCCAGCAGGTCGTCGGCCCAGTTGCCGCTCAGCGTGGTGCCGGTCTGTGCCAGCCATTCGTCCTCGTCCTGCGTGCCGTCCAGCGGGTCGGACAGGCAGTTCACCGTGTGGTGATGCTCCGGCAGGCCGCAGACCAGCACTTCCTCGTAGCAGGCATCGGTGTGGTGGTGCACCGGGGGCTCGATCACAGGATCGACCACCACGGGCTTTGCGGCCACCGGCTCCTCAAACAGGGCCACCGGGTCATAATCGGGGTTCACTTCTTCTACAAGCTCGCCCTCTTCCAGACCGCACACCAGCTCATAGGTGGTGGTGTAGCAGCTGTCGTCGTGGGTGTGCTCTTCTTCCAGGCAGGTCAGCTCCCGCACTTCCTGGTAGCAGTCGTCGGTGTGCTCATGGGGCACAAAGATGTACTCCGGCTCTGCGGAATAGGCTGCAGTGCCGGGATCATCCGCATCCACGCCCAACGCATCATCATCCATGTCGAATGTATCATCAAAAGACATGCCGTCGTCCGTCATGGTGGCGTTCCAGTCCTCCGGTTCGCCTTCCTCATAGCCGCACACCAGCTGCTTTTCATAGCAGGCAGCGGTGTGCTCGTGCTCCAACTCGCCGCACAGATATTCGGCCGTTTTGGCAATGCCCACGCCGTGCAGCTGCCAGTTCACGAACAGGCTGGTGGTAAGCGCCAGTGCCAGCAGCAGCGCAGTATAGCGTCTGGCGCGCTGGTGGTTCCGACGGAACTTTTTCTGATATTCTTTCACAATATCCCGCATGATTCCTAAACCTCCTTAGTGGATCAACGAGAAGTTGGACAAGGGCCATACCCGCAAAAAAACCTTGCCTACGATCTGACTTTTTTCCACACAGCCGATCACACTGCTGCGGCTGTCAATGGAGGTGGCCCGATGGTCACCCAGTACGAAATACCGGTTTTCCGGCACCTGATAGGGAAATTTGATGTCGCATTCGCCCAGAGCAAGTTCATCTACATAGGGCTCATCCAGCGTCTGGCCGTTCACAGTGACCACACCGTCCTCGTCCAGTTCGATCACATCACCGGGCAGGCCGATGATGCGCTTGAGCAGAAGCTTGTTCTGCCAGTAAAATCCGCAAAGGTCGCCGGTCTTCATGTCGCTGCCCTTGACCAGCAGAATGATGTCCCGGTCCTGCAGAGTGGGGTTCATGCTGTCGCCGGAGACCTGCAGCACCGGCAGAAACAGGGTGGCCAGCAGCACGGCAATGGCCGCGACCACCAGCAGCGTGTAGACAGTGCTGCGCAGCACCCGCATATAACGGCTGCGGTAGGCCAGACGTTCGCGCTCTGCTTCCACCTCTGCTGTGGATGGAATGGGCGTGAACCTGATCTTTTGCTCTTTCATTTGGCGCGCTCCTCCGGCAGGAATTCCGTGCTGTGATAGCCGTCCAGCAGTTCGCTGGCCCGGCGGTCAAAAGCGGCCCGGCGCTGCTGGATCTCCTGCTGCGTCCGGGCAAGCATTGCCTCGCAGTCCGCTTCGGTCTGGGCGCGCTTGCGTGCGGCGGCTTCCGTTTCCGCGTCGCACTGCTGCTGGGTGCGGGCCTTCAGGTTCGCAGCCTCGGTCTGTGCCTGTGCAAGGATCTGCTGGGCTTCGGCTTCCGCCTGAGCGCGCAGAGCGCTGGCAGCGGCATCGGTGTTTTTGTTTGCTGCGAGCACCGATGCAACGTATTCATCAGCCGCAGCCTGCGCCGCTTCAAACACCTTGTTCAGCTCCAGTGCAGCCTGCGCAATGGAACCTGCATTTTCAATATGGATCTGCCGTTCCTGCAGCTGGGCAGACAGGGCAGCGTTTTCTGCCCGGAGCTGGTCCTCGCTCTGCTTGAGCGCCAGAATGATCTCGACTAATTCGGTGCGGCGCATGTGCCGCAGTTCACGGTCTGGCATAATGATCGATTTCTCCCGCAAAAAGTGGTCGGATTAGGCGAACGAAAACTTTCGACAAATACGAAAATTTCGCACCACAAAACCACATTTGATATATCAGTTTTCGGCGTGACGGTGCCAGTTTGATGAATGACCGTCCACCTTATATGTTAGCACAGCATGCGCAACAGAAACGTAACAAAAATGCCTTTTCCGTGCATTTTTTTGCCAAAGCCAAAGAAAAATTGTTTCTTTTGATGTAAACGATTAAAATGCGTTAAAAACAAAAAGAACTGTCCCCACAACGGAGACAGTTCTTGAAAAACAGATGAAAATAGAAGCCGGATCAGAAGCTCTTCAGCAGATCGCCCAGAGTCAGGAAGGACTGGTAGATCACGTTGACATTGTTGATGATGGAGCTTGCACCGGAGAAGATGCGGGCAATGGCGTTGAACACCTTACCGACATTCAGGAAGCTGTTGTAAGCGTCGCGGGCACCACCGTCCAGATAGACCATTTCCTCTTCGCTGATGGAGGCATAGTTTGCGGGCAGTTTCATAGTAGACATGGAGATTTTCCTTTCTATTGATAAAATTGATACAGTGTGTGGAAAGACTTAAATAAAGGCAGCCACGGCCAGCGTGGTGATCAGAGCACCGGCTACCGTCAGAACGCTCAGAATCGGGCCGTCATCGTATTCCTGCGCGGTCTGTTCCGGCTGAGCGGGCGTGGATGTGCTGGTGGAAGTGGTGGCATTTTTCACGGTCCAGTGTGCGTACACAGTGGTATCACCGGTAAACACCGTAGAGGTGCTGATTTTTGTGCCGCCCACCGGCTCGGTATACCAGCCGTCAAAGGTGTAGCCTTCCAGCGTAGGCTGCGCGGGCAGGGCACTGAGTTTGCCGCTCAGATTGGTGGTGACTGCCACAGTGGAGCTGCTGCCGCCCATGGCATCCAAACCAATGGTGTAGACCTGCGAATCCTTGTCTTCTGCGGCAAAGGCAGAGGGCAGTGCACAGCAGAGCAGTGCAGCGCTGAGCAGACCGAGGACCAGCATTTTCAAGATCTTTTTCATATGACTCCTCGCTTTCCTGACGAATTGGGATGTGGTGCCTGCCGGGAACGGAAACACCAGAACAGACCTCGATGTCCCCGCCATGAGGCAGTAGACGAAAAAGCCGGGAAGAGGAGGTTTATTCAATCCTATATTTACCACATATAGTGTAACAAAAGTGCAACAAAATGGGCGTATTCTGTTGTTATGATGAAAAAAATTGGTTTTTCACAAATTGCAGGCTGCAAAAGGCGGCACAGAGCCGCCGCAAAAGCGGAAAAGTGGAACCTTCCCCTTGTGGAAAAACAAAGAATATGGTATAATATCTTGCACGATGCGCCATCGCCAAGCGGTAAGGCAGGGGACTTTGACTCCCCCATCGTAGGTTCGACTCCTGCTGGCGCAACCAAAAGCCCCGTCATCCTGAAAAGGCTGACGGGGCTTTTTGCATCACTTTTCCACAAAATGCGGCTGAACGGTGCAAAGCTCAGCGGCGGCGGATCTTTCTGGTGGGCTTGCGGCGGTTCCAGCCGTTCAGGAACGTCCACAAAAAGTAAATTGCGGCAGAGATAATACTCAGCGTTATCACAACTTTGAGGTACAGACTGCCTAAGAATTCCTGAAAACGCGCCACCGTGAACAGCAGCGGGTTCAGGCTGACGTCCTGCCCGGCGATCAGGTCCACCACGCCAATGGTCTCACCGGCAAGCTTCAGCTCCACGGTACCCACCACATCGCCCTGCTGGATGGGCGCACTGACCGCATCCGGCAGGTGGAAATATTTCTGGGTCACGCTGCCGTCGCCGGTGGAGGGCAGCAGGGTCATCATGCTGTCGGCGGGATACAGCTGCAGGGAGCTGGTATCGGAGGAATACTTCACCGGGATCTCGGCCAGCGTAAGGTCGGTGTCCAGCGCGGCCTGAATGGAAAAGCTGTCGAACACCCAGTCCATCAGCTTCACGGTCTCGCACAGGGCCGGGCGACGGTTGGCGTAGCCGAAATCGTCGCAGGTGTCCGGGCTTTGCATCACGCAGAAAATATAGGTGGCACCATCCTTATTGGCCCATGAAACATAGCTCTGATTGCCACTGTCGCTTTTGAATGCGGTCACATCGCACATGCCGCCCTGCATGGCGCTGCGGTAGTATTTGCCGCCGCTGGATTTGCTCAGCGCGGCGTTCTGGCTGACCAGAACAGACGAAGAACGGTGTTTTTCTTTGGCGGGCATGGTAAAGCTGGGCGCACCGGAAACCTCCACAAAGGCATCAAAGCTCATCAGATAGCGCAGGATCAGGTACATATCCACGGCACAGGTCACGTTGCCGCTGTCGATGCCGCAGGCATCCGTCCAGGTGCTGCCGGTGGTGCCGATGCGCTGGGACAGGATGTTCATCTGGCTCACCCAGCCCGCGAGGTCGCCGCCGGAAAGGGCATAGGCAAGGCCCATGGCGGCTTCGTTGGCGTTGCGGGTCAGCATGGCGTACATGGCTTCGCGGTAGGTAAAGGTCTCGTTGGAGCGCATATCGGCGTTGTTGGTGTTATAAACGTAATCCGAGATGGCAAAGGGCATCTGGAAGGTGTCGTCCAGATGGTCGGCATAGTTGGTCAGCAGCAGGGCAATGGTCATGTACTTTGTCAGACCACCGGCGGATACCTGCTTTGTGCTGTCCTTATCATAGACGATGATATTGGTATCGGTGTTGACGATATAGGCACTCTGTGCCTGCACCTGATAGACCGGGGTGGGGTCGAACATAGCCCCGGCGGGCAGCACAAGGCAGCTGAACAGGACAGCGAACGACAAAACCAGCGCAAAAATACGTTTCATGTGGACAATTCCTTTAAAAAGCGATAATATAAAACAACAGGCAGCACGGCACAAGCGCCGTGCGCCGGGTAAGAACGAGATCACAGCGGAAGACTGTATTCTTTATAATAACAGGTTTGGCGGGGTGTGACAAGGCTTATTGTGCCGATTTCACATCCGGTCAGGGAGGACAGGAATGGTATATCTGACAGGGGACACCCACGGCGACATCGACCGCTTCAAGCACGGCAAGCTGCGCTGGCTGGGCAAACGGGATACCGTGGTGGTACTGGGCGACTTTGGCTTTGTGTGGGACGGCAGCAAGGAGGAACAGAAAAAGCTGGATTGGCTGCGCAAGCGCCCGTATACCCTGCTGTTTCTGGACGGCAGCCACGAAAACTACGACCTTTTAAAGCAGTATCCCACCGAGGAACGCTTTGGCGGGAAGGTGCAGGCACTGGGTGGCAATGTGTACCATGTGTGCCGCGGCAGTGTGCTGGAATTGGAGAATAAAAAATACCTGTGCTTTGGCGGTGCGGAAAGCCAGGATGTGGAGGATCGGGAACCCGGCGTGAACTGGTGGAAGGAAGAAATGCCTTCGGAGGAGGAATACGCCTTTTGTGAGGAGAACCTTGCAGCGTGCGATTACAAAGTGGATTATGTGCTGACCCACGATGCGCCAAGCAGATTTTTGGATTTTACCGCCCTTGCCAGCGGCGAGACCAACCAGCTGCACAGCTTTCTGGATAAAATTTTGTTGAAGCTGACCTACGACAAGTGGTTTTTTGGCTGCTACCATAAGGATACCCAGCTTTCCACCAAAAGCCGCTGCGTGTTCTGCGATGTGATAAGCATGGGCGAACGGCACGCAAAGCGTTCCGTTCGATAACAGGGGCCGCTGCACCAGCCGTGCAGCGGCTTTTGCATTTGCTGTTGCTTGTGCGCAAAAAAACTCCGGATCAGTTCATGGCTCCGGCTTTCTCGAACATCTGCTGCACCTGCTGTTCCAGCAGTGCGTGCTCCGGCGCTTCCAGCAGCGGGTCGTCGGCCAGCATGGCAACGGCTTCCGCCTGCGCAGCGTGCAGGGTGCGGGTGTCGTTCATCAGGTCGGCGATCTGCAGGGTGGGCAGGCCGTGCTGGCGGCTGCCGAAAAAGTCGCCGGGGCCGCGGGTCTCCAGATCGTACTGCGCCACCGCAAAGCCGTCCGTGGTGCTGCACAAAAATTTCAGCCGCTTTTGTACGTTTTCGCTTTGGTTGTCGCTGACAAGAAAGCACCAGCTCTCCGCTGCACCGCGTCCCACGCGGCCGCGCAGCTGATGCAGGGCGCTCAGACCGTAGCGCTCTGCGTTTTCGATCACCATTACGCTGGCATTGGGCACATCCACACCCACCTCAATGACGGTGGTGGACACCAGTGCGTCCAGCCGTCCGGCTTTGAAGTCCTCCATCACGGCAGCTTTTTCCTTGGGTTTGAGCTTGCCGTGCATCAGGCCTACCCGGCGCTCCGGCAGCAGGGCTTTGGCAATGTCCTCGTAGTAGCTCTTAACGGCGTTCAGCCCGCCATCCGGTGTGTCCTCGATGGCGGGGCAGACCAGATACACCTGCCGCCCTCTGCCAATCTCCTGATCGAGAAAATGGTAGAGGTCGCGCCGCTTTTTGCCGGTGATGCAGCGGGTTTTGACCGGGGTGCGGCCCGGCGGCAGCTCGTCCAGAATGGAGATGTCCAAATCGCCGTAGATGAGCAGGCCCAGCGTGCGGGGAATGGGCGTTGCGCTCATCACCAGCAGGTGCGGATTCGCGGCCTTTTCGGCCAGCATTCCGCGCTGCCGTACCCCAAAGCGGTGCTGCTCGTCGATCACGGCAAGACCAAGCCGGGCAAACTCTACGCCTTCGCTGAGGATGGCGTGGGTGCCCACCACAAGGTCGGCTTCGTCGTTCCGGATGGCGGCAAGGGTGGTGCGGCGTGCAGCGGCCTTCATGCCGCCGGTCAGCAGGGCCACCCGCATCCCGAAGGGGGCCTGTCTCTTATACACATCTCCGAGCCCACGAGACCGAGGCTGATCTCGTA
>ENA-OZFK01000771-OZFK01000771.1-human-gut-metagenome-genome-assembly--contig:-NODE-771-length-10581-cov-4.792609_pt1 | contig 10581 bp, 8 predicted proteins | sample MGYA00244622_ERZ653642 | MGnify/ENA primary metagenome ERZ653642 (study PRJEB26926, sample SAMN06165103) | human gut metagenome | biome: ENVO:00009003; feature: ENVO:2100002; material: ENVO:00002003...
CCCACCCCGCAACGAGAAAGGGGCTGCTCGCCCCTTTCAGACCCCAAAGAAGTTGGGCTCCATACAAAAAATCCAAGTCGCTCCGCTAAAGGATTTTTTGTGTTCCGCCAATTTTGAGTCGCTTGCGCGACGAAACATAAGGGCAACCGCATATTTTCATGCTGACGCGAATGCTCCCGCAGGGAGCCAGCGTCAGCAAATACCGTTTGCCGTTACGGCCCTTACCGTGAAAAAGCAAATCAGGAAAATCCGCAGATTTTCCTGATTTGCAAATATAAAAATATTTTTCCGCTGATGATGGCGCAGCGCACGCGGAGCCATTTTAAATCTTCAGCCCTTCACAAGTTCCGCAAACGCCTTCCGCACATCGCCAGAGAAATACAGCGTGCCCAGTGCGCACACCGGGCCTTCGCCGCCCAGCTCCACCGCCCGGGCCACGCCCGCTTCAATGGAAGCTGCCGCTTCCGCCCTGCAGCCATAGGCCCGGATGTGTTCTGCCAGCGTTTCGGCAGGCATGGCGCGCGGCGTGTGCGCCGCCACCGTGACGAACCGCACCGCCAGCGGTGCCAGCAGGCTGAGCATCTGGTCCACATCCTTGTCTGCCATGATGCTGACCAGAAAAACGAACTTCTGCCCGGGGAAGCGGTCTCTCAGGCTCTGCACCGTGGCACGCATTCCGTGGGCGTTGTGGCTGCCGTCCAGCAGAAACGCCGGTTCGTGCCGCAGCAGTTCAAAGCGGCCCGGCCAGCTGACCGCTTCAAGACCGGTACGGATGGCGCTTTCCGGAATGTTCCAGCCATGGGCACGCATCACCCGCAGAGCCGTGATAGCCAGCGCCGCATTTCGCGGCTGGTAGCTGCCGATCAGGGGCAGGTGCACATCCGTCAGGCCGTCAAAGTCGAACTCCACCGCGTCAAGGCTGCCGCCCTCGTATTTCAGCCTGCTGAAATCCACCTCAGTCAGCTCGGCATGCTTTTCAGCACAGACGCGGCGGATAACAATATCTGCCTCTGGCACGCCGCCGTAGCTCACCACCGGGCAGCCTTCCTTGATGATCCCCGCCTTGGCGGCGGCAATGTCCGCAAGAGTGGGGCCAAGCTCCTTCACATGATCCATGCCCAGTGCCGTGATGACTGCGCACTCCGGGGCATCAATGACGTTGGTGGAATCCAGCGTGCCGCCAAGGCCCACCTCCAGCACCACGATCTCACATTTCTGCTGGGCAAAATAGAGCATTCCAAGCGCCGTGATGATCTCAAACTCGGTGGGCACATCTTCCATGGCATCGGCGGCGGGCTTTACCTGCTCCACCAGTTTCACCAGCTCTTCATCCGGGATCTGCACGCCGTTGATCTGGATGCGCTCGTTGAAGCGGTTGATGAAGGGCGAGGTGTACAGGCCCACCCGATAGCCCGCGGCCTGCAGGCAGGACGCCATCATGGCGGCGGTGCTGCCCTTGCCGTTGGTGCCTGCAACATGCACGAATCTGAGCTGTTTGTGCGGGTCGCCCAGTGCGGCCAGCAGGGTGCGGGTGCGCGTCAGGCCGGGCTTGTGGCCGGCCCACTGGACGGCGTGGATGTATTCCATTGCCTGTTCGTAATTCATTGTAATGCCTCTTTTTACTTTTTCACCATCTTCATCAGGGTACGGTTCTCCAGCAGGATGCGCAGCAGCACAGTGTTCACCGCAGCCAGGATCAGTGCATTGGGGATGCGCACTGCCAACGTTGCCCACGGGTAGCCGTAGAAGATGCGCAGTGCCAGCGAGGTGATGACCATGGAACCCACAAAGTGTCCCAGCAGCACGCTGATCTGCAGTCGCAGGCCGGTGCGCAGCCCGGGCAGCTTCTGCCATGCAAGCCCCGCCACCAGACCAATGGCACCCGCGCCCAGCGTGATGAGCGGGTTGATGGCGTAGCCTGCCAGCACGCCGCCGATCATATCGGCCACAGCGCCCACGGCAAAGCCGGCACCCGGGCCGAACAGCAGCGCTGCCAGCAGCACCGGCAGGCTGCCCAGATTGAACCGCACAAAGCCGGTGGAGATGTTCAGCACCCGGCTGAACACGATGCTCATTGCCACCAGCAAGGCCAGCATGGTGAGCGTGCGGACGGAATTTTTCGAGTTGTTCATATCAACTGTCCTCCTTGCAAAAGGAATACCGGGCGGGCGGTCTGCACAAACAAAAACGCCCTCCCTGTGACAAACCGCACAAAAGAGGGCGTGAATCCAACAACTTTCACTTCCGGGCGGGACGCAAGCCGTCTCGCCTGCACCCAAGTCCATGCAGCAGCGGGATGCAGACCATGCACCGCGGGTACACCTTCGTCCACAGCACAACTCCCCGTTGATGCGGCACTTAACGCACATGGTCTTACTCTGTTGATGGCTTTATTATAGTCTTTTTTCTGCGGCCTTGCAACCATATCAATGGATAACTTTGCTAAAACACAGTACCAATTTTTAGCAGTTGTGCATAGCATCTGCCGGGTTTTGGCCTGTGTCCCCTTTTCATTTGCCGCATAACGTGGTAAGATGGGTTTAACCTTAAATATGGAGTCTTCTCCCGGAAAGGAATGTTTCCCGATGAAATTCAACGAAATGACCTATACCCGCCCGGACATCGGTGCCCTGCTGGCCCGGTGCAAAGAGCTGGCCGCAAAGGCCGCTGCCGCACCGGACGGCGATGCCCTTGTCCGGCTCTACTATGAGCAGAGCGAAGCCTTTGCAGAGTACAACACCGCCGCGAACCTCGCCAACATCCACTACACCTGCGACACCCGCGACGCTTACTGGAAGACCGAGCAGGACTTCTTTGATGCCAACGGCCCCGCCGTGACCAACGCCAGCGTGGAGATCAGCCGCGCTTTCCTTGCGAACCCGCATGTGGATGCCCTGACCGAAAAATTCGGCACCACCTGTGTGGCCGGTATGAAGAATGCCGTTCTGGGCATGGATGACCGCACCGTGGAGCTGCAGCAGCAGTTCAATGCTCTGGTGAGCCGCTACCAGCAGATCTACGGCGGCGCACTGGTGGAGCTGGACGGCAAACAGCTCACCATCCCGCAGCTGGGCCCTTACAAGGAGGATCTGGACCCCGCTGTGCGCCGCGCCGCCTACGAGGCCGAGGCCGGTTATTTTGACGCCCACCGTGCCGAGCTGGACGAGCTGTACGGCGAGATCGTGAAAAACCTGAATGCACAGGCCCGGGTGATGGGCTATCACGACTACAGTGAGCTTTCCTATGTGCGCATGAACCGCATCGGCTACGGCCCGGAGGAGATCCGGAAATTCCGCGATCAGGTGGCAAACGATGTGGTGCCCCAGCTGCAAAAGGTGATGGCCATGCGTGCAAAGCGCACCGGCATTGCCCGCCCCACCTTCACCGATCTGCCCATCATGTTCAAGGACGGCAATCCCAAGCCCATTCCCGGCTACAAAGCCCGTATGGATGCCGCCCGCACCATGTACCATGAGCTTAGCCCGGAAACCGCCGAGTTCATCGACTTTATGCAGGACAACGAGCTGTTCGATGTGGAGAGCCGCCCCGGCAAGATGTCCGGCGGCTATATGACCAGCCTGCCCAGCTACAAGGCCCCCTTCATTTTTGCCAACTGGAACAACACCTCCGGCGATGTGGACGTGCTGACCCACGAGTGCGGCCACGCCTTTGAGGGCTATGTGGCCGAGCGTGATCCCGAAGTGCCTGCCGATCTGGAATGCCCCGGCATGGAGAGCGCCGAGATCCACTCCATGGCCATGGAGTTTCTGACCGCACCGTGGCATCATCTGCTCTTCGGCCGGGATACCGACAAATACGCTCTGCTCCACGCTGAGGACAGTTTTGTGTTCCTTGCTTACGGATGCGAAGTGGACGAGTTCCAGCACATCATGTACCAGAACCCGGACCTGACCCCCGATGAACGCAATGCCGAGTGGCTCAAGCTGGAAAAGAAGTACCGCCCGTGGATCGATTTTGCCGGTCTTCCCTTCTATGGCCGCGGTGCAGGCTGGCAGCGTCAGCTGCACATTTATGAGTGCCCCTTCTACTATATCGACTACTGCCTGTCCACCATGGCCGCACTGCAGTTCTTTCTGCTGAGCCTGACCGACCACAAGGACGCATGGGCGCGCTATCTGCGCCTTGTGCGCCGTGCAGGCATGGCCAGCTACACCGAGCTGCTGGAGACCGCCGGGCTGAAAGTTCCCTTTGAGGAGGGCAGCATTAAGGGCATCGCCCAGCAGATGACCGACTGGCTGGAGACCCATCAGGTATAAGAAGCCGTTTTCATCCGCACCGCTCCCCTGCCTGAACGGTCGTTTTGATGCATCTGAGGGGCGATTCATGCCGTTTTGCTGTCAGGGACCGTAAAATCTGGTATGCTCTGGACAGAGAAAAAGCATTTCTGTGAAGCGAAAGGAGATCCTTATGAAACTGACCGGACTGTTCAAGCGCGGTGCCGCCTGCCTGTGCACCGCCGCCATCCTGATGGGCGGCGTCTCCGCCTTTGCCCTGAGCCCCGCTCTTCCGGACGAGCCTGCCCCGGTAGAGCTTTCTGTGACCAATGCGGTGTCGGAGGCGCAGCTGCGCTCTGCCCTGTCCAAGCTCACTGTCACCTATGACAGCGAGGCTGAGGGCTGGCAGATCGATTCTCCCCACGAGGATGCCAGCATGGAAAAGGCCTCCTGCGGTCTGTACCCCTACCTGTTCGTTACCAACGATGATCCCACCGTGTATCTCAGTCTGGGCATGACCTACTTCGGCAATAAAAAGCTGGACATGAAATCTGTTCGGGTAGAGACCGAGGATAACTACTACGACTTCACCTGTGATGAAGAGTTCATCGGCGGCTACGACAATGACCTCAAGGCATGGTTTGACTATGAGCTGTTCGATATGGACGACGAGACCAGCTGGCTGAACGAGTGGCTTGCCGCCAAGAGCGTCACCGCCACCTTTACCGGCAAGGACGGCTCCACCAAGACCTACACCCTGACCAAGGACAACCTGCAGGCCATCCGCGACATCCTGAACGCCTACGACACCCTGCTTGGTTCCGACGTTTCCACTGCCCGCGTTGTGCTGCGCAGCCTTGTAAAGTAAACATTATCTGCTTACAGCAAAAGCCCCCGGAACGGTAATCCGTTCCGGGGGCTTTCTATTGCCTTATTCAGTTTAGGCAGAACTTCTTACAGGTTGAAGTAGCGCTTTGCGTTGTCGAAGCAGATGCCCTTGACGATTTTCTCCAGAGCCTTCTCGTCGTTGGGATACTCGCCATCCTCGACCCACTGGCCGATGATGTTGCACAGGATGCGGCGGAAGTAGTCGTGACGGGTGTAGCTCAGGAAGCTGCGGCTGTCGGTCAGCATGCCAACGAAGTTGCCCAGCAGGCCCAGGCTTGCCAGACGGGTCATCTGCTCTTCCATGCCGATCTTGTGGTCATTGAACCACCATGCGGAGCCGTGCTGGATCTTGCCCGGCACCTCGCTGTTCTGGAAGCAGCCCAGAATGGTGCCGATCTGTGCGTCGTCGGCGGGGTTCAGGCTGTAGATGATGGTCTTGGGGCACTCGTCGGTGTCGTTCAGGGCGCTCAGCAGGCTTGCGATCTCGCCGCCGCAGGTAGCGGTGTTGATCATATCAAAGCCGGTGTCGGGTCCCAGCAGAGCGTTCATCTTGCGGTTCACGCCGCGCAGGCAGTTGTAGTGGATCTGCATGGCGATGCCCAGACGGTGATACTGCTTGCCCAGATGGATCAGGATGTAGGTCTGGTACTTCTCAGCCTCTTCGGTGGTGCAGGTCTCGCCGGCCATCACCTTCTGGTAGATGGCGTTGACCTCTTCCTTGGTGGCCTCACGGTAGGGGATGTAATCCAGACCGTGGTCCGAAGCGCGGCAGCCCATCTCGGCAAAGAACTCGATGCGCTTGGTCAGAGCGTCGGTGACGCAGTCGATGCAGGCCAGCTTTTCCTTGCCCACAACAGCGGCCAGCTTGCCCATGTACTCGGCAAAGCCGGGCTTGTTGATGTTGATGGCCTTATCGGGGCGGAAGGAAGGAGCCACGGTGAACTTGATGGTGGAGTCTTCCTTGATCTTCTTGTGCCAGTACAGATCATCGATGGGGTCATCGGTGGTGCCGATGAAGGCCACGTTGGACTGCTCGATCAGGCCGCGGACAGTCAGCTTGGGATCGTGCTGCAGCTTGTCGTTGCACAGGTTCCACACTTCCTCAGCGGTGTCGCCGTTCAGCACGCCGTCGTAGCCAAAGAACACATGCAGCTCGAGGTTGGTCCAGTGGTACATCGGGTTGCCGATGGCCATGGGCAGAGCCTCTGCAAACTTCTGGAAGCGCTCGCGGTCAGGCTTATCACCGGTGATGTACTCCTCGGGCACACCATTGGAACGCATCACGCGCCACTTATAATGATCGCCGAAGTAGCTGCCGTCCGGGTTGCGGCCGCCCAGCCACACCTGAGCGATGTTCTCAAAGCGGCGGTTCTCGTAGATCTCACGGGGAGGGATGTGGCAGTGGTAGTCGCAGATAGGCATATCCGCAGCGTAGTCATGGTACAGATGCTGAGCAGTGGGAGACTGGAGCATGAATTCCTTATCCATAAATGCTTTCATGGGTCGATAACTCCTTTTCTCTGATGGTTTTTGTTAAAAATCCGTCAAACCTTGTGTACAACGGGACGCCCGCCTGCACGGGCAGGTTTGTCTTACCTTTAGTATAACGGAAAAAGCGCATGTATACAACTGAAAAAGTGACAAATTTTCTAGCACACAATTGTGCTTTTCGCTGGAAATGCCCCAAATCGTCACCTTAAGGCTAAAAATATTGCACAAAGCTCTTGACTTATTTGTATACAACAGCATAAAATAGGGTAAGGAGCAGAGGGCAGACAAAGAGGCTCTCTGATAAGCAAAGCAAGTTTATAAAGGAGATCAACAAGATGGAAACTTTGAACTACAAGGTTCTGGAAGGCACCGGCTATAACGGCTACATCCTGAAGGATGCACCCGTCAAGGTCATGCAGTTTGGCGAGGGCAACTTCCTGCGTGCTTTCGTGGATTACTTCTATGACATCGCAAACGAGAAGGCCGGCTACAACGGCAAGGTCAAGCTGGTGCAGCCCATCAGCAACTTCCCCCAGATGGCAGACTGGATCAACGAGCAGGAAGGCCTGTACACCCTGTACCTGCGCGGCAGTGAGAAGGGCCAGAAGGTCGATGCAAAGCGCGTGATCTCCTGCGTGTCCGACTGTGTGTGCCCCTACATCGACGGCAAGTGGGACGAAGTGCTGGAGCTGGCACGCTCTGAGGATCTCGAGACCATCGTTTCCAACACCACTGAAGCCGGCATCGCCTACACGCAGGGCGACAGCCAGTTCGATCAGGTTCCTCCCAACAGCTTCCCCGCAAAGCTGACCCGCGTGCTGTTCGAGCGCTACAAGGCATTCAACGGCGCTGCTGACAAGGGTCTGGCCATCCTGTCCTGCGAACTGATCGACAACAACGGCAAGGAGCTGCAGAAGTGCTGCAACAACTACGCCAAGGATTGGAATCTGGAGCCTGCATTCATCGACTGGATGAACAACGCAAACACCTTCTGCTCCACTCTGGTGGACCGCATCGTTCCGGGCCGCATCCGCGATCCCAAGGAACTGGCTGCCATGGAAGAGGCCAACGGCTACCATGATGCCGCTCTGGACGTGGGCGAAGTGTTCGGCGTGTGGGTCATCGAAGGCCCCGCTGAGCTGGAGGACAAGCTGCCGTTCAAGAAGGCCGGCGTGAACGTCATGGTCGTGCCCGATGTTACCCCCTACAAGAAGCGCAAGGTCCGCATCCTGAACGGTGCACACACCGGCTTCGTTCTGGGCGCATATCTGGCCGGCTTCGACATCGTGCGTGACTGCATGCACAACGACACCATCCGCGGCTTCATGAACAAGATGCTGCACGAGGAGATCATCCCCACCCTGCCGCTGGACAAGAAGGATCTGGAAGAGTTTGCTTCCGCTGTTGAGGACCGCTTCAACAACCCCTTCGTCAACCACGAGCTGATGAGCATCTCCCTGAACTCCACCTCCAAGTGGAAGGCCCGCAACATGCCTTCCTTCCTGGCTTACATCGAGGAGCAGAAACAGCTGCCCAAGTGCCTGACCATGTCTCTGGCAGCCTACATTGCCTTCTATTCCAGCGACATTCAGGAGCGCACCGCCGACGGCCTGATCTGCAAGCGTCCTGCCGGCAACACCTACAAGATCCAGGATGACGCATGGGCACTGGACTTCTACTATGCACACAAGGACGACACCGCAGCCCAGCTGGTGCACGCCGTGCTGACCAACACCCAGATGTGGGATCAGGATCTGACCAAGATCGAGGGTCTCGAGGCCGCTGTGCTGGCTGATCTGGAAATGATCCGCACTCAGGGTGCTGAGGCTGCCTACAAGAGCTGCCTGTAAGCCTGATTGTTTAAAAGAAACATTGCTTTGAGGTGTGAACCCTCTCAGTCCGCTTCGCGTCCAGCTCCCCCGAGGGGGGAGCTTTTGCGGAAACGTAAAGTTTTCATCGCAAAGACCTCGCCCTTCGGGAGAGGTGGCATCGCATGGCGATGACGGAGAGGGTTCATTCCCTTTTATGCGATACGATAAGGAGAACTACTATGCCGCAGGCAATTCATATCAGCCCCATCGACAACGTGGTCGTTGCCCTGCACCCCATTGCCAAGGGCACACTGGTGGAAGTGGACGGTCTTTCTGTGACTGCTCTGGAGGACATTCCGCAGGGCCACAAGATGGCCGTGAAGCCCATCAAGAACGGTGAGAACGTGATCAAGTACGGCTTTCCCATCGGCCACGCCACCGCAGATGCCGCTCCCGGCAGCTGGATGCACACCCACAACGTGCACACCAACCTGTCCGGTGAGGTAGAGTACAGCTACAACCCCGCCCCGGATCTGGCTCCCCTGCCCAAGGTCGAGCCGGAGACCTTTATGGGCTTCCGCCGCAAGGACGGCCGTGCCGCCATCCGCAATGAGATCTGGATCATCCCCACCGTGGGCTGCGTCAACGACATCGCCAAGAAGATCGTTGCCGACAATCAGGATTTGGTCACCGGCTCCATCGAGGGCCTGTACACCTTCACCCATCCCTTTGGCTGCAGCCAGACCGGCCACGACCATGCACAGACCCGCAAGCTGCTGGCTGCGCTGGTGCGCCACCCCAATGCTGCTGCCGTTCTGGTGCTGCATCTGGGCTGCGAGAACCTGCAGCACGATCAGTTCGTGGAAGAGCTTGGCGAGTACGACCACGACCGTGTGAAGTTCCTCACCTGTCAGGAGGTGGACGACGAGTTCACCGCTGCCCGCGATATCCTCAAGGAGCTGGCTGTCTATGCCGGGCAGTTCAAGCGTGAGCCTATCCCCGTGTCCGATCTGGTGGTGGGCATGAAGTGCGGCGGCTCGGACGGCCTGTCCGGCATCACCGCCAACCCCACCATCGGCCGCTTCTCCGACATGATGGGTCAGCGCGGCGGTTCCACCGTGCTGACCGAGGTGCCCGAGATGTTCGGTGCCGAGGGCTTCCTGATGGATCGCTGCATCAACCGTGACGTCTTTGTCAAGGCTGAGCACATGATCAACGGCTTCAAGGATTACTTCATCAGCCACAACGAGGTGGTCTACGATAACCCCTCTCCGGGCAACAAACAGGGCGGCATCACCACGCTGGAAGACAAGAGCTGCGGCTGCGTCCAGAAGGGCGGCACTGCCCCCATCATGGACGTGATCGGCTACGGTGATCCCGTTGTCACCAAGGGCCTGAACATGCTGTACGGCCCCGGCAACGATCTGGTTTCTGCCACGGCCATGACCGCCGCAGGCGCACACCTGATCCTGTTCTCCACCGGCCGCGGCACTCCGTTCTCGGCCCCGGCTCCCACCCTGAAGATCTCCACCAACACCCCGCTGGCCCAGAAGAAATCCGGCTGGATCGACTTCAACACCGGCGTGATCGCCGATGGCGAAAAGACCATCGACGAGGCTGCAAAGGATCTGCTGGATCTGGTCATCCGCGTTGCAAGCGGTGAGCAGACCAAGGCCGAGAAGCACGGCTTCCGCGAGATCTCCATCTTCAAGGACGGCGTCGTTCTGTAATCGTTTCGAGGCTGCTGTATGGCACTTTGGCTGTACGGCAGCCTCTTTGTGCATGAAAACGGAAGGGAAGTGTTTTTATGGCTATGACCACTCGCATGATGATCTATGCGTTTCTGCTTTACGGCGGCATTTTTGCCGCTATCGTGGCCGTTATTGCAAGGGTCATAAAATATCTCATTCGCTATGGCATTGATTATTATTTTGAAAAACTGGCACAGAACCAGAAACATAAGGAGGACTGAACTATGAATCAGATCACCACCCGTTATGTCACCGAAAACGGTGCCTGCTACGAGCAGTACGTTATCACCGATGCTGAGGCAAAGACTGAGCTGGTCATCACCCCGGAGCGCGGCGGCATGATCACCGGCTTCTCCCTGAACCTGTCTCTTATACACATCTGACGCTGCCGACGATCGCATAAGT
>ENA-OZFK01000793-OZFK01000793.1-human-gut-metagenome-genome-assembly--contig:-NODE-793-length-10389-cov-4.821076_pt1 | contig 10389 bp, 10 predicted proteins | sample MGYA00244622_ERZ653642 | MGnify/ENA primary metagenome ERZ653642 (study PRJEB26926, sample SAMN06165103) | human gut metagenome | biome: ENVO:00009003; feature: ENVO:2100002; material: ENVO:00002003...
TGCTTTTTGGCTTCAATGTCCTCACGGGCAGGCACCGGCTCACCGGTCAGCGCGGCCATCATGGGCCAGAAGCGGTTCTGCGGGTGGCCGTAGTAAAAGGCCATCTCCCGGCTTTTGGGGCTGGGCCATGTGCCCAGGATCAGCGCCCGGCTGTGTTCGTTATACACCGGTTCAAAGCTCATTGTCCGCCTGCACTTTCAATTTTATCCCAAGGCGAGCCAAGGTCGCGGCCGGACGGCTCTGCTCTGGGGCCGTCGAACCACAGCTCATCGATCAGGTCGGCAAGGCCGTCCTCCCGCACATCGCCAATGATGCGGTCGGCGGCAGCCTTTGCGTCCGGCGTGCCGTTTGCCATGCAGCAGCCAAGGCCCGCTGCCTTCAGCATAGCCACATCGTTGGCAGAATCGCCTGCCGCCACGGCATCGGCCAGTGTCAGGCCCATCTTTTCGCACAGGTCGGCAAGGCCAACGCCTTTGTCCATTCCACCGCGCACGATGTCGTAGTAGCACAGGCCGTCGGCATTCTGCGCGCCCACCTGCATCCAGTGCAGGCCCAGATGGCCGTACTTGGCGTTGAAGTCCGCCACACGCTCCGGCGGCATGGCCGCAAAGGCCGCGTGGGGCATGTCGATCAGGTGGCGGTCCTGATCTTCGCCGTCCATACAGTCCAGCCCGATGCTGTTCATCTGCTGATAGCCCCTGTGCAGATATTCATACTCGCAGTAGGCGTAGCAGGCATCCCTGAAATTGAACTGCAGCGGATAGTTATAATCCTCGCAGAAATCCACCAGCGCGTACATTTCCTCAGCGGTGAGCGGGTGCTCGGCCACGATGCGGCCCTCGCGGTCCACCACACAGGCACCGTTGCAGGTGATGGCATAATCGAACCGGATGCCGCCCAGCTGGCCTTTGAGGTTGACGCACGGATACGCACGTCCGGTGCTGAGCACAAATCTGCCGCCTGCGGCCTGCAGCTTTTTGATGGCTTTTACCACCTTCTGACGCGGCTTGCCCTCGCCAAAGGGCACCAGTGTGTTGTCGTAATCGCTTGCCAGAATCTTATATTGCATTCTATTCTCCCCTATGGAACTGAGTTTTGTACCAGTATACCATACTTTTTTAAAATTGGGGTGCATTTGGGCATAAAAATAAGGCTACTGCACAGAATTCCATGCAATAGCCTTATTTTGTTTCACGATGCCGTTTTCTTTGCAGCTTCTTCTCGGGATCACGCAAACACGGCCACGACCACCTGCATTGCCACGCCGAGGAATGCGCCTGCACCCCATGTCAGGCCGGTGATGAACAGGTTCTGCTTCCACGAAGGATTGGTGCGCCACAGCACCGCAAGGCCCACGCCTGCACCGGTGCAAAGGCCCGCCACCAGACTGGAAAAGCGCAGAGCACCCTCCACATACAGCTGGGTCAGCAGCACGCTGGCGGCGCAGTTGGGGATCAGGCCCACCAGTGCGGCCACTACCGGCTGGAAGAAGCCCATGCTGCCCAGAAGGTCTGCAAACACATCTTCGCCCACGCCTTCCACGATCAGGCCGAACACCAGACTGAACGCAAAAATGAACACAAAGATCTCCAGCGTGTGGCGCAGGGCCGCTTTCCAGATGGGGGCGGGCTTACCCTCTTCGTCGCTGTGCTCCTCGTGACAGTCCACCTCGTCGGCATGGCCGGTGTAGCCGCCGCGCAGCGATTTGGGCAGCACGCCGCGCAGCACAAAATCCAGCACAAAGCCCACCACAATGGCGTATACCACCTTGATGACCATGAGCACAGCCAGCTTATCCCAGTAGGCCGGCATGGATACCAGCAGCGGGATGGCTTCGTCGCTGGTGGCAAGGTAGACGGCCATCAGGGTGCCCAGCGTGATGACGCGGGAGGAGTAGAAGTTGGATGCAATGGCCGAGAAGCCACACTGCGGCACACAGCCCAGCACCGCGCCCGGAATCGCGCCCCAGCGCCCGCCGCCTGCCAGCAGTGCTTCAATGCGCTCACCGTGGCGGGTCTCGATATACTCGATCAGAAGATAAGCCAAAAACAGGAAGGGCAGCATCTTGGCGGTATCCACCAGAGATTCGCCCAGAACATCCAGAAACAGTTCCATATACACTCCTAAAAACGACCGTTCGTCGCTTCATTTTAGTAAATTGCAAATTGGTTGCATTTTCGAACAGGGATGATTATACACGATATTCTCTCCAATTGCAATACCAAAATGCAAATTAGTTGCGAATTTATGTTATGGAACGCTGCATCGCAAAAAATACGATTTCAAATGGTCTCCGCTGATGCTCTGACCATTTTCAGCGGAATTATTATTTTATTTCGCAATTCTGGAAAATCTGCGGATTTTCCAGAATTGCCTTTTCACGGGAGGAGTCATAACCGAAAGCGGAAGCTGCCGCGCTGGTTTCCTGTGGAAACATTCGCGCGGCGGAGTTAACGTTCTGCCCGCAAGCACAAGCCTTTCCTCCACGACCCCCGCCCATGAAAATGGGGTTCAGAAACGCCCGCAGGCGTTTCTGAACCCCAAAATCAAAAATATAATTTCCTTAGCTTATGCGCAAAGCAACGCGGAGCGCATTTCAAATCGTCCCACACAGCAGGAGTCTGCAGTCTGTTTTACCTCTTCATCGGTACAAAGCCCACAAGGTCTTTTACCACCTCGCCGCCGATGATCAGGCCGGCCACCGAGGGTACAAAGGCATTGGAGCCCGGCACCGAACGGCGCTGGGTGCACTTGCGCTGGGTGCCCGGAGGGCAGATGCAGTGATACTTGCAGCTGATGTCGTCATCCTCGATGGGGGTCATGGCAGGCTCCTTGGAGTAGACCACCTTCAGGTGCTTGATTTTGCGCTTGCGGCACTCGGTGCGCATTACCTTGGCCAGCGGGCAGACCGAGGTCTTGTAGATATCGGTCACTTCAAAGCGGGTCGGGTCCATCTTGTTGCCTGCGCCCATGGAGCAGATGATGGGGGTGCCCACCTCCTTGCACTTCATCACCAGCGCCAGCTTGCCGGTAACGGTGTCAATGGCATCCACCACATAGTCGTACTGGGTAAAGTCGAACTGGTCCTGTGTTTCCGGGCCAAAGAAGCACCGGTGGGTGGTCACCCTGATGTCCGGGTCAATGTCGTGGATGCGCTGCGCAGCCACATCTACCTTATATTGCCCTACCGTGCTGCGGGTGGCGATGATCTGGCGGTTGAGGTTGGTCAGGCAGACCTTATCATCATCGATCAGATCCAGTGCCCCCACGCCGCTGCGCGCCAGCGCTTCCACCGTGTAGCCGCCCACGCCGCCGATGCCGAACACCGCCACGCGGGAATTGTGCAGTTTTTCCATAGCTTCCGCGCCCAGCAGCAACTGCGTGCGGGAATACTGATTTTGCATTTTGTTCTCCTTGTTACTTTTCCACTCTCGTAATGGTGCCGCCGCCCAGCACGGTGTCGCCCTGATACAGCACCACGGCCTGACCGGGCGTAGGTGCGCGCTGGGGCTGGTCAAATTCCAGCCGGAAGCCGCACTCCGCCGGGTAGACGGTGGCGGCCTGCTCCACCTGATGGTACCGGGTGCGGGCTGTGACCCGCAGCGGCCCGGTCAGCTCCGGAATGGCGATCCAGTTCACCTCGTCCGCATACACGATGCGGTCGAACAGCATCGCCTCCGGCCCTACCGTGACGGTGTTTGCCTGCATGTCCTTGCCGCAGACGTACACAGGTGCCCCCATGGCAAGGCCCAGCCCCTTGCGCTGGCCGATGGTGTACCGCACCGCGCCGTTGTGGGTGCCCACCACCCTGCCGCTCTCATCCAGAAAATCACCTGCCGGGTAGTGTTTGCCGGTGAAGTCCTCCATAAAGCGGGCATAGTCGCCATCCGGCACGAAGCAGATGTCCTGACTGTCGTGCTTGCGGGCATTGACAAATTTGTGCTGCTCCGCGATCTCGCGCACCTCAGTCTTGTGCAGGCCGCCCAGCGGCAGACGGATATGCGCCAGCTGCTCCTGAGTGAGGTTGTAGAGCACGTAGCTCTGGTCCTTGCCCTCGTCCAGCCCCTTTTTGAGCAGGAAACGGCCGGTGGCCTCGTCCTGCTCCACCCGGGCATAGTGGCCCGTGACCACATACTCCATGCCGTGTGCCCGGGCCCAGTCCAGCAGATGGCGGAACTTCATATATTTATTGCAGTCGATGCAGGGGTTCGGCGTGCCGCCCGCCTCATACACGCGGACGAATTTTTCAATGATCTGTTCCCGGAAGTCAGCCGTGAAATCCAACACCTCGTACGGGATATCCATGGCAAACGCCACCTCTGCCGCGTCCTCGATGTCCTTTTCCGAGCAGCAGGTGTGAAAGCCGGACTGTCCCAGCGTTTCGTTGCGGGTGAGCCGCATGGTGATGCCGGTGCAGTCATAGCCTGCCTGCTGCATGAGCCATGCCGCCACCGAACTGTCCACGCCGCCGCTCATGGCAATGAGGGCACGCGGCTTTGAATCAGGGGTCTGTGTGGTCATAAGTTCTCCTTTGGTGCATTCAACACACTAAAACAGTAGTATAATAGTAACTCTGAAAAAAGAGCTTGTCAAGACGCAGCGAGCTGCTGCACTGCGGCCAGCAGGGCTTGCCGCTCGTTGGGATATTCTTCCCGGATCACACCGTCCAGCAGCGCTTCCAGCACTTTGCGGATGCCCGGCCCCGCCGGGACACCTGCCGCCATCAGATCACGGCCATTCACAGCCAGCTGGCTGACGCGGCAGCATACGCCGTCCGCGTCCAATTGTTCGGCCAATTCGGAAAGTGCAGCAAAATCAGCCGCCCGTTCCGGCTGCAGGGCTGTGCCCAGTGCTGCCAAACGCTGCACGGTACACAAGTTATATTTGCCCAGTAGTCGGCGGGCGTAGATAGTAAAGTCGGGTGTGACGGTAGTTTCTCTGAGGACCGTCCGCTGGGGTGGGACCCTGTTGCCAAAGGCAATAGGGCGGGCGATGGAATGGCCTGCAACGGCAACGACTGCCGCCTGCGGCGGAAACAAGGAGTTGCTGTTGGAGCAGCGGCCAGCAGGATGCGAGTGCTGCTCAAAGCACGAAGCATCCGCTGGGTGCCGCAACCCGTACTCGTGTCCGAAGAGAAAGCTACCGTCACGCCTTCTGGCTTCCCGCACCAGCACCGCCGTTTCCTCAATACAGGCATTGGAGCAGCGCAGGCGCTTGAGGGTGCGGCGGATGCCGTCCTCGCCAAGGCTCAGCAGCAGCGCCGCCAGCCGGATGGGCAGGTTTTCTGCACCCGCCGGGCAGGCATCCACCACCGGCTTTGCCGCCGCCAGTGCCTCCGATGTAAGCTCGGGCAAAACAACACCGAGTATTTTTTCGTTAAGATATGCCGCAGGGGCGGGTGCGCTCAGCAGTTTTGCAAGCTCTTCCTCGATGCGCTCCACCGATACGCAGTCCAGATGGGCACACAGCTCCTGTGCCGCCTGCGCCGTGGGCGAGTCGATGGCAAAGCCAAACCGGGCTGCGAACCGGTACAGCCGCAGGATGCGCAGCGCGTCCTCGGTGAACCGCTGGCGGGGCACACCCACCGCCCGTACGATGCCGCTTTGCAGGTCGGCCTGCCCGCCAAAGGGGTCCACAAGGCCCTCTTTTTCATTGTAGGCCATGGCGTTGATGGTAAGATCCCGCCGGGCCAGGTCCTCCCGCACATCCGGCACAAAATGCACCTCGTCCGGGTGGCGGCCATCTGTGTAGGTGCCTTCTGTACGGAAGGTGGTGATCTCGTAAAGGGCACCGCTCTGCTTCACCGTTACCGTGCCGTGCTGCAGGCCGGTGGGGATGCACCGCTGCGCGCCGAACAGCTCCATCACCTGCTGCGGCAGAGCACTGGTGCACAGGTCCCAGTCGTGCGGTGTAAGGCCCAGCAGACTGTCCCGCACGCAGCCGCCCACCACGTAGGCTGCATAGCCCGCCCTGTGCAGGGTGTCCAGCAGCTCTGCCGCACCCTCGTCCATCCGGATGGTCATGGCTGTGCCTCCTCGTACTGCAGGGTGATGCTTTTGCCGTCAAAGCCGCACTCCGCCGCCGGGAAGATGCTCTGTGCCTGCGCGGCATACTCCTCCGGGTCGGTGATCATGGGGGAATAATGGGTCAGCCAAAGCCGCTTTGCCCTCGCCTGCGCGGCAAGGGATGCGCTCTGCTCAAAGGTGCTGTGCCCCCACTGACGGGCCTGGTCTTCCTGCTCCGGAAGGGCATAGGTGGCATCGCATATCAGCAGGTCTGCGTCATGCGCCGCCTGCAAATAATACGGGCAGGGGGCCGTATCGCCGGAAAATACCACGCTCAACCCCTTGCGCGGTGCGCCCAGCACCTGCGCAGGCTGCACCGTTCTGCCCTCCACGGCAACGCTCTGCCCTTTCTGCAGCAACTTCCATTGCTGCACCGGCACCCCCAGCGCCCGGGCCTGCTCCGGCGAAAATTTGCCTGCACGGGGCAGCTCCAGCCGGTAGCCAAAGCTTTTTACCCGGTGCTTTGTGGCAAACGGCACCAGCCGCGCACCGGCAGGCCAGCCCTCGCTCAGCGCATCCAGCGCCAGCGGCTGGCCCGGCATAAGCACCTGCGGCTTCACCGGATAGGGCAGCGGGCCGGTCAGTGCCCGCACCGCCGCCCAGATATCCGGCAGGCCCTCCGGACCCAGCAGCGCAAGCGGCCTTGTGCGGTCCTGCGCCCCCAGAGTCTGCAAAAGGCCCGGCAGACCAAAGATGTGGTCGCCATGGTAGTGGGTCAGGCAGATGGCATCTGCCCGCATCAGGTTCACGCCCGCACGGCGCGCTGCCGCCTGCGTGCCCTCGCCGCAGTCCCACAGCAGGCCGTGGCCGCCGCAGGCAGCAAACGCCGCCGAGAGTGCCCGGTCCGGCAGCGGCATGGTAGCAGCGGTGCCCAGCAGTGTGATGGTAAGCATAAAGATCGTTCTCCCTGTACAATGTATCTCTTAAGGTTTTATTGTACCACAGCCGGGCCGGTTGCACAATCAGTGCCTGCGGCGCATAGGATGGCCCAGCACAGCAAAAAGGGGGCAGCGGGATGAGACGCAAAAAAGGGGATCCTTTTTCCGGCAGGCCGCACAGCGGCCTTGGATGGGTGCTGCTGCTCGCCGCACTAGCCCTGTTTCTGCTGGCCGGTGCGCCCGGCTGCATGGCCCAGCGGATGGCGTGGTCTGCCCGGGGAACGATGATCTTTCTGCCCAGCGGGTTTTGAAAAAATGGGAGCATCCTGCTGCACAGAACGCTCCCATTTTTCTTTTTACTTTCCATCCGAATAGGGCAGCTGGCCGGTCAGGGTCAGCGTTTCGGTAAGTTCGTCCTCCGAGCGGAACCGCCACGCCGCCGCTCCCACGGCCACATAGCAGGCATCGGCACGACCCTCCGGTGTAACGGCAAGGATCATCGTTTCACCGTCGCCCACCGCCGTTACCATGCCATCCGCACTCACAGTTGCCACGCCCGGATTGCTGCTGATCCATGTCATCGTTCCGTTTTTGGCGCCTGCAGCCTGCGCGGTCAGCTTCTGACTGGCTCCCACTGCCTGCAGCAGCATGGCGTTTTTGCTCATCTGCACCCGTCCGATCTCCGATGTGACCGTTACCGTGCAGCGCAGCACCTGCCCGGCTGTGGTCAGTGCGCTGATGACGGCCTTGCCGGACCCCTGCGCCTTTACGGTACCGTTTGTGCTTACCGATGCCACCGCCGGGTTGCTGCTGACCCACTGCCGCACATAGGTAAACCCGCCTTTGTTCTGTTCCAGCTTCAGCTGTTTCGTCGGGACAGGCTCCTGCTCTGTAATGGTAAGCGTCAGATCGCTGGTGTTCAGCACCAGGCGGCTGGCTGTGCTTTTGCGCACCGTGATGGTACAGGTGGTCTTTTCGCCGCGCTCATTGCGGGCCGTGACGGCCGCAGTGCCCTCGGCATGGCCGGTCACCTTGCCAGTGCCGTCCACCGATGCCACTGCCGGATCACTGGAAGTCCAGATCAGAAAGAAGTAGTCGTTGGGTGCCTGCACATTCAGGTAGGCCACCGGGGCCGGGTCTCCTTCGGTGATATCCAGCGTCAGTTCGGCAGTGTCCAATGTCATGCCGCTGTCCGGCAGCGGCTGCTCCTGCGCAGCATAGGCCGACAAGGCCCCGGCTGCAAACAGTTCTGCGCACAGCACCACTGCACAAACACACGCTTTGAACCCCTGCTTCATGGGCTTTGCCCTCCCCGCCTGCTTTGCTGCAAGATCCTTTAAATATTCCTGTCTCCGTATTATTTTACACGCAGTGCAAAACCGGGTCAAGTTTTTTGCCCATTCTGCCGGGCAGCTGAGCCTTATTTTGTGGAGAATAATAAAATCCGCTTTTCAATTTTGTACAAAACGCCGCCGCACCCGGCAAACCGGATGCGGCGGCGCTGTTCTGCTTTTGAATTTTCAGCTTAGTAGTTGATCTTTTTCAGCTCAAAGTAGCTCTGCGGATGTGCGCACACCGGGCACTTGAGCGGTGCGGACTTGCCGATATAGGTGTAGCCGCAGTTCCGGCACTGCCATACCTGCTGCTCCTCGCGGGCAAAGACCTTGTTGTTTTTCAGGTTTTCGGCCAGCGCACGGTAGCGCTCCTCGTGCTCCTTCTCGATCTGTGCCACCATGGTGAACAGTGCTGCGATCTGAGGGAAGCCCTCTTCTTTGGCCTCCTTGGCCATGCGGGGGTACATCTCGGTCCACTCATCGTGCTCACCGCCTGCTGCCATGTCCAGACAAGTCAGGGTATCGGGGATCGCGCCGCCGCACAGCAGCTTGAACCAGATCTTTGCGTGCTCCTTCTCATTGCCGGCGGTCTCCTCAAAGATCGCGGCCAGCTGCTCGTAGCCTTCTTTTTTTGCCATGCTGGCAAAGAAGGTGTACTTGTTGCGTGCCTGGCTCTCGCCTGCAAACGCTTCCATCAGATTTTTCTCGGTTTTGGTACCCTTCAGTTCCATGATGCTCTCCTTTCAAAAACGGATCTTCTGTCAGGATCGACCGATCCCGGCTCTATCATTCAGCCCGGCGGTAATTTTTTCGCCTGCGGCTCAGGTTCTGAACAGAGTATACCATATTATTTGATGGAAATCAAGAATAATTCCTATTTATTATGAGAATTTTTCTCAGTTATGCTGTTTCAGTGCACACACAGCAATGCTCAGGGCGCTCCACGCTGCCTGATACATCAGCACCGTTGCCACCGAAAGCTCCCAGATGCTGCCTGCACTGGTGAGCAGCGCTGCAATGATAATGGAGAATAGCACCGAGACCATCTGTACCGTGGTGGCGCTGCTCTCGGCATTCTGGGCCTGATCCGCAGCCTGCAGGCCGCCGGTCAGGCTGGCAAACGCCTTGAGATGGATCATGCAGCAGGTGTCCTCCGGGTCTTCCGGTGCGGCCTTGATGGCGTTGCACTGCTCCTGATCCAGCACGGTGATCATGCCTTCCGGCAGGCGGTATGCTTCGGTAATGTGGTGTGCAGTCAGACTGGGGTCCTGGCATGTGACCAGCAGGCGGATGTTCTCCTTTTGCAGCACGGCAAGGCCGCGGGCCACATTGCGCCCGCCCACATATTTCAGCACGAACATAGCGTGCAGGTTGCCGGACACAGCCAGATACAAAATTTGCAGCTCGCCGTTCTTCGAGTGCTGCATCTCGTATTCCTCGTCCGGCAGTGGCACGCCCTCCTGCTCCAGATAGCGGCGGGTACCAATGAGGATGCGGTTGTTATCGCACCAGGCGGAAAAGCCCAGCCCATGGTGCTGCTCCAGATCCTTGACCGGGAACAGGATGTCTGTGCGTTCCTCAACGATCTGGCGGAACAGCCCCTTCAGGGTGCCGTGGCTCTCGTTCAACACGCTGGCCGCGTACAGGATGGCGCGGTCGATGCGGCCGCCCTTGAAGATGCGGATATCCTCCAGCTGTGCGCTGTCGGCGGTGAACAGGTCGTCTGCATCGATCTGCAGCGTATCAATGCCGCCCAGCTGCTCAATGGCCTGCCAACCGGGCACGACTGCGCCCACAGCCGCAGCCGCACGCTGCAGCCGTAGCGAGGCAACGCCCGCGATCAGGGTAGAAGAAAGCGGTGCGCCCATGCACAGCACAGCGGCCATGGCAGCCGCCGCTTTGTTCCAGCCGGCACCTGCCAGCAGGAACAGCACGCCGCTGAGCAGGGCAACGCCCAGCAGGATGTACGAAACTTTGCGGGCACGGCGCTCGCTTGCGCGTTCACTCAAGCTCTGCTCCACAAAGCCGTCAGCTTCCTTCATCGGGCGGCTCAGCAGCACCCCTGTCTCTTATACACATCTCCGAGCCCACGAGACCGAGGCTGATCTCGTA
>ENA-OZFK01000801-OZFK01000801.1-human-gut-metagenome-genome-assembly--contig:-NODE-801-length-10277-cov-4.415672_pt1 | contig 10277 bp, 9 predicted proteins | sample MGYA00244622_ERZ653642 | MGnify/ENA primary metagenome ERZ653642 (study PRJEB26926, sample SAMN06165103) | human gut metagenome | biome: ENVO:00009003; feature: ENVO:2100002; material: ENVO:00002003...
ATGTGTATAAGAGACAGCGTCGCCCCACATCCTGTTGAAGGTGTTCATATTGAAGGGCAGGTTGTAGATCTCGCCGTGGTAGTTGGCGACAGGGCTGTTGGTGTAGCGGTTGAACTCCGCGAACTGGTTGACGTACTGCCACACAGCCTTGTTGTTGGTATGGAAGATATGTGCACCGTAGCGGTGGACGTTGATTTCCTCCACCGGCTCCGTGTAGATATTGCCTGCAATGTGGCTGCGCTTATCGATCACAAGGCACTTCTTGCCTGCCTTTTTTGCTTCCTGTGCAAAGACCGCGCCGTAAAGGCCGGCACCAACGATCAGGTAATCGTACTGTTTCATGGGTGTGATCCTCTCTGTTCCGTTTATTTTCCTTCTACATCGCCCTTTTTCTGCGATGCATAGTATTTGTCGATGGCACCTTCGATGCGGGCACGGGCTGCTTCCGGCGTGATATGCTTGAGCTGTGCTGCTGCCATGGTCTGGTGGCCGCCGCCGCCCAAAGATTCCATGATCACCTGCACGTTCACGGCACCCAGACTGCGGGCCGAGATGTTCACGCCTGTGCCCACCTGCACTGCCACAAAGCTGGCATCCACGCCCTGAATGGTCAGCAGATCGTTTGCCGCCTGTGCAATGGCCACGCGGGCTTCCGGTGCTACCTCGCCGCTGACGGAGATCGCGCAATTTTTGTACATGCGTGCTTTTTCCACCAGATCAGCCTTGGCATTGTACTCCACCATGGTCACATCGAACAGCTGGCGCACCCGCTCCGTCTCCGCGCCATAGCGGCGCAGCGCAGCGGCAGCTTCAAAGGTACGCACACCGGTGTGCAGGGTAAAATCGCGGGTATCCAGCATGATGCCGGACAAAAGGCCCTCGGCCTCCACACGGTTGGGCTTGTCGTCGCGCTCGCCCACGTACTGCAAAAGCTCCGTGACCAGCTCACTGGCCGAGGAAGAATACGGCTCATGGCAGACCAACGCCGGGTTCTCGATGTAGCCCACGCCCTTGCGGTGGTGGTCGATCACGGCTACCTTGCCGCATTTTTCCAGAATATCCTTGCTCTCCACAAGGCCCACCTGATATGTATCCACCACGATGCACAAGGTGCGCTTGGAGATGATGGGCAGTGCGTCCTTCGGGTCGATAAAGTCGTCCTTCTGGCCTGCACGGCACAATGCATCGATCAGGCTGCCTGCAAGGGTAGCGTCACGCCGCACCGCGATCACCGCCGGGACATCGCATATTTTGCAGATGCGCAGCACGCCCTCGGCGGAGCCGATGGCATCCAGATCGCTCATGCGGTGGCCCATAATGACTACATGATCTGCTTCCTTGATCAGCTTCACCAGCTGATCGGCCACGATGCGGCTGCGCACCTTGCTGCGCTTTTCCACGCCGTGGCTCACGCCGCCGTAGAACGTAAAACCGTCCGGTGTCATTTCAGCGGCCTGATCGCCGCCGCGGCCCTGCGCCATATCCAGCGCCTGCACGGCCATATCCTGGGCTTCCCGCAGAGTCTTGGCCCCGCGGCCAATGCCGATGGACAGCGAAAGGTTCACGCTGGGATCCAGCGCACGGATCTTGTCCAGCACATCGTAGCCGCGGTTGGCGAACTGCTCCATCTGGCGCTCTTCCACCACAGCGATATAGCGGCCGCTGGCCACACGGCGCAAAAAGCCGCTGCCCCGGCCGATCATATCCTCCAGCGTGCGGTTGATGCCTTCCAGCAGGCGGGCACGCTCGCTGTCCAGCATGTCACCGAACACATCGTCGTAGCCGTCCACCAGAAACACCAGATAGCCCGGACGGCTGGCTTTATATTCCGCCTCCACCTTGCGCAGGGCGGTTTCCTCGTTCAGCACCAGCAGGGTCATGCTCTCCGCATCGCCGGGCACCGTGGAGCTGTGTACGCTCCACATGCCGTCCGCGAGGGTCAGCAGCTGGCCCTCCTGCTTGCGGCACTGCTGCAGATCAAGGCCTGGCAGCACCTTCTGCACGCGGCTCACCAGCGCATCCTGCCCGTTCAACAGGCGGGTGCGGAACTGTGCATTGTACCACAGCACCGTCTCACCGGAAAGCAGCGCGGCCGGCTGAGAGAGCGGCTCCAGACTGAACTGCAGCTTGGAGCCTTCAAAGCTGCCGCCGCACATCCACCGGGCCACCCACTTGCGCAGCTGGCAGCGGAACAGCACCACCACAGCGCCCCACAGCACCACCAGTGCCAGCAGCGCCGGCCATGCCGTGGGCCGCTGGATCAGCAGCACCAGCACCAGCAGGCCGCACAGCACGGCCAGACTGGCGGTGAGCATCTCCAATGTCCATCTTGGTTTTTGTTTCATCAAATCTCCTGCCTTCCGCCGCATTGTTTGCGGCAGCGTGCCCGGATCAGACCTCCATCAGGATGGGAAGGATCATCGGGCTGCGCTTGGTGCGCCGATAGATATAGCTGCTCAGTGCCTCGCGCACGCGGGTCTTGACGCTGTTCCAATCGCGCACATGTTCATCCACGCAGCGGTCCAGCGCATTTTCTACGATGCTCTGTGCACCGTCCATCAGGCTCTCGTTCTCGCGCACATACACAAAGCCACGGCTCACAAGGTCCGGGCCGGCCAGCACCTTGCCGGTCTTGCTGTCCACGGTGGCCACAATGATGACCAGACCGTCCTCGGACAGGTGCTTGCGGTCGCGCAGGACCACATTGCCCACGTCGCCCACGCCAAGGCCGTCCACCATCACTGCACCGGCGGTGACAGGCTCGCCCAGCTTTATCTCGTCCTGGCTGAGAATGACATTGGAGCCATTCTCCGCGATCAGAATGTTGCTGGTGGGGATGCCGAGGCTGGCAGCGGTGAGGGCATGCTTTTTGAGCTGCTTGTACTCGCCGTGCACCGGAAGGAAGTACTTGGGCTTCGTCAGGGTGAGCATGAGCTTCTGCTCTTCCTGACAGGCGTGGCCGGAAACATGCACATCGTACATGCTCTCGTAAATGACCTCTGCCCCCAGCAGCAGCAGACCATTGACGATCTTGGTCACGCTCTTCTCGTTGCCGGGAATGGGATTTGCCGAAATGATAATGAAGTCGCCGGGGCCCACGCGCACCTGACGGTGGCTGCAGGATGCCATACGGGAAAGGGCACTCAAGGGTTCGCCCTGGCTGCCGGTGGTAATGAGCACTACCTGCTCCGGAGGATACTGGTTCAGCTCATCCACGCTGATGAGGGTGCCCTCCGGGATGTGCATATAGCCCAGCTCCTGCGCCATAGCGGTGTTGTTCACCATGCTGCGGCCGCTGAATGCCACCTTGCGGCCATCCTCCACAGCCAGATCGATGATCTGCTGCACGCGGTAGATGTTGGAAGCAAAGGTGGCAATGATGATCCGCTTGTTGCGGGCACGGGCGAACAGATTGCGCACGCCTGCAGCCACCTTCTGCTCGGTGGCGGTAAAGCCCGGACGCTCGGAGTTGGTGGAATCGCTCAGCAGAGCCAGCACGCCGCGCTGACCGTACTCGGCCAGTGTGGACAGGTCGGTGACACCGCAGGCCAGCGGAGTGTAATCGATCTTGAAGTCGCCGGTCTGGATGATGGTGCCCGCCGGACTGTCGATGGCAAAGGCCACCGCATCCGGGATGGAGTGGTTCACATGGATGGGCTCAATGGTAAAGCAGCCCAGCTTGATCTTCTGTCTGGGGGTGATCTCCACGAACTTGGTCCTGCCTGCCAGACCGAACTCCTCCAGCTTGTTGCGGATCAGGCCGCAGGTCAGGCGGGTGCCATAGATGGGCAGGTCAAGTTTCTGCAGCAGATACGGGATGCTGCCGATGTGGTCTTCGTGGCCGTGGGTGATGAGCAGGCCCTTAATCTTATCCTTGTTCTGCACCACAAAGGTGAAGTCCGGGATGACCATATCCACGCCGTACATGTCGCTGTCCGGGAACACAAGGCCGCAGTCCACGATGATCATGTCGCCGTTGCACTCGTACACGGTCATGTTCTTGCCCACTTCGCCCAGACCACCCAGCGGGTAGATGTGGATGGGCACAGCGGCCTCTCTGGGCTGCTGCGGGCGGCGGGGCCGACGGTTATAATAAGGGCGGCGGGTGGTGCGGGGGCGCTTTTCGCCCGTCTGCGCGGCGGGTGCGCCGGTGCTCTGAGCAGCAGCTGCTGCCTTGCTGCGTGCGGAATTATTGGTATTTTCTTTCGACTGTGCCATTCTGACCTCCAAAATAATTACAGCGCAGGCCGTCCCCGCTTGTGGGAACAGCCGCGCTGTGCATGGGAAGCACCTTGAAAAATCGCATCGGCTTCCGTTGGATGCACCGTATAGAATTTATTTCTCAGCGTGTTTTTTGCAAACCGCTGCCTGTTCCGTAAGAGGTTTTGTGCCAGATAGGTCCATCTGCTCGATGCGACCGTGGCTTTTCTGTTGGAACGCCCGGGCACACGCCTGCGGTGCGCCCCTATACGCATTTTGTTAGGATAAGTATAGTATTTCCCGGCGTTTTTGTCAATTCCAAGGTTTGGCAGCTCCGGCACGGAATATACATTCGCACTTGACAGAAGCCGGAAAATAGCGCTAAATAGAAGCAACTCATTTTAGAAGGAGAACCGCATGAAGCAGGTCGAAGTGTACACCGACGGCGCATGCAGCGGCAATCCCGGCCCGGGCGGCTGGGGTGCCGTGCTGCGCTACCGTTTTAACGGCAAAGTTTACGAAAAAGAGCTGAGCGGCGGCGACGACAGCACCACCAACAACCGCATGGAGCTGACAGCCTTTATCGAAGCACTGCGCCAGCTCAAGGAGCCGTGCGAGGTACGGCTGTGCTCCGACAGCCAGTATGTCATCAACGGGCTTCAGAAGGGCTGGGCCAAAAACTGGCAGCGCCGGGGCTGGAAAAAAGCAGATGGCTCCCCTGCCCTGAACCCGGATCTCTGGGCACAGGCACTGGAGCAGGAAGCCCGGCACAAGATCACCTATGTCTGGGTCAAGGGCCACGCAGGCCACCCGGAGAACGAACGCTGCGACCAGCTGGCCGTGGCCCAAAGCAAAGCACATGGCGGGAGGCAGGGAACATGAGCGACACATTTTTGCCCGGCAGTGGGTTCGACACCTACGAGAGTCAGGATAAGGTTCTGGTGCAGATGGACGGCAGCAGAGAATGCGCCGTAGCTGTGCGCATTTTACAGCAGCAGGGCTTTGCCGTGGCGGGCGCTGCCGTGCGGCTGGCAGCAGAACAGACCGCCGATGCGGAAAACGCCAAAAAGGCAGCAGAGGCCCTTGGCATCGAGTGCATCGTGCTGAACGCCGAAGCACTGGCCGGGCAGGACGCAGACGTTCTGGGCGAAGGCGGCACGCCGCTGTTTGCCGCCCTGCTGACGGCTGCAGACAAGCTTGGGATGCAGTATGTGGCAACCACTCACCGTGCCCGGGTGGAGACCGGTGCAGACGGCGTGCACACCGTCTGCCCGCCCGCAGGCACCGGCAGTGATGACAGCACGATTCTTGCAGCTCTGCCGCAGGAAACGCTGGCACGGCTGATCTTGCCGCTGGGCGATTTTGCCCCGGAAGATGTGGCGGAGATGGCCGAGGATTTTAAAGTTTAACCGTACGTTTCAAATGGCCTCCGTTGCACTCTGGACATATTCAGTGGAAACATTATTTTTATATTAGAATTCCGGAAAATCTGCGGATTTTCCGGAATTCTTTTTTTACAGGCAAGGCCGCTGCGACACACGGCATCTGCTGTTTTTGCTTCCTGCGGAAACAGCCGCACGGCGGCAGAAATGCATTCTGCGGTTCGGACCCCATTCCCGTGAAAATGAAAATCGGGAACATCCGCAGATGCTCCCGATTTTCGCATTATCAATATAATTTCCGCTGAATATGGCGCAGCGCACGCGGAACCATTCCAAATCGTTTTGTCAGTTCTGGGGATGCACGATATCGCGCCAATCCAGATCGCCGCGCTCCAAGCCGTGGATCAGTACCTCGGCAGTGGCAATGTTGGTGGCCATGGGAATGTTGTGCACATCGCACAGGCGCAGCAGTGTCATTTCGTTGGGTTCGCTGGGCTTTGCGTTGATGGGATCACGGAAGAACAGCAACAGGTCGATCTCATTGCAGGCGATGCGGGATGCGATCTGCTGGTCGCCGCCCTGCACACCGGCCAGAAAGCGCTGCACCTGTAAACCGGTAGCCTCGGCGATCAACTTACCGGTCGTACCGGTGGCCACCAATTTATGCTGGCTCAAAATCCGGCAGTACGCCGTACAGAACTGTACCATCAGCTCTTTTTTGGAGTCATGCGCAATCAGTGCAATCGTCATCGGTCAACCTCTCCTTTTCCCGCGCCCCTGTCTGGGGCAATCATCTTGCACATATCATAGTATCACAGTTTCCGTCTTTTTACAACTGTTTTTCGGGCAAAAGTTCTAATTTTTCATAGATTTCTGCCAAATCCACGCACCATCGCTCAGACGGCAGGCTGCTCTGCGGGAGCGGTGTCGTCTGCAAGGGCGTCGTTGTTTTCCACAGTCTCCGGCACAGCATCCTGCCCGTCAGCTGTCGTGTCAGCCGTCTCGTCTGCTCCCGTCTCGTCCAGCGTCAGGCTGCCGTCCTTCATGGCGTAGTAGGCGTCGAAGATGTCGGCCACGAGGTTGCCGGCGCGGGCGCCGCCGCCGCCGTACTCGATGACGATGCCGAGGGCGATCTCAGCGTCCTCGGCCGGGCCGTAGGCGATCATCATGGTGTTGGTGTAATGCTTGCGGGTGCTGCCGACGTAGTACGTCTCGCTGCGCTGAGGGGTTCCGCTCTTGCAGGCGATGGTGACGGGGTAGTTCTTCAGGCCCGACACCGTCTCCGACACGCCGATCATGCCCTGCCGCACGAGGTCGAAGGTGTCGCCCCGGTCCTCGATGACGTCCATCACCTCGGGCTGGGTCTCCTGCAGGACTTTGCCGGTGTTGGTGTCGAGGATGGCCTTGACGAAGTGGGTGCGGTAGCGCACGCCCCGGTTGGCCAGCGTGCCGGCGTAAGTCGCCAGCTGGACGGGGGTGACGACGGTATTGCCCTGACCGATAGCGGCCTGGACGTCCAGTGAGGCGATGTAGTTGGAGTCCTTCTTTGTGGTCAGTCGGCCGGTGGCCTCGTTGACCTCCACGCCGGTGCGGGTACCAAGGCCCATCTTGTAGGCGTAGGCGTCGTAGACATCGCTGGTGGTGCGGCGGCCCACATCGTAGAAGAAGATGTTGCAGCTCCACTTAATGGCCGTTACCACATCGATGTTGCCGCTGTGGCCATGGCGGGTACAGCGGGGGTGGTAATCCTTGAAGTAGTTGTACACGCCGTTGCAGTAAACGGTAGAATACTGGTTGATGAGGCCGCTATCCAGTGCAGCCACCGCCACGGCGGGCTTGAAGGTAGAACCCGGCGTATACAGGCCCTGCAATGCGCGGTTGAACAGCGGCAGGCTCGGGTCGGAGCTGTACTCGCTGTAGTTAGCGGCATACAGGTTCTGGTCATAGCTGGGATAGTTGGAAGCAGCCAGCACACTGCCGTCCTTCACGTCCAGCACCACCACCGCACCGGCGGCAGCTTTCATGGTGCCGGTATTGTACACGCGGTTGATCATATCAATGTTGTCCGCCAGTGCCTTGTCCACGGCACGCTGGAAGTTGCTGTCAATGGTCAGCTGCACGGTATGGCCCGGCTCCGGCACAGTGGTGAGCTTTGTATCCACGATCACGCCGTCCGAATTGCGGGTGATGGTCTCCACGCCGTCCTTGCCGCGCAGCTCGTCCTCATAAACGGATTCCAGACCAGAAATGCCCAGAACATCGTTCATGTTATAGCCTTTTTCCCGCAGCGGATAGGTCACCTGACCGTTGGAATCGGTCACCTTCCACTTTTCCGCCGTGATCTTGCCCACACGGCCCAGCACCGCCGGGACGATATCGCTCTGGTCGTAGCTGCGGGCGCTGGTCTCCACGATCTCCACACCTGGCAGCTGCAGGCTGTGCTCCTTGATGGTGGCCACCGCGAGGGTGCTCACGTTCTCCGCCATGACAAAATTGTTCACATTGGAGAACGCCTGCCGGTCCATCTCGTAGTGGATGCCGGCCAGCACACGCTGCCATTCCGGCGAAAAATCCTGCAGATCGTTCTTTTCCACCAGCATTTCCATTACATCGTTGGCGGTGGCGTACTGCTGCAGACCAAGCGTTTCCTTCATGCCTGCCAGCTGCTTCTGGTCGCTGGTGGACGTGTCATCGTCCGTAAAGGCGTAATTGCCTGCTGCGTCCGCCTGACCGATCAGCAGCGTATCATTCCAGCTCTCGCCATTCGCACGCAGCAGCTCCACGATCTGCTGCAGCATGGTGTCCAGATCCCGGTCGCCCATCAGCAGTTTGTTGAGGACCACATTGTAGCTGGTGGCCGTGGTGGCAATGCGCCGCCCGGCGCTGTCCACGATATCGCCGCGGGCCGCCGTGACCGTAAAGTTATAGTCGGTGGTATTGGTGGCCTTGGCCTTGAAGTCGTCGCCGTTGACCAGCTGCAGAAAGATCAGCCGCATCACGTACAGGCCCATGATAACACATGCCACTGCAATGAGCAGGATCATCCGGCGCGCAACGGTTTTTCGTTCGTTTTGGTTCATCCGCGTTTCCTCCGGCGGTTCAGACTACGCCGTTGTCGATTTTGAATGCGCTGTAAATGTGCCGCACCAGACTGAACAGCACCAGCGACGGCACCAGCGTCATCATGGCCGAAGGCAGCACAAAGGTCAGCCAGCGGCTCAGCGCCCAGCTGTAGCCGGGCATGTAGTAGAAGAACAGCCAGTCCAGCGAGAGTACCACAAGGGCCGTGCCGGTGCTGATGAGCGCAAAGTTCCATGTGCTGCCCTGCAGATACACCTGAACCAGCACCGAAAGCGCAAAGCAGAGCAACAGCAGTTCCAGCGCCAGCATACCCACGGTGCGCCCGGCGGTGTAGTCCCACAAAAGGCCGCTCACGGCACCAAACAGCGCACCTGCAAACTCGCCTTCATACACGGCCACAGCCAGACACAGCGGCAGAATGAACAGCGGCTTTGCCTGCCCCAGCTGGAGCAGGCCGGGGGTCGTCTGCAGTGCCGCGCACACAAACAGTGCCACCGCGTAGCAGACCCATTTCAGGATCTGGCTGCAGCTGCGCATGCGGCGTGATTCCATACAAATGCGCCCCCTTAATAGTCGGTAATAACGAATACGTGCTTGACCGTGCGCGGGTCTGCACCCGGGCGCACCACTGCAATGGAAGATTTGCCGCTGACTTCCGGCTCCACCTTCTGCACGGTTCCCACCAGCAGATCCGGCGGGAACACTCCGCCAAGACCGGTGGTGATCACCTGATCGCCCATCTTCGTCTCAGTGGCGCGTTCCAGATTGGTCAGCACGCACAGGCCGTCACCGGCATAATCGGTGCTGCCATTGATAATGCCGTTTTCCCGCGTGCGGGATACCACGCCCGCAGCGCTGAAGCTGGGGTGCAGAATGGTCATCACCTTGCAGCTGGTGGTGTCGGCTTCCACCACCATGCCGATCAGATAGCCCTTATCGCTGATCACGGCATCGTTCACGGCTGCGCCGTTCACCGTGCCGCAGTCCAGCGTAAAGCCTCCGAACTCATCCAGCGGGTCGCGGCCGATCACAAAGGCAGAAATATAGCTTGCTTCGGTGTTGGAATCCTGAATGCGGGCCAGTGCCTTGTAGGCTTCGTTCTCCGCCTTGATGCGGTCGTAGTCCACGATCTGCTGGCGCAGCTCAGCATTCTCCGCTTCCAGCTGTTCGTTCTGTTCCATGACCTCATCGATGCTGGTGTATTTTTCCCACACCGAGCCAATGCCGCCGCTCAGTGCCGATGTGACCTTCTGGAGCGGCATCAGCACCACGCCCAGCAGTTCCTGCGGGGCAGCAGTCAGCCGTCCGTTGGCACCGGCATAGGCCATGATGCCCACCAGAAACACCGCCACGGCTACCAGTATCTTAAATTTCCATGTGTCAAAAAAGTCCTTCAAGGGAGTACCCTCCTGTTTCGGGTGGATGCCATGCCATAAGAAAAGCGCGGACAGCCCTGCCATCCGCGCAAGAGACATTGTTTGCAGCGGAAATCAGCGCAGACGCTGCGCAAAAGAGCCTTTTTCCGCAAGTGTGGGCCTTGCCCGTGTTACATGTGGCCGCCGTCGGTGTCCAGCACGTCATGCAGGACATCCACATGATCCAGCACCGCACCGG
>ENA-OZFK01000807-OZFK01000807.1-human-gut-metagenome-genome-assembly--contig:-NODE-807-length-10201-cov-4.702444_pt1 | contig 10201 bp, 5 predicted proteins | sample MGYA00244622_ERZ653642 | MGnify/ENA primary metagenome ERZ653642 (study PRJEB26926, sample SAMN06165103) | human gut metagenome | biome: ENVO:00009003; feature: ENVO:2100002; material: ENVO:00002003...
ATATAAAAGAATACTTAATAATCTGGTTATGAGATTTTTTTTATCTTGGAAACATATAATCAGCCTCTGTTTTGTCTTACTACACTTAAGTTTATCCATTGCCCATGCAACCGTAGTCCCCAAACAACATCGACTACTTATAATTAACTCTTATAATGAAGGAGCCCCATGGAGTCAAACGCTTATAACCCCTATTATGCTCCAAACTTCTTCAATACTGGCCCACATGAATTTCACTAAAGAAAAAGGGTCCACTCCCCAGGCGCACATTATAAAGGCCTCCGAATACTTTCAGAAAATGCACCCGGAAGATGTGGAACGTATGCAACAGATACACAAGAATCTTGCATCCGGAAAATTACAACATGCCAAAGAAGAGTTTCGCATCATTACTGAAGTGGAAGGACGAAAATTTACAGATTGGCTTGAAACGAATGCGGTAGTAGATCAATACGATGAGCAAGGCAATCCGATATCATTGGTAGGTTCGCTACTATTAATTACAGAACGTAAGAGACAAGAGAAGGCACTGGTAACAGCTAGAGAAAAAGCTCTGGAATCCGAGCGGCTAAAGTCTGCATTCCTGGCTAATATGAGCCACGAAATACGCACACCATTGAATGCCATCATAGGTTTCTCCAGCCTGCTGACCACCACTGAGGATGAACATGAACGGGAAGAGTTCATTAGTATCATAGAGAATAACAACCAGCTTCTCCTACAACTTATCAGCGACATTCTGGATCTGTCGAAAATAGAGGCAAATACTCTTGATTTCAATTACCAGAACGTTGACTTGAACGGACTGACAAGAGATGTAGAAAGAACAGTACGACACAGACTACAACCGAATGTTGTCCTGAAATTTATTCCCGGAGTTACCGAGTGCCATGTACAAACCGAACGTAACCGACTTTCACAAGTACTTATCAACTTACTTGTCAATGCCACAATATAAGAGAACGTGCCAAAACAGAATAAAAGAACGTAAATTACATGAATTACGCAAACAACAAGTCAGATAAGTTCTGATTATCAGAAGGATAAAAAAAGAATCATTTGTGTAATTCATGTAATTTGCATTCTAAACTTCATTTTGACATACTCCCATCATTATCTTGCTTCAAATCTGAATTTTCTTTTTCTGCCGTCCCTTTTCCCCTATACTCGCTCGGACTGACCCCGAAATGCTTCCGGAATACCTCTCTGAAATATTTTGCATCGCAGAACCCGGTCATATCCGCTATTTCCGTAATAGAGTGTTCGCCTTCTTTCAACATTCGGGCAGCATACTGCATACGGATGAGACGTACATAATCTGCCGGAGAACAATCAGTCAATGCTTTCACTTTATTATAGAAACTACTGCGGCTCATGTGGTGAAGCGAACAAAGCATATCTACCGTAAAATCCGGATCGGCCATGTTCTTCTCCACATTTTCCCTGACTGAAGCTATGAATTTCCAGTCAAGTGTATCCCGACACCCTTTCGGCCATTTTTCAGTTTCAAAGTCCGAACTGCCATACTTCTTATGCAATAAGATCCGATTGGTAATCAAACGGTTGATACTCGCCTTCAATATGCTGATGCTGAAAGGTTTCGCCATGTAATCATCCGCACCTATCTTCAGTCCTTCCAGCATGTTTTTCTCATCACCCAATGCAGTCAACAGAAGCACCGGAATATGAGATGTTTCAATATTACCCTTAATGGCGGCACACAATTCATCTCCCGACATTTCCGGCATCATAATATCTGACAACACAAGATCCGGCTTAAACTCGGATAGGATTTCAAGAGCCTCCTTTCCGTTGTGACAGGACTGCACCAGATAATCCTCACCAAGCGTATTCACCAGATAAATACGCAAATCGTCATTATCCTCCACGATGAGGATACGTCGGGAAGAAGCATCACTCTGCTTGGGCTCAACGGCAGAAAGTGCCGGAGTAACAACTTCCGGCATGCTGATAGATCGCTCCGGAGTTGCAGATATGATACTGGCTTTACGAAAATGTTTGTTCCCCTTAGGAAAAATGATTCTTACCAGTGTACCTTGTTCCGCCGTACTCTCTATAGTTATTTTTCCACCATGTAAACGCACCAGCCTATGCACCAATGCCAGGCCGATTCCACTACCGCTAACCCTCAAGTTAACGGCATTGCTACCTCGAAAATAGGTATGAAAAAGTCCTTTCTGTTCATTGCGGGGAATACCGATTCCGGTATCTTTCACCTCAATGCCCCAACCATCCTCATATTCTGATGCACTGACATATATGTTCCCATTTTCCGGTGTATATTTCATGGCGTTCGACAGGATATTCTTCATGATAGAATCCATCTTATCCCTGTCAAACCACACGTTCAGGTATTGAAAATTACTTTCGTAAGTCAACCTGATATGCTTGATGTTTGCATACGCATGAAATGTGTCACAAATGCCTGACACATACGTACCTAATTCATACTCAGCAATATACATATGTGATGAATAGGTATTGATACGTTCAAAATTAATAAGATTTGTTATAAGCCGTAAAAGAACATCCACATTTCTCAGAGCCATGCTCACATGTCCCTTACCTTCCTCATTCACCATATCTTTGTTCCGTAGTTCTTCCAACGGGGCCTTTATCAGAGTCAGAGGTGTACGGATGTCGTGAGCTGTATTTATAAAAAAGCGTGTCTTTTCTTCCGAAATCCTCTTCTGTTTCCTCAGTGTAATGATGCGGAACAGAATCACACACACCAGAACAGCTAACATAATATAACCGGCTATAGCCCACGGAGTAGCCCACAACGGAGGAGATATGATAATCAACATACTGCGCTGTTCATAACTCTTATACTTTTCTTCGTTAGATACGGAACGTACATGAAGCATATATTTACCCGAAGGAATATTGGTGAAACGCATCAGGCCGTTGGAAGAAGGTGTAGTCCATTCATCATAAAAGCCCTCCAATCTCCAAGAGTATAAAATATTAGAAGGATAGTCATAATTAATGGAGGAAGCCCTCAGTGAGAAAGTATTCTGTTCATATTTAAGTTTCAAAATTTTCGTATCGTTAATATCCGTTTCCAAGGGTGATCCTTCATCACCGGGATATACAGGCTGATAGGATATATTCAAATCACTAAGCAACATCGGAGAAAAAGTTGGGACCGGTATGTGCATATCCGAAGGAAAACCAATGACCCCATCATTACTTCCCAAGACAAAACGACCGCTACTATGCAAAATACCGGCACCGGGATTGAAACAGACACTCATAAGTCCCTGTTCACGCGTCCAGTTATTAAATGACATTCTACGAGGTGAAAAATGAACAATTCCATTTTCCGTACTAAGCAATAAATCCCCGTCCGGTTTAGGAAGAATTGTATAGATATTATTGGATATAAGGGCACAATTATCTGTATAATACTGAGCGAAGGCCTCTTCTTCGGGATTATAAAGCACCAGCCCGGAACCACTGGTACCTATATACAACACACCATCGTCTCCCTGATACAAGGCATGGATATGCATAGATTCCACAGGCATATCGATGCTGCGATATTTTCCGGAAAATTTGTCTAGCAAATATAGTCCTGCCGAAGTGCCAATCCACATCGAAGAATCGTCTTTTTCGCGAATGCAGGTAATAGAATTCAAGCCGGAATACAGGCGGGATTTGCCACTTTTAAGATCAAAACATTTCAGATTGTAAAAACCGCCTGACCAGATATTACCTTCCGAATCTTTCCTTATGTCACGAATGTACTGATCGGGACGCAGGTCTAAATGAAAGAAAAGAGAAGAAGCAATATAGTCAACCGTAAGGGCACGTTTATCTATCTGGTAAAGACCGGAGGTAAAACCACCTGCCAGAATAATTCCGGGCGAGATTTCACAAAGCGTCAGGAATATATGATTCTTATCTTCCAGTTCATGATCAAAAGTGCTGAAAAAGGAATGCCATTCCCCCGTAGCGGAACTATATAGACTTATGCCATTGCTGGTACCGAACCAAAGGTCACCCTCACTATCTTCAATGACATCATGCACCTGGTTATTGACAAGTGACTGGCGGTTCCCAACTGAATGACGAGTCCAGCGGTAACCGCTGTAACGATTGTCGCGGATGGTTATTCCACTGGGATAATTAGCAATCCAGATGCGACCCTCATGGTCTACATGCACATCGTTTATATTGTTGCCATTCATTCCATTATGGATATTATAATCTGCTACAATATAAGGAACTGCATAACATGTATCAATATTCATACGATAGATTCCTTTCCCGTCAGTAGCTATCAGAATTTCCCTTTCCCCAAAGGGTATAATACGTTTGATATTCACGTCACTAAGGGTTTCATCCGACCGATTTTCCTGAGAAGTATCAAGATCACAAATCCACACTCCCTGCTTAAAAGTACCGACAAACAATTTCTTCAAAGCAGCTGAAAAGAATAACTCGCTCACCGGCGCATGAAGATTATATGCCGGTGTACACGAAAGTAACGTACGAGACTCATCCAATACCGCCCGATACAACCCGGACTCCGTACCTATGAAGAAGTTTTCCCTATCTATCTGGGCAATAGAAGTGACATTACTGATTATACAGGATGATAATTGCGATATCTTTCCTGTGCGGGTATCGAACAATGCCATTTGTTCCTTACTGCAAAGCCAGATACGTCTGGAATGATCCATATAGCTATATGTAATATTCGGCGAAGAGATTCCCTTTTCCGGTAAAGGAGGCATATACACCTGTTCGAACCGATCCCGGCCCTGTTCATAGCGGAAAATGCGGCCTTTCCGTCCAGTTCCCCACAACACACCGTCGTCAGCCATGTAAAGCCAATTCAGGCTAAACTGCATATTGAGCTTCTGTCCCTTATCCGTCAATTCATAGTGTTTGATTTCCTTGCCATTGTAACGGTCCGGACCTTCCTGAGTAAGGAACCACATATATCCTAAAGAATCTTGTAGGATACGATAAACTTTCTGACTGCCCAGACCATCCTCCATACTTATATATTTATATGCCTGGGCTACACATACCTGAGTAAAAAATACGAGTATGGCAAACAGCATGGAGGTTTTTCTCTGTTGATAAAATCTTCTCCTGTTCATCACAGTTCGTGTGTTATCATCCAAGGGTTCCTGACTCCGAATCTGACAAGGAATCCCAACGGTTTAATATTAAAATATGAGATTAATATGCAAAATTAACCAAAAAGGCAGAAAAGTTCACAGTATAAAACAAGTTTTTTTCATAATACACGTCATTTTTTATCGCTATTACCATATTTTTCTTATAACAAATAGCATTCACCAGAAACGATCCTTTTTCTTATTTTCGTTCTCAATCACTTATTTGACAACTTTTTAGCCATCTTATTTGTTAGAGACATATACTAATCTATAATCCATGATCCATGAAAGTACATGAATATCAAGCAAAGGAAATCTTCTCCCAGTATGGAATTCCGGTAGAACGACATGTGTTATGCAATACGCCCGATGAAGCCGTAAAAGCTTTCCGGCAGTTAGAAGTGGACAAAGTAGTTGTGAAAGCACAAGTGTTGACCGGTGGACGAGGAAAGGCAGGAGGCGTAAAACTGGCTGACAATGAAGAACTGGTAAGACAGCACGCCCGGGAAATTCTGAAAATGACCATCAAAGGTTTTCCTGTAACCCGAATTTTAATCAGCGAAGCTGTAGATATCGCAGCTGAATATTATGTCAGTTTTACCATTGACCGCAACACGCGTTCAGTAGTGCTTATCATGAGCGCGGCAGGAGGAATGGATATTGAAGAAGTAGCCCGCAACACTCCGGAGAAAATCATTCGCTATAATATCGACCCGTTGATAGGATTGCCTCAATATCTGGCACAGAGTTTTGCATTCATGCTTTTTGACCAGGCGGAACAAGCCAGGCGTATGACTTCCATCCTTCAGGATCTCTATAAAGCCTTCATGGAAAACGATGCATCGCTTGCTGAAATCAACCCGTTAGTGTTGACGGCTAAAGGTACCCTTACAGCCATTGATGCCAAGATGGTGTTCGATGATAACGCTCTTTACCGCCACCCCGATATACATGCTCTTTTCGAACCTACACCGGAGGAACAACTCGAAGCTACAGCCAAAGAAAGAGGATTCAGCTATGTACGTATGGACGGAGACATCGGTTGCATGGTAAACGGCGCCGGACTGGCAATGACTACCATGGACATGATTAAGTTATATGGCGGTTCACCTGCCAATTTCCTGGATATCGGTGGGAGTTCAAACCCCGTGAAGGTGATTGAAGCCATGAAGATACTGCTGAATGATTCGAAAGTAAAAGCGGTCTTCATCAATATATTTGGCGGTATCACTCGTTGCGACGATGTAGCTATAGGATTGATACAGGCTTTCGACCAATTGCAAACGGAAATCCCTGTCATTGTAAGACTGACGGGAACCAATGAAAATATCGGCAGGAAACTATTAAAAGACAGTAACCGCTTTCAGGTAGCGGAAACCATGAATGAAGCCACCCTGATGGTAGTAAAATCTGTGAAAGGAGAAACATTATGAGCATACTTATTGATAAATCGACCCGCCTGTTGGTACAAGGTATTACGGGCAGAGACGGACATTTTCATGCTGTGAAAATGAAAGAATACGGTACGAATGTGGTAGGTGGTACGTCTCCCGGAAAAGGAGGCAGCACCGTAGACGGGCTTCCCGTTTTCAACACCATGTACGAGGCAGTGGAAAAGACGCAGGCCAATGCCTCCATTCTTTTTGTTCCCGCCAGCTATGCGGCAGATGCTATCATGGAAGCCGCAGATGCCGGAATCAAACTGATTATCTGTATCTCCGAAGGTATCCCTACCCTCGATGTAATCAAAGCGTATCGCTTCACTCAACTGAAAGGAGCCATGCTGATCGGGCCGAACTGCCCCGGTCTAATTTCTCCGGAAAAGAGCCTGGCCGGAATCTTACCCGGCAACGTTTTTAAAAAAGGAAATGTCGGAGTGATCAGCCGTAGCGGAACATTAACTTACGAGATTGTTTACCATCTTACAGCCAACGGCATGGGCCAATCTACCGCTATTGGCATGGGAGGTGATCCCGTAGTAGGACTTTACTTCCGTGAACTATTGGAAATGTTCCAAAATGATAAGGATACGGAATCCATCGTCATGATCGGTGAGATTGGTGGAAACGCAGAAGAACTGGCGGCTGAATATATAAAGAAGCACGTAACAAAACCTGTCGTAGCTTTTATTGCCGGACAATCTGCACCTCCGGGAAAGCAAATGGGACATGCAGGTGCCATTATTTCCGGTAATTCCGGCTCTGCCGAGGAAAAGATTGCAGCACTGACGGCAGCTGGAATACAAGTGGCAAATGAACCGGCAGAAGTACCTATCTTATTAAAAGCGTCACTTCCAAACAAATAACATAAACCTGTTGGCGGAATTTATTCATTTCGGAAAAGGAATGAATAAGACTCACCACAGATAACACAGATTCACACAGATTTATTAATCTAATAATCAGTAAAATAGAATCTGTGTCAATCTGTGTAATCTGTGGTGAATTAATTCATAACCCCAAAAAAAGAAATAAATTCCGCCAACGAGTAACATAACTACATTTTAAATCAATTCGTAGCTGGCGCTTTGGATAGGCATATCCAGATTGTGCAGTACTTTTTCCAGTAAAATACCCTCCCGATTGTCGTACTCATACCCAAAAGTAGCACGAATGCCCTGAAGAATGAATTGCGTGGCACGGTCCAAAGCAATAGGAAGACTGTCCCCTTGCAATAAAGCACCGGTTATGACACTTGTAAAAGTATCCCCGGTTCCCGGATAATGGGCCGGCAAATACGGACAAGTAATTTTCCAATATCGATCCCCTACCCGATTATAAGCATATACCGAGGTTTTGTGACTCTCTTCATGAACAGGAACGCTGGTTATAATAACCACCTGAGGGCCTGCATCAGACAAAAGACGAAGGTAAGATTTCAATTCTTCATCCGTATTATCTGCTTTATAAGGCTTGTCCATCAGATAAAAAAGTTCGGTGAGATTTGGGGTGATCACATCCGCCTTCGTTGCCAGGTGGCGCATTTCGCGAATCATTGATTCATCAAAGTTTGTGTATAGCCGTCCGTTATCTCCCAATACGGGGTCAACTACCACCAAGCTGTCCGGCTGGCGGAAGTCATCAATAAAATCCGAAACAATCTGTACCTGACGCGGAGCTCCGAGATATCCTGTATAGAAAGCATCAAACTGTACATCCAGCTTTTTCCATTCGGCAATAATTCGAGGCATTTCATCCGTCAGGTCAAGAATAGAAAACTCCGGATATTGCGTATGACTGGAGAGCACAGCCGTAGGTAAAGGGCAAACCTGAAAGCCCATGGAAGACAAAATCGGAATTACAACCGTAAGGGATACACGCCCAAAACCAGACAAGTCATGAACGGCAGCTATTCTCTTTACTTTATTTGTATACATCTTGGTTACTACATTTTTCTTTCACATAAAAAAACTCCCCGCAAAGATAATCTTACGGGGAGTAAAGAACAAGCTAAAAGAGAAAATGTTTGATTCAATTAAAGTTTAGGAATTAAGCTAATGCAAGTATCAGTATTTGTGCAGTAAGCACACGTAAAAACATGGTAAGCGGATAAACAGTGGCATATCCCACCGCAGGAGCATCACACGAAGTCAGATCATTGGAATACGCCAACGCGGGCGGATTCGTGGTTGAGCCACCCAATACTCCGATCAACGTATAATAGTTTAATTTAAAGACGTATCGTCCGACAAGCCCGGCTATCAGCAAAGGAACAATAGTTATAATAACACCATAACCTACCCAGACATATCCACCGTCATAAATCACCGTTTCCACAAATCCTTTACCGGCACCCAATCCCACACAAGCCAGGAAAAGGGAAATTCCTATCTCACGCAGCATCAGATTGGCACTCATGGTAGTATAAGTAATCATTTTGTACTGAGGGCCGAAGCGACTGATCAGAATGGAAACAATAAGAGGTCCACCCGCCAATCCTAACTTTACCGGCTGGGGAATACCCGGAAATACAAAAGGTGTACTACCCAGGATACATCCTAACGCTATCCCCAAGAATATAGGTATCAAATTAGGATGATCCAAGCGTTTCATTGAATTTCCCAATACTTTTTCCGCATGACTGACCGCCAGCTCGCTACCAACAATAGTAACACGGTCGCCCATCTGCAATTGTAATTGCGGAGCAGCAACCAAGTCTACTCCCGAACGATTCACCCGGGTAATACTGGCTCCGAAATTATTACGTATCTTCAATTGGGAAAGCATCTTTCCATTCAGTTCAGGTTTCGTTATCAAGATACGACGGGAAATCAGTTTCTTGTCCAATTGCTCCCATTGCATATCAATCTGCTTACCGAAGAAGACGCTAATAGCTTCAATATCTTTAGGGGTAGAGATAACCAAAATTTTATCATTCAGATGCAATACCGTATCTGAATTAGCCAATTCCGTTCCTTGCCCGTCATGATACTGTACACGCGAAATCACAAAATCACGGTTCATCAGCGGACGTATATCTTTTATCTTTTTTCCGTCGATAGCTTCATTACGGATTTCAAACGAAATAGGACGCACAGTGAGTTCCTGTATGTGTCCCAGTCCGCGTTCAGCTTCCGCTTCTTCTGTTTTTGTATTGATACGCAAAATATATTTCAAGGCTATCAATGATAAGATAATACCGACTACACCCAGCGGATAAGCAACCGCATATCCCAATGCTATCTCAGGGGCATCTATTCCGTTCAAATCACTGTTTGCCTGCTGGGCAGCTCCAAGTCCCGGAGTATTTGTTACCGCACCGGAAAGGATACCGACCATAGTAGTGATAGACGTACCCGTGACAAAATGTAATATAATCGTGATGACTACTCCCAGAAAAACGACCAGCATAGCCAACAGATTCAAGGTAAGTCCGCCTTTTTTGAAAGCAGAAAAGAAACCGGGTCCCACTTGTAGCCCTATGGAGTAAACAAACAAGATCAGACCGAACTCTTTCATAAAATGAAGCAAGTGTTCATTCAGAGTCATATCAAAATGCCCGAATACAATACCCACAAAAAGTATCCATGTGATACCTAATGAAAC
>ENA-OZFK01000815-OZFK01000815.1-human-gut-metagenome-genome-assembly--contig:-NODE-815-length-10128-cov-5.821801_pt1 | contig 10128 bp, 10 predicted proteins | sample MGYA00244622_ERZ653642 | MGnify/ENA primary metagenome ERZ653642 (study PRJEB26926, sample SAMN06165103) | human gut metagenome | biome: ENVO:00009003; feature: ENVO:2100002; material: ENVO:00002003...
ATATATATGTTTCTTTGTTTTTATCATTATTCTAAATCATTTATCAGATTTTTTCTTTAGTATTTTTTTGAGCCAAATACCTATAAAATTTCTATCGAAAAAGACTCCCTTTTTCATTTTCAACCTGTCAGTCCAAGACATCCAAGTAGCTGTATAATGATGAATAGTTCGTGTATTGGGAGTAATATCTAGTTTTGATGATAAGAACTCTATCGGACAAAAGAAATCCCATGGATATATTGTAAAATCCCCGATCTTTTGAAGTCTATTTTGTCTGTCAAAGCCATGACGAACTAACACATCTGTTGTGATAGGGACTATCGGAATCTGCTCCATGTGACCGTCTGGATAGACGTAATGATGCGTTTCATAAAAATCCATTATTTCTTTTAGAATTTTATCGCCTTTTTGAGAAGCAAAACCCAATCCAATATTGACCTGCGTGCCGTTCATATTTTCTCTTGTACATTTTTCGATACCCATAAAAGAACCCATAGAAAAGACATCATCTAAAGGTCTTATCACTTCAACATCTGTATCAAAATAAACACCACCATAGTTATATAAAACCCATAGGCGAGCATAGTCGCTTACATAAGCATACTTTTTTGCCGAATATGCTTCACTCATAAATGGAATCATGTGGACATCAAAGTTGCTCTCATTCCATTCTTTTATTTCATAGTCAGGATGGTATCTTTTCCATGAAGCGATACATTTCAACGCATCTTTAGACAGAGGTTTTCCCCCAAACCAACAGTAATGTATTATCTTTGGTATCATATTATCAGAAAGGGCATTTTATCAGATTATAATATTTATTTTTGAACAGGTATATCGTTGTGTATGAAGCTATAAATAGTAATATGAGTAAAATTAGCCACTCTTTCCAGTCAGCTGGATAGAACCAATTATTCACCATATAAAGTATTGGAACATGAGTACACATAGGCACTATACTATGTGTACCAAAGTTGAGGAGCCATGAACATTTGACAAATTTGCACAATTCTATCACCATCATACTACCCGCTATTGCTGACACATACATAGGGATAGGATTTTGGGGAATATCATTAAGCCATAACTCAACTGGTTTGAAAAAAACAAAAAAACATACAGACCACAAAACAAGAAGCAAAAACAATAAAGACACATTTATCATCTCTATTTTCCAATAATCTTTTGTAAAATAGCCAAATGCCATAAATGGCAGACATGTTGCCGCTGTTCCAAAATACATATAAGAATGTCCATGAGAACCAACATAACATCCTATTAATCCTATCATCAAGACAAGCACGAATATCATCCCAACATGCTTTATTGATAGTAACAATAGCATTAGAACTTTATCAATTATAAGAACTACAAGAAACCATAGTGGAATATTCACAATAAAGCTAAATAACCAAACTCCTCGTATGCAATAATAAAAAGGAATTGATATGATATAGAAAAACAGCAAAACATATATCAAAGATTTGATTGCATTAAAAAATGCCTTTATGCACTCTTTGCATGTTGACAAGTTTTGTATAGGCCGTACAAAAACTCCCGAAAGAATAAAGAACAAAGGCACATAAAACGAATGTATCACATCTTGGTAGCATCTCATGGATACACTCTCACTAAGAGAAGGATAACTATTTATATGAGATGTCATTATGATTATCAACCCTATAGCTTTTGCCATATCAATATGTGCTAACCTTTCTTTCATAATCCGAGAAAAAGCTTCATGCACGCTTGAGGTGACGCATATTCATTCCAATATTCTTTTATGTTCTTGTGCATAGATTCACATAACTCCTTATCTGAAACAATTGTTTTGATAGCATCATATAAAGAGTCTTCATCTTTGTTCACAAAAAATATATTCTTCCGATGTTCCAAAGCTACTGGTAGATCGTTATTGAAAGATGTACTCATTATTACAGCACCTTGTGACATATATTCCGGCAATTTCCATCCATGGCAGCCATGATAAGCAGGCGTATTAAATACAAGGACTGATGTTTGTACACCTGCAATATATTCGTGCAAAGGTATCTCCTTTTCTAATTTCACATCCTTCGGACATGTGGAATTCCGTCTGTCTGGAACCATACCTCCAACAAAACTTATTATTCCTTCCTCATGCAATCGCCTGCAAGCTCTAATAAAGTTGATACGAGCTTCATTTGCAGCATTTTGCCCCTCCCAATATCGAGAAACAAAGAATACCTTATTATTCAATGAAAATAGACGCCCCTTCTCCTCTTTACGTTTATACATAGTCAAGTACCGACATAGATACGAACTCCAAGTATAATCCAAGCGATTTCGGCATTGCCAATAGTGCTTAATAGCCCATAATATATTAATTTCTCTATTATTTCCATAACAAGCAATACCATAGTTAGCACCTACAGGTACAACTTTATGCACGTATTCCAAAGGTATGTTCCGAGCATTATAGTTTACCTTGCCGTATACATCAGCCCATTCCACAAAATCCACATATTGAATCGTGTTAAAATCCACAGGGTCAATAATATATTTATTACCTTCTATGACAAAAGCTAAGAGAAAATTCTCATTCCCATAGCGTAAAGCCTTAAACGGTTTGCTACAGAACACAACATTCTTGTAACCATACAATTGTCTCAATCCCTCTATATAGAAAGAGCTATACAATATATTACAAGCAGGATCAACATAAACCTTTGTTACCATATCGAAAATTAATCAATATATCTAAGAGCAATATCATCAAATATATCATTGCGATTCCGCTCATTGAACTCGTCCATAGTACGGACATAATCATCAATTACAGTGCCTTGCGAACGGCGTTTTATCCATTCCTCCTTAGATTTGCAGAAATAATGATTAATACGGATAAGTTGTGGAGTATGATAAAAATCATTGAAAGGTCCCTTTACAACTTTACCATCTTCATCAATAGAATGATGTATCAAGCTGAACAAAACACAATGAGGATGGTAAAATTTATACACCATACGAGGATTTACAATCTGTTTTACATGGTTGTTCCATGGTCCATCTTCTTTTGCACGATATAAAAAATTCTTAAGTACGCCACCTTCCGGCTTTTTATCATGCCCGGAGGCACCATACATTCGCCAGTTTACAGCTACAGCGCCGGCACGCCAATCTTTGACCAATATTTCATCTACCACATCTGCCAACAATCTACCCTCTTGTACAGGCATCAAAAATTCATCACCATCTATGACCGCTATATATTTAGCTTCATTCTTGAAACGATCCATCGCATCATAATATGCCGGAATTTGCATTTTTCTGCCTGGAAAATTAACCACTGTTACAACGCCCATATCTTCATAGGGTCTCAATATCTCTAACATATTGTCGGTGCTATCATTATTGTAAATAAAGAAATGCTCCACGCCCACTTTCAGGTGAAAGTCAAGCCATTCCTTAATATAGTCTCCTTCATTTTTCATAATAGCAACCACAGCCATCTTGTAACGAAAGACAGCATCCTTAGAGTCCTTATAAAAGCAAAGCTTAAAACGTTTCCAAAAGGCAATAGCCTTATTAGCTAAATACATATATCTAAAATTTAATTAGTTTATGAGCAAGCGTCATCATGTTTAAATCTATCATCAAATATCCCAATTTCCAACGTAATGATTTTGAATTCTCCCAAACAATAGCACGAATACGCAAATACTCTTTTCTAGCTTCTTCGTCGCTGATTAGATAATTCATGAATCCCATTTGAAAAACCGCAATAGGCAATGTCCTTTTGAATGCATCAAACCTTCCGTTATCGGAAGGCAATATCTCCTTGATTTTTTGTAGATACATTTTCAAACTATTATAAGTCTTTTGAGAAACATAATGAGTTATAGAATCCTCATTCTTTATATAATGATAGTAAGCCTTGTCCAAATATGCAACCTTCACTTCCTCGTGTTTCAGTATCTGCGCCAATATCAACACATCTTCACTGTAATTGATACCTGCAAAAAAACGTGCATTATATTTTTTATATAAATTTGTTCTTATTAGTTTATGACAAAGACCACCAAAGCATCGGCCTTGCGTAATATCATAAAGAACATCCAAAGGCTTGTCACTAGTCAAACGCTGCCTATGATAACAATCCACGCCATTTACAGACGTATCATAATAATCACATATTACCATATCTGCAACAGCATTTATAGCTTTATGGTAGAGTTCGTTCAACATCGTAGGTTCTACCCAGTCATCGGCATCCGCATGTATAGAATATTCACCTTGTGCCACATCGATGCCGGCTTTTCGTGCCATGGCAACACCTGCATTCTGTTGATGAATAACCTTGAAACGTGTATCCTTTACTGCATAATCATCGCAAATCACAGAAGAACCGTCATTACTTCCATCATCAACCATGATTACTTCAAAATCTACCATAGTTTGTGCCAATAAGCTATCAAGCATACGTCTGACAAACTTCTCTGCATTATACACGGGCACTATGACTGATACTTTTATTGTATTCATTTCGTATTATTTTCCAAACATAATTGTGCTCACATAAGGCACATAAGCCAAAAAATTTCGTATAGCAATACACACTAAAGCAATGCAAACACTTATAGTTCCATATATTGATAACTCGACTATTGAAGAACAATGGTTAGCAATACTACCCTCATACATACTGTGCGTAAAATTCACTATACCGTGCGGCATCTTAAATAGAAGAAAGTAATGCAGGAAATATATTTGTATTGTATTCTGACCTATAATTTGCAAACCTTTATATACCCATTGTTTATATGGATTGGCATCAATCGCCCTTAAGTTGCCATCAAACTCACTTGTACAAATATCCTTTACGAGAAAATATACTAATAATACTACTGCCACGTTAGTAATAAGTAGAGGTACATCATTTACCGACGAACCCACCACTACTGTTAAAAAGATACAGGTCTTAACCCATGGAACCTCCAAAAACTTATGAAACACCTCAATGTGTTTCTTACATAGCACACCGATCGTAAACATTAAAAAGTAGTAAGAAACACCACCAAGACACAAAAAGTTAGCCCAACTTGTTTCCGACATCGCAGTTTTATGCCAACAATAAACGATTCCTGCTATAACAAACAACACTATTGAATGGGCATATTCATTCTTTATCCACTTTAATGTCCAATTTTCAATCAAATAAATTACAAACATAATGAATAGAGCAATAGTAAACCAGTAACCACCTTTTGCTCCATCAGCAAGAAAAGCGTACGGATTTCCTGCATAATAAACGCAATACACTCCTCCGGATACTAACGTCGGAATAAGCAGTTGCTTTACCTTCTTCCACAATCCACGGAAGAACCATGTAAAATTTAGCGAAGAGGGGGAGCTCTTATACGCCATGAAACCTGACAAAAAGAAAAAACCATTGAGAAAATATTTCCTCAACAAATCTGTCACAAAAGATGTTTCGCTATATCCAACACAAAATAGAAGAATATGACTGTACACCACTGTCAAGATAGCTATCCCCCGAAGGACATCTATGTATAGTAACCGTTCTTTCATAAAATTTAATTATTTCCCCAATATCCAACGAAAATATCGTTTGTTTAACACCCAAGCCATGATACAACAAGATAATATGTTCAGCAGTAAGATTAAACAAATAACAAGCCAAGACTGAACAAAATTCTCATTTCTCAATACATCTAAAAACATATAGATATAAATACGATAAAACCCAAAATGCAACAAATAAATGACTATCGAATTTTTTCCTATATATTTCAGTATATCAACAGAGTGACAAACATTATAACGAGTAACCACTTTGCTTAATCCTAATATAAGCATAATACCTGTGAAAGATAAAGCTAATAACAATGGTAACTCTGAAAATGACAATGCTGTTTTATTCGTTATATAAGGAATATGAATATGCAAAAAATAAAGGCTGACAAACAGAAGTATATATCCTACTGCAAAAGCCATTTGTTTTTTTATGGTCAGAGTCACTCTTTTAAATACAATCCCTAACCATATAAAAAAAGTGACCATGAAAGCATGTTTAAAAAACCAGAAGTTATAAAGTCCAGGAGTGTTATTGTATAAATATACTCCCCCTATACATATAACAATCATTATTATCCCTTGCATCATTAGACTTTTAGTCAGCCTGATTCCCAAAAAACATAATATCCTCCCAATAAACAGTGAGGGCAGAAACCATTCATTTCCTGCATTCAGCAATACACTTTTAATAATAGTCTTACCACTCCATGTTAGAGACATCCCCATGTGAATATAGTCAACACTTTGCGTAATAACACTGACTATAATGGAAGGCAATACTATTGTAGAAAAACCTTTCGTCAAAAAAAGAACAATTTTCTTATCAAAAGAACTGCAATATCCTGTAATAAAAAAGAAGGCAGGCATGAAGAAAGAAATCCATGTAATTTTGATGTTTGTAAAGGCTATTACATATTTATTGCCGACTCCATAACAAACATTCCATCAAAGCAAAATGACTCCATACAACCATTAAAATAAGAATGCCTTTAGCTACATCCATATATGGCAGTCTCACACTCATTTTCGCAAAATCCCGTTCCATCGAATTAATTATTCTCATTTGTTCCAAGACTTTCTATAACCTCCTTTACCCGTTTTCCCCATACACCCCAATTAAGGCGTTCTTGGTAAAGAGAAACAGCCCCTTGACTAAGACTACAAAGTTCATTCCTTTGGATACCTTTAATAATATAAGAAGCAAAATCCTTGCCCGTGCTGTTAAGGGGAAGCATATAACCATTCTTGCCATTAATAACATAGTTGCCTGTGCCTCCTGTATCATAGCAGAATATAGGAAGTCCAAAACCACAAGCTTCACAAAGTGCTATGCTACTACATTCTGCGCGTGAAGGAAAAACAAATATGTCCATCTCCCTCATTATGCTAATGATACGTTGATATTGATCCTGTATATTCTTATTCAGAAATCCATAAGTATGAATAAAAGATTTATTTCTATGTTTCTCTGGTGGAATCATCCCCGTGATATGTAGAGTACAAGAAATTCCTTGCTTAAGTAATTCCTCACAACACTCCACTGCCACATCACCACCTTTACGTTCCCAATTCACCCCACTAAGATAAATATTTAAATGTTTCTTACCATCAAGCCGCTTAGCCACTGCCGGAACATCTTTCGCTTCAATATTCGCTCCAAACTCTATTACAGCAATACGTTCTTCAGGTATACTATAATCTTGCATCGCATTCAGCTTACACCAATCCGAAGAAGCGATGATAAGATCACTACGCTGAAAAGCCGCTTTTCCTATAAGATGTCCCTCTAGGCGATTCTGCCAAATGAGTCCGCTAAACTCCGTGTAATACCCAAAAAGAGAATCAATCGTAGCATCTACAAGATGCACTACCTTGGCACGTGTCTGTCGTGGCAGTGCATAAACTATAGAAATATTAGTAGGTACAAAAATCACATCGTAAGGTGAATAATCAAAGCCACGTAAAGTTTGTTTATAAAGACGTTCTCCATAAAATGATTCAATCATACGTGTATTGCGCCGAAACCAAGTCATCCACTTTAACCAATAAGTGCATAGCAGTTTATCTCCAAAAGATTCATGATAATCACGCATAGCAGACAGATAGGTTACATCAAACCCGGCCTGTTGTAAACAGACAAATGACTGATGCATCGTCCCCGACCATTCTCTACGATCGTCTGACGTATCAGGAGTAGATATAAATAAGATCTTCATTATTTATGGAAAAATTTGCCAACATTTTTTTTTCTAACCATATTTCGGACATCTTCATTAAATCCCCAAAACCAAACCATGGAAAATGTACAAAATACAGAAAGAGCACACACTATCAAGAAACGCAAAAGACTTTCTCCCATCTGCTGCTGCACCCAATATGGCAACAGTAGTGAAATCAAGACAAGACCAATTGTCCTCAAAAAGCATGTAAAGAAGAAACACCTACTAGGAAAATGAATGGTCCGTTGTATAATCACTAGATTGATAAGGAATGTAACCACTGGAGCAATATTCGCCAACCATATAGCAGCTACAGGTCCCCAACCCATTTTTAAGGTGAAATAGACAATTGGTAGCACAATGAGATAAACCGGTACAGATGACAAATTTAGCAACTTTACATATCCGGATGCTTGAATACCTGTCTCTACCATCGAATTACTACGATACACCAACGTCAAAATCATGGTAATCTTAATAAATGCAGTGGTATATGGAGGTACATTTCCATTGAGCCATAAGTCTACCACATAATCAATCTCCAGTAAAACCGGTCCCATCACAATGGCAATCAAAAAGAGAGTATATTGAGTGGTATTGAAAATTAATCGATTAAACTTCTCCATGTCTCCCTCTCCGTAGAATTTCACTAGCTGCGGTTGAGCTGCCACTAAAAATCCGGTGATGAAGTTCCCTATCATAAACGATACGGTAGATGCCAGTCCACGGGCAGCATTCATGACAGTATTGAAAAACAGATTGAGAAGAATGCTGGTCCCTTGGCTATTGACGACATTAACAACATGTCCCAACGTAGACCAGCCTGCAAACTGCGACATTTCCTTCAGCAATGATTTATCTACGCTCAACCGCATCGAACATTCTTCGAACTTTTGGATACAGTAAGCACGATAAATACAGATATTCAGAAAAGAAATTCCAAAAAGTAAAGAAGCATATACAATCAGCTTATCTCCAGGTAGAACAATGAGTAAATAAAGTATCAGCAACTTTGCAACAGCATCGAAAACACTCATTGCAGCATATATGTTAAATTTCTCGTGAGCCGTAATCGAAGCGGTAAAAGGGGTTTGTGATATAGTCAAGGCTACCGAAACAGCAGAAAATTGAAACACCCAATTGGCAGCCACCATTCTATTCGCATCGATGTTTAAGTTCGTGTTGATATACCATAGACCAAAAGATTCCAATAGAATCAAAACAACCACTGCAATCACCAAATGAATAACAAAAGCTGTAGAAAAAGTTTTTTTTTGAAGAATAAGATCTTTCTTCCCCAATGCCAATGCTATAAAACGGCTAGTCCCCGTACTAAGTATACTATTTAGTACGGTAAACATGGCAACAAAACCTCCCAATAAACTATAGATACCATAATCAGAAGCACCCAGTTTTTCTAAAACTATACGAGTGGTGACAAAGCCGAGAGCTGTCATCACTAACATTCTTACATATAGATAAACCGTATTTCGTACGATTCGCTTATTATTTTCTTCCATTACGATTGAATGTTCTCCAATAAAAAATGTCTTGCCAAAGCTTGTTCTCGAATGATAGTTTGAATGATCGTGTTTCTATCTATCGCATTAGACTCCAGTTGAAGCATAGACTGGCAAAGCTTTTGATCTAATAAATGATTATCCAATTGATAAGTATGAAGAAGTTCGATAATACGCGAACCTCTCCGATTCCACGGAGATATATAAGTATAAAAATTCCTTGCTCCTAACAAAATGGAAAAAACAGTGCAATGAAAAGAATCTGTGATGACCATATCAGCATATGCAATATATCCTAGAAACTCTTGAGGACCTGCATCCATCACAGCTATATACTCTTCATGATTCGGTTCAGGCTGCTTTTGATTCAACACAACTAATCGCTTTCCACTTTCTTTTGCCAACCTCTTTCCATATTCCACCAAAGACACTTCATAGGAAAGAGTAAACAGCAAAATATAATTCTCCTGAATAGGTTTCACAGCCATCGCCTTCCAATAATCCAATTCAAGAAGAAAGGTGGGATCTGCCACTTTAGCTATTTCCCTGCCGGTCAGCTTCATCAACAAACATCTGGCACTTTCTTCCCGAACAGAGATGGCATCGTAATTGCCCAACCATTTTTTATAATCTCTTTGTTCTTTTGAAGTCAAGTTTTCAATGCCGATACTGGCAGCATAAGAGATTCGTTTCCCCTGTCGGACAAAAGATAGGAAATATGGTTCGATGCAATAATTTTGTGTAGGATTCCATACTTGATCACTTCCCGTAATATATATATCATATTGCTGTCTCTTATACACATCTCCGAG
>ENA-OZFK01000823-OZFK01000823.1-human-gut-metagenome-genome-assembly--contig:-NODE-823-length-10054-cov-3.632863_pt1 | contig 10054 bp, 10 predicted proteins | sample MGYA00244622_ERZ653642 | MGnify/ENA primary metagenome ERZ653642 (study PRJEB26926, sample SAMN06165103) | human gut metagenome | biome: ENVO:00009003; feature: ENVO:2100002; material: ENVO:00002003...
GAAAATCCCCTGTCCAGCAGCATCACGAACGGGGCATTTTCCCGGAAAACGATTTAATAAGAAATCTCCCCAGTATTTTTTCCCTTAGATTTTTCCTTTCTTTTTGCTGCTTTCCATTCCCACGGAGATATGGGATTCGGGTCAGACCAGATGCCTTTTTGGGCCTTTCTGGCATCCCTTTCAAGAAAAACGAGCTTCCGGCTGGCGGAAAAATTTTTATAAATCCACGCCCATCCTTCCTTCACCATCTCTTCGTTGACGAACATTTTTCCATGCCATATTTCCCCTAAAATACGGCCGTACCTGTCATTCTCGGTATACCGGACTGTAACCGTCTCTCCCCAAATCAGCTTTTCCAGGTATTCCTTGGCGCCTTCATACCCGTCCTGCCCCCTTTCCGGCGTATCAATTCCCTCAAGCCGTATCCGGTGCGTACGCATTTGTTCAGGCGTCTTTTCCAGAAGGATGACCGTGTCGCCGTCAATCACGTTAATCACGACTCCCCTGATACTTTCAGCAAAAGCCATGCAGGGACTTATCAGGAAAATCAAAAGCCATTTCATGAAAAATGATATAATCCAAAAAATATCAGGATGCAACTACTCTTTAGAGAAACCGTTCCCGCACTGTTCACACGGCCGGAAACAGATGAATGCGGTCATCTGTGGACAGCCTGTTCTGGAACAGGCCATCATGTTTTCCGGCATGAAGGAACACAATTCCCGAACCTATTCCAACCTGTCCGGAACAACGGTAAACAGGCTGTATCATTGCCCCGCTCCGGAACATCTTTATTCGCTGCCGGGCCGGGAGCGGAAGAACATCCCGCCGGCGCACCCCGGCAATCTAACCCATGCCGCCATTTAAAAAGACTGCACATTAAACAAGAAAAACCGGGCGCCCTGCAACATTCAATGGCATGGCGTGAGGCATTTCACTCATTTTTTCAATTCTTCGGCTATTCTGCCGAGGTTCTTTTCCGTTGCCTTTCTCAGTTTCTCCTGCTGTTTCCAGTACCATGCCGTTCTTTCCGACACCCCGGCCTGATTCGCCAGCCAGCGCACGGCGCCGCTCGTGTCACAGCCTGTTTTCTTCTGAATGACTTCCAGCAGTTGAGCGACATATTTATTCATGGATTCCGGGTTGATATTATTTCGATTCCCATGCCCGGCTGAATTCCCCGTCCCGGAACAGGGAGGCAATCCCGCTGAGCTGCTTGAGGCGCAACAATTCTTCCGCATCCATCCCCAGATTTTTGAGTATCCACGCATCCGACATGCCCGCCTCCGTCAACTCCTGGATAATATTGGTCATGAGGGCGATATTATGAGATCCCCGGGCACGGTTGTGCCTGATGGTGGAAGCCATGCGGTTTCCAAGAGGCTTATCGATTACGGCCACCGGCATCATGCCACCCTCCCGTTCGTAAATATCGCGGTAAGTCTTCATGATCTGGCAGCGGTGGAACCCGTCCACGATTTCATAGGTCCCGTCCTCCAGCTTATAACAAACGATAGGCATCGTATAACCGTCCTCCTTGATGCTCTGGTAGAGCAGCTTCATTTCGGGGGGAGCTACGCTGTTCGGGTTATAGGCATTGGAACGTATCTGGTCCAGAGGAACGCGCCGGATTTTGTAAACGGGGGATTGATAGGAGGTTTTCATAAAATATTGCGGTATTTATTGACGGCGGCCCGGCGCCGGGCAATCGCTCCCTTGGTTGGACCGAACCCGGCGTACTTGCAAAAGTAATCATTCTTCATGATGCAGATGCACATGCGCTTGTAGGAAGGCACCTGCCGGAAATTGCTGACCGGCATGTCGTCGGGATAGCCCATAAACTGAACGACGTCGCGGTCGACGTAACGGCCCGACTTTCCCGTCACGGTCGCCAGAGGATAGGCGGCCAGCACTTCATCGGCAGTTCCGGGATCGACGGTACCCCCTTTCATCCAGTACTTTTTAGACCTCTCCAAAATGTTGTTGTAGTGTTCCGCCGTTTTCTCGTTCATTGTGGAAAGCAGGAATTCATAATAGGACTTCCAGGTATGGCCGGGCGGCAGTTTGATGGTTTTCCAGCCCATGGCCGTCGTACCTCCGTACAAACCTGTGAAGTTGACGCCGTTGACGCGCCCGACCATGCGCGCCCAGTTGGCAGGATCAATAACTTTGTAAAGCTTCAGGCTTTCCTGGGCGCAGTCATTAAACGGGCTTGCCACCCGCATTTGCCCGATCGTAAGGCCTGCCTGGTACAGGAGGTCGTAAAGGCGGTTATAGTCAAAACCAAAACGGGCGTTGGCCGTCCAGACGTCACTGACGCGCCAGTCATAAAGAGGGTAGGCGCTGACGGTCACGGCATCAGCCCGTGTAATCCACTTCCTTCCCTCATAAGACGTCCTTTTATTGCCGCGGGCAACGGCGGCGTATCTGTTGAGGCTTTCATCCGCCCGCAGCCCTACCATGACGGCAGTACTTCCGTGTTTTTTGGCAAAATGGCGTGAAAGCTTATCCTGGAATTCATAGTCCACCATACCGTGCCGGAACGGGACGTCCAGATTCTTTTCATTGATTACATAGGGATTTTCCGGCATGGGTCGCACCCACAGTTTTTTCTGGGCGGCGCTCCACGGCGTCCAGTAAGGTTCCCCCAGGGAGCATGCGGACTGGGCCCTGATCGGTACACAGTACCACATCTTACGAATGCCGGGGAATTGCTCCAGAAATGTTCTGGTGACATACTCGGTCGTCATTTGATATTGGGCCTCATAATCAAGGTGGTACATGGACAGCTTGTCCAGAAGGCCCTGTTCGGCGGCGTAACGATAGCAGAGATTAAGCATGACGCCGCTGTCCTTGCCGCCCGAAAAAGACACCAGGACATTGTCAAACTCTTGGAAACAATAGGCTATGCGTTCTAAAGCCGCCTCATAAACATTTTTATCCAGATATGTTTTCACAACTTTTCCAAAGCCTGTCTTTCGCCATCTGCCGCCAGCCCCCTGCCGGACGGGAACACGTCGGCCCGGATATGATCGCCGGAAGCCATGCATTTTCCCTGAAACCACTCTTGCAGCTTGCAGCTCATTGGGATATCCCATGTTCTTTCAAACAGGGTTGCAACGCCTTCATTTCTGCATAAATAAGCAACATCATGTTTTTTCATGTTTTCAAATGCGCAGCAGCTTATCGTCCGTTATTTTCCGTCAACAATACCAACCTACTGAATTATTGCGGCGGGTCAATGTTTTTACTGCAATTATTTCAGTAATTTTATTATCATCACCTTCCTTCTCAAAATACCTGCGCTTTTTAGCGAGCAACACCATTCCAGAAATGCCTTATGCATTGCGCCATGACCTCCTTTCCTTCTCCGCAACATCCGCGCTATGTTCAGCATTCAAGACGCTACGTTGGAATACACGGTTTCAGAATCGGAGACACAGCAATCATAACTTGCTTAAAATTAGCGTGAACGAAAAAATGTACGGCTCAGAGCCATTTTCCGGTTCCAACATCTTTCCCCCAATACTCTTTCCGGAACCGCATCTTCCAGGCAGACGATACATCCATCATTTCCCTCCTGAAGGAAAAACAACCGTGTTTCCCTTTTTGCAATCCGGGATGCTGTCCAAACATGAATAGCCGGTACACGCCTTAAGCATGCCGTCAGATTAGACTTTAGGCGTTTTATGATTTTCCCCGAAACGCCAATTTCATGCCAGAACGGAATCAAAAAATGACATTTAGTCAGCACTTATGGTTGTTTTTCTGCGGTTTTTCACCTTCCCAACCTCCAAACAGACAAAAAAGAAGCCCTGTAATCCATTCAAATTACAGGGCTTAGAAAATTAGTGGCTCCCCCGGTTGGGCTCGAACCAACGACCTAGTGATTAACAGTCACCCGCTCTACCGCTGAGCTACAGGGGAGTTTGCATTCCATGGAACGCGGAGGGATTTTTACTGGAGGTACGGGCGTTTGGCAAGTACTTTTTTACTCTTGCAGGCTTTTTGACGCAAAAAGGCTTCCGCGGCGCGGTCATGGCAACGGTGTTTTCTTGACCTTTGAAGGGAGAATGACCAGACTTTCAGCGACATGAGTGAACATCACCATCACATTGCTGTCTTGGCCGGCGACGGCATCGGGCCCGAGGTCATGGCACAGGCTCTGAAGGTTCTGGATGCCGTAAGCGGCAAGTTTGGCTTTACCGTAAGCCGCAAGGAGGCATTTGTAGGGGGTGCGGGCATTGACCACTGCGGCAAGGCTCTTCCCGAAGAAACCATTCGCGCCTGCGAAGAGGCGGACGCCGTTCTGTTCGGCTCCGTGGGCGGTCCCAAATGGGAGCATCTCCCCGCCAATGAACAACCGGAACGCGGAGCCCTGCTGCCTCTGAGAAAACATTTCGGCTTGTATGCCAACCTGCGTCCGGGCGTATGCCTTCCAGCCTTGACCCATGCCTCCCCCATCAAGAATGAACTGATTGAAGGCGGATTCGATATTTTATGCGTCCGGGAATTGACTGGCGGCCTGTATTTCGGCCAGCCCCGTTTCCGCGAACGGGAGGGAGACGACGAAGTCGTCGTGGATACCATGCGCTACCATAAAAGCGAGATGGTGCGCATCGCCAAAGTGGCGTTCGAGGCTGCGCGCGGCCGCCGCAAGCGCGTCACCAGCGTGGACAAGGCCAATGTGCTGACCAATTCCCTGCTGTGGCGCGAGACAATGATTGAAGTTTCCAAGGATTATCCCGACGTGGAATTGCTGCATATGTACGTGGACAATGCAGCCATGCAGCTGGTGCGCAATCCCCGCCAGTTCGACGTGCTGGTGACGGAAAACCTGTTCGGGGACATTCTTTCCGATGAAATGGCCATGATTTGCGGTTCCCTGGGCATGCTGCCCAGCGCCAGCCTGTGCCAGGGCGCGCAGGACAACGGCCTGTTCTTCGGCCTTTACGAACCCTCCGGAGGCTCCGCCCCGGATATTGCCGGCAAAGGCATTGCAAACCCGATCGCCCAGATTCTTTCCCTTTCCATGCTGTTGCGCTACTCCCTGGGAGAAAAAACAGCGGCAGACGCCATTGACTCCGCCGTTCGCCGCGTGATTGACCAGGGCTGCCGCACGGGTGACCTGGCTACGGGAGCTCCTGGAGAAATCCGCGTGAATACGGCGGAAATGGGTGACGCCATCATCGCCGCCCTGTAAACAGGGCCGTTCTTCCGGCGCCGCAGGGGAAGGGACACCTGCGGCACGCCTTTCCTCCGGGGGGGGGAGCGGTACCGCCTCCCCTCCGCTTTCCTCTTTCATTTCCGGGATTTTCCGGTTCTTCATCCATCTATCATGAACATCCTTATCATCGGCCAGGGAATTGCCGGAAGTTGTCTGGCGTGGGAATTGAAACGCCGCGGCGCGGAGTTTACGGTTGCAGACCGCCCCGTAGCGGAAACGGCCTCCCGGGTGGCGGCCGGATTGGTAAACCCCCTGACGGGCCGCGCCTTCCGCCCCGGATGGAGGCAGGAAGAATGCCTGGCGGCGGCAGAGGCCTTTTACCCGGAGACGGAACGGGAATTAGGCGGGTCCTGGTGGCAGAAAACTCCGATTTTCCGGGAAGTGGAGACGGAGGACCAGTTTGAAATCTGGCAGGAACGCCAGACGGCTCCGGAATCCTGCGCCTATGCCGGACCCCTTTTTCCATGGCCGGAACACTGGGAAGGCCGCGGGAAAGCCGCCTATACGCGAGGTTCCGCCGTGCTGCACGTGGAAAACATGGTCACTGCCATGCGGCGTTTTTTTATGGAACAGGGCCGTTTTGTGGAAGCGGATGTATCCCCCGCAGATATCCGGCCGGATGCAGACGGTCTTTTCCATTGGAACGGTCGCACGTTTTCCCACATAGTCTGGTGTACCGGCTGGGAAGCCGGGCTTCATCCGGACATGTCTCCGCTGAAGGGGCGCCCCTCCAAAGGAACCATTCTGGATTTGGACTTGAAAGAGCTGGACTGGCACGCCGGCATCCTGCATTTCGGACACTGGCTGGTTCATAACGGTTCTTTCTGGCGCTTCGGGGCCACCTACGCGTGGGCGTGGGATGCTCCCGGCATTCCGGAAGCCCCCGCCGTCCAGGAATTGATGCTGGACCTTGTTAAACGTTATTCCGGGAACATGGACGTCATCCGCGCCCGTGCCGCCGTCCGCCCCATCATCCGCCGCAGCCAGCCGGTCGCCGGCCCCATTCCCGGGCTGGACGGCCAGTTCGTCTTCTCCGGGCTGGGCAGCAAGGGGGTGACCACTTCCCCCTGGTCCGCCGCCCAGCTTGCCGGACATCTCGTGTGCGGAACGGATCTGCCGCCGGATCTGCTGCCTGCCGCGCTCTGGAAATGATGCGGAACATCAGCCGTCCTTCCTTGAACGGAACAGCTATTTTCCTTGTCAAAAGATTCTGAACGCGATTACATGCGGCCTAATATGCGAGCGGAGAACGAGAACTGGGGAGATACGGTACGGAATCATCTGTTTGACCAGCGCAGCGCCGTCATGGTGCACTGGCTGATTCTGCTCAATGTAGTCATCTTTATCCTGGGATTCTTCTTCCAGGTAAACATCCCAAGGAACATTTACCCGCCTGTCCATTTGGACTTGATCCAGCTTTACGGAGCTTACAGCGAATATACGTGCTTTCACGAGGGGGAATTATGGCGGTTGCTTACCTATCAGTTTCTTCACGCCAATCTGGGGCACATCATGTTCAACATGATTGCCCTGTGGTTTTTCGGCCCGGTTGTAGAAGAACGTTTCGGCCATTGGCGCTTCCTGCTGTATTACCTGTTTTGCGGCGTGGCTGCAGCCCTGTTTTCCTCCCTGCTGGGGTACATGGGATTTTTTGATCCGGAATGGCGCTTCATTCCCATGGTGGGGGCCTCAGGTTCCATTTACGGCATCATGGCCGCATGCGCGGTGCTCTTTCCCCATGCCCGGGTACAGCTTCTGTTTCCTCCGGTTAATTTGAGCGTGCGCCAGTTTGCCCTGGCCGTCCTCGGAGTCGCCGCAGCCGTCATTATCTTCCAATGGAACAATGCGGGCGGGGAAGCCGGCCATCTGGGCGGCATGTTTGCCGGATTTATCCTGACATTGCTGATTTTATGGAAGGAAAAGCTGTCTTCCCCAAGACGGAAAGCCGCCTCTTCTTCCTACTATTCCCCTGAGCCTTCCAGCCGCCGCCCGGCACAGGCTTACCCCTCTGAAAAGGAGGTGGATGAAATCATGGAAAAAATATCCAGGTCCGGCCTGTCCAGCCTGACGGAGGAGGAACGGGAAATTCTCCGGCGCGCTTCCCGGCGCTAAACTATTTGTTAGATATTTTTATATTTTTCGTTATTTTCCTTCCTTTTTGCCATCCATTTCCTAGCATGGATGAATGATGACGCGACTGTATTCCTCCACCGTCCTGGGCGTAGATGGCGTAGAAGTGGAGGTGGAAGTGGATTTCCGCCCCATGGCGGAAAAACGCACCTTTATTGTCGGCCTTCCGGATGCGGCCGTGAAAGAAAGCGGGCAGCGCGTGGACACGGCCATACAAAACAGCGGCCTTCCCTTTCAGCAGGGTATCTTCGTCGTTAATCTGGCTCCGGCGGATTTAAGGAAGCAGGGCCCCGGATTCGACCTTCCTATCGCCCTGGGAATGGTTGCGGGAGCGGCTGAAAAGGAGATGGACGCTTCTGCCTGGTGCATTGTGGGAGAACTGGCCCTGGACGGAACCGTACGCCCCGTGCAAGGCATTCTGCCGCAAATCATGGAAGCGCGGCGCATGGGCAGGAAGCGCATCATGCTGCCGCAAGCCAATGCCTATGAAGGGACGCCCGTACAGGGTGTGGAGATTTATCCCGTTTCTTCCCTGAGAGAAGCTTGGCATTTGCTTACTTCCGACGCCCTGCCGCCTCCATTTACAGGTTCAGGGCGAGAGGCCCATGCTCCACGGGACAAAGACGCCGCTGTGGATTTTGACGAAATCAAAGGGCAGCCTTATGCACGCCGCGCCATGGAGATTGCAGCGGCAGGAGGCCATAATATCCTGCTTTGCGGCTCTCCGGGGTCCGGCAAATCCATGCTGGCGCAAAGGCTCCCGACCATTCTTCCTCCTCTGAGTCCGGAGGAAGCGCTGGAAACCAGTAAAATCCACTCCGTATGCGGTCTGCTGAAACGGGGGAACGGCCTGGTGGACCAGCGTCCGTTCCGGGCTCCCCACCACACCATTTCCGATGCCGGGCTGATGGGGGGAGGTGCGAATATCACGCCGGGAGAAGTATCCCTTGCTCACAACGGCGTCCTCTTTCTGGATGAATTGCCGGAATTCCGCCGTGCCGCTCTGGAAACCCTGCGGCAGCCGCTGGAAACCGGCCAGGTAGTTATTTCCCGCGCTTCCGGCACCATGACATTTCCGTGCCGTTTCATGTTGGCAGCCGCCATGAATCCGTGTCCCTGCGGTTATCTGGGAGACAGAAGAAGAGCCTGCACCTGCCCCCCGGCGCAGATCGCACGCTACCGCCGTAAGATTTCAGGCCCGTTGTTGGACCGGTTTGACCTGCTGATGGAAGTTCCCGCCGTGGATCCCTCCATTCTGGCTTCCGCGCCTGCCGGAGAATGTTCCGCCAGTATCCGGGAACGCGTGTCGGCCGCACGGCGGCTCCAGTCCAGCAGATACGCAGGAACGCCTTTCCGCAATAATGCGGCCCTTTCCGGAAAAGCGCTCCAGAAGTATTGCCGTCTGCTGCCGGAAGGGAGGGCTATCCTGCTCCGCGCCGTGGAAGAACTGGCCCTTTCCGCCAGAGCCTATGACCGCATTTTAAAGGTGGCTCGAACCATAGCGGATTTGGAAGGAATTTCTGATATTCAGGATGTCCATTTGTATGAAGCCGTGCAGTACCGGGCTTTTGAACAATCACTAAGGGATTAGCACTATGAATCTCTCTTCTTTCGCAACTATCCCAAAAACAAAGACATATTCCCGTTCCGAAAATAAAAAAGAGGCAGCTTTTCAGCTGCCTCCCGAATAACGAGGATATTTACTATGAACGTCTGCGGCGCAGCAACATGGCTCCCAGGCCCAGCAGGCCCAAAGACGCTGCGGCAGGCTCGGGAACCGTTTCATAGGAAACCTGTATACCTGTAATTGTATAAGCGGAAGTAGCGGTTCCAGCACCACCGCGCACTCCGGCAACTACCTTATACCCTTCCCCCCAGGTAAGGGGAGCCGCCGACATATCCAGGGAAATTGTCGTTGTTTCCGATGTAGAGGTAAATGAAAAGTCCTGTATCCTGGAAAGTTCCTCAACCAGAGTGCCGGTTGAATCATATACGGCAAGCACCATGGAATAACTGTTGATTACAGAAGAAGGAGTATTGCAGGAAAACGTAATGGAAGAAACGGAATCCCCCTCCTGCGGCCCTCCAAGAACCATGGCAAAGGAAGACCCCGCTACTCCGGAGCGACCGCATAATGTAATGGAGCCTACATCATCCTGGTTAACCCAGGTGCCTTCGCCGTTTACCGACCAATTCCCAACACTGTTGTTATTGCCGCCGGCATATATTCCATTTTGCAGGCCCTTTACTTTGTCCAGAAGCTCTTGCCCCGATGTTCTCGCCATAGTGGCGGTCTGTGATACGCTTTGCGATTCAGGAAGCTCAGCAACAATCGTAGCCGCCTGGGCGGACATCATACATACGCAACTGGCTAACAAAACATAATGATAAACTCTCATAACGCTTTGCATTGATTAGAGGATTGTTAATCCGTTGTCAACATAAAAAGTTGAAAGAGCGGTATTCCGGCAGTGGACTTCTTTTTTGATGTAAGGACTTTATAAAGACTAATCCTTGCGCCTCTTCCATTCTAACATCTGCATGTTATTTCATAAATCATTCATTATTATGAATCGAACGTTATCGTAAACCATTCATGAAGAAAATAGGTCCAGCGTTTTCCCCATGATGTTACGGAAAGAAAAAGAGCGGATTAACAATCCGCTGTCCCCTTTATCCAATCCCTGTCTCTTATAC
>ENA-OZFK01000827-OZFK01000827.1-human-gut-metagenome-genome-assembly--contig:-NODE-827-length-10017-cov-4.709697_pt1 | contig 10017 bp, 10 predicted proteins | sample MGYA00244622_ERZ653642 | MGnify/ENA primary metagenome ERZ653642 (study PRJEB26926, sample SAMN06165103) | human gut metagenome | biome: ENVO:00009003; feature: ENVO:2100002; material: ENVO:00002003...
CGAGTGCCACGGCAGCGGCTGTGCCGCCGGTTCCAGCCCCGAGACCTGCCCGGACTGCGGCGGCCGCGGCTTCGTGATCCGTCAGCAGCGCACCCCCTTTGGCGTGATGCAGACCCAGCAGCCCTGCTCCCGCTGTGGCGGCAAGGGCAAGCTGGTCAAGAATCCCTGCAAGGTCTGCCATGGCAGCGGCAAGGTGGCTGCTAAAAAGACGCTGGAGGTGTCCATCCCCATGGGCATCGACGACGACCAGAGCTTTGCACTGCGCGGCATGGGCGATGCCGGTGCAAACGGCGGTCCTGCCGGTGATGTGATCGTCATGGTCACGGTGCGCCCCAGCGAGGTGTTCCAGCGCGATGGCTACGATGTGTGGGTCACCGTGCCCATCACTTACAGTCAGGCCGTGCTGGGCGACACCGTGCAGGTGCCCTCCATTGACGGCAAGGTGGAGTACACCGTGCCCGAGGGCACCCAGAGTGGCACCACCTTCCGCCTGCGCGGCAAGGGCATCCAGTACCTGAATGGCCGCGGCCGCGGTGATATGTACGTCAAGTGCGAGGTGGAGATCCCCAAGAAGCTGAACAAGACCCAGCGGGAGGCCCTGAAGAAGTTCGAGGGCACCCTGAAAGAAGAAAACTACGAAAAACGCAAGGGCTTCTTCAAAAAGCTGAAGGACATGTTCAACAACTGAGACTGAAAACCGCATGACATAAAAAGCGGCGGCACTTCCCAAACGGGAGGTGCCGCCGCTTTTGCTTTTTCAGAACAGAGACCGGGACTTAGTTGCCGAAGATCAACAGGGCGTTGGGCACAAGGCCGATGATGGTTGCGCAGGAACCAATGAACCAGAAGCTGCAGCCGATGTCATGGATGGTGTTCGTGGGGCTTTTTTCAGCATGGGCAACCAGAGCGTTCATGCCGTTTTCCACCCAGTTGGAGTTGATATTTGCCTTGCGGTAATCGTGGATGGCAGAAACAGCCTTGTACCAGCCGTACAGCGGGAACCATGCCATGGCGGCTTCCACAACACCTACGCCGCCCTCGGTGTAGGTCATTTCTTCGCAGGACAAAACATTGTATGCAGCAGGATAAGTAATGGCGTTCGTCATAAAGCAAAACTCCTTTTTTAGGTTTGATAAAAAAAGCGGCGGCTCTTCCGTTGAAGAGCCGCCGCAAAAAGCCCTTTGGTGTACTCCTGAAAATTAGAAGTAGATGATGCCCAGAGACATAACGGCAGAAAGGCCAAAGCTGCTGATGGTCGATGCAGCATTCCAGAAGATCATGCCGGCATGGTAGAAGGTGTTGGTCACATTGCCCTTGCAGTCGGCTTTGATATCGCTCCAGACGTTGGATACCCAGTTGTCGTGATCCTTCTTGCGTGCTTCACGGCAGGTGTTGATGCCGATAACCGTAGCGTAGCCGGGCCACAGCCATGCAGCGACAGCCTGACCGACGGTAGCACCGCCTTCGGTGTAGGTCATTTCTTCGCAGGACAGAACGTTGTAGGAAGCAGGCATCATGATTTTGTTTTCCATAATAACACTCCTTTGAATCAAAGCTATCCAGACAGTGCAAGATCGCACTGTTTAAAACCCAAAAATAAACCGGGATATGCGCTTGGAGATCGTTCTCATAAAGCAGGGCGCGCCGCCGCATGACGCGAGTAGTTGCTTGCAGGAAAAGGAAAGCAGTGCTGTTCTCTGCAGGCAAAAGACCGTTCAGACGGTATACAGTGCTCAGGCAGCCGATTTCTTATTTCTGCTTGATGAAAAGCCCGCGGCCCTCTATGGCGGAAAAGGCCGCGGGTAAAGGGGTCTTTGGTCTCTCCGGACGGATCTTATGAGCAGGGTCAGAGCAGGACGATGGCAGCATTGACCAGAAAACCAACGCCGGTAGCGCTGGTCGCGGTGACCCAGACGATGCGTCCCAGATCACGCAGCATGTTCTGCGCACTGGAATCCATATCGCGGCTCAGAGCATCCAGACCGGTATCCAGCCAGTCGTTGGGGTGGCTCTTGCGGTAGTTGCGCATGGCGGTAACACCCATGTACCAGCCAATGGGCGGAATCCAGTTCAGCAGAGCTTCCGTAAAGGTAGCACCGCCCTCGGTGTAGGTCATCTCTTCGCAGGAAAGAACGTTGTAGGAAGCAGGCATCATGATCTTGTTTTCCATAATAACACTCCTTTGAATCAAAGATCGTATCAGCACATTCTATGCACTGTTCACACCAGATCGAACCATCGATGAAGAGCAACTGCTCTATATCGCCATTGTACAACACCCGTTGATTTTTTGCAAGGGGTGAATGGGCAGAGTGCGCAAAAACTGGAGAGACTTCCGAAAAGAACTAGAAAAATTTGTGAAAAAAGACTGCAATAATTTGACATAAAACAACAGCGCCCTTTCCTTTGCGGAAAAGGCGCTGCCATGTTTACCCGGCCACACCGGCACGGTAGAGGTACGGGTCGCTCTTGAAGCTGTCAAAACTGTAGAGCACAAGGATCTGGTCATAATCGTTATCCGCGATCAGCTGATCCAGACCGTAGTTGTAGTTGCGGAAGTCCACCACATCGATCTGGGCATAGTTTGCGGTCAGGTAGGGTGCAAAGCAGTTGGCGTAGCTGTCCTTGATCACCAGAATGCGCCCGACGCCGTCGCCCTCAATGCGGCTCAGGCCGTTGTTGCCATGCAGGAACATGGCGTACTTATCGTACACGTTCAGCTTGTCCGTGTCGTACAGGCCGGTGGTCTGGCCGTCTGCGGGCTGACCTGCAGCGGTGACATTATAGATGGTCAGGCTGTTCGGCAGGTCGTAGTAGGTGATAGTATCCGGCACGGCATTCCATGTGCGGGCCTTGGAGTAGTGGGTGCCGTAGAAATTTTCGGCGGTCAGAGCCGTGTGCGCGGCGGGGTCGAAGGGAATCAGGCCCAGCGTACCGCACAGCTGCTGGTAGGCGTAATAAGCGCCAAGGCTCGTCCAGTGATGGTCGGTGCGGTAGTAGATATATTCGTCCTTGTGTTCGGCAAGGGTCTGCCGCACATCCACAAAGCGTCCTCCGGCGGCCTGTACGGCAGCGGAAAGCTGGTCGAGATAGGCATCCTCGTCCAGCAACGGCGCGTTTGCAGGCACGTTTTCCGGGTAAATCACCGATGCTGCCGGGGCCAGCAGCACATCCACCTTACCCGGGTGGCGCTGGCACAGTGCTTCCACGGCGGCGGTGTTCTTGGGCAGGGTGCGGTTCTCGCTGTCCAGCAGGCTGAAGGTGCGGGGGAACATCATGTGCTCTTTGCCCAGCAGGATGCCGCCGTTCTGCTCCTTCTGCAGCAGGGTGGTCTCCACTACGCTCTGCAGGCTGATCCACTCATCGCGGCCGAACACCTGATCCTTCACGTACTTTGTGTAGGCGGTAAAGTAGCTGTTCAGCCCCTTGGCGGAAAGCTGGGTCAGCGCCGGGCGCTGGGAAAGGGTGGTGTTTTCCATCTCGCTGTAGGCGCGGTCCGGTGTAATAAGGTCCAGTGCGAACAGACCAAGAAAGAACAGGCTGAACACCACCAGCACCGGGTAGTGCAGGAGCGAGGAAGATTTTTTGGAATGCTTGTCCATCTTCACGCCTCCTTAAAAGTTGAAATAGAGGAACGGGCTGTTGGTACTGCCCACCACATAGGCGGTGGAGACCACCAGCAGCGCCAGAATGGCGGCACAGCGGGTGACGGCATTCTTTTTGAGCAGGTTCCAAATCTTCTCAATGAACGGGGTGCAGCAGAGGATGCTGACCACCAGCAGCACACCGTAGTTGCGCAGGAAGTACAGCGGCGAAACACCGCCGGAAGGAACGAACAGCTTGTGGAACAGCAGACCGAAGCTTACGCCCGTATCGTTGCCCACGAACATGGCCCAGCCCACCACCACGAGGAACAGGGTGTAGATGTGGGGCCACACTCTGCCCTTTTGCAGGTGGGGCAGCAGGAACAGCTTTTCTACAGCCAGCAGCACAAAGTAGTACAGGCCCCAGCAGATAAAGTTCCAGTTCGCGCCGTGCCAGATGCCGGTGAGCAGCTCCACCACGAACAGGTTGAAGATCTGGCGCTTCAGGCCCTTGCGGTTGCCGCCGAGAGGGATATACACATACTCCCGGAACCAGCCGGAAAGGGTCATGTGCCAGCGCCGCCAGAACTCGGTGATGGATGCGGAGATATAAGGGTAGTTGAAGTTTGCGGGGAAGTCGAAGCCCAGCATCTTGCCCATGCCAATGCCCATCATGGAGTAGCCGGAAAAGTCAAAGTAGAGCTGCAGGCTGTAGGCGATGATGCCCAGCCACACCAGCGGGGTGGATGCATTGGCAAGGCCCACAAAGGTGGTGGAAGGGCTGTCCGCAACGCCGATGATGTCTGTCCACAAAGCACCGATGGCATCCGCCAGCAGCACCTTTTTGGCAAGGCCAAAGGTGAACAGGGTCATGCCCTCTTCGAGCTGCTGCAGGCTGTAGCGGTGCCGGTATACGTGCAGCTGGTTCGAGACATCGCGGTATTTCACGATGGGGCCGGCGATCAGCTGAGGGAACATGACCACATAGGCGCCAAAGTCGATGATATTACGCTCTGCCTTTACATCCCGGCGGTAAACATCGATGGAGTAGGAAAGGGTCTGGAAGGTGTAAAAGCTGATGCCCAGCGGCAGAGTGCCAATGCCTTGGATCTCGGCAAAGGCGGTGCCCAGCAGGGCGTTTGCGCTGCGCAGCACAAAGTTTGCGTATTTGAAGTAGAACAGCATCCCAAGGCTGCCAATGAGGGCTATCAGCAGAAATGTCCTGCGCAGGGCCGGCTTTTGGTCGAAGTGCTCGATGCACAGGCCGCTGATGTAGTTGATGAGGATGAGGGCCACCATGACCGGGAAAAACCGTACCTCGCCCCAGCAGTAGAACACCAGACTGCAGAGGAACAGCACGGTGTTCTTGAGCTTTGCGGGCGCAAGGTAATACAGCGCCAGCGTGATGGGCAGAAACCGGAACAGAAAGATGATGGTGCTGAAAACCAAAGCGTCAGCCTCCTTTTAGCCGAAAAAAGCCGATGCCGCAAATGGCACCGGCCTTGGGTGGATCCAGATTCAGTCTGCCAGTGCGCTGTCCACGGCGCTGTCCAGATCGGCAGTGCACTCGTTGGATGCGATCACCATGACAATGGTGTTGCCCTTGAAGGCGATAACAGCGTTCTCCACGTTATCCTGCGCCTGAGCAAACTCGGCGTAGTTGCCGTAGAAGGCCACCTGATCCTGCTGGTAGGAAGCCAGCTGGTTGGCTACGTCCTCGGCCTTGCCGTCGGCAGCTTCGAGCACCAGCACCAGACCGGCATCGCCGTTGTCGTTGCTCTTCACGCCCTTGTAGCTCACCACGTCCTCAGCCTTCAGGCCGAAATCGTACTCAATGTTCATAGCTGCGATCTCGAACTGGTTGGAGATGGGGTCGGCTTCCAGCAGAGCATTGAAAACACCGTCCAGTGCATCAGAGCCGTTCTCGGCAGCATTGTCCACAACAGCGGATGCGGCGGCGCTGGAAGCGGGAGATTCCGCAGCAGCGGTGGAAACGGAGGAGGGAGCGGCCGAAGAGCTGGCGGAACCGCCGCAGCCGGTAAGAGCGACAGCAGCCAGCGCGCCGGTGAGAGCAATTGTAAAGATTTTTGTGCGATTTATCATAAAATATTCCTTCTTTTGTTCAAAACATTTTTGCAGCTGCCCAAAGCGGTCCTGCATCAGGGCAGACTATTGTTATCTTACCATAACTGTGTGCAAAATGCAACGAAAAGCCCCTCGGTTTTACGGATTTTTAACCGGTGATCTTTTCCCCTGCAGCAAGCTTCTGCAGCACGGCAACGGCATCCTCAAAGCACAGGCCGCTCTGCTGGATCAGGGCCGCATTTTCCGGCCCCACATAGCGCCAGTGCCACGGCTCGTAGGTGATCTCGGTAACGGCTTCTGCGTTTTTGGGGTACCGCAGGATGAAGCCGTATTCCACGGCATGGGCGCTCAGCCAGCGGAAGGCCTCGGTGTTTTCAAAGCCCTCGGTCAGGTCGGTGTGCTCCGGGCTGTTCAGGTCGGCAGCAAGGCCGCAGTTGTGCTCCGAGTAGCCCGGCGGGTTCACGATATTTGCCGCCTGCTTTTTCGCTTCGGCTTCGCTCAGGCCCTTATTGCGGAAATACTGGGTCTTTTGGTCGTAGAGGTTCTTCTGGTAGTCCACGCTGCGGTAGCCGCTCTGCATCCAGATGGTCACGCCGTCCTTTGCGGCGGCGGCCTGCATGGCGAGGAACGCATCGGCGGCTTCGGTCTGCAGGGTCTTATTCACAGCGGTGGCCGAGCCGCACGCCTTGGTGGTAAAGGTATGATCGTCCGGCATTTTGTTCGTGTGGTTCACCAGCACCATGCGGGGATCATCCAGAATGGCCTGCGCCTGCCGGGCGGTCAGCAGACTGCTTTCTGCCTCTGATGCTGCCGAGGCGCTGGACGTGGAAGTTGCCGAGGCGGCAGGCACAGCGGAACGGCTGTGCAGCACGAACGAGGCCCCGCCCACGGCAATGCAGGCCACGACGGTAACGGTGAGCACGCGCCGCACGGCGGGCCGCAGATGGCGGCGGTGATGAGGATGGACAGACAGGTTCATCTGGAATACCTTCTTTCCGGTGGATGTGCATAGAGTTTGCTTCCTATGGGCAAGCTATGCCCGGAGGGGAAACAATATGAAAATGACAGCACAGGAATATGCGCGCCGGGTGCGGCGCATCGGGCCGCACTCGCCCTTGGGGCTGGACTGCCTGTGGGCTTTTGGCGTGGGCGGCGGCATCTGCCTGCTGGGCGAAGTGCTGCGCCAGAGCTACCTTGCCATGGGCGTGGAAGCCGACCTTGCCGGCACCCTGACCAGCTGCAGCCTGATCGTGCTCTCGGCGGTGCTTACCACGCTGGGCTGGTACCAGAAGCTGGCCGCAAAGGCCGGGGCCGGGTCGCTGGTGCCCATCACAGGCTTTGCCAATGCGGTGGTCAGCGCGGCCATCGAGTTCAAGGCCGAGGGACGGGTGCTGGGTACCGGGGCCAAGATGTTCACCATTGCCGGGCCGGTGATCGTGTACGGCACGCTGGCGGCGGTGGTGTACGGCGCGGTGCTGTGGGTGCTGGGCATGGCGGGTGTGCCTGTGCTGTCATAAACACGGGCAAGTGTGCCATAAGATTGCAGCATGATGTTATTATACAATATTTTATGGAACGTTTTTCATCTATTTTCCACGAAGGAGAAATTTTGCCTATGACGGTCCGGTGCGGGGATACCCTGCTGTTCCAGACACTGCCGGTGATCGCTGCGGGTGCAGCGGTGGGCGGCAAAAAAGAGAGCGAAGGCCCGCTGGCGGCAGAGTTCGACGAGCTGAGCGCAGACAACCGCTTTGGCCAGCCCAGCTGGGAAGCTGCGGAAAAATACCTGCAGCTGCGCGCCGCGCGGCTGTGCCTGCAAAAGGCGGCGCTTCCGCAGGAAAAGGTGCAGCTGGCCCTTGCCGGGGATCTGCAGGCCCAGTGCACGGCATCCAGCTATACCATGCGGGAGCTGGGTGTGCCCTTTGCCGGGCTGTTCGGGGCCTGCAGCACCATGGCCGAGGGCCTTGCGCTGGGCGCTGCTCTGTGCGAGGGCGGTGCTGCGCGCAATCTGCTGGCCATGGCTTCCAGCCACTTCTGCGCGGCAGAGCGGCAGTTCCGCACGCCGCTGAGCTACGGCGCGGTGCGCACGCCCACGGCCCAGTGGACTGCCACCGCTGCCGGATGCTGCCTTTTGCAGCCGCAGGGCGAAGGCGTTGGCATTGCCGCTGCCACCTTTGGCCGTGTGCAGGATTATCAGGTAAAGGACATCAACAATATGGGGGCTGCCATGGCCCCGGCAGCAGCTTCCACCCTGCTGCACTATTTTAAGGATACCGGCACCGAACCGCAGGAGTTCGACTGCATCTATACCGGCGACCTTGGGCAGGTGGGCAGTCAGCTGCTGCGGGAGCTGCTGGCCGCAGAAGGCTTGCTGATCAAAAACCATGTAGACTGCGGGTGCATTCTGTTCGACGCAAACGAGCAGAGCGTAAAGAGCGGCGGCTCCGGCCCGGGCTGCTGCGCGGCGGTGCTGTGCGGGCACATCCTGCCGCGCCTGCGCCGGGGCAGCCAGAAGCGGGTGCTGTTCACAGCCACCGGGGCCCTGATGAGCCAGACCACCTTTTTGCAGAAGGAGACCATCCCGGCGGTGGCGCATCTGGTGGAGCTGCGTGCGCCGGAAAAGGAGAAGTAAGATGAACTATTTCTGGGCTTTCTGTGTGGGCGGGGCCATCTGCGTGGCGGGACAGCTGCTCATCGACCTGACCGGCCTGACCCCGGCCCGCATCCTGACCGGATATGTGGTGGCGGGCGTGGTGCTTTCGGCCATTGGGTGGTATGCCCCGCTGGCCGAGTTTGCCGGGTGCGGGGCCACGGTTCCCCTGCTGGGCTTCGGCCATCTGCTGGCAAAGGGCGTGCGCACTGCGCTGCAGGAAGAAGGTGCTGTGGGCATCCTCACCGGCGGGCTGACCGCCGCTGCGGCCGGTGTTACCACCAGCCTTGTGTGCGGCGTGGTGTGCAGCTGGGTGGGCAAAAGTCACGACCAGAACTGAAGAAGAAATACACCAGAACATTGTCACGTTGTCCGCCACCCTTCGCTCTGTTTTTCCACCGCACTGCGGTAAACTGTGCAAAACAGGAGGTGATGCGGATGAAGCACCGCTGGACGACCCTTTTGTGGGAGCTTTGGGCTGCACAGGCCTTGTGCGCGGTGGCAGCCCTGCCGCCGGGCAGTGCGTTCCATACATGCCCGGCACTGGCGCTGCCGGGGCTGGCCCTTGCGGCGGCGGTGCCCACGGCATGGGCTGCGTGGGCGCTGCTGGCCGAGCCGCCCGACGGCCTGCCGCCGGAGCAGCTTCTGGAGCAGGCACCGGGGTTCGATTTTGCCACCCTGTGCGATTTTGAGCGGCCTGCTGCCGTGCCCTGAAAAGCGGGCAAAACAAAAACCCCTGTGCCGGGAACCCGGTACAGAGGTTTTGTTCGTCAATCAGAAAGCGATCAAGCGTTCTTGTTAGCACGCTTTGCCATACGGCTGATCTTGCGGCTGGCGGTGTTCTTTTTGATGACACCCTTAGCGCGAGCCTTGTCGATCGCGGAAACAGCAGCCAGGACGGTTGCGTCCTTGTCAGCGGCATTCGCATCGATGGCAGCGTCTGCCTTCTTGACGACTGTTTTCAGGTTGGTCTTAATGGCCTTGTTGTGAGCCTGCTCTGCAGCAGCCTGCACGACGCGGTCCTTCTGAGATTTGATGTTAGGCATTCGTTCCACCTCCTTGGCTACCTATAACAGCGCACCTTATGATACCATATTTGCCGTTCCAGCGCAAGCATTTTTTCGATTTTTGTTTCAAAAAGTTTTGATTTTCCCATACTTTTTGTGCCGCGAGGCCCCAAAACCGGCTTTTTGGCGGCAAACAGAGCAGAAAAGAGGGAAAATCATGCGCTTGACAGATATGGCGGACGAGCTCTACACGGCCGCGGCTGACCTGCCCGGCGGAGTCCGCGCGGCCACGGCAAAGCGGGGCGGCGTGACGGTGACGCGGGTGGAGATCGCCCGGGAGGGCCTCGAGAAGCCCCGGGGGCGGTACGTCACGCTGGAAGTCCCCAGCGTCAGTGTGCTGGACGAGCGGGACGCCGAGGTCATCGAGCAGGCAGCGGACGAGCTGCGGGCGCTTCTGCCGCCGGAGGGGCCGGTGCTGGTGCTGGGCGTGGGCAACCGCCGGGTCACCGCCGACGCCCTCGGCCCCCGCACCGCCCAGAAAATTTTTGTCACGATGGGCGCAGGCCGTCCGCCGGTGAAGGGCATCCGCCCGGTGGCGGCGGTGGCCCCGGGCGTCTCGGCGTCCACCGGTCTGAGCCTGCAGCAGCTGGCCGGTGCGCTGGTGCGGGAAGTGCGGCCCACGGCCCTCATC
>ENA-OZFK01000832-OZFK01000832.1-human-gut-metagenome-genome-assembly--contig:-NODE-832-length-9941-cov-5.374570_pt1 | contig 9941 bp, 7 predicted proteins | sample MGYA00244622_ERZ653642 | MGnify/ENA primary metagenome ERZ653642 (study PRJEB26926, sample SAMN06165103) | human gut metagenome | biome: ENVO:00009003; feature: ENVO:2100002; material: ENVO:00002003...
CACAGAGCAAGAGATTAGGCGTTAAGATATTTGGTGGCGAAGCTTGCAAAGCAGGCAACATCATCATTCGTCAAAGAGGTACTGAATTCCACCCGGGTAACAACATCGGTATGGGTAAAGACCACACTCTTTTCGCTTTAGTAGACGGAACTGTACAGTTCAAAGTAACCAAGGAAGACAGACGTTATGTATCTGTAATCCCTGCCGAAAGCACAGAAGCGTAAGTTTCAGAATAAGAAATAAAGATGAGGGATGCAATCTGATGGATTGCATCCCTTTCTTTTTATAGTTTCTTTTTTTGCATTACTTCTGATTTACACTATCTTTGTGCTCTCAAATCAAGATTTTAATCAAAACAAAGTATCAAGATATGCTTACCATCAAACAAATTACAGAAAACACCGACGCGGTGATCCGCGGACTGGAAAAGAAGCATTTCAAAAATGCAAAAGAAACAATAGACCAGGTAATTGCCTTTAACGACAAAAGACGTAGCACACAGTCTATATTAGATAATAACCTCTCTGAAGTAAACTCGATTTCCAAATCCATCGGACAATTGATGAAAGAAGGAAAGAAAGAGGAAGCAGAAACTGCCAAAAGCCGTGTAGCCGAACTTAAAGAAGTCAACAAGACTTTGCAGACTGAAATGGATCAGGCTGCCGAAGACATGCAGAATCTACTCTATACCATTCCTAATGTACCTTATGATGAAGTACCCGAAGGTGTAGGTGCTGAAGATAATGTAGTAGAGAAAATGGGCGGTATGGAAACCGAACTCCCCAAAGATGCACTGCCTCACTGGGAACTGACAAAAAAATATGATTTGATAGATTTCGACCTGGGCGTAAAGATAACAGGAGCCGGTTTCCCGGTTTATAAAGGAAAAGGTGCGCAGTTGCAACGCGCGTTGATCAACTTCTTCCTGGACGAAGCCCGCAAAGCCGGTTATCTGGAAATCATGCCTCCGACAGTAGTTAATGCCGCTTCCGGTTACGGAACAGGCCAGTTACCCGACAAGGAAGGTCAGATGTACCATTGCGAAGTAGACGATTTATATCTTATTCCGACAGCTGAAGTTCCTGTAACAAACATCTATCGTGACGTGATTCTGGAAGAGAAGCAACTTCCTATCAAGAACTGTGCTTACACGCAGTGTTTCCGTCGCGAAGCAGGTTCTTACGGTAAAGATGTACGCGGCTTAAACCGTCTGCACGAATTCTCTAAAGTAGAATTGGTACGCATTGACAAACCGGAACATTCCAGACAATCTCACAAAGAGATGTTGGATCATGTGGAAGGATTATTGCAAAAACTGGAATTGCCATATCGCATCCTTCGCCTATGCGGTGGAGATATGAGCTTTACAGCCGCCCTTTGCTTCGACTTTGAGGTTTACTCCGAAGCACAGAAGCGTTGGCTGGAAGTAAGTTCGGTTTCTAACTTCGATACTTATCAGGCCAACCGCTTGAAATGCCGTTACCGCAGTGGAGAAAAGAAGATAGAACTTTGCCATACATTAAACGGATCTGCATTGGCATTACCACGCATTGTTGCCGCTTTGCTGGAAAACAATCAGACGCCGGAAGGTATCCGTATCCCGAAGGCATTGGTGCCGTATACGGGTTTTGAAATGATTGACTAAAAATAGCTGCGCTATACGAGCGGGTGAATAATAATTCGCTCCTACATAGGTAACCACAGACGTTTATATGATTACGTCTATACAACCTGGTAGGGGCGAATTATCATTTGTCCACATCAGTTATACAGCTTTTTAGAAGAAACTTTCTTTGTTTTTACCAAATAACCCGTATCTTTGCAAACCGTAACAATCTGAAAGTGATTACGTAATTATACCAACAAAATTTATAGATAATGAACAAAATCATTAGCAAAGAACATTTTTCTGAAAAGGTTTTTAAATTAGAGATCGAGGCACCTTTAATAGCCCGCTCACGCAAGGCAGGACACTTCGTCATTGTGCGTGTAGGCGAAAAAGGCGAACGTATGCCATTGACTATTGCAGCGGCTGACACCGTACGCGGCACTATCACTTTGGTAGTACAGGAAGTAGGCCTCTCCTCTACCCGCCTTTGCGAACTGAATGAGGGCGATTACATCACCGATGTGGTAGGTCCGCTGGGACAAGCTACTCATATTGAAAACTTCGGAACAGTGGTTTGTGCAGGTGGTGGTGTAGGCGTGGCTCCCATGCTCCCTATCGTACAGGCTTTGAAAGCTGCCGGTAATCGCGTTATTGCCGTACTTGCCGGACGTAGCAAAGAGCTGATTATCCTTGAAAAAGAGATGCGCGAAAGCGCAGACGAGGTCATCATTATGACCGATGACGGTTCTTACGGACGCAAAGGATTGGTAACCGAAGGCGTGGAAGAAGTCATTAAACGGGAGAAAGTAAACAAATGTTTTGCTATCGGCCCCGCTATCATGATGAAATTTGTTTGTTTGCTGACTAAGAAATATGAAATACCGACTGATGTATCGCTGAATACAATCATGGTGGATGGTACAGGTATGTGCGGTGCTTGTCGTATTACCATCGGTGGAAAGACCAAATTCGTTTGTGTAGACGGACCGGAATTTGACGGCCATCAGGTAGACTTCGACGAGATGTTGAAGCGTATGGGTGCTTTCAAGAGCATCGAACGCGAGGAGATGCACAAGCTTGAAGAAGACGAATCCTGCAAAGCTGCACCGGAACCGACACAAGAAGTTGACGAGAAAAGTCGTAATGCCGCATGGCGTTTGGAACTTCGCAAGGCAATGAAACCCAAAGAACGTACCGCTATTCCGCGTGTTGAAATGAACGAGCTCGATCCGGAATACCGTTCGCACAGTCGCAAAGAAGAAGTAAATCAAGGACTTACAGAGGAACAAGCTCTAACGGAAGCTAAGCGTTGCCTCGATTGTGCAAATCCAGGCTGTATGGAAGGCTGTCCCGTAGGTATTGACATTCCTCGTTTCATCAAAAACATTGAACGTGGAGAAATACTCGAAGCTGCCAAGACACTAAAAGAGACCAGTGCTCTGCCTGCCGTTTGCGGCCGTGTTTGCCCGCAGGAAAAACAGTGTGAGTCAAAATGTATCCACCTGAAAATGAAAGAAAAGCCGGTAGCAATCGGCTATCTGGAACGCTTTGCCGCTGACTATGAACGTGAAAGCGGGCAAATTTCCGTACCGGAAATCAAGGAAAAGAATGGTATCAAGATTGCCGTTATCGGCTCCGGACCTGCCGGACTTTCTTTTGCCGGAGATATGGCTAAATATGGTTACGACGTTACTGTCTTCGAAGCCCTTCACGAAATAGGCGGTGTATTGAAGTATGGTATTCCCGAATTCCGTCTGCCGAACAAAGTGGTGGATGTAGAGATTGACAATCTTGCCAAGATGGGAGTTAACTTCATAAAGGACTGCATCATAGGCAAGACTATCAGTGTGGAACAGTTAGAAGAAGAAGGTTTCAAAGGTGTATTCGTAGCATCCGGTGCCGGATTGCCTAACTTCATGAATATTCCGGGAGAGAACTCCATCAATATCCTGTCATCCAATGAATACCTGACACGCGTCAACCTGATGGATGCAGCAAGCGAAGACTCTGATACACCGGTGCCTTTCGGTAGAAATGTAGCCGTTATCGGTGGTGGAAATACAGCAATGGACTCAGTGCGTACTGCACGCCGCTTGGGTGCTGAACGTGCCATGATTATCTATCGCCGTTCCGAAGAAGAAATGCCTGCACGTATCGAAGAGGTAAAGCATGCGAAAGAAGAAGGTGTTGAGTTCCTCACGCTGCATAACCCTATCGAATACATCGCCGATGAGCAAGGAAAGGTAAAACAAGTTATCTTGCAAAAAATGGAGCTTGGCGAACCGGATGCATCCGGACGCCGTAGTCCCGTAGCTATCCCAGGTGCAACGGAAACCATTGATATAGATCTGGCTATCGTCAGCGTAGGGGTTTCTCCCAACCCGATTGTACCTTCTTCTATTCCGGGACTGGAAATGGGACGCAAAGGTACGATTGCCGTAAACGAGAACATGCAGTCATCTATTCCGACCATTTATGCCGGAGGTGATATTGTTCGTGGTGGTGCTACCGTTATTCTTGCTATGGGCGATGGACGCAAGGCTGCTGCCTCAATGCACGAGCAGTTGAGCAAATAAGCAGAAAAGACATTACTTGTCAAGAGCAAGTTTACATAACATTAACAAAGCGGAAAGATTTCGGTCTTTCCGCTTTTCTTTTTCCGGAACAGATGATCTGTTTACTTCGATTACATCATTCATTCGCTCTAAACAGATGGTATGTTTCGAGCGATTACATAGTATGTTTTACCCAATTACATGGTATATTATGAACCAAAACATAGTATCTTCCGAAAAATCCTACATACAGACACAAAAAAAAGAGGAGCAACTAGCATCACTCCTCTTACTATCTTCGTTCCCGAAACTAAATCAGGATTACATGGGCAAAGATACGGAATCAAACAACTAAAGTCAAGCTTTCCACCGCTTTTCTTCCCGTTTATTTCACCACTTTGTTCGTTGCCGGATCAGGGAAAATCACCGACGGCTTGAACGACTTGGCTTCTTCAAAGTCCATCAAGGCATACGACATAATAATGATGATATCGTCCGGCTGCACCTTGCGGGCTGCCGCACCATTCAGACATATCTTGCCCGAACCACGTTCGCCTTTAATAATATAGGTTTCAAAACGTTCACCATTATTATTATCAGCTATGTACACTTTTTCACCGGCAATCATATTAGCCGCATCCAGTAAGTCCTCGTCAATCGTAATGCTTCCCATATAATTGAGGTTAGCTTCCGTGACGCGAGCGCAATGGATTTTCGACTTCAGCACTTCAATCATCATAAGGTCTGATCTCTCTTTTTAGGTTTATTACTCTTTATATTTAATATTGTCAATCAGGCGAACTTCACCACAGAACACTGTAATGCAACCTACAGCATACGCCGTATCTTCCCAATTGGCTATTTTCTGCAACGTGTTGCCATCCACCAGTTCGAAGTATTCCAGACGCAAACCGGGAGCGGCAGCAATGGCATCTTCTACAAATTTCTGAGTCTCAGCAACTGTATGAGAAGCCGCAAAGGTACGACTTTCAAATAATGTTTGCGATATTTTTAAAGCATTTTTGCGTTCTTCGACAGATAAACGAGCGTTACGACTACTCAGAGCCAGCCCATCCTCTTCACGTATAATAGGGCAACCCACTATTTCCAACGAATAATTCATCTGGCGCACCATCTCACGAATGATAGCTAACTGCTGGAAATCTTTCTCTCCGAAATAAGCGCGATCCGGTTTCACTGCATCAAACAGCTTACTCACAATCTGGCAAACACCATTGAAGTGTCCCGGACGAAACGCACCTTCCATCACTGTATCCAACGGCGCATAACTAAATTGGCGCGTATCAGGTTCAGGATACATCTCCGCAACCGAAGGAGCGAACACAAACGCAGCACCGCAAGCTTCCAACAAAGCACAATCGGCATCCAGCGTACGGGGATATTTCTCTAAATCATTCTTGTCGTTAAACTGTGTCGGGTTTACAAAAACACTCACTACCGCAGCATCATTCTCTGCAACACAACGCTTCACCAATGACGCATGACCGGCATGCAGGGCACCCATTGTAGGTACCAATCCTACCTTTTTACCTTGGGCCCGTAAAGCCGAGAGTCCGGCCTGCAAGTCCTTGATAGTATGTACTATTTCCATTTTTATAGGTTATATAATAACTTAGTTGTTCGCAAAAGCGGTGCAAAATAAACTATTATTTAGCATATAAAGAAGAAATATCGCAAATTAATGCAAAAGTTCTACTCGGACAACAACCTGCTTTGAAGCAATGTAACACTGAAAAACAAGCAGTTAACAATTCATAAGGAATTATAGAGTCGCCTTATTTGCTCAAGTGCCCGATTTTTTTTATATCTTTGCAGAATAATTGAGAACATTGTTATTATGACAAAGGCGAACAAGGTTTTATTTATTACCCAAGAGATTACTCCTTACGTACCAGAATCCGAAATGTCCCTTGTAGGCAGAAACCTACCTCAAGCAATCCAGGAAAAAGGCAGAGAAATTAGAACATTCATGCCTAAATGGGGGAATATCAATGAGCGCAGAAACCAATTGCATGAAGTGATACGTCTCTCCGGTATGAATCTGATTATTGACGATACCGACCACCCCCTTATTATTAAAGTTGCTTCCATTCAGTCTGCCCGCATGCAGGTTTATTTCATCGACAACGATGATTATTTCCAAAACCGCCTGGAAACAGCGGATGAGAATGGTGTGGAATATGAGGATAATGACAGTCGTGCTATTTTTTATGCACGCGGTGTATTGGAAACAGTTAAGAAGTTACGCTGGTGCCCGGATATCATTCACTGCCATGGCTGGATGACTGCCTTAGCTCCTTTGTATATAAAGAAAGCATATAAGGACGAGCCTTCATTCCGTGACGCTAAAGTAGTATTCTCCGTTTTCGAAGATGACTTCAAAGAATCGTTTAATGCTGATTTTGTAAACAGATTGGTATTGAAAGGTGTTACAAAGAAGGATGTAGCTCACCTGAAGGCTCCTGTAGACTACGCAACGTTGTGCAAACTGGCCATTGATTATGCAGATGGCATTATCCAACAAAGCGAAAAAGTCAACGAAGAAGTGATGGAATATGCTCGACAATCTGGAAAACCCATTTTAGAATATCAGACTCCCGAAACATTTGCCGATGCTTGTAATGAGTTCTACGACAAAGTATGGGAAACAGAACAAAAATAAACAAGATAACAAAGAAAACTATGAAAGTGAAGTTTTTAGGCGCTCTGCTATTGACAGCAACCCTTACTTTCTTTGGTTGCGATGATAATACCGGTACATTAGGAATAGGAATGTTACCCGGTTCCGACGGTATTTCCGCACTAACCACAGAATTTCCCGTCACTACACGTTCCGTTGTCGCTGACTCTGTATTTGCCAAAACCAGTACAGGTTATGTAGGGCGTTTTACAGATCCTCTTTTCGGATACTACGAAGCGAGTTTCTTAACTGAGTTGAACTGTATAGATAACTTCAAATTCCCTGAAAAATATGATTTTGATAAAAAGACGGGAATTCTGACAGAAGACACGGTAGCAGGTGTACGCTTAGTTGTTTTCTATTCCACTTGGTTCGGAGATTCTTTGAATGCTTGCCGTATGAGTGCATACCAATTGCAAAAAGAGTTGGAACGCAATCGCTATACCAATATTGATCCTGCAGAGTATTACGATAAACTGAATCCGATTTTATTAGGTCGCAGAGCCTATACAGCCTACGACACAAGCGTAACAGATGAAGAAAGAAACGCAACAGATTCATATGGTAATAAAACTTATTATCCAAGTGTTACTTTTACGCTGGACAAGGAAACCTATGGAAACAAGTGGCTTAAACTCAGTAAAGAACATCCTGAATATTTCAAGAACTCTAAAGCTTTTATAGAGAACGTATTTAAGGGCGTATATATTAAAAGCGATTATGGTGATGGAACAGTACTTTACGTAGATCGTGTAGACTTACAAATGAAATATCAATTCTATGTAATAGATACCGCAACTAATGTACCTTATAAACGGAAACAAGCAGGTTTCGAGAATGAGGACTCTACCGCCCACACATGGCGGACTGAATTTGCTTCTACTAAAGAGGTAATTCAGGCTAATCAATTCCTCAATTCCGATAAAATCCAGAAACTTGCTGCAGAAGATGAACATACTTATATCAAATCTCCCGCTGGTATTTTCACAGAGGCAGAATTACCTTATGATGATATCTACCAGAAGTTAGCCAATGATACACTGAATGCAGTGAAACTGACATTCACCAATTACAATAAGCAAGATAGCCCATACGAGTTCAGCATGAGTGCTCCAAGCAATGTTTTGCTACTACGTAAAGTAGACTTCAAGAGTTTCTTCGAAGAAAACAAATTGCCGGACAATATCACGTCTTACACCGTAAAGCATAATAATGTGGCAACCAATCAGTACACATTTAATAATATTGCCCGTTTAGTTACTACTTGCATTCAAGGAAAAGATGCCGCAATGAAAAAAGCCAAAGAAGAAGCAGGTGATAAATGGAATCAGGAAGAATGGGAAAAAGACTGGAGAACTGTATATCTGATACCTGTTTCAATCACATATGATACTACAAGTTCAAGTACTTCCAGTACAATGACAGGTATCCAAAACGATCTCCAACCCGGATATGCAATGTTGAAAGGCGGTCCGAAGGGTGAAGCTCTGAAATTGGAAGTAACTTATACTACCTTCAATAAATAAACTTCTCCTCAAAATAAGTAAAGGTACAAAAAAGCCTTCCGCTCTGTTTGAACGGAAGGCTTTTTATTTGATGTATTTTCTCCTAAGAAGAAAAACTACTTGGCAGTTTCCTTCTTGGTTGTTGTGGCTTTCTTCGCAGCAGGTTTCTTTTCAGCTGTTTTCTTTGTAGCAGCAGGAGTTTTAGCTTTGGCAGCAGCAGCTTTAACCTTTGCCTCAGCAGTCTTTTCTTTTTCCAGTTTAGCCTGCAACTTTTCCACCTCTTTGTGTAATTCGTCTATCTCGTCACCCTGATTCTTGATAGTCGTCAGCAAGGCATTCAGTTCCTCATTATCTATATCCATCGGATAAAGAGATTCTACCCGTTTGATGAAATCACCTAAAATATTCATATAGTTAGTAAAAGCATCATAAGGAGACTCATAGATTCCCCTGTTCAATCTAATACCACTATTCTTCGTCGTCATGAACCGGAAGTTATTACTTGCCTGCAAATAATCCCAATCCTGCTTGATACGGCGATCATCGGATAAATGAACGCGTTCAGCAATACTATACAATTTATTGAAAGCTTCACGCTGCATACAGTTGCCCAACCAGCAACTGGTATCTCTTTCCTCATCTACCCAGGACATTGGATACGGAACATCCAGTTGAGATACAGATTTCAATTTAGTGATAACCTCCGTCGGTGTAGAGAAAGTAATACCTTTATCCTTTGCACAAGCAGGCAACGCTTTCAGGAATTCCAGTATATTGGAAGAAAGCGGCTGTGACATTCCCAATGCACTAAGTTCCATAAAGATGTTGATAACCTGTTCTTCTTGTGGAAGAGCATCAATCCAACCAATATACTTATCGGCAAACAGTGGATATTCATTCCATTCGGAATTAGAGAAGCGCAAACTGATATCATCTGAAAGCTTGAAATCACGCAACAACAGTTTCAGGTTCTGGTTATAGCTGCAATGATACACATAGTGCGGACTCTTCCATCCTAAAATATGTTTTGCACCTTCAGTCAGCATACCCTTAAAGCCCATACTTGCCACCAATCCCCCTATTTCATCAGAGTAAATCAGACTGGAGTTACGGAATACTTTCGGTGCTTTACCGAACATTTGTTTCATCTTAGCACTCTGGCGCTTCACTTCTTCCTTGAAACAATCTTCATTTGCCAAAGAAGAAAGGCCGTGAGAATAAGGTTCGGCCAAGAACTCGCAACAACCTGTATCATTCAACTGGTGTAGCAGGTCAATCACAGCCGGCGCGTGGATTTCCAATTGTTCCAAAGCAACACCGGAAATAGACAAAGCCACCTTGAATGCACCGCCGGAATTTTTCGCCATTTCAATGAGGGTGCTCAATGCCGGAATATAGGAACGTTCGGCAACTTCGTTGATACTGTATTCGTTGGCATAATCATCATAATAATAATGATTCGTACCTATATCAAAGAAACGATAGCGTTTCAGGTGAATGATTTGATGGATCTCAAAATAAAGACAGATCGTTCTCATATCTATATTGTTTTATTGTTATCTATTATATTG
>ENA-OZFK01000836-OZFK01000836.1-human-gut-metagenome-genome-assembly--contig:-NODE-836-length-9912-cov-3.611139_pt1 | contig 9912 bp, 7 predicted proteins | sample MGYA00244622_ERZ653642 | MGnify/ENA primary metagenome ERZ653642 (study PRJEB26926, sample SAMN06165103) | human gut metagenome | biome: ENVO:00009003; feature: ENVO:2100002; material: ENVO:00002003...
GGAGATGTGTATAAGAGACAGGTTTGAAGCAAAATAAGTCACGTGTTTCAACAAAAAAGACTGTATCTCCTACAGAAAAACATCCTCACTCCATTGAAGTCTTGTGTGTCCAGGCGACGGCCGGTATATTGGGAAAAGGTAATAGCCTTCTTTATAGGTCCGGATAAAGAGGGCTTTCGTGTTTTTCGGCGGAAGCGGTTGATGAGCTTCGACCTTGATGATCGTGCCTTCCGTTCCGGATGCCTGTTGTTGTTTACATCCTGTTGCCGGCACTCCTGCTGACAACAGGATGAGGAGTAGTTGTTTGTTCGTGGGAGGCTATTTTTTGAGCTTGGCGATCATGACATAATTATTGTCGTTATCGTCGATCGTGTTTTGAAGATCGGTCAGCTTTTTACGCATTTCGGAGGTGATATCCTGGTTTTTCAACGCGTTTTCGATGTCGGTCATGAGGTTACCGGGTTCGATATTCCGGATATAATAGCCATTTGAGAATGCATAACTGGGATAGTCGATTTCCAAATTGCCGAAATAGTCGTTATAGAGTTTAAAGAAAGAACCTTTTCCTGTTTTTTTGTCCACGATGTAATGAAAAGTCTTTCCGTTGGTCCATGATCCGGGAGCGATTTCAACCGGCGGTTCTGAGAAATCTCCAATGAAATGGTGTGGCCATTCTCCGTATCCGTGCCAGGGAATTTTATCTGTATTGGCAAAGTTGAGTGTGAATGTCGGGATCAAACGACTGTTGTCTCCGTCATATCGGTAGAGCGAATCGACGCGGGTCGGCATTATACATAAAATATTGACATCGAACGTGCCGGGGATATTGAATCCTGATATTACTTCATTACTGAAGTCCTGCGGTGCTTCCAAATGTCCCGGTTCCATGTAGCCGAGCCTGTTTCCTTTCAAATCCTGTGTCCAGGCAACGGCCGCAGAGCCTTTGAAAGGCAACAGAACTATCGAAACCTTGCCTCCGGTAAGATCGACATTGAATTTTGCTTTCGGACAACGCAAGCAAAGAGGAATCGGGTCTAAGACGTTTCCTTGCAAGTCGTACACTAAAAGTTGCGATGCATTCCAAGGCAGGATATAGATGCGGTTGTTTGCCTCGTCCAATTTGGCATCATACACCATTTGGTATTCGCCGGGGCCTTGTCCGATCGCACCGATGTTGGTCAGGAAATTCCCCTTGCGGTCGAATAGTTTGAATGGGTTTGGCCGGTGGCCATGTACCAAGATGTAATTATCTGAAATTGTCACTCCGGTTTGTCCGACCAATGCCTCGTCCCGACTATCCAGTTTTACTATTTCCAATTTTTCTGTGAAGAAACTGAGAGGTATGCGTACAGTATCGGCCAGTAGTTTCTGGTCGCACGACATTACTTTGTCTGTTCCTGCCTGTACATATTGACCGACTATCGGGCTGTTGGCCAAAGGATCGTCTGTTTGTGCGGATTGATTTTTGCCTCCCGTTCCGCAGGATGTTGCTATTGTGATAATAAGCAAACTTCCTAAAAGTCTCGTTGTCTTGTTCATAATCTCCGGATTAATTGTTTGTATTCTATTTGCATTAGATAGTCGGATACAAATAAATCGATTTAATTTGTTAAAAACAAACATATTACTGTTTATTCGTAAAATAACGTGCAATTCGTATCCTTTCTGCCTTTTTGCTGGTTTACTGTAATTGATGTACCTTTGTTTTATGTACAGTCGTAGGTTATATGCTAAGATTGTAGGGGGTGCAGTATTGATCGTGCTTTTATCCCTGATTGGCTCCTGGTTGTTAATAACACGGTTGTCATTTTTCTTATCATTTGTGTGTCTGCTGTTTATCCTGTTGATAACTCTGTTTATAATCCGGTTGGCAACCCGCTTGAACTATAAATTGTCCGTCTTCTTCGAGGCGATGCGAAACGAGGATACGACGCAACATTTCCCTGCTAATCCGGATGATCCCTTTACGAATGCTTTATATGCCGATATGAATCATATCCTCCGGCAGTTGGGTGATAAACATATTGAGATTGAAGAGAAAAGCCTTTATTATGAGAGTATTCTCCGAGTGATGACACATGAAATTCGTAACTCTGTCACTCCGATCGCTTCTCTTTCGGCAGACCTGTTAAAACATCTGGACCGTACTTCCATATCCCGGCAACGCGAAGGACTTGAAGTTATCAACAGCCAGGTGAAGAATCTGACTGCTTTTCTCGATTCGTACCATCGTTTGACACATTTGCCGGAGCCGGAATATAAAACAGTTTCCGTACCGGCGTTATTTACTAAGCTGGAACGGTTGCTACAAGCCGAACCGAGAAGTGAACGGGTCGTTTACTGCGACGGTAAAGCTGATAAGTCGACAGGCAAGGAACTTCAAGTATATGGCGATGCCAATCTGCTTACTCTTGCATTGATTAATCTGATCCGGAACGCATTGCAGGCAGTAGAAGGACAAGAGGATGGAATTGTCAGGGTCGATACATGTGCTGGGGCAACCGGGCATCTCCTTATAATAATAACAGACAACGGTCCGGGGATTCCTCCCGAACGGTTGTCTGCAATCTTTACTCCTTTCTTTTCCACCAAATCCGGCGGAAGCGGTATCGGCCTGCCGATTTCCCAACGTATCATGCAATTGCATGGCGGCCAACTTTCCGTCTCATCCATACCGAATGTCCGGACAGAGTTTCGGATGGAGTTTTAATATCCCAATTCGAAATCCTGATCTACTGCCGGAACACCTTCATTCATCCATTTGGGCATGGGGGCATTTTGCAGGTAGTGGTGGAAGAACTGGAACATGCGTTTCTGGAAATCGATCCGGTTTGCCAGGCGCATCGGCCAGTGCGGTTCGCCGGTATAGTTGAGCAACCACGCCGGTTTTTGCAAGCGTTTAAGGGCAATGAAGTATTCGATTCCCTGATACCAGGGTACATGCCCGTCTGCATCGTTGTGCATGATCAGGATCGGAGTGGTCACCTTATCCATATTGAACAAGGGAGAGTTTTCAATGTATTGCAACGGCATTTCCCAGATATTGCCCCCTATGCGACTCTGCCCGTGTTCATATTGCATGGAACGGTTTAAGCCGGAGCCCCAACGGATTCCGCCATACGCACTCAGCATATTAACAACCGGAGCACCCGATTCGATTGCGGCAAAGAGCCGGGTGCGGGTAGCTAAGTAGGCAACCTGATAGCCTCCCCAGCTATGCCCCTGTGCACCGATCGCCTTTTCATTTACATAGCCTTTGGCGATCAGTGAGGTGATACCCGGCATCACGCAATTGTAACAACTTTCACCCGGATAGCCGTCTGTGAAGCGGACATCAGGATTGAAAATGATAAAGCCGTGGCTGAGGTAGAACGGATAGTCGATCGTTGAACGTCCGGGACTGGGCATATGGTAGTTGTATAATGTATTGGCATTACGTTCGTAGAAATTTACGATTACCGGATATTTTTTGTTCGGGTCGAAATCGGCCGGTTTGTAGATGACACCTTCCAGAGGCCGGCCATCCAGGGAGATCCAGGAAGTCAGTTCGGCTGTCCCCCAAATGATGGAATCCTGCTGGCGGATGCCGTTTGTCAAACGGATGGATTTTTTGAAACTGAGGTTGGATAATTGGATATCCGGATATTGCTCGTATGTTTCCTGCGTGTAGATTACGGCATTGGCATCCTTTGCTTTGGCCAGGGCCGCCAGTTTGAAATTACCGGCAAGCAATGCTTTCGGGGCAACCGGCTTGTTGAGGCGGGTAGTATAATATCCGGAACCTTTGGTTCTTTCGTTAAATCCGGTGAGATATTGTGCTTCGCTTGTATTGTAGGCTCTTTTCTCCCGATCCAGTTGGATCAGCGAGTAAGTGATTTGTTCTTTTCGCCCGTTGACGGTCAGGTTGACCGGAGAAGAAGCAGCAATCGGATCAAACTTCCAGATATCGTAACGGTCCTTGATCAGGATAGATTGATCGTCATCCGTCCAACCTGCTATTCCGTAGGGTGAAGGATAGTCGGGGACATCGTTATCTTCGTCCCAGGCGGCAAATGTCTGCGGAGTTGTCAGGCGGTATTCTTTGCCGTCGGCCATCGAACGGGTATACCAGGAACTATCTTGATCCTGATACCAGTATGTGTATTTTCCTTTTGGGGAGAAACGCATGTAGGAAGGGCTTTTCTCCTTGATCTGCCGGCGTTCCCCGGTTTCCAGGTTGATTATGTAGATATCATGAAACTGGCGTGCGGTCCACATGCTTTGTGTGCCGTAAGGTCTTGTGGTGGAGAGAAGCGCCCATATGGCATTCCCCTCATCGGCTGTCTGCAGAGTCGGAAGTTCTTCTGTTGCCAATTGGAGAAGGCGTCCGGAACCGAGGTTGTAGATGGCTGTATAAGATCGTTTCAAATCGGTCGCTTTGTTAAAGGACTGTTGCGTGTATTGTACCTTTTCATCCCAGCTCCATACCTGTACATCCGGGCGATTCTCAGCCAAAAGGGTCGTGTCTTTCTGTTTGGGCTCCGGAGCAGTTCCGAAGAAAAGACGGCTTGCGTTTTCGGAAAAATATAAGGGCGCATTTTCACTGATAATCCATGAAGCGGGGAATGCTTTATCCCCTCGTTCTGCAATCAGTTTGCCGGGGGTATTATTTTCTGCCAGATACAGGCTGCTCCGGGTTGCGGCCGAATCTTTATGGGGACAAAACAGGTAAGCGAGCTTGCTACCGTTTTCGTTGAATGCAATCTTCTTGAATACCCCTTTTTTATCGGAGATCCGGTTATTTCCTTTCTGAGGAATGTAGGTATAAAGAACAGAGTCGGATACGACGTATAACACATTCCCTTTTTGGGCAAATCCGAAATCGCTGACTGCCGGGAACGAGTCTTGTTGCATTCCGTCGAGCGACCGGATATAAAGCATGGAGTCTTTTTTGCTTCCGCGTTGGTAAGCCAGCCAGTCGGCTGTTTCCGATAGTTTATAAGATTTGAGCGAATCGATTGTTTCCATCCCTCCGGACAGGCGGGAAATGATGAGGCTGTTCATCGGCATTTTATCCTTGTCCGTTTTCTTTAGCTTCTCAGCCTCCACTTCTTTTAGGGGAGGCGTTTTTGTCACCAAGAGATATTCGGAGGAGGAACTGAATTGTGCTTTTGCAGCAGGTTTAAAAGAACCTTTCTCTTCTCCTTTATCATTATATAGCAGGATGGTCGCATCTCCCCGCCAGGGTTCCATCTTGCAGAATACCCATTTCCCGTTATCGGAAATACGTTGTTCGGATATGCGTTCCCATCCGACCATCTCATCGAATGTCATGGCTCTCTTTTCCTGGGCTTGTATGGATAGGCCGGAAGCCAATAATAAGAGACTAATTAAATGTATGGAATTGCTCATTAATTTGATTGATTTGTTTTAGTATGCAATATTACTCTTTTTTATTAAAAGGAAAAAGTATCTTTGTAACCTTCAATGCTTATAGGAAACAAATAGAACATGAGAGATCGGAATCTGGATATATACAGAGGGGCTATAATGATCTATATCACCTGTTTTTGTCATTTGATATGGTGGGAAGGTGTCAAGGTCGGCATATTTGAAGGAAGCTGGATTACCGGGATATTCTTTGCAATGGCAACCGTGTTTTATATAGTAGGAGCCTCATTTTCCCTGTCATTGGAAAAACCGTTTCGGACTTATTTGAAGGGCCGGATAAAAAGAGTCGCGATCCCTTACTGGAAGTATGCATTGGTTTGTTTTCCGGCTGTTGTGTATCATTATTGGAAGTCGGGAGAGATAATACCGTTGAATGACTTTATATCTTATGTGTTCTTTACCCCTACGGTAGAATATCGATTATTTGATCATATTTGGTTTATTCCGCCTTACTTGATCATATCTCTTTGTCTTCCCTTTTTATGCCGGATGATTCGCCGGTGTAATATACCTTTTATCCTTTTCAGTGTCGTTTTGGTATTGTTGCTATTGTTCAAAGCTTATTATCCAGAGTTGCTTCAAACTGTAATAGTCTATCTGTTTTTTACGATATGGGGATTGTATTATAAGAAGAAGTTAGGCTGGCAAATTGTTGTTTGTGTAATAGCTGCCGTAGGATATTTGATTTATGCTTTCGGAGTTGAAAGAGTCCCTTTTGATCTGCAAGCTAATAAATTTCCGCCAAACTTATTGTTTGCCTCATACGGAATGGCTGTTTTAGGAATAGGTGGAATTTATATGAAAAAGGGATTAGTTTTCTTATATGACAGATCTGCAATGGTTCGTCGTTATATTGATATATATTCTAATGAAGGATATGAAATATATTTGGTCCATCCCTTTACCATCATTCTGTTAGGCGGTATAAAGCGGCTTTTGGGGTTGGACCCAATTATTGCCGACCATCTGTATTTGCAAATGGTGTATATTGTTTCCGGCTTTTTATTCATACTGTGCGTTAATGTCTATGTGCTGAAAACTTACAATTATATATGGTCTTTGGTAAATAGAGTTTTTTAAGTCGTATATCCTGCCATGCTCATTAACCAGTTGGATCTTTGATTTATAATCCGCTGCGTGCTGAATTGTTTCAGGAAGAATACGGTTCCGTCTTTCACATCCCGTATGCGGGCCTGTCTTCTCCGGTAAAGTTCGTATATTTCAGGTAGGAGATCAGATAAGTGAAAGAGCCGTCATACAGCAGCTACGGATCGTTGCTTATCAACTCCGGGATAAATAAGTAAAGTCCGTGTTTCATATTCATTTGAATTAGGTTATTTGTCTTTTATAAATGTACGGATATCTTCCGACAAGAATTTATACCCTTGTCCGGCTTTAAGGACGGTGCTTTCCGGTGAAATATAGATAAACGAAGGAAGCGCATGTACCCCGTAATGAGCCGCTATGCCACTCATGCCCAGTCCGTCGGACAGTTGCAGCCAGTTGTCTGCCGATTCTTTGACTTCTGTCTTTTTCCAAACCGCTTCTGGATCTACAGACAGGCTGATAACGACAATTTTCTCTTTATATTTTTCCGCAATTTCCTTTAGTAAAGGAAACGCATCGAGGCAAGGGCCACAGTATCGGCTCCAGAAATCAAGGATGATGTATTTCCCTTTATAGTCGGAAAGATGGTGGATGTTCCCTTTGATGTCTTTCAGTTCGACATCCGCGATCTTGTCTCCTTCCTGAACTGTCGAGGAGATAGACAACAAGGAAGTTATCTCTTCCCCCAACCGGGATTGTCTTTGTTCGTCCGTCAGCTTGCTGTAGACAGATACGACTAACGCTTTATCCTTCAACTTTCCCGCTTGGCAACTCTTGGCAGCGTCTCTCAGTTCTTCCAGACCGGCATCGGTAATCGGATAGTCCAGCATGAGCAGCAACTCTTTTTGCAGGATAATCTCGTCATGTATGCTGTTCACCGTCTGCCTGATCGAAGCAAATTCCTGTTTGGCGACCGAATCTTTCGCTCTGATCTTGGGGAGCAGTTTCATACACTCTGCCGTTAAGTCGTGGATGCGTATGTTTTCCTCCCGTGTAGCCTCCCGGAAGCGGTTCAGTTCGACTTGTTCGGGGATTGGAATGTCGCTTTCCGCCAGCCAGTTCTGCACATAAGGGGCTTCTCCGGTGATTTTGATGTTCGCTCCGGGCTTCACCCATACGGTGTAGCCGGTGTTGTTGAGGGATATGTACATCTTGGTCGTCCTGTCGGCTTCCCTGGTGAATTTGAATTTACCGTTCACCATTTTTTCCTGATCTTCCGGTCGTACATCCATCCCGTTTCCTTTCATCTCCGCGCAAAAAAATCTGACGGTATCCGGCATATTCCGTATGTCTCCTTCGATCGTAACGGTCTTTTGCCCGTAAGCGGAAGAAGCGCAGACAAAGATTCCAAACAACCATGCAAGTGTCTTCATAAGCAATTCGATTTATGATTAGTGCCGGCAATATACAAGTTTATTTGATTTGGAATCATGCGGGGTACGATAATTTCGTAAGCCGTAACATATCTTGATACGTTACGGCCCATTCTTTCCCTTTTATAACATTTAAGACTTAGATCAACGTCTCCGTTACCACCTGTCCGTCGAACAGGTTGATGGTGCGGGAGGCAAACCCGGCATCGTGCTGGCTGTGCGTCACCATGACGATCGTCGTCCCTTCCTTGTTCAGTTCGCTTAGCAGGTTCATCACTTCCTGTCCGTTTTTACTGTCCAGGTTACCGGTCGGTTCGTCGGCGAGGATCAGCTTCGGGTTGGCCACTACGGCGCGGGCAATGGCGACACGCTGTTGCTGGCCGCCGGACAACTGCTGCGGGAAATGCTTTTCGCGGTGCACGATCGCCATCCGTTCCATTGCTTCCTGTACCTTTTTCTTTCGCTCGGCAGCCGATACACCCATGTAGAGCAAAGGAAGTTCTATATTCTCGTATACATTCAACTCGTCGATCAGATTGAAACTTTGGAAGACGAACCCGATAATCCCTTTGCGCAGTTTCGTCCGCTGGGCTTCCGTATATCGGGATACTTCGATCCCGTTCAGGTAATATTCTCCGCTGGTCGGGTTGTCGAGCAATCCTAAGATATTCAACAACGTTGATTTTCCACAACCGGAAGGGCCCATAATGGCTACGAATTCCCCTTCCTTCACCTCTATGCTTACTTTATTAAGAGCCAACGTCTCTACCTCTTCCGTGCGGAAGATCTTTTCTAATGCAACTGTTTTAATCATGGTCTTTAACTGATTTGTTTACGAGAAATGTGACAAAAGTCGTGCCATAATCGTAAAAAACTTGTAGATAAGATGTTATCTGTTGTGCCGGGTTTGATGATCGTGCATATACGCACAAAAGGAGTTCGGATGCGCACGGTTTATCATAAGCATCTGTATCTTTTACCCCGTTCTTCTGTATATATTAGCACGCTTATCTTAACCCATAAATCGTTCGCTTGGCGGCGAACGGTTGTCCGCTTGCAAGAGAACGATCGTTCGCCGCCAAGCGGACAACTTATAAGTAGAAGAAAAAGGGCTAAATAATACGGTACTTCTTCTTAATTCATATAGTATAAGTTCTTAATTGGTTATTATAACCATACCTCTTCATGTTTTATGCGTCACTATATATATTGCAAGTGCGAGGATAATTCCATTTTTTCCGTATGTTTGTGGTGTTCTAAAGAATCAGATATATGGAAAAGACAAATAACGCGTCTTTGTATTGGTACGTCTTCTACAATGACCAACTTCTACTGCAAAAGAAAGCTGACGGCTATGTAATCCCTTGTACGGACGAAGCGCCTGTGACGGTTGCCCGCTCGCTTCCGGTCGAGATGCAGGACGGGACAATGGCGATGGCGGCTTTTACCGATGCGCCCCTGGAAGAGACGGATGTTTTCATGCCTATGGGACTCCGCGCTTCCTATGATCATATCGACCGTTACTCCTATGATCAGGCGGGGAAAGCGTATGAGATTGTCTATTGGGATCAACACAGCCGGTTTTGTCCTGTCTGCGGGACGCCGACGGAACTGAAAGGGCCGATCATGAAGAAATGCCCTCATTGCGGCAATGAGATGTTCCCGTCGGTATCGCCTGCCGTACTGGTCTTGATCCGGAAAGGTGAGGAAATCCTGTTGGTGCATGCGCGTAACTTCCGGGGAACGTTTCATGGGCTTGTGGCCGGCTTCCTGGAAACGGGGGAGACGTTGGAACAATGCGTGGAACGTGAAGTGTGGGAGGAAACAGGATTGACGATCAGGAATATCACTTATTTTGGCAACCAGCCGTGGCCGTATCCGAGCAACCTGATGATCGGTTTTATAGCCGATTATGTCAGCGGGGAGATCAAATTGCAGGACGAAGAGCTGAGTTCCGGCTCGTTCTTCTCGAAGGACAACCTGCCGGAAATACCGCACAAGC
>ENA-OZFK01000876-OZFK01000876.1-human-gut-metagenome-genome-assembly--contig:-NODE-876-length-9620-cov-5.945217_pt1 | contig 9620 bp, 8 predicted proteins | sample MGYA00244622_ERZ653642 | MGnify/ENA primary metagenome ERZ653642 (study PRJEB26926, sample SAMN06165103) | human gut metagenome | biome: ENVO:00009003; feature: ENVO:2100002; material: ENVO:00002003...
AGATCTACACTTATGCGATCGTCGGCAGCGTCAGATGTGTATAAGAGACAGACAATAAATAATCTAAGAATGTACATGAAAAATAAATTAGTACTATTACTCTTTTTCATATTGACAGGTGCTGTCAGTGTAAATGCTCAAAACTTGCCCGATCAAAAGGAAACATTGGAGGTCATGAAGAAAGTGAACGGTTACTTTATGAAAAAGTATGCCGATTATACTATCCCCAGTTTTTATGGTCGTGTACGTCCCAGTAATATCTGGACACGTGGCGTATATTATGAGGGGCTGATGGCACTCTATTCTATTTACCCTCGTGAGGATTATTATAAGTATGCCTACGATTGGGCTGATTTTCACAAATGGGGAATGAGAAACGGCAATACCACCCGTAACGCCGACGACCATTGCTGTGGACAAACGTATATCGACTTATATAATATTTGTCCGTCAGACCCGAACATGATCCGGAATATCAAAGCAAGTATCGATATGGTAGTGAACACCCCGCAGGTGAACGACTGGTGGTGGATTGACGCTGTACAGATGGCAATGCCTATTTTTGCTAAATTCGGAAAGATGACCGGGGAACAGAAGTACTACGACAAGATGTGGGATATGTACTATTATACACGCAGTCAGCACGATGAAACCGGTATGTTCAATCAGAAAGACGGTCTGTGGTGGCGCGATCAGGATTTTAATCCTCCCTATAAGGAGCCTAATGGAGAGGATTGCTATTGGAGTCGTGGAAACGGATGGGTATATGCTGCTTTGGTGCGTGTCTTGGATGAAATTCCCTCTGACGAAAAACACCGTCAGGACTATATCAATGATTTCCTGACCATGAGCAAGGCATTGAAGAAGTGTCAGCGTGAAGACGGTTTCTGGAATGTCAGCCTTCATGATCCTACGAACTTCGGAGGCAAAGAGACTTCCGGCACAGCACTGTTTGTTTACGGTATGGCTTGGGGAGTTCGTAACGGACTGCTCGACCGTAAAGAATATCTTCCCATCCTTTTAAGAGCGTGGAACGCTATGGTGAAAGATGCCGTACATCCGAACGGATTCCTGGGATATGTACAAGGTACGGGTAAGGAGCCCAAAGACGGTCAGCCGGTTACTTATAAGAGTGTGCCCGACTTTGAAGATTACGGTGTAGGTTGTTTCCTGCTTGCCGGAACGGAAGTGTACAAGCTGAAATAATAGAATAATATACACTTCTCCATGGGTAATTATACTCCGGTAGCCTTACTTCCTTTGAATGGATAATTGCCAAGGTATTTGCGTACAATCGTCCATTGTATACTTCAATAAGTACGTCTACATTTGCAGGAGTAAAAAACTAAAAAAACAATAACTTAAAATGAAGACATCAATGAAAAACATGTATTTAGCTGCTGCTATGGTAGTGTCATTAGCTTTTTCTGCTTGTAGTGACGAAGAGTCGGGAAAGGCGGATCGCGCTTATAAACCCATCGAAATTTTTGGAAATATCAATGAAGTGGTGAATAATGTACAGGAAACTCGTGCTGTCGGTGCGGCATGGGGCTCGGACGACCGTATTGGAGTGACTGTTGAAGCGGATGAGGATAATGCGACCGCTAATGCAGTGGATACCTATATTAATATCCAATATCGCAATGAAACCGGAGGTTCGTTCCGTGTTGTGAACGAAGGCTCAACAGACAATAATATCCGTTTGAAAGGAGAAGGTGAGTTTACTTTGAATGCTTATTATCCGTATCAGGGAGCGAATGGTACATTGCCGGGTACAGAAGGAGTGATTGCAAAAACAATCAGCGGAGCAGACCAGACAACCGACAAACAGCCACAAATAGACTTTCTATTTGCCCAGGCTACCGGAGTTCATGCAGAGTCTCCTGTTACCTTCGACTTCTCACATAAAATGACTAAAATCATATTGAAGTTTAAAGCAACCAACGGAGCTACATTAAATAATATGAAAGTCTATTTGAAAAGCCTGCAGTTAGAAGGCTCTTTTAATGTGACTACCGGTGAGGCTGTTGCCAAAAGCGGTGCTACTCCAAATTCAGAATTAAGCATGGATATTGCTAAACCGGCAGAAGGTGAAATGACTGCATCCATTATTTTATTCCCACAGGATATGCCGGAGAAAGTTTTGTTGGAAGTGAGAATGAATGATGAGACCTACACGCAATACATGCCTGTTCAGAATCTGGAGAGTGGACATGCCTATCCTTATAATGTGACCTTCGAAAATCCTGCAATGACAATTACCAAAGCGGAAATAGAAGACTGGATCGTAGAAGATGACAAAGACGTGACTGCTTCGGTTACTGAATAAACGACTGACAAGGATTCAAAAAAAGAACGATATGAAAAGAAATGAATGGTGGCTCGGCGGTTTATTGGCAGTAGCAGGTTTCTTCGGAGCTTGTACCAATGTAGCGGAAGACGAGTTTCAAAATAATAAATATCCGGTGGAATTACTGGCGGAAAAGTCTGCTATGACTTTCACGCGCAGCATCGGGGAGAAGACTGAATGGGATGGAGGAGAAGCAGTCTCCCTATACGATGGTTTCTCACAAAAGTTGTATGAGGTTTCTCAATCAGGAGAAATGAGTGCTAAAAATAATGATCCTCTTTATTGGTATACGACAACGGAAGAGGAGACTTTGTTTGCCTGGTATCCTTCTTCAGAAACTTTATTGACAGGGTGGATCGTAGCTTCCGATCAGACAGCTGAAGAGGCATATAAAAACTCGGATTTTCTTTATGCCTATGAGAAAATGAAGTTCCGTAGCGAACGTAAGCTTACATTCCACCACGGAACAGTGAAGTTGGTTATCAATGTGAAAGGTGACGGGGACACTGTATCGGAAGAAGATCTGAAAGATATGGTGTTTAGTGTGAATGCAGTCACAAAGGGGACTATGGCAGAAGGCAAATTACAGTCTGCTGTAGGAGTTGAAGCGGCAGTGATGAAACCTTATCTGTTGGAAAATGCCAGAGAAGGATACGCTTATTCTTTTCAATTGCTGATGATTCCGCAGGATATGTCCGGTAAATTATTCTTTAAAGTTGCGTTGAAAGACGGCAGGAATTTCGGTCATACGCCGGGCAATGGTGAAGGCATATTAGAAGGCGGACACCAATATACATACAATGTAGGAGTTGGTAAACCGGGATTGAAAGTGACAATAGAGAAAGATTCTGTTTTGTGGGATGGGGATGATGAAGAAGTTGAAGGAACTGACAGAGAGTAATATTCAAAATTTGAAGCGAAGATGAAACAATATAAACTAATGCAAGTAGCTTTGCTGACAATTCTGTTGTTCGGTTGGGCTGGTTGCTCTCAAAATGAAGAAGAAGTTCCGGGAGATGTATGGAACGGGATTGTACTGGATGTGACTGATACGGGAATGTTTAATAATGAACCGTCTACACGTACGGAAGACACGGGATTTGTGACGACTTTTACCCAAGGGGACCAGATTGGATTGTTTGCTGTGAAAGACGGAGTCATATTGGATGAGATTAATAATATGCCATTTACGTTCAATGGTTCAAGCTGGTCGGGTAAACCGATATTATATGATGACCGGTTGGCCGGAGTGACTTTCTATGCTTACTATCCTTATCAATCGGAAATGGCAGGGAAAACTGATCTGACAGGTGATGATTTTTTTGCTCCTTTGGTAACCGGTTGGGAGTTGACAACAGAACAGAGTGATCAGAAAGTGTATACAAAGCAGGATTTGATGACTTCAAATGCCACTGCATTGATTGGAGAGAATGGAAACTATACATTGAGTTTCCAGTTGACACACCGTATGAGCCTGCTTGTTGTGAAGTTGCCTTCCACACGGTATATTTTTACAGATGCAGAGGGGGTGGCAATGCCGGAAGAAACACCTTACATTGCCATGCCTGTCAATGTCGCTTTCTATCTTGACAATGTAAATGAAGGAACTAAAATCTCTCCTTATTATGACGCGAAGAAAGATGAATATCGTTTGCTAAGGAAACCGTCTTCAGAAAATCAGATTATCGGTCATTATAATGATAAGCAATGTACGTTTGATACGGCTGAAAAGATGAAAGAAGGAAAGTACAAACGTTTTATTGTCGATGGCGGATATAAAGAGGTGACTCATCATCTGCAGGTAGGTGATTTATATTATGCGGATGGCAGTGTTATTTCTGTAGAGGAAGAAACTCCTTCTTCTAAAAACTGTATTGGTGTAGTTTATTATGTTGGTAATCCGCAACCTTCTGCTCAATATGGTGATGTCAGCAATTACAAAATTACCTCGGAAATGGATGTTTTGAAAAGAGAATATCCTAGTTGCTGTCATGGTCTTGTATTGGCATTAGGACCTGATGTTGCGGATAGTTGGGGAGATGCAACTGCTTTTATGCATGAATGGTTCTTGACTTTTGATGCAAAGTCTCATTTTACCTCATTAAGTGGATATTATTTTGATAATGCAAAAGATAATGCAAAGAATATTGAAACTAGGTTTGGATTGGGATACAATAATGTGAGGGTAATTGAGGAGTATGTAAAGCTTAATATTGATAAAAGTGATTCTTATGTTGTGCTTCAACAAATAAGAGAATATCAGAATAAATATGATACTCCAAGTACGAGTACGAAGTGGTATTTGCCTTCAATTGGTGACTTTAATGGTCTAATTGCTACTAGCGCAAATAATTTACTTCCACTTCTGAATAAACAAATTGAAAAAGTAGGTGGTATTGGATTACAATCTAATAAGGAATATTGGACTAGTACTGAAAGAAGAAAAGAATTGACATATTATGCGATATATAATGGTAGTCGGTTTGAAACAAATAAGACAAAAAATAAGACGACAAAATATTTATATCGTTTTGGTCTTGCTTTTTAGTTTGATGTTTTGAGGAATTGCATATTAAAAGCATAAAGCAAAAAGGATTATGAAAAAAGTAGTTGTATCAATGATATTGGCGGTACTTGCATTAACATGCTATGCGCAGGTCTATAAATTCGATTTTACTTCCGATAAAAAGGTAAAAGAGGGATATACTAAAGTGACGCCCGAAACCTTGTTCAATGACGGACAAGGTTACGGATACGACTTTCAACCGGCATGGGATGGAAGAAGCGATCAGCCTTTTTTCTTCTCCGTCAATGTTCCCGATGGCAATTATAAAGTAACCGTCACCCTTGGCAGCAAGGATTCAGCCGGAAATACTACAGTACGTGCCGAGTCCCGCCGACTGTTTATTGAAAACCTTCCGACTAAAAAGGGTGAAATGATTACCGAGTCTTTTACCGTCAACAAACGGAACATGAAAATCAATGAAAGGGAGAAAGTTAAAATCAAGGCACGAGAAAAGAATAAACTGAACTGGGATGAAAAGCTGACGCTTGAATTTAATGGGGATGCTCCCCGCATCACTTCTCTGATCATTGAACGTGCAGATAAAGTGCCCACTATTTTTCTTTGTGGTAACTCCACCGTAGTGGATTATGATAATGAACCTTGGGCTGCCTGGGGACAAATGTTTCCGCGATGGTTCACCGATCAGGTGGCTATTGCCAATTATGCTGAATCCGGCGAATCTGCCAATACTTTTATCGGTGCCGGACGTTTGAAGAAAGCGCTGACACAAATGAAGAAAGGTGATTATCTTTTTATGGAGTTCGGGCATAACGATCAGAAGCAAAAAGGTCCCGGTAAAGGAGCATTTTATTCTTTCATGTATAATTTGAAGATTTATATTGATGAAGCACGTTCCAGAGGTGCACAACCTGTATTGGTAACGCCTACCCAGCGTCGTCGTTTTGATAAGAACGGTAAGATTGTAAACACTCACCTTGATTACCCTGACGCAATTCGTTGGTTGGCAACCAAAGAAAATGTACCTTTGATTGACTTGAACGAAATAAGTCGTACGCTTTATGAAGCAATGGGAGAAGATGCTTCCGAACATGCATTCGTTCATTATCCTATTAATACCTATCCGGGACAAACTAAGGAACTGAAAGATAATTCCCACTCCAATACTTTCGGTGCTTATGAGTTGGCAAAATGTATAATTGAAGGAATGAAGAAAGTCCGTTTGGACGCAGTGAAGTTTTTGAGGAAAGATTATAAAGGATTCAATCCGGAGCATCCTGATAAATTTGAAGATTTCAAATGGAGTCTTTGCCCGTTTACAGAGATAGAGAAACCGGATGGTAATTGATAACAGGAGGATTACTCCGGTATTTGATGAAAAACGTAGATTAAAATATAAAATAGAAGAGGAATGATGAAAAAAGTAATGGTATCAATGGCGTTGGCAGTACTTGCATTGGGAAGCCAGGCACAAGTTTTGAAGAATGATCTGTTGAAAGGTTATAAGGAAGGCGATACTTTGGAGAAAGCAGTTTATGGTGATAAACGGGCTCCTATTAAAGTGGATACCTGGTGTGGTGCATTTACTTCCACACCGGTTGAGGGAGTAACAAGCCCTACTGTCGGAAAGGCTTTGACTTATGCCGGATACAGTGAGACGGGACCATCTGTTAATTTTGGTTTTCCGCAAGGGGTGAAAGGTTCTCGTATCAGTGTATATTCTTTGGTAGAATCAGGAAAAGTATATTCCAAGGGAACTTATTATCTGACTTGTCTGGTGAACTTTGCTAAAGTCGGTTCAAGTAATCTGGCGGATATTCTGGCTACGAGTGCCAGTTATGTCGGTGGGGGAAATCGTGGCCAGGTATATGTCAGACGCGAAGGAAATGATAAAATCAAATTTGCTGTAGGCTTGATGAAAGAACGCAACGAGGCTCCTATGGTATATGATTATAATACAACGCATCTGTTGGTATTGAAAGTCGATTATGATAAGAATGAAGTTTCTTTATTTGTAGACCCGGAATTAAGTCAGAATGAACCGAAAGCAGACGCTGTAGTAGTTGGTGAAGAAGGGGCTTTGAAAGCAGGCCTGAAAGCAATCTCGTTGAGAAATCGCAGTGGTTTTAAAGGAAATATCGGTAACTTCCGTTTTGCTAAAAACTGGGAGGAAGTTATAGGAGAATAGTATCACATAAATTCTTGTATAAGAAAGGGGGATAAAGCCGAAGTACAGCTTTATCCCCCTTTTCTTATGTTGTGTTTAAACATTGTAATTTTATATGATGGAGATTCCTGTTTGTTTGGTATTGCTATATTTCAGTTCTGTCTACTATCAAAAATAACGTTTGTGTGATTAGTTAGTTGTAGCTAAGTAATTTCTATAATATATGCCAGTAGTTGAATGAGAGTAAAATGGTGCGGAAATGAACTAATGCTCTGTTACTATATATTAGCCAGCTTCTATTAAACGATTAATCATTATGACACTAATATTTTTTCGTATGACCTAGGTCAGATGATTATACGACGTTAGTCAGATGATTATCTAACCTTAGTCATATAATCATCTAACCTAGGTCATACGAAAGAAAAAATGCGATTAAAACTATAAAGACTCGGTTAGTAGAACACTAATTTAGTCGTAAGTTCCACTAAGCAATAGGAATGAAGCATAACGGTACGGGAATGAATGATAGTTTGTTTTCAACTACTGATTCGCATGATATATAAATGTATATTAAATTTTTAGTCCTTTAGGAAAGTCGTGATCTTTTAAAGATAAGGTCATTGTATAAGAAGGTCCTCCAAACTACTTCTGGAGGACCTTCATTACCAACCTTTGAATAAATTTATAGATCGTATTTTTAATTATGTCTTTTGCTTGGCTTTGCTCTATTTATACGCTGCATTTTGTTCATATAGACCTTCTTTTACTTTCATTTGGGCATCAGGGATAGGATATAGATAAGTGCCATCTTTTACACGAAGATATAAATTGTATGTTTCATCTCCTTCACCGGCGTATCGTTTAAACATCTCCTGCAATAGTGGCTTAAATCGTCCTTGACGTACGATATCATGCCAACGGATGCCTTCACTAGCCAATTCTCTACGACGTTCTATATCAACTGAATCTGCAAAATTTGCAGGGGTTATGTTTTCGTCTAATGCAGGTAGCCCGGCTCTTGTACGTATTCTATCAACATATTCTTTGCCTTCGGTAGGACCCGTTATTTCGGCATACATGAGCATAACATCTTCCAGACGAATCAGGGGATAATTGGTTGGGAAATAATTACGGTCTACTATTTGACTACTGATATCTGAATAACCTAATTCTTTTCGTTTTACGTTGTGCTCGAATAGTTTTACGTAAAAGTCTTCTCCGGTATAAGGTCTTCCATCCTCATCTACCATATTACCGGTTTCGATAGTACCATGACAACGTTGATCAATAAATTCGTCATTTTCGTCTTTTTGTGTGAGGATTTTATCTAATGATTTTTCACAGTACACAGTATTTCCCAATAATTTGACAGCTGTATAGACTGGTGAAACTGATGGGACGGACGCTGGTACCATTGGATTGCCATAACCATTAGCGGCCATGTATTGAATTTCAAAAATATGGTATTTATTGTCGTTTTCGCTAATCCACATTTTATTCCATTCATCCATGTCTTTGGCCCAAAATTTGTGATTGTTTGCATCAGAATAATCAATAACTTCCTTAAATAATTCTTTAGCCAAATCTTTTTTAGACTCGTCCTGAATGGGGAAACCTGCCATAGTTAAATAAACTCGTCCTAGTAATGATTGAGCAGCAGATAAGGTAGCCCGTCCTGCAGAAGCGGATTTTCCTGCATAGTTTAAAGGTTCATTCATTAAAGAATTTATAGCATCTTGTAGGTCAGGAATAATTGCATTTTCATAGACTTCAACCGTTTCAGATTGTTTGATTGTCATTGCTTTCTCGATTGATATTGGTTCCAATACGACAGGAATTCGACCAAAATAGCGTACCAATTCAAAATAAGCCAGACCTCTTAGAAATTTAGCTTCACCGATAAATTGTTTTTTTACATTGTCTAAATCAGCAGAGAATTCTACCTGATCAACTTTAGATAGAAAAAGATTAGCTCGTGCTATGATTTCATATAAATCGTTCCAGGCATTGGAGATGGTTGAAATAGTGGTAATGTTTGAGTTAAAGCAGGCGATATCTACATAATCACGTTGTTTGCCTAATTTATAAGGTACCCATACGTTATCCGAACGTATTTCTGACATCATCCATGAATATTCCGATAGTGGCATCAGGCCATTATAAATACCTATAATAGCTTGTTCTAATTGTGACGGGGTTTGATAAAAATTCTCACTGGTACGGGTATCTACAGGTGTAACATCCAGCCAGTCATTGCAGGAAGAAAAAAACAAACCTAAACATATTGCACTCCTTGTGATATATTGATATAGTTTCATAAGATTAATAATTAGAATGTAACATTAACTCCTAAAGAAATCACTCTAGCTTGTGGATAAGCTCCGTAATCATAGTCGCCGGATGAGCCGTTACTGGATTCGGGAGAGAATCCGCCGTCATACTTGTCCCACATGATAAGATTTTCAGCTGTAACGTAAACACGTGCATTTTGCACTATTTTTTTTAACGGTAATTTATATCCTAATGCTGTCTCTTATACACATCTCCGAGCCCACGAGACCGAGGCTGATCTCGTA
>ENA-OZFK01000906-OZFK01000906.1-human-gut-metagenome-genome-assembly--contig:-NODE-906-length-9257-cov-5.374158_pt1 | contig 9257 bp, 7 predicted proteins | sample MGYA00244622_ERZ653642 | MGnify/ENA primary metagenome ERZ653642 (study PRJEB26926, sample SAMN06165103) | human gut metagenome | biome: ENVO:00009003; feature: ENVO:2100002; material: ENVO:00002003...
AAAGGGAGCCGCACCGCCGCCGGACAGACCTTGCCACGCGTCCCTTTCCGACTTCCGGCTACCGCCCCCAAACAACGACAACAGAATAGCGAGGAACTACCTCACAGCAGCCCGCCGCATTGATGATGATGTGACGGGCTTTTTCTTTGCCCGCGGCGATATTTACGAGGACGCAGCCCACCACAACGCCGTATTTGTGGGGCGGGACGAGGACGGAATACCGCGCTACGCCCACAGCAAGGGAACGGCGGGAAACTTCCGGCTTGATGTGAAAGGCAGCGACAAAGCCTTTAACTTCTGCTACCGGGGCGAGGGCGAAAGGCTGTTTGTCTTTGAAGCACCGATTGACCTTTTATCTTTCCTCTGCCTGTTCAAAAAGGAATGGCAGAAACAAAGCTACCTTGCACTGGGCGGCGTGGGAGAAAAAGCCCTGCTGCGTTTCCTCTCTGACCGTCCGAACATCAAGACCGTGTACCTCTGCCTTGACAGCGACCAAGCCGGAAACGATGCTTGCAGCCGCCTTGCGGAGTTTGTGCCGGAGGGCTTGACCGTTCACCGCCTTGTGCCGCTTTACAAGGACTGGAACGAGGTATTGCAGCACCGGGCAGAAATCGCGGACGGGAAGTATATCCGGGAAGCGATTTACGGCTTGAAAGAGCCGCCGCAGGAAGAAACGGTTGAGATTATCCGAATGAGTGAGGTTGACACGCAGACCGTTGAATGGCTATGGGAGCCGTATATCCCCTTCGGGAAAGTAACCATTGTGCAAGGCAATCCCGGCGAGGGCAAGACCACCTTTGCCCTACGCCTTGCCGCCGCCTGCACCACCGGGGGAACGCTGCCGGGAATGAAGCCCTTGCCGCCATTCCAAGTAATTTACCAGACCGCCGAGGACGGTTTAGGCGATACCGTCAAGCCTCGCTTGATAGAAGCCGAAGCCGACCTTGACCGCGTACTTGTGATTGATGAAGCCAAGCGGGAACTTACCCTCTCCGACGAGCGCATAGAAAAGGCAATCACGCAGAACGGGGCGCGGCTGATTATCCTTGACCCCATACAGGCGTACATGGGCGAAAAAACCGACATGAACCGGGCAAACGAAGTGCGCCCCATGTTCCGCCGCCTTGCCGATGTTGCCGAGCGTACCGGGTGCGCCGTTATCCTTATCGGACATCTCAACAAAGCTGCCGGAGGGCAGAGCGCATACCGGGGATTAGGTTCTATCGACTTCCGCGCCGCAGCAAGGAGCGTCCTACTGATCGGGCGCGTAAAGCGAGAACCGAATGTGCGCGTTATCGTCCATGACAAATCTTCCCTTGCGCCGGAGGGGAAGCCCGTAGCCTTTTGCCTTGACCCGGAAACGGGCTTTGAATGGATAGGCGAATACGACATCACCGCCGACGAGCTGCTGTCCGGCGCGGGCGGCAACAACGCCACCAAAACCGAGCAAGCCGAAAGGCTGATACTTGACCTGCTTGCAGACGGGAAAGAGCTTGCCAGTGAGGACATTGTAAAAACCGCAGCCGAAGCCGGAATATCCGAAAGGACGGTACAGAACGCCAAGCGCAACATGGGCGGCATTTTAGGCGCAAGGCGTGTCGGCGGTCAATGGTACAACTTCATCAAGAAGAAGCAGCCACCCGAACCCGCAAGCTGAAAGTGCAAAACGCAGACCCTTTGCACTTTGCACTTTCGCACTTTCACGATAATTTGCGTCAATAACTCAAAAAAGCACTTGACAAAACGCTTCATGGGGCACCGCCAAGGACATTGCCCCGTACATCGACCCCAAGTTTGAAAATAACATTCTGCTGACCCAGACCGAACGCCTGACCATGACCGGGCGGCCCAAAGACCCCAAGACGGCCCGGAACAAAAATGTGCTGGTGATCGGCGGCTCCGGCAGCGGCAAGACCCGCTTCTATGTGAAGCCTAACCTTATGCAATGCTTTCCCACTTCCGACTATCCCACCTCATTCGTGGTCACAGACCCGAAAGGTACTCTGGTTCTGGAAACGGGCCAAATGTTCCAGCGGGCAGGCTACCGGGTGAAAATCCTGAACACGATAAACTTTTCCAAGTCCATGAAGTACAACCCCTTTGTCTACATCCACTCGGAAAAAGACGTGCTGAAGCTGGTAAATACGCTTATCGCCAACACCAAGGGCGAGGGTGAAAAGTCAGCGGAAGATTTTTGGGTGAAGTCGGAACGGCTGTTCTACACCGCACTCATCGGCTACATCTGGTACGAGGCCCCGGCAGAAGAAATGAACTTCACCACCCTGCTGGAAATGATAAACGCCAGTGAAGCCCGCGAGGACGACCCGGACTTTCAAAGCCCGGTGGACCTCATGTTTGAACGGCTGGAACAGAAAGACCCGGACCACTTCGCCGTCCGGCAGTACAAAAAGTTTCTGCTGTCGGCGGGCAAGACCCGTTCCTCCATCCTGATAAGCTGTGGTGCCCGTTTAGCCCCCTTTGACATCCGGGAGGTGCGGGAGCTGATAAAAATTCAGCGCAGCCTCACCACCTCCAACGTGGCGGTGTTCGTGCCCTTTGTGACGCAGGAACTTTTCCAGAGCGGCGCGGCCATGTACTACGGCATCAACGCCAAGTCCCACAACATGATCATGCTGGACCGCAAGCAGGCCCGGTGTCCCAATGGCTTGAAGCTGGGCACCCCCGGCAGCGGCAAATCCATGAGCTGCAAGTCCGAAATCGTCAGTGTGTTTTTAACGACCGCTGACGATATTTTTATTTCAGACCCAGAGGCCGAGTATTATCCGCTGGTCAAGCGGCTGCATGGGCAGGTCATCAAACTTTCGCCTACCAGCAAGGACTATGTGAATCCTTTGGACATCAACCTGAACTACTCCGAAGATGATAGTCCGCTTGCCCTGAAATCGGATTTTGTGCTGTCGTTCTGTGAGCTGGTCATGGGCGGCAAAACAGGTCTGGAAGCGATTGAGCGCACCGTGATAGACCGTGCCGTGAAAGCCATCTACCGCCCCTATCTGGCGAGCCCCTGCCCGGAGAATATGCCCATCCTCTCCGATTTGCACCAAGCCCTGCTTGACCAGCACTTGCCGGAAGCAGACCGGGTGGCGCAGGCACTGGACCTGTATGTATCCGGCTCGCTGAACGTTTTCAACCACAAAACGAATGTGGACATCCACAACCGGCTCGTGGCCTTTGACATCAAAGAGTTAGGCAAGCAGTTAAAAAAATTGGGGATGCTCATTATCCAAGACCAGATATGGGGCCGCGTCACCCAGAACCGCAGCCAAGGCAGGGCTACATGGTATTTTGCGGACGAGTTCCACCTCTTGCTGAAAGAGGAACAGACTGCGGCGTACAGTGCCGAGATTTGGAAACGCTTTCGCAAATGGGGCGGTGTGCCCACAGGCGCCACCCAGAATGTGAAGGACCTTCTTTCTTCCCCGGAGATCGAGAACATTCTGGAAAACAGCGACTTCATCACGCTGCTGAATCAGGCATCCGGCGACCGTAAAATCCTTTCGGAACGACTGAATCTCTCCGCAGACCAGCAGAAGTACATCGACAATTCCGAACCGGGCGAAGGACTGCTGATTTTTGAAAATGTGGTGCTGCCGTTTTCCAATCCCATCCCGAAAAACACCCAGCTCTATAAAATTATGACCACCCGGCTCAGCGAGGTGGTAGAACTATGAGCCTAACGCATTTCAGCTTGTTTTCCGGCATCGGCGGCATCGACCTTGCCGCAGAAGCAGCGGGTTTCACTTCGATTTGTCAATGAGAGTGGGCAGCATTTCCCGCCGCTGTGCTGGCAAGCCACTGGCCGGAGGTGCCCCGCTTTCAGGACATCACCACCGTAACAAAGGAGGCTTTCTTTGAAAAAACAGGATTTCGCACCGCCACCCTCATTTCAGGCGGCTTCCCGTGCCAGCCGTTCTCCACCGCAGGGCGGCAGCGCGGCTTCCACGATGAACGCTACCTCTGGCCCGAAATGCTGCGGGTCATTCGGGAATTGCAGCCCCGTTGGGTGCTTGGAGAAAATGTTGCTGGCTTCCTCCGTATGGGGCTCGACAAAACGCTCATTGACTTGGAGCAGGCAGGTTACGATGTTCGGGTTTTCGTATTACCTGCTGCTGCCGTTGGCGCGTGGCACGAACGGAAACGGGTATTCATCATCGGTTCTTCTGCCAACACCTCTTGCCAGCGACACCGGGGATGTGGGCAAGGGACTGGACATCCAAATCTCTGCGAACGGCAGCTACCGCAAGATGAACAAGGACGGCAAAGCATGGACGGCGCGGCTTTCCCATGTGGTCTACCGCATGACCCCCACCACACTGGAAAAGCCCTACCTCAACCCGGACTGGGTAGAGTGGCTGATGGGTTTCCCGCGCAAATGGACGGGCATTCCCTTTGGGCAGAAGAACCCGCCGACATCCCGCGTCTGACCGAGGACGTGCCGAACCGCAGCAAGCGGATGAAAACGCTGGGCAATGCAGTTTCGCCGCCGCAGGTGTTCCCGATTCTCAAATACATTGCGGACATTGAAACGGGCTGCTGTCCGATGGGAGGTGAAGAACCTTGAAAGAATTGCAGGCGAAAGCCAAAGTCACCCAGACCATGACCCGTGATGGTCTGGTGGTGGAAAATCAGTCGGACGGTACTGTGGAGAACATTTCCAGCCGGGAGGCGGAACAGGACTACTCCACGGATGCCGAGGGCAAGGCCGAAAAAATCTTAGAGCGCGCCGAGGATGCCAAAGAAAAACATTCTGCTAAAAAGAAATCAAAAAAGGCAGCAGAAACCGCAACCACCGCCGAAAGTGAAGATGGCTTGCACCGTTCCGCTGCCCGTTTGGAATTGACCGAGGACGAACGGGCAGACCCGGAGTTGCAGCCGTACATCCACAAGGCGGAAGCAAAGGCCGACAAACTGGATGCAGCCCGCGCCGCTCTGCCGAAAAAGCGTGTCCCGGTCAAGGAAAAAGTCTACGATGCAGCCAGCGGCAAGGCAAAATCCACCCTGCGCTTTGAGCAGCAGGACAAAGGCCCGCCCAGCCTGAAACCAAACCCAGCCAGCCGTCCGCTGTCGGAAGCGTTACTGTTCGCCCACGGAAAAATCCACGAGGTCGAACACGAAAACGTGGGTGTGGAGGGTGGCCACAAGGGGGAAGAACTGGTGGAACGGCAGACCGCCAAAGCCATCCGCAGCGGCATCCGGCACCACAAGATGAAACCCTACAAGGCCGTGGAAAAGGCAGAGCGGGAATTGCGTTCCGCCAACGCCGAGTATTTCTACCAGAAGTCTTTGCGGGACAATCCGCAGCTTGCGCAGTCCGCCAGCAATCCCATTTCCCGGATGTGGCAGAAACAGCGCATCAAGCAGCAGTACGCCAAGGCCGCACGGCAGGCCGGACAAGCCGCCGCGCAAGGGGCCACTGCCACCGCAGAGAACAGTTTCCGGGTAACAAAGCTGGCGGCCGAGGGCGGCGAACGGGTAGCCGAATTTGCGGCCCGGAACTGGAAAACCATTCTGATCGTGGCGGTGTTCGGTCTGCTGGCTCTGCTCTTGATAACGGGTTTGCAGTCCTGCACCGTGATGGCGGGCACAGCAGGAACCGGCGTGACGGCATCCTCTTACTTTTCCAAGGACAAGGATATGCTGGGTGCAGAGAAAGCCTACGCCAAGCTGGAACAAAAACTGCAACGGTATCTCGACACCTACGAGGCCACCCACAACTACGATGAATACCATTTTTATCTGGACGCAATCGAGCATGACCCCTATGTGCTGATCTCGATTTTGTCCGCGCTCCATGATGGCGTTTTTACATTGGCCGAGGTGCAGGGCGAACTTGAAATGCTCTTTGAAAAGCAGTACATCCTGACCGAGACTGTGACCATGCAGATACGTTACCGTACAAAAATGATGGTCATTATTGGCCCGTATGGTGTGCCGCAGGTTATCACCTACCAAGAACCGTATGAATACTACATCTGCACGGTCAAGCTGAAAAACAAGGATTTATCCCATCTGCCCGTGGAAGTGCTGACCGAGGAACAACTTAGTGCCTATTCGCTCTATATGCGCACGCTGGGCAACCGACCGGATTTGTTCGGGCAAGCACAGTACCCCAATGCGTCCACCATCAAGCAGCCCACTTACTACGATATTCCCCCGGAAGCACTAAAGGATGATAGGTTTGCCGCCATGATGGAGGAAGCGACGAAGTACATCGGCTATCCGTATGTGTGGGGCGGCAGCTCCCCCAGCACCAGCTTTGATTGCAGCGGCTACATTTCGTGGGTGCTGAATCACTCCGGCTGGAATGTCGGCCGCCAGACTGCACAAGGCCTTTACAACCTCTGCACCCCCGTTTCGGCGGCGCAGGTCAAACCGGGCGACCTTGTGTTTTTCAAGGGAACCTATGATACCCCCGGCGTGAGCCATTGCGGCATCTATGTAGGCAATTCCATCATGCTGCACTGCGGCGACCCTATCTCTTACACAAACCTCAACTCAAAATATTGGCAGGAACATTTTTACAGCTATGGGCGTTTACCGTGACGCCAGAAAGGATTTTGTATGGCAAAAAGACTTTCCCGCATTGAGCGCGACATTGAACGGCTCAAAGAAAAAATCAGCGAATACCAACAGCAGTTGAAAGAGCTGGAAGCGGCAAAGACCGAACAGGAAAACTTGCAGATCATTCAGTTGGTGCGCAGCATGAACATGAAGCCAGACGAGTTTGCAGCCTTCCTGCGCAGCGGTGCGCTGAACGCCGCGCCTACCGTTACCCCGTACCACAAACAGGAGGATGCCGCCGATGAAACCTGATTGGAACTGCCGTTTTGCAGCCGGGCTGCTGGCTATCCTGCTCTGCCTCTGCTCGTTCTCTATGCCCGCTTTTGCAAGCGGCTCTGACCCTGCACCGGAACCTCTGCCGGAGATTGAGGAAGAACCGACTACGGGCGGCATGGAGCCGGAGGGGGTACCCATCACGCCCAAGGGCAACGCAACGCTGGTGGATGACTTTTACGGCGACAAGCAGCTTATCACTGTGACCACCAAGGCCGGGAATTATTTTTACATCCTCATTGACCGTGCCAACGAGGACAAGGAAACTTCTGTTCACTTTCTGAACCAAGTGGACGATGCCGACTTGCTGGCCCTGCTGGATGAAGAACCGCAGGATGTCGAAGTCTGCACCTGCACGGTGAAATGTGAGGCCGGGAGCGTCAACAAAAACTGCCCCCTGTGTGAAAAGAGCCTACGCAACTGCACGGCCCCGGAAGCGGTGAAAACCGACACCGAAACGCCGCAGGAAAAGCCCAAGTCGAACATGGGCAGTTTGATTATTCTGCTGGCGCTGGCTCTGGCGGGCGGCGGCGCGGCCCTCTATTATTTCAAGTTTCGCAACCCCAAGGCCGACACCACCGGGCACGATGATCTGGACGAGTACGACTTCGGCGAGGACGAGGATGCAGACGAGGAACCGGCTGAAATCGAGATTCATTCGGAGGATGGACAGGAGGATGAAACATGAGCTTTCAGCTGGTGATTGCCGAAAAGCCCAGTGTAGCCCGCAGCATCGCCGCCGTGATCGGGGCCACCGAAAAGCAAACCGGCTATTGGCAGGGCAGCGGGTATCTGGTCAGCTGGTGCATCGGGCATCTGGTGTCCTTTGCGGAGGCGGGCCAGTACGATGAAAAATACTGTAAGTGGCGGTATGAGGATTTGCCCATCCTGCCCCAGCCGTGGCAGTTCATCGTCCCGGACGAGAAGAAACAGCAGTTTGAAGTTCTGCGTGCCCTGCTCAACCGCCCCGATGTGGATAGTGTGACCGCTGCGACCGACGCAGGCCGGGAGGGAGAACTGATTTTCCGCCTTGTCTACCAAATGGCCGGCTGCACGAAACCCGTAAAGCGGCTCTGGATTTCCAGCATGGAGGATGCAGCCATCCGGGAGGGCTTTGCAAACCTGTGCCCGGATTCGGACTACGATGCTCTATATCAATCGGCCCTCTGCCGTGCGAAAGCGGATTGGCTGGTGGGTATCAATGCAACGCGGCTGTTTTCGGTGCTGTATCACAAGACCCTGACGGTGGGCCGGGTGCAGACCCCGACACTGAAAATGCTGGTGGACCGGGATGCAAAAATCCTGCGCTTCCAGAAAGAAAAGTATTACACGGTCGGCATCCATTCCGGCAGCTTGAAAGCAGACAGTGGGCGCATTGCGGATGCAGAAACCGCAAATTCTCTCAAAGAAAAATGCACAGGCACAACTACCGTTTGTACTTCTGTCAAACGGGAGAAAAAGACAGAACAGCCGCCCAAGCTCTATGACCTGACCACCTTGCAGCGGGAGGCAAACCGCCTGTTCGGTTTCACGGCAAAGCAGACCCTTGACTATGCCCAGCAGCTTTATGAAAAGAAACTGCTGACCTATCCCCGCACGGACAGTCAATATCTGACCGAGGATATGGGCCGGACAGTACAACATCTTGTGTCTGACCTGCTGAGGCTGCTGCCCATTGCCCAAGGGCTTGCACTTACCCCGGATGCGGGCCGGGTGCTGAACAGCAAAAAGGTATCGGACCACCACGCCATCCTTCCCACGGCCGAATTTGTAAAACAGGGCTTCACCGGCCTTGCGGAAAGTGAGTGCAAGCTGATGAACCTTGTCTGCTCCAAACTGCTCTGCGCGATGGCTATACCCCATAAGTACGAAACTGTGACGGCTGTGTTCTCCTGTGCAGGGAACGAGTTCGCCGCCAAAGGAAAGACTGTGCTTGTCCCCGGTTGGAAAGAGATCGACCAGAGGTTCCGCTCCACCCTGAAAGCAGATACCGAGGAAGAAGTGCTGAACACCCTGTCGGAACTGGCCGAGGGACAGAGTTTTTCCGTGACGGCTAACGTTTCGGAACACTTCACGTCCCCGCCGAAAGCCTACACCGAAGATACGCTCCTGTCAGCAATGGAGCGGGCCGGGGCCGAGGATATGCCGGAGGACAAGGTGAATTGCTCCGCAGGAGCAAGAGAGGGTGGCCTGGGCCAAGCGGAACGCAAGGGGCTGGGTACTCCGGCCACCCGTGCGGCGATTCTGGAAAAGCTGGTGCAAATGGGCTTTGTGCAGCGCAAGGGCAAGCAACTGGTGCCCACCAAGGACGGCATCAATCTGGCGGTGGTTCTGCCGGAAAGTTTGACCTCCCCCGCTCTGACCGCCCTGTCTCTTATACACATCTGACGCTGCCGACGATC